>Ga0180008_1001148_pt1 | contig 17604 bp, 17 predicted proteins | sample MM_PW_MetaG_FD_121121 | JGI IMG/M metagenome (GOLD analysis project Ga0180008, IMG submission 121121) | Groundwater microbial communities from the Aspo Hard Rock Laboratory (HRL) deep subsurface site, Sweden - MM_PW_MetaG | ecosystem: Environmental > Aquatic > Deep subsurface > Groundwater...
CTGAAGGGCCTTTTTGCGCCCGCCTTGTGGCTGGCCATGTGGGGCATGTGGGTCCGAGCAAGCCTTGAACGCAGCCACGATCATGCACTCAAGGGCTCAAATTGAATTTTGCAAGGCCGACTCGAGAACATCCGCAGCGAGGTGATGCCATTGAGCGACAGGGTGGCCAGGCCGGAGCGCACATCACCAATGATGGTGCCGCCCGTGAGGGTGACGGAGCCCAGCAAACCCGCCTGACCATATGCCTGCAGAGTGAAGTTGGCCGACAGCGACGTGCCAAAGAGCACATCGACGCGGTCGAAGGACGAGGTGAAGTCGATGTCCAGGTACTGGCCCGTGGTGCTGCCGCCACCTTGGTCGACCCACAGCACGTTGGGGGCGCTGGCGCCGGCGATGAGGCCGGTCAGCGTGTTGTTGGCGCGGGCGCCGCCGCTGTGCGAGTCTTCGAAGGTCACGCCAAGCGACTGGTACTGGGTGGTGACTTGTTCACCGGACCAGATCGGGCCGCCGGCCAGCGTGTCGAAGTCAATGGTGACGGCACCAGCCGAAGCGTGGATGGCGAGGGCGGCGAGCGGAGCGCTCAGGGCAAAAAATTTGGACATGGTTTCCCTATTTAGGTTGGGGGCGACCACCTTGGGGGTGATCAGGTGTTGCTTCTCGGGCCGGCCGGGCAGGGGGCGCCAGGCCGTAGCCGCACGCTGATTCAACACGGTCTGCGTGCCTCGTTAGGATAGGGGCAGGCCATGGAAGAAATCAGCCTGAACGCATCCCTAGGTTGAGGGAGATCAGGCAGGGCCGATGGTGCCTCGCTCTTCGAGCGAGTTGTCATCCCGCAAGATCACAACAAGTCACCTCGGAGGAATTCATGAAGTTCGCACTCGCGGCCATGGTCGCCAGCCTGTTCGTCGCATCTCAGTCGTGGGCGTACCAGCCCCGAACGGGCGACATCGTCTTTCACACCTCGACGTCGGCCCAAAGCGCAGCCATCCAGGCCGCCACCCACTCCGCATACAGCCACGTGGGCGTCGTGGTTCACGACCTGGGCAGCCCCAAGGTGCTCGAAGCGGTGGAGCCCGTGAAGCTCACTTCGCTTCAAGCTTGGCTGAAACGAGGCAAAGGGCAGCATTACGTGATCAAGCGCCTCAAGCAACCCCTGGCGGCTTCGGCTGCGGCGCAAATGGAGCTGGACGCCAAGCGGTTCATTGGCAAGCCCTACGACCTGACTTTCGAGTGGTCTGACGACCGCATTTATTGCTCCGAGCTGGTGTGGAAGCTCTACAAGGGCAGCGCGGGGATCGAGCTGGCGCCGCTGTCGCAACTCAAGAGCTTCGACCTCACATCGCCCGCCGTGCGGTCCAAGCTCAAGGAGCGCTACGGCAGCCAGATCCCCCTGGATGAACCTGTTGTGCCGCCATCGGCCTTGTTTGACTCGCCCTTGCTGGAGACGGTCGCCGAGCGTTGACAGAGACCGGCGGTATCCATCGTGGAAAATGCCGGCCATGAACAAAAAACAAACTCAGGCAGAAATCGCCCGCCGCATCGCCCAAGGCGAAAGCAAGGCATCCATCCACCGAGCATTGAGTGGAGGCGAACTCAGTGAACGCCAGGTTGCCAACCTCATCGCCACCCACGCGGACCCGCAACTGACGCAGAAGCACGCAGGTTTGGTGACGGCCCTGGTCATCATTTCCTGGATCCAGTTGGCGCTTGCCATGGTGGTGGTCCTGGTGGTTGGCGCGCCGCTGGGTTGGGGAGCGTTGTTGTTCCTGATGGCGTTCACCGCCGCCTTCGGTTACCTGTTCATCTGGGGGTTCAAGCACCACAAGGCCTGGGCCTACACGGCCGCGTTCATCCTCTCGTGCTCGAACCTGCCCAAGACGCTGAAAGACTTCAACTCTGAGCCCATCACCAGCATCGTGGCCCTGCTCGTCGGAGCAGCGATCATCGCGTTCACTTGGTACGTGCGCAGCAAACTGTTCCCCGATTTGCTTTTCTTCGGGCCCAAAAAGGTCAAGGGCGCATTCGTGTTTTCTAGCTGATCCGCGACTGTCGTTTCTGGCTGCGAACACCGTCATCCCCCCAGTTTGCAGCCCGAACGGCGCCGCCCGGTCGTTGACATCGGCCATCGCCTCATCAGAATGGGATCCCTCATCAACTGGGGGATCCACATGAAGCATCGGGCTTTTTCTGCCGCCTTGGTCACCGCCTTGGGCCTGGCGACTGCACTGCCAGCTCAGGCTCAGTCCGTCTACCTGAACCAGGACAACATCGCGGTGTCCGTGGGTGCAGGCACGTCTGCGGGCACGTTCAACAACACGTTCTCGGGCGGCGCCACGATCACCAAGGTCATTGACGCCCCCACGGCAGACGCCGCTGAATTCCACAATCAACAGACCCACATCTGGTTCACCGCCAGCAGCGTGGGTGGTGGGCTGGAGTTGCTGTTCGACTTCGGCCAGGCCTACGACATCCAGACGCTGCACTTCTGGAACTACGACGGCGAAGCCTATGACGTCGACAACGTCAGCTTCAAGTTCTTCGACGCGGGCAACCTGCAGGTGGGGGCCCTGGACATCCAGCCTGCACTGGGCAGCTCGCCTGCCATCTACGCGCAGGACATCGGCCTGGCCGCGCCGCTGAATGTGCGTTACGTCAGCGCCTTCCTGACTGGCTCGAATGCCCAGGTGGACTTCCAGAACATCGGTTTCACGGCCGTGGCCTCGGTGCCCGAGCCCGGCGTGCTCACGCTGATGGGACTGGGTGGGCTGGTGCTCGTGCCCACCTGGCTGCGCCGCAGGCAAAGGGCTTCGATCTAGGGGGCAGGGGGCTGGGCGGCAGGGCCTTTCCACGTCAGAATGGACGTGAAAGCGCAGACCCAACGCAGGTCATGCGCGTGGCACAAAACAAGACCCGTGTTTCAGGAGGTGGCTCATGGCCGAATCGTTCCCACCCGCCCGCCCGGTGGCCCCCAATGCAGAGCCCTTTGGCGCGCGACGCGTGCCACTCTGGGTCGTGGCCTTGCTCACCTTGGGCTCTGCTGCTATCGCGGCTTGGGCCACCCAGGCCTGGCTGCTCCATGGCGCGGCCTCCGCGCAGGCGGTGCACGCCACCTTGTCAGGTGATCAGGGGCCGATCGAGTTGATGCCGACCGCAGCGGGTCCTGCGACCACGCGCTCGTCAGAGCACGCGCCCACCATGCTCTACGGCATGCTGCCCCTTCACACCGGTCACGGCTTGCGCGACGAACAATGCCGTCAACTCGCTGCCGACGCCTTGAAAGAGGCCGGCGTCACCGAGATCGACCAGACCGGAGATGCCGCCCTGTTCGCTCGCCAGGGCGACTACGCCTTGTTCGTTGGCTGCCACCTGGATCAGAAGCTGGTCCTGGTGGGGGCTGCCGGTCCCGTGCCAGAGCAGGCCGAGTCGCTCCAGGAGCAGCTGCTGCGCTCGCTGCAGACTCGGTTTTGAGCACGGCGTGAGCCGGGCCTGAGCCAAGCACGCCCGGGGCGGCGGCACAATCTCGTCCATGTGGACCCAGATCACCTTGGCCGACCTCGGCCACCCCGAACACGCCGACGCCATCGTCAACTTGCTGGATGCCTACGCCCGCGACGAGATGGGTGGTGGGCGCCCTTTGAGCGAGCACGTGCGGCGCAACCTCGTGCCCGAGTTGCGCAAGCGCCAGGGGGTGCACGTGGTGCTGGCCTTTGCGGGTGACGAAGCAGCGGGCATGGCCATCTGCATGGAGGGGTTCTCGACTTTTGCGTGCGAGCCTTTGCTCAACGTGCACGACATGGTGGTGCTGCCGGCGCACCGGGGGCAGGGCCTGGCTGGGCAACTGCTGGCCGAGGTCGAGCGCCTGGCGCGCGAGCGGGGGTGCTGCAAAGTCACCCTGGAGGTGCTCGAGGGCAATGTATCGGCGCAGGCGGCTTACCGGCGAGCTGGGTTCGCTGGTTATCAGCTCGACCCCCGCATGGGGCGCGCCCTGTTCTGGCAGAAGCTGTTGGCCTGAGGTTTTCGGCCACAGTGCCCGCGTCTGGCCCGCATTGGGTCCGTGTTGGGCCCGCGTTTCACCGGGTGATGCCGCGCCGAGAACCTCGGCATCATCTGCCCACACCTTTTGCTGGAGTTTGACCATGGATGCGCCCCGAGCCACCTTCACCCGCATGGAAGAAAGCACCCAGGCCGACTGGGCGGTGATCCTGCCGGAGGCCATGAAGATGGCCCGCTCCCTGCCCGATCGGGTGATGGAACACCTGCGCTTGCTGGACGGCGACTTTGGCGGTTTTCCGGTGGACCGGCTCAGCCATTGCCTGCAGGCTGCCACGCTGGCCGAGGCCGACGGGCGAGACGAGGAGTACATCGTGTGCGCGCTGTTGCACGACATCGGTGACACGCTGGGCAGCTACAACCACCCCGACATCGCCGCCGCCATCCTCAAACCCTTCGTGAGCGAGGCGAACTTGTGGATGGTGCAGCACCACGGGATCTTCCAAGGGCACAACTTCTTTCACCACATCGGGCTGGACCGGGACATGCGCGATCAGTTCGCGGGACACCCTCACGCAGAACGGACTGCGGAGTTCGTTGAGCGTTACGACAACCCGGCATTCGACCCGGCCGCGCCCACCCGGCCGCTGAGTCACTTCGAGCCCATGCTGCGGCGCGTGATGGCCAGTCCCAAACAATCGGTTTACAAGGCGGCCATGCGCGAGGCGTGAGTTCGCTCAGGGGGGGGCGCACCCGGGATTGCCCTGCCCCGTGAATCCGGGAGACGAGGGCAGTTTTGCGACAGTTGAGGTGTGCCTCAAACGCCCCCGGTCGATCAGGGGATTGGAATCGCACCGCATCAGTGCTTTACTAGCTGTCTTGAGAAATATGTCTCACCCGAATGGGTGAAGGGATGCCCATGAAGACCCTGTCGTCGCTGCTGCCGCTTGGATGGATCCTGTCTGCGGCCGCTCTCCTGCCTGGGCAGGCGATGGCGCTGGCCTATTTCGACTCCGCCGAGATCACGGCGGCTTCGACGGTCAGCAATTCCTCGTTCAGCTACCTCGATGGCGTGGGTTATGTGCTGACGGCGAACCAGTCTGCCGGCAACTACGTGGCCTGCACGGGCGCGGCCTTGTCGTCGCGCCTCATCCTGACGTCCTCGCATTGTTTCGATTTCAACTACGACAACAAGACGGACAACAGCCGCTCCATGTTCTACGCATGGGAAGGCGAGGGCGCAAGCCGCGGGCTGACCCTTCACAACGGTGATGTGGTCGTGTCCCCGAAATACGAAATCATCCTGGCTGGGGGTTACAAGGCCTACAGCGACGTGGCCTTGATCGTGCTGGACACGCCCCTGGCGGCCACCACGCAGACCTACTCGGTTTACTCGGGCGAGCTGTCTGACAGCGCCCTGTCCAAACTCGGGGATGGCGCCATGGTCGTGGGCTATGGTCAGCACCACGAAGAGGGTCGGTTCATCGAGGGCGGCAGTGTTTACAACCGCTGGATGGGCTACACCCAGATCACCGGTTACGACGACGAGAAGGGCGGCACCTTGTCTGCCGTCCTGGTTCCTGGTGGTGCGGCCCTGGCAGGTGGGGACTCCGGTGGCCCGCTGATGTCCTGGACGTCGTCGGGCCAGGGCGTGATCTTCGGCACCGCCGCTTACGCCCGCGACAACCAGAACAACGGCCGCTACACCGACCTGGGCGATGAGTCGTTCTGGAGCTTCATCGGTGAGCAAGCGGACTTCATCCGCGATGTGGCCCTGAAGTACGGTGAGACGGTCAACTTCTACAACGATGCCGAGCTCGCAGCCTGCCGCCAGGGCAGCACCTGCCCCTTGAGCGGCCCAGGCAGCGTGAGCCACGCACCCGAGCCCAGCGAATGGGCCCTCCTGCTGGCGGGCCTGGCCACGGTGTGGGGCGTGTCGCGCCGCCAAAAACGATCAGCCTGAGGCGACTCGCTTGATGCATGAACAAGGCCCGCGCGATGCGGGCCTTTTCGTTCAGGGCTGACTTGTTGGCCCTGGGGGGGTCAGTGGCTGATCATCCACGGGCGCTTGCTCGGGAAGGCCTTGGCGCCATTGGCCGCCGTGACCGTCGCGCTGCGGATGCCCTTGCTGCCGCTCGAGCAGCAACCGCAGCCCGATGGGTGTTTCAGCCGGGCGTAGCCGCCCTCCTGGTAGCCCTTCGATGACATGGGTGCATGGCGGGCCGTTTCGTTGCGGTCCATGGCCGTGCGCGTGTCGCTGCTCAGGCAGGCCAGGCGCGGCGCGCTGACGAACACGCGCGGCGAATGGGTGCCGCAGTCGGGGCAGGCGGCCGGCTCGTTGCGCTCGGCCAGGCTGCGAAAGGCGTCGAAGCCCCCGCAGCTCGGACAGTCGTAGTCGTAGGTGGGCATGCGGGGGGCTCCTCGGTCACTTGACGATGTCGTACGAGATCGGCATGTCGATGCTGCCGTCGAGCATCTTCACGGGGCCGGCGGCCGTCGGGTTGATGTCGAAGTCGAAGATCTCGGTGGGCAGCCACAGGGTGGCGCAGGCATTGGGGATGTCGACCACGCCGCTGATGTGGCCCTGCACCGGCGCCGTGCCCAGGATCGAATAAGCCTGGGCCTTGGAGTAGCCGAACTTGGTCAGGTACTCGATCGCGTTCAGGCAGGCCTGGCGGTAGGCCACGTGCACGTCCAGGTAGTGCTGTTTGCCGTATTCGTCCACCGAGATGCCTTCGAAGATCAGGTAGTCCTTGTAGTTGGGCGTGACGGGGCTGGGCTTGAAGATCGGGTTCTTGATGCCGTACTTGGCCATGCCGCCCTTGATCAGGCTCACGCGCATGTGCACCCAGCCGGCCATCTCGATGGCGCCGCAGAAGGTGATCTCGCCATCGCCCTGGCTGAAGTGCAGGTCGCCCACGCTGAGGCCGGCGCCGTCCACGTACACGGGGAAGAAGACCTTGGAGCCGCGCGAGAGGTCCTTGATGTCGCAGTTGCCGCCGTGTTCGCGCGGGGGCACGGTGCGCGCGCCTTCGGCGGCGATCTTGTCCTTGACTTCACCCGTGGCCTTGCCGGCGTGGGTGGTCTTGGCGAACGGTGGGTTGGCCAGCGGGGGCACGCGGTCGGGCTGGGTGGCGATGAAGTCCACCTCGCGCTCGTTCCACATGTCGAGCATCTTCTTGTCGGGCAGGCAGCCGATCAGGCCGGGGTGGATCAGGCCTGCGAACTCGACGCCGGGGATGTGGCGGCTCTTGGTGAACATGCCGTTGAAGTCCCAGATGGACTTCTGCGCGTGGGGGAAGTGCTCGGTCAGGAAGCCGCCGCCGTTGTTCTTGCTGAAAAAGCCGTTGAAGCCCCAGAGGCTGTCGGCCTTGGCGCCGATGTCGAGCAGGTCCACCACCAGCAGGTCGCCAGGCTCGGCACCCTTGACGCCCACCGGGCCGGACAGGAAGTGCACCGTGGTCAGGTCCACGTCGCGCACGTCGTCGGCGCTGTCGTTGTTCTGGATGTAGCCGCCGGTCCAGTCGAAGGTTTCGAGGATGAAGTCGTCACCCGGGTTGACCCAGCAGGCCATCGGGATGTCCGGGTGCCAGCGGTTGTGCACCATCGGGTTGTTGTAGGGGGAGTCTTTGAGGTCGACCTTGATCAGGGTTTCGGGCATGGTTGGCTCCTTGGTACGAACGGGTGTCAGCAAACGAGTGAGGCGTTGGGGCGGTGCGGTCGGCGCACTCAGACCGACAGGTAGGCCTTGATGCGCTCGGCATCGGTGTCGGCGCGGGTGGTTTCGTGCACCAGGCGGCCGCCTTCGATCACGAAGAGGCGGTCGGCCACGTCCATCGCGAAGCTCAGCACCTGCTCGCTGACCACGATGGTGATTTCGCGCAGCTTGCGGATCTCGTTGAGCGCCTTGGCGATGTCTTTGATGATCGAAGGCTGGATGCCTTCGGTGGGTTCGTCGAGCAGCAGCACCTTGGGGTTGGTGACCAAAGCGCGCGCGATGGCGAGCTGTTGTTGCTGACCGCCCGAGAGGTTGCCGCCCTTGCGGTGCTTCATCTCGAAGAGCACGGGGAAGAGGCTGTAGATCTCTTCGGGGATGCGCTTGTGCTTGGCGTTTTCCAGACCGGTCTGGATGTTTTCTTCCACCGTGAGGGTGGGGAAGATCATGCGGCCCTGGGGCACGTAGGCGATGCCTTTGCGCACGCGCTGAAAGCTCTCGTCCTTGGTGACGTTGTTGCCGGCCACCGTGATTTCACCGGACTTGGTGGGCAGCACGCCCATCAGGCTCTTGAACAGCGTGGTCTTGCCCATGCCGTTGCGGCCCATGATGGCGATGGTCTCGTTCTTGTTGCCTTCGAACGAGATGCCATGCAGCGCCTCGCTCTGGCCGTAGGCGACGTGAAGGTCCTTGACTTGCAGCATGGTGAGGTCCTTTCAGTGACCGAGGTAAACGTCGATGACCTTGGGGTCGCTCTGGACCTGGTCCATGGTCCCTTCGGCCAGGATCTTTCCCTGGTGCATGACGGTGACCTTGGAGGCGATCTGCTTGACGAAGTCCATGTCGTGCTCGATGACGATCATCGAGCGGCCCTTGCAGATGCGCTTGAGCAACTCGGCGGTGAGCTCGCGCTCTTTGGCGCTCATGCCGGCGATCGGCTCGTCGAGCATCAGCAGCTCGGGCTCCTGCATCAGCAACATGCCGATCTCGAGCCATTGCTTCTGGCCGTGGCTGAGCAGGCCGGCTTCCATCTCGAGCTTGTCGGCCAGACCGATTTCTTCGGCCACCACCTGCACGCGCGCCTTGACCTCGTTGGTGCACTTGAAGGCCAGCGCGCCCAGCACCGATCGGCCCTGCGGGAAGGACACCTCCAGGTTCTGGAAGACGCTGAGGTTCTCGTAGATGGAGGGCGTCTGGAACTTGCGACCCACGCCCGAGCGCACGATGGCGTGCTCGGACTTCTTGGTCAGCTCCTGGTCTTTGAACTGGATGCTGCCCGTGGATGCCTTGGTCTTGCCGCAGATGAGGTCGAGCAGGGTGGTCTTGCCGGCACCGTTGGGGCCGATGATCACGCGCAGCTCGTTCTTGTCGACGTAGAGGTTGAGGCTGTCGATGGCCTTGAAGCCGTCGAAGGACACGGTCAGGCCTTCGATGTAGAGCACGAACTCTTTGGGTGCCATGGTGTGGACTCCGGTTGTCGATGCGTTGTGTGCGGGGGTCAGGCCTGTTGGCCGCTCATGCCAGGAGGCATGCCGCCACCTGCCGGAGGTTTGCCGTTGGGCGGCACCTCGGGGTACATGGCGTGCGCCGTCTTGATGCGCTCGGCCTGCAGCTTGCGATCGGCCTGTCGCTTGGCCCACCAGGGCTTGATCTTTTGCTCCCACAGGCCGGCCAGGCCGTCGGGAAAGGCCATGGTCACGCCGATGAACAGGGCGGCCATCAGGAACAGCCACAGGTCAGGCGCCGACTCGGAGAAGTAGGTCTTGCCGAAGTTGACGATGAGCGCGCCGTAGATGGCGCCCACCAGGCTCATGCGGCCACCGACGGCGGCGAAGATCACCATCTCGATGGAGGGCACGATGCCGACGAAGGACGGCGACATGAAGCCCACCTGCAGGGTGAACATCGCGCCGCCGATGGCCGAGAGGCCTGCCGCCAGGCAGAAGGCGAAGACCTTGAACATGGAGACGTCGTAGCCCGAGAAACGCACGCGGTCTTCCTTGTCGCGCATGGCCAGCAGCAGCGTGCCCAGCTTGGAAGATTGAACCCAGCGGCACAGCAGCACCGAGGCCAGCAGCAGGCCTGCACACACGTAGTACAGGATCAGCTTGGCCTGGTCGGTGCGGATGTCCCAGCCCAGCATCGTCTTGAGGTCGGTGATGCCGTTGACGCCGCCGGTGTAGCCCTGTTGGCCGATGATCAGCACCGTCAGCACCAGGGCCACGGCCTGCGTGATGATGGCGAAGTACACGCCACCCACGCGCCGCTTGAACATGGCGAAGCTGATGATGAAGGCCAGCAGCATGGGCACGAGCACCACGGCAGCCAGGGCAAAGCCCAGGTTGTCGAAGGGCTGCCACCACCAGGGCAACTCGGTGAGCTGGTTCCAGTCCATGAAGTCGGGGATGCCCGGCGTGGACTGGATCTTGGTGCTTTCGGGGTCGGAGGCCTCCAGCTTGAGGAACATGGCCATCATGTAGCCCCCCAGGCCGAAGAAGCAGCCCTGGCCCAGGCTGAGGATGCCGGCGTGCCCCCACAGCATGACCAGGCCGATGGCCACGAAAGCGTAGGTCAGGTACTTGCCCACCAGGTTGAGGCGAAAGGGCTCCAGGGCCAGCGGGAAGGCCACCAGCAGCACCAGGGCCAGCAGCAGGAAGCTGCCGAGCTTTTGTTTGGCCAGCCAGTCTTGCATAACGTTCATGTGAGTGCTCCTTTTGATCTGGTGTGCAACGTCAACGGCGGACCTTGGAGGCGAAGAGGCCTTGCGGGCGCAGCATCAAGATGGTGATGACGGCCATCAGCGTGAGCACCTTGGCGTTCGAGCCGCTCATGAAGAATTCGGAGATCGACTGCGTCTGTGCGATGCCGAAGGCCGATGCGACGGTGCCCAGCAGGCTGCCCGCGCCACCGAAGGTGACCACCAGGAAGCTGTCGACGATGTAGAGCGAGCCGCTGGTCGGGCCCGTGGAGCCGATGGTGGTGAAGGCCGCACCCGCCACACCGGCGATGCCGCAGCCGATGGCGAACGTCAGGCGATCGGTCTTCTTGGTGTTGATGCCGATGGCGTTGGCCATCACGCGGTTGCTGACCGTGGCGCGCACGCGCAGGCCCCAGCGGGCTTTGTAGAGGGCCAGCAGCAGCAGGGCGGTGACCACGGCGGTCAGGCCCATCACGAACAGGCCGTTGATGGGGATGTCGAGGCCTTCAGCGGGGGCCCAGGAGCCCATCAGCCAGTCGGGCAGCGTGGGACTGACTTCTTTGGGGCCGAAGGTCGAGCGAAAGACCTGCTGCAGGCCCAGGCTCAAGCCCCAGGTGGCCAGCAGGGTGTCGAGCGGTCGCTTGTAGAGGTGTCTGATCAGGGCCCACTCGGTGAGCCAGCCCGCCGCGAAGGCGAACAGGAAGGCCGCGACGATGGCCACAGGGAAGTACATCTGCACCAAGCCGGGCGCGAAGGTCTCAGTCAGTGTCGAGCCCAGGTAGACGGTGTAGGCCCCGATGGTCATGAACTCACCGTGGGCCATGTTGATGACCCCCATCTGGCCGAAGATCACCGCCAGGCCGAGGCCCATCAGCAGCAGCACGGAAAACAGGCTCAGCCCGGCGAAGCCTTGCATGAGCCCGATGTTGAGCATGTCGTTGAGTGTCATGTCCATGTTGTTCACCCTCGCATCCGCCAAAAAACCTGCGCGGCCCGGCCAGCGCTGGCGCGGGCCGCAGCAGGAAACAGATGGGGCGTGGATGCCCCATCTGTGCGCTCACGCTGTCCGACCCAGCGCACACCGCAGAACCGGCTTTGCCGGGCTGCTGGTGTGGCCCCCTGGGGGGCGGCCGCAGGCCGCAGGGGGGGTCATTGATATCCCTTGGGGAAGGGGTTCGGCTCGATCAGCTCGGGCGACTCGGCCACGACCTTGAAGGTGCCGTCGGGCAGGCCCTGGGCGATGCGCGACTTGCTCCACAGGTGGTGGTTCTGGTGGACCTTGACGTAGCCTTCCGGCGCGGTCTTGAGCTCGATGCCTGGCGAGGCGGCCACAACCTTGTCCACGTCGAAGCTGCCGGCCTTCTCGACGGCGGCCTTCCACAGCCAGGGGCCGAGGTAGCCGGCCTGCGTCACGTCGCCGATCACCGACTTCGGCCCGTAGGCCTTCTTGAAGGCTTCGACGAACTTCTTGTTGTTGTCGTTGGTCAGCGACTGGAAGTACTTCATCGAGCTGTAGAAGCCGGCGAAGTTTTCGCCACCGACGCCCAGCATTTCGTCCTCGGTCACCGACAGCGTCAGCAGGAACTGCTTGGCGCCGGTGATGCCGGCGGCCTTGAGCTGCTTGTAGAAGGCCACGTTCGAGCCACCCACCACGGCGGCGAAGATGCAGTCGGGCTTGGCCACCTTGATCTTGTTGATCAGGGAGTTGAAGTTGGTGTGGCCCAGCGGGTAGTACTCTTCACCGACGACCTTGCCCAGCTTGCCCACCGACTCGATGTGCTTGCGCGCGATCTTCATCGAGGTGCGCGGCCAGATGTAGTCGGAGCCGACCAGGAAGAAGGTCTTGGCCTTCTTCTCCTTGGCGCCCCAGTCCAGACCGTAGATGATCTGCTGCGTGGCTTCCTGGCCGGTGTAGATCTCGGTGTTGGCCTGCTCCATGCATACGTAGAAGGTGGGGTAGTACAGCAGGCCGTTTTCCTTCTCGAAGATGGGCAGCACGGCCTTGCGCGAGGCAGAGGTCCAGCAGCCGAAGACGGCGGCGACCTTGTCGTTGACGAGCAGCTTCTTGGACTTCTCGGCGAAGGTCGGCCAGTCGGAGGCGCCGTCTTCCTTGATGACCTTGATCTTGCGGCCCAGGATGCCGCCCATGGCGTTGATCTGGTCGATGGCGAGTTGCTCGGCCTGGATGGAGCCGGTCTCGGAAATCGCCATGGTGCCCGTGGCCGAGTGCAGCTGACCGACGATGACCTCGGTGTCGGTCACGGCCAGCTTGGTGGTGTTGACCTTGGCGGTCGGGAAGGACTGGGCGTTGGCCGGGGTGGCCAGCATGCCCAGCCCGCCCGCACCGGCCATGCCGGCCAGGGGCAGGGCGCCCATGCCCTGCAGCAGGCGGCGGCGGTTTTGGGACAGGTCATCTTCGCGGTTCGACATGGAAAGGCTCCTTGCACAAAAATGGGTTGCCAACGGGGACTCGGATGCCGCATCCCGGTGCATGCCATTTCAAACAGCGAGCCCGGCGCGGCCTTGGGTCACACCTTAGGCAGGGCCAGGGTTTCCATGAATACGTCAATTAACGTAGTCGTTGCACAGGCCAACGGTTGGACTGCTTCTTGCACACCCAGGGTGCTGGTGTTTCAGCTGGAGCCTGTTCGTGTCCGTTGCCCGGCAGAAGATTTTTCGCATCCGCCGTGACTACAACTCCTGGGTCGCCAACGAGACCCTGGAGGACTACGCCCTGCGCTACACCCCGCGCACCTTCCGCAAGTGGAGCGAGATGCGGGTGGCCAACACCGCCTTCGGCGCGGTCTCCTTCCTGGCGCTGGAAGCCATCGGTGGGGCCATCGCGCTGAACCACGGTTTCAGCACGGCGCTGTGGGCCATCCTGGTGGTGGGCATCATCACCTTCCTCACCGGCCTGCCGATCAGCTACTACGCCGCCAAGTACGGTGTCGACATGGACCTGCTCACCCGCGGTGCTGGCTTCGGCTACCTGGGCTCGACGCTGACTTCGCTGATCTACGCGAGCTTCACCTTCATCTTCTTTGCGCTGGAGGCGGCCATCATGGCGCTGGCGTTGGAGATGCTGTTTGGCTGGTCGCTGCCGATTTGTTATGTGATCTCGTCGCTGGTCATCATCCCGCTGGTGACGCACGGCATCACGCTGATCTCGCGCCTGCAGACCTGGACGCAGCCGCTGTGGCTGGGCCTTTGGGTGCTGCCCTTCATCGCAGTGGCCTGGCACAAGCCCGAGGCCTACGTCGAGTTCACGCAGCTCGCTGGCCGCACCACGGGTGACAGCGAGTTCCACTGGCTGGCCTTCGGCATGGCGGCCACGGTCGCGTTCTCGCTGATCGTGCAGGTGGGCGAACAGGTGGACTTCCTGCGCTTCCTGCCCGAGAAGACGAAAGAGAACCGCGTGCGCTGGTGGACCGCGGTGCTGGTGGCAGGGCCGGGCTGGATCGTGCCGGGCATGCTCAAGATGCTGGCCGGCGCCTTCCTGGCCTACCTGGCCTTGCAGCGCGAGGTGCCAGTCCAGCACGCCATCGAGCCCACGCAGATGTACCTGGCCGGCTTCAGCGAGGTGTTCGGTACACCCACAGTGGCTTTGTGGGTGACGGTGCTCTTCGTCATCGTCTCGCAGGTCAAGATCAACGTGACCAATGCCTACGCGGGCTCGCTGGCGTGGTCGAACTTTTTTGCGCGGCTCACGCACAGCCACCCGGGGCGCGTGGTGTGGCTGGTCTTCAACGTGATGATCGCCGTGCTGCTGATGACGCTGGGCGTGTTCGGGGCGCTCGAGCGCGTGCTGGGCCTCTACAGCAACGTGGCCATTGCCTGGGTGGGTGCGCTGGTGGCCGACCTGGTCATCAACAAGCCGCTGGGCTGGTCACCCAAAGGGGTCGAGTTCAAGCGGGCCTACCTGCACGACCTCAACCCGGTTGGGTTGGGGGCCACGCTGCTGGGTGCGGGCGTGGCGGTGCCTGCCCACGCGGGGCTGCTGGGGGCGAGCCTGGTGCCCTGGGCGCCCTTCATCGCGCTGGCATTGGCCTTGGTGGCAGCCCCTGCCATCGCCTGGTGGACCAAGGGGCGCTACTACCTGGCCAGGCAGCCGCAGACGCCATGGCGACCTGGCCAGCTGGTGCACTGCAGCGTGTGCGAGAACGCCTTCGAGTCCGAAGACATGGCCACCTGCCCGGCCTACGACGCGCCCATCTGCTCGCTGTGTTGCACGCTGGAGTCGCGCTGCCACGATCGGTGCAAGACGCGTTCGCGCGCGGCCGAGCAGGTCTCCGACGTGCTCAGCTCGGTGCTGCCGGCCTACATGTCTCGGCGCATCAACTTCCGCGTCGGGCATTACCTGGTGGTCTTCCTGTCGCTGGCGGCGTTGCTGGCCTTTGTGCTGGGCGTGGTGTATTACCAGGAGGGCGTGGTGCGGCCCGAGCTGCTGGCCGACCACACCTTGCCGCCGGGTGCGCTGGAGAGCCCCTTCGTGAAGGTCTATGCCCTGTTGCTGCTGGCCGCGGCCGTGTGCGCCTGGTGGGTGGTGCTGGCTTCGGACAGCCGGCGCATGGCGCAGGACGACTCCAACCGACAGAACCAGCTGCTGCAGCAGGAAATCGACGCCCACCGCCGCACCGACGCCGCGCTGCAGCAGGCCAAGGAGCTGGCCGAGGCCGCCAACCAGGCCAAGACCCGCTACGTGGCCGGCATGACGCACGAGCTGCGCACGCCGCTCAACAGCATCATGGGCTACGTGCAGATCCTGCTGAAAGACGAGCCTCCAGTGGGTGCCAGGCGTGGCCCGCTGACCACCATCCAACGCAGCGGTGAGCACCTCAGCGGCCTCATCGATGGCCTGCTCGACCTGGCCCGCATCGAAGCCGGCCGGCTGCGGCTCGACCCATCGCCTGTGCCCCTGATCGAGTTCCTGGAAGACGTGGTTGGCATGGTCAAGCCACAGGCCGAGGCCAAGGGCCTGGGCTTTCGGCTGGAGACGCGTGGACGCGTGCCAGCCTGGGTGCATGCCGACGCCCGGCGCTTGCGGCAGATCCTCATCAACCTGACCAGCAACGCCGTGCGCTTCACCGAACGCGGGCAGATCACGCTGAGGCTCGACGCCCGCCGCGAGGTGCTGCGCTTCGAGGTTGAAGACACCGGCATCGGCATCGCGCCGCAGGACATGGAGCGCATCTTCCTGCCCTTCGAGCGGGGCAGCGGCGGGCGGCGCAGCAGCGAGCCCGGCACCGGCCTGGGCCTGACCATCACCCACCTGCTCACCGAGTTGATGGGCGGCGAGCTCAGCGTGCAAAGCACCATGGGGCAGGGCAGCACCTTCTCCGTTCGCCTGTACCTGCGGGAGATCTCCGAGCCCGTGACGGCGCCCGAGGCGTTGTCGTCAACCCGAGGCGCCCAAGCCTGGCAGGTCAGTGGACACGCCCACGACGCCAACGGCGCCCACCATGTTCACAGCGATCGCATCGCCCGCGACTACCGGCCCGTCGTCGGCTACAGCGGCCCGCGCCGAACCCTGCTGGTGGTCGACGACCAGCCCATCCAACGCCAGATGCTGGCCGGCATGCTGATGCCGTTGGGCTTTGTGGTGCGCGAGGCGGCCAGCGGCCACGAGTGCCTGGAGAGCGTGCGCGAGGCCCCGCCCGATGCCGTGTTGCTGGACATCAGCATGGACGACATGGACGGCTGGCAGACGGCGCGCGCCCTTCGCCAGGCTGGCTGCACCGACGTGCCCGTGATCATGGTCTCGGCCAACGTGTTCGAAAACAGACCCGAGAACCTCGCTGCGGCACAGGCCCAGGCCTTCGTGGCCAAGCCGGTGATGGAGTCCGAACTGCTCGACACGCTGGGCGAGCAGTTGGGGCTGCATTGGCAGACCGAGGCATCACCAGCGCGCACGACCCCGACCGACGCGCTGGCCGAGGTGCCAGTCAGCGAACCAGGCCTGGTGTCTTTGGGCATGCCCAAAGAGCCGTGCCCTGTGCCGATCGAGGCCGCCAAACCCCCGGTCGCCCCGCTGCCTCCTGACGCCGCCTGGGAACTGCACCGCCTGGCCCGCCGTGGCCACGCCCAGGCCCTTGCCGAGTCCCTGGCGGGCTGGCGCACCGAATCGCCCGAACACGCTGCCCGCTGGCGGCAGCTGCAGTCCTGGCTGGAGGCCTTTGACCTCGACGCCATCCAGGCCGACCTGGCGCCCGAACTGATGGAGGAACAGGCCGATGAGCCCCGACGTTGAGGCACCGCCTGCCCAGGCAGCCACGCCCCCCGCGCGGGCCGGCACGGTGCTGGTGGTGGACGACGCACCCGACACCTTGCGCATGCTGTGCGACGCACTGGCCGGCGAGGGCTACACCGTGCTCGTGGCCCGCGATGGCCCGCAAGCCCTGGCGCGGCTCGATGTCGTCACGCCCGACGCCATCCTGCTCGACGGCGTCATGCCTGGCTGGAGCGGCTTCGAGACCTGCCAGCGCATCAAGGCCCACCCCGGTGGTCAGGCCATCCCGGTCATCTTCATGACCGGCCTGAGCGACACCACCGACGTGGTCACTGGCTTTGAAGTCGGTGGGGTCGATTACGTGGTCAAGCCCATCCGCATCGAAGAGGTGCTGGCCCGACTGAATGCGCACGTGCGCAACGCTCGCGCCGCCCGAGAGGCCCTGGCCCAGGCGAGCATGCAGCAGCGCCCGCTGCCGCTCAACGCCTCGCCCGAAACCGACCGCCTGCTGCAGGCCTCGCTCACCCCGCGCGAAACCGAGGTGCTGACCTGGTTGGCGCGCGGCAAGACCAACCGCGACATCGCCGAGATCCTCGGCATGAGCCACCGAACCGTCAACAAGCACCTGGAGCACATCTTCGAAAAGCTGGGTGTCGAGACGCGGGCGGCGGCTGCGGCCCTGGCCACGCGGGCGATCCCGGTTTGATGCCAGGGTGAGCGGCTTGGCAGCCTGGGGCGATCCCTTGCCGCATCGGTGTGCGGTTGACCGAAATTCACCGTGCCCGACGCGCCACAATGCAGGGGTTTCTCGCAAACCCCCATCGCATCGTGCCGACCACCGCTTCACCATGCGCTAGGGCCTGTTAACACAAACTGCGAAGCCCATCGACCACGAGCACGAAGCTGAGAAAGCCGAGAAACATCGCATCAAGCTTTTCGAACCGGGAGAAGATTCGGCGGTAGCCCTTGAGCCGC
>Ga0180008_1001149_pt1 | contig 17599 bp, 21 predicted proteins | sample MM_PW_MetaG_FD_121121 | JGI IMG/M metagenome (GOLD analysis project Ga0180008, IMG submission 121121) | Groundwater microbial communities from the Aspo Hard Rock Laboratory (HRL) deep subsurface site, Sweden - MM_PW_MetaG | ecosystem: Environmental > Aquatic > Deep subsurface > Groundwater...
AGTTGGTTTCCAACTTTTCCAACAAGCCGCTGGAGCGGAATTTTATACTCGAAAAATAACCGACATATAACCCTCTTAAAAGTTGTTGAAAACTTAATGATGCTTTACATAGGAATGGCGGTTGGCAATAGTATTTTTGTCGACCTAATTTATTCAATTTTTATCATTTCTAATTCCAATTCATTTTTTTCGTCTTTTGATATGCAAGTATATCTGTCAGATTCGGTTTGAACTATTTTCACACGCACTATCTTTCCTATCATATTTTTTGCTTCAGCGTTCAAAATTCTTTTATAAACCAAAACATATTCACAGTCGGATTTCCATTCTATCGAACTTTTAATTTCAATTCCGCTTATTGAACTTTTTTCTGTTTGAGTTGAGTCAGTCCGCATTACGATCCATTCCGAATATTTTGGGTTGGAATACTTAAATTTTCCGCATTTAAAATTAGAACATTTTGGTTCTTGACTGTAACTTGTAAAAGTCAAAAGCAAAAGAAAAGTAATAATTATATTTTTCATTTATTTGAAATAAGTTTTTTTCCGTTCGTAATCCACAATAATGGCCCAATAAAAGCTATCATTGATATTAAAATCCACTTAGTTTTATTACCATTAAATTGTTTGTTTATAATAAGGTAAATAGCTTTAAAAGTGGTGATTATAGACCAAAGAGATAAAATGATTGTTATAATTATTATTGTTTTCTGCATTTCGATTTTTATATTATTGCCAACGTTATGCCACTTAGCGATGTTGCGAAATTCGTGACCGATTATTTTCTGTTAAAGATAAATAATCTTGCGAAACGTAAACGTGAATTTATCACAAAACTCGCAATATTGCTAAATGGCTGTTAGCAATAGTTGTTTTACTCACAATTTATAATTTCAATTTTTTTAAGGTATTGTTTACCGGTTTTTCCTTTAAAGTTTTTTAATGCTTGATTAGTCAGCTTGTTCACTTTTCTATATGATGGAATTTTTACAGTATCACTTCCCGTTTTTTTCGCAAATTCTAGCAATTCATTATGTTTTGATTTCGGAAAAGGCATATACTCAAGTTTATTTCTTTTAATTACGAACTTCATTTCTCCCTTAAACTTGTTGTTTTGGTTTTTTAGTGAGTCAAAAAATATAATTAAAGTGTCTTTTTCAGTTTTCCAAATTCCTAGCGAATTGTTATTCTGCATATCACCTTGAAAATTCAGAATCGCATTTCCGCTACAATTTAAAGTCAAAGTTTTGCTAAACATTCCGTAACTATTAAAGTTAGTTCTGTATTTTCCAATAACGACTTTTTTCGAACACGAAATTAAAGTTATAAATAACAAAAAAAATGTAATTATTATAAAATACTTTCTCTTCAAGTTCGATTTTTTTTTACAATTATTGCTAACGCAGAACTGCTTAGCTATGGGGCAAACTTGAAAGCAGTAAACTTTCCGCTAAACTAAAATATCAATTGAAAATTAAACGTGAATTATAAACAAGACTTGCCCTATTGCTAAACAGATGTTAGCATTTAGTGCTTTTAAATAACGAAATTATGAAAATAGATGATGTTACATTATTATTATCAAATAGAATTAATCAACCACATTATGTTAAAGATTGGTTAGAAAAAATATACAAAAAAGGTTTTGAAGATTCTAAAAAACAAAACCCATATACAGAAAGCGATATGAAAGCAGTTTCAGAAACTTTTGATTCTGGTTATGAAAACTTTGAAACATGGCTTGAAAAATATAACGAGCCTTTTTAGCTACAATACTAGCATTAATGCTAACGCAGAACTGCTTAGCGATGGGGCAAACTTTAAAGCAGTAAACTTTCCGCTAAACGTAAATATCAATTGAAAATTAAACGTGAATTAATAACTAAACTTGCCCTATTGCTAAACAGATGTTAGCATTTCGGTTTTAAAAACAAAACAATATTATGAATTACAAAGAAATTGAAGAAATTAAAAAAGAGTTTTATCTAATAAATTCTTTACAAAAAAAATGCTTTTTTGAGTGCTTTATGGATAAAATTTTCACTTATTATTTATATGAAGATAATGGATCTTTTCATGAAATATCAATAATAAACGAACACGCTACATTCATGAAGGAAGAAAGAATTATTGATTTACTTGAATTAAAAGGCACTTTTTATTTAAGCCATAGATATTTCGCAAAACTTGATAAATTAGCACCTATTCCTTTTGAATTAATTTGTCAAAAGGAATTTAAACTAGGTGATTATTTAGACGATTGCTCATTAAACTGAATGCTAACGTTCCCACGCTAACCAATGTTTAGGGAAAAGTAAGCCTTATGTTTCGGTTAATAACTAATAACAACAAGTACAAACAAATTATTAAATTAAACCAAATGCCTAAATAGTGGTTAACGTGTGTTAGCAGTAGTACGGGTAAATAAAACTAAATAAGATGATAGAAGATTTAATAAATGCATTAGAAAATTTACAAGATGCAAAAGCAGAATATAAAGAAGCCTCTAAAACTTGCGAGTATGATCGAAGTTACTTTTTAAGTAGAGAAATTGAAGCTATTGATAAAGCGAAAGAAGAATTATCTGCTATATTCACAAGTGCAGTAAGTGCCGTTGTAATAGATATAATTAATAATAAAAAATATCTTCCTGAATAATAGGTAGTATTACTGCTAACGTTTGGCCGCTTGGCGAGGTTGCGAACTTCGTAACCGATTATTTTCTGTTAAAGATAAAATTTCTTGCGAAACGTAAACGTGAATTTACCACAAAATTCGCAATCTTGCCAAACGGCGGTTAGCAGTAGTACTTATTTTTCAATTTCTATTATTTCAATTGTATCTTTTTCAGTTTCTATTTCGTTTTGGTAATTTATTATTTTGTGTTTGTATTCAACTTGATTTTCAATAATGCTTATGTCACTTTTTTCTGCTTCAATTTGTCCTTCAAGTTTTATAAATCCATAATTTTTTTCAAATATTAGAAGTTTATTTTCCGCAATTTCATAATGACAACACGCACCTAAAAATCCTGTAAATTTTTCATATACTTTTAAGTTGTCTTTTTCATATTTAACTTCTTTTGGATATACGGGAAATAAAATTATTGATGATAATAAACCTAAAAATATTCCGCCAAAAATTCTGAATAAAATTAGAACGATAAAAGAAAAGAAATAGAAAGAGTAATAGAATGTTATTTTTTTTAATGGTTTTCTATTAAGTAAAAACAATGAAAATCCTGAAATATAAATTAAGCACTTGAAAATGAATATCAGTTTTGTATTTAATCCAAAATTAGTAATTACTTGAATAGTAAAATTCAAAAGCACAAGTCCTAAAATTAGGAAATGGATTTTTTTGAAGCTTTGATTAATTTTACTTTTGTCCAATGTTTCTGCGATTTTTCGGAGTATTACTGCTAACGTTTTGCTACTTTGAGATGGCTGGAAGTTCGTAACCGTTCAATTTTCGGCTTAACGAAAACTTGATGCGAAACGATAATTCCACTAAATTCCAGCTAGCTCAAAATAGCTGTTATGTGTGGTATTTTTCACTCAATATTGTGCCAATAATGTTTACAGCCATTTTTACATTCTGTTTTTCGCCGTTGAGTGTCCGTACTTTTAAAAATCCAGAGCAATGAGATAATTGTTTTTTCAAATTCATTTTCGGGTAATTCACTTAATTTTTTAAAGGCATTTTTAATTGGAAATTTATTAAGAATCATTACAGATGTAAAAGACTGTTTAATAGGAATACTGACGATTGCTTTTTGGTATGATTCAGAACTATAATTTGATTTATATGGAATAGAATTTAAAATTAAACTTGTTAGAATTTCAAATTTTTGCTTAAAATCGAATTCAGAATTTTCAAAAACTAATTTTAGTCCCTTTTCAAACTCAATTTTGTCCTGAGCTATTAAATTTATTTGTTTCTCAACTGTATTCATTTTAATTAAGCGTCAAATTCTGCATAATATATAACTCTTTCTACTTTTTTGATGTCTGATTTGTATTCTTCAATTCTTGTTAGGTCTTCGTACAAATCTCTTAAAACAAACATTTCTAAAAAATAATCAAACTCTGGACATTTTTTTTGCGATATTTCGTTCCATTTCTTCTCCATCTCTTCAATTGTTAATTCTAAAACTAAAGCTTCAGAATTTGGTTGAAATTTACCGTCAATTCTTTTCGCATAAATTGAATACATTATTTCTTCTGTATCTTCGTAATTTCTACAATTTATAATTGCTTCGCTTAAAATCATTTCTTTCGATGTTATCTTTTGTTTCTCGTCGTTCTTTTAATATCACACATAACGTTTCGCCACTTGGCTAGGTTGCGAACTTCGTAACCGATTATTTTCCGTTAAAGATAAAATTTCTTGCGAAACGTAAATGTGAATTTACCACAAAGTTCGCAATCTTGCCAAATGGCTGTTAGTGGCTGTGCTTGTTATTTACAATAATTGCTTCTAAATTTATCTTTTTCGTATTCCACTACTACTTTTTTGTAATATGAATTATTTATTTCAGTAGCTTCATAGTAAAATTTTCCGTGATATTTACTTATCCATTCTCTCCACAACTTTACATCTTCCAAAGTCGGGTTATAAATTATTCCTATGTATGTTCCGTCAAATTTTTTTGGAGTAATTCCAGTTAAACATACAATTCCGTTTGGCGTTTTAAAATTTAAAGTGTCATTTTTTCCAATTAAGTTATTTTCAATTTCAGTTATTTCAGCAAGTATAAATTCTTCCGCAGATTTCACTTTTTGTGAATAGACACAAAATGAAAAAAGGAATAATAATAAGGTAAATATTTCTTTCATAAATAATTCATATTTCTCCAATTCTACGGGCGCATAGCCACTAACGTGTCGCTGCTTTGAGATGGCTGGAAGTTCGTAACCGCTCAATTTTCGGCTTAACGAAAACTTGATGCGTAACGATAATTCCACTAAATTCCAGCTAGCTCAAAACAGCTGTTATACCGCGTTTTTATTTATTTTTCTTTCGTATTCTGTTTCAAAACCAAGAAAACTTATCTCACTTAGTTTTATCGTTTTAATGTCTTTCCAATTAGAATCTTCGTCCACTAAGTGCAATTCAACAGAATCATTGTTTACGGATAAAATTTTCCCAACAAAAAAGCTATTTTCGTCTTCATAGGTAAATAATGATACCAATTCTGAAGTTAAGTTTTTCAGTGAACTTTCTAAGTCCGCAAAGTTTTTCAATTCAATATTTGATATTAAACTTTCTGAATTGTCATTTTTCAATTCTGAATAATCATCTTTCTCCCATTCTCTATATTTTTCAACATCTTCATTTTGGACAATTATGAATCCGTCAAATTCTCCATTTTCGTCATCAAGATTCAGAAGCATCAAGATTTTAGAATTTGCTACTAAACACATTCCTGTAAAAACATTGTCTGAGTTTGGAGCGAGGTCAATGTCAATAATCTTTTTCTGTTTAATTATATCTTCTAATTTATGCATACGTTTTTTTAAAATGCGGTATAACGGAAAACGCTTGTAAATGTTGCGGGCTTATGAAAACTGGTTTTTCTGCTTAAAAGATACGTGAACTGAAAATGTAATTCCACTAAACCCGCAATATTTTACAAACGTATGTTAACATTATACCACTTATTATTAATCAACTAAATATAAATAAAATGACTGAAAATCAAATCAAAGCAAGGGAAATTATAATAATGTTTCAGTTTCAAAATCCACCATTACATTTTGAAATGGCAAAAACAGTATCTCTTATGTATGTAAATGAGATAAAACATGAGCTAAAGGAATGGGGAGAAGTTTGGATGAAAAACAGATTAAAACATTGGGAAGAAATTGAAGAAGAAATATCCAAACTTTAGCCAATAACACCGTGGTTAATGTTAACGGTTCGCCAGTATAATTTCGGCTTGCTGGAAAACCGATTGTAAAAATTAAAGACTATCACAACAAACACAAAAAATTAACAACCTAAGCACAAATGTAAAAGCTGAAATATACTGGCTGTTAACAGCTGGATTTTTAGCAAAAAAATATTAATTATAAAATAAAAAATTATGTTCTGGAAAAGAGAAACTAAAATTGTAAAAGGAAGTTTAGGACCATTATTAAGCTTTCCTATTCCTGCTAAAAGAGAATTTCAAACGATGCTAGAAATTTTAAGAGATGCTGAGAAATATGATAATGGAAATGATATTGAAGTTAGAAACGTACTACTATCTACTTTATGCGAACACATAGAAATATTTAAGACTAAAAGCAAAACAAAATCAAATCCTATTGATGGTGGTAGTTCTTTAGATACGATAGTGTAATCTTGCTGTTAACGTTATGCCACTTGGCTAGGTTGCGAACTTCGTAACCGATTATTTTCCGCTAAAGATATAATATCTTGCGAAACGTAAACGTGAATTTACCACAAAATTCGCAATCTTGCCAAATGGCTGTTATAGGCTGTACTTTTTTAGGTCATCCAAATTCCATATACGGCAATTACAGTCCAATTTCCGTAAATTTTTTTAAGAAAATAACTATTTCCACTTGAGCTCTGTCTGAATTTCGAGTAAATAACTGAAACAATACAATTTTCGTAATTATTGTCAAAAATAGGTTCACTTATGGAGATTATTTTTTGTCCTTTCTCTGTTTTTATAAATATTTTTTCAGTTTCTTTTTTAGTCAAACATTTTCTGTTTTTTATAAGATCAGAACTGTAATTTAATTCTTTTAACAATTCTGAATTCCAAATTCCATTATTACTTTTTGCGACGTTTAGTTCAATTTCATTTAATATTTTTTCAGGAACTTCAAGAGTAGTTTCTTCTTTAAACTCTTTTAAGTCAAAAAAAGTCTTTTGTTTTTCGCATTGAACATATATTCCAAATGTACCCTTTCCAATTTGCTCATCAATGATTTTTTTAAAAACGTCAGATTCTGAATTGTTTTGTGAAAAACTCAAAGTTGAAATAGTAAAGAAAAGTAAATAGTAAATTTTCATGTTGTTCTTTTTACGATTTTTGGCTGTATAGCCTATAACGTATGTGGCTATCATAAGGCAGCCTAAGTACAAGTTGCTTTTCGGCTGCTTGATGATAACCGCTGTTATATTCTCGGCTTTTTATTTATAAACAAAGTAAAATTCAAATTAAAAATTATGTATACAACAATAAAAAATTTTATAGAAGTAACAGATGCTTCTAATTTAAAAAAGATATTAATAAACATAGATCAAATAAAACTTGTAGAGGATAACAAAATACATTTTTTCAATGTGTTTATGGAAGTTATAGAAACTTACAAAGAGATTAAGCAACTAATTATAGAAAGTGAAAAACTATAGGCGCATTGTATTTTGCAACTCCAACCAAGCTGGAATATAACTTGTATATAACGTCAAATATATACATCTTTTTTGATGTTTTTTATCGTCCGCTAAGTTTTTTCTTATTATTTTCATCAACTAAGCGATCTAACGGGCTGGCGATTTTGTCTGAAGCTATTTTAGATACATGAGTATAAATCGTAGTGGTTTTGATACTAGCATGGCCCAAAAACTTCTGAATATATCTGATATCAGTGCCACTCTCCAGTAAGTGTGTTGCAAAGCTGTGACGCAATGTGTGAACCGTGGCTTTCTTTTCTAGACCTGATTTTTTTAAGGCTTGTCTCATTACAGATCTCGCACTTCCTGTGCTGTAGGGCTCGCCAGCAAATTGCCCTTCAAAAACGTATTTGTTGGGTTGGTACAGCTTCTTGTATATCTCTAGCGAGTTAACGATCGAGTAGGGCAACATAACCATTCGGTCTTTTTTGCCCTTTGCATTTTTAATATGTATTTTGTGTTCTGAGAATAAAATATCTCTCCATTCTAAGGTAACAATCTCACTCACTCGAAGGCCTGCACCATAACCTATCAGTAACAGCAACTTATGTTTAGGATTATCGACCGCCCTAAAAATCTCCAAACACTCTTCCATGGTTAGTACTACCGGAAGCTTCTTCTCGAATTTTGGTCGCGGGAGTTTAAGTTCAAAGCCTTTTTGATGTTCTATTTGCTGATAATAAAATAGTAAAGCATTCACCATACTATGTCCTGATGCTGCCGAAAGTCCTCGTTCCATAAGGGAAGCAAGGTATTTTATAATTTCTTTTTGAGTAATCGTGTGCGGATCTCGGAACTGATGATCACGTAAAAATTTTAAAAACGAACTCGTATACGTGCGCATCGTTGAGCTACTGTAATTAAGCGCTAAGATAGTGTCTATAAGTAACGAAACATATTCGTGCGCTGCCTCTGGCACTTGATTAAAAAGTTGTTCCTTAGTTTTGCGCAGATCCAATTGTTTGCGGTTGGGTAAATTTTGTTTGAGCAAATATCCCTTGGGCAGTTGGTTACTCACCAAAACATTATTCGGTTCAAATTGCATAAGTATCGCTTCATAAACACTAGGGGTTGCCGGAAGTAAGTAGCAGTTCTTGATGGTGCTAAATCGTACCATCGAAAATCGTTTTATTTTTTCCCGTAAAACAAGGTACGCAGGCATGTAAACCTCAATCCATTTTGAGTCCTCAGGGTGTACTTTGACCACGATAGTCTCACCTTGAAAACTCGATTCGCTTTTGTAAAAATCATTTTCTGGAAAAAAAGAAGGTACAGCTATGATATTTTCAACTTTTGCCTGAACCTCTGCTTGACGCAAAACCATATATACCTTGTAATTTGCATTCCAATACACTCCTTTTGTAGCGAGTAATTGTTTGCATATAGACTGATGGTACGGCATCTTAAAAACCCAATATTTACCTAAGTTAGGTAACAATTCTAGACGCAAGGGAGAAACTAACGGCTTATTTGTCGTTATATGTTCAGGGTTATGCAGCACGGGAGCAACATCTAACTGAAAATCGCTTAAAGCTATGGCTGGAAGGTCACGGCTTATAATAGAGCCGGCCAGCTGTTGCGTCGAATTCGTTTTGGGGTTTTCAATCACTAAATCAGTAAAGTTTTCACTAATGATCTTATAACTTGCTTTACTGTAATCAAAATACCAGCAACGCAGCGATTGACTGTATTTACCACCTAGTTTTCTTGCGGTAGTAATACGAGCTGTGTCGTACTTAAAAAAAAGTCCGATTCGGTCTGCATCGCGATGCCATATCTTTTTTACAATGATCTGCATAATAGAAATATAGAGCCACTAAAATACTAATTTATTTACAAAAAAACAGAAAGTATATCGCTTTTTTTTGATGAGCAGGAAATGGTTTGCTATTGCAAAAGTGCATTGGTTTAGGAACAGCATTTTTGTTCGTAACAGCAACGCAGGATGCAACTGCCAAAAAACTATTTTATAATTTTTCGCCGAAGCACAGAATCAGCTATTACTATTCCTGAATAGTAAAAGTAATTTTTTACAAGAAGATAGAAGCAATTTCACTTAATGCAGCAAAAAGGAGGGTAGATTGAGATTTTTTGTGATTCGAAACCATTTTACGCTACTGCAAAAGGGTTTTGCGTGAAGGATGGAGGCTTTGTCTGAGCTCTCCCGTTTTTTACGGGAAGCGAGCGCCGAGAGCCTGACGCTACTGCAATGAAATGGAAGTAGCGACACGCTCAAATAAACAAAATCAGGAATCATGAGTAAATGTCTATGGTTTCCAGACGATTTTACGGATTAGTAGTCACAAGGTGTGAATTACATAACTTAATAAACTTGCAGCATAAGAGATAAGGGATAAAGCAAACCTAAATTTGTAATGTGATAATAATTAAACATCACAAAAACAAACATAAATGAAAATTAAAAACCTATTAGTAGCCCCTGCAATTGCAATGGTTATTTTTTTTACGAGCTGTTCTAGTGACAACACTACAGAAGCAGCTGCACCACCATCAGTAGCTACGACCAGCCCCAGTGTTAGCGCGACAACTGTGGCAAGAAACAAAGTTATTACAGTAAATTTTAGTAAAGAGATGGATGCCTCATCCATCAATACTTCAACTTTTACACTTAAACAAGCAGGTATAGCCGTTTCAGGAGCAGTATCCTATTCAGGAACGACAGCTACCTTTACTCCCGCAGCAGTGCTGGCAGCAAACACGTTATACACAGCCACTATAACCACGGGAGCAAGAAGCGCCGACAATGTAGCGCTTGCCGCAAATAAACAATGGGAATTTACAACTACCGCAAACGCAACAGCAGGCTTAGCAGCGGTGAGTCTTGGTGCCGCTGGGAACTATGTGATTCTTGCTAAAACAGCGATTAACAATGTACCTACTTCTGCAATTACAGGTAATTTAGGGTTAAGTCCAGCAGCAACTTCTTATATTACAGGATTGTCCTTGACTGATTTTACGGGTTATGCTACGGCATCACAAGTAACCGGAAAAGTCTATGCTGCAGATATGGTAACGCCAACGTCAGTAAACCTTACAACAGCGGTGCAAAGCATGCTTACAGCCTACACTGATGCAGCAGGGCGTCCATCGCCTAACTTTTTGAACCTAGGAGCCGGAAACATTGGGGGGCAAACACTAACGCCTGGTTTATATAAATGGGGAACGACAGTTACGATACCTTCTAATATTACTATTTCAGGATCGCCAGATGATGTATGGATTTTTCAAATATCGGGTGATTTGACGATGAGTGCTGCTACAAGAGTAACCTTGCAAGGCGGAGCGAAAGCGTCTAATATTTTCTGGCAGGTGGCTGGTAAAGCTACTTTTGGAACTACCTCGCATTTTGAAGGTATTATTTTATCAATGACGGGCATTACTTTTCAAACGGGTGCTTCGTTTAATGGTAGAGCGCTTGCACAAACTGCTGTAATCCTTGACGGGAATAAAGTGGTGCAACCACAATAAATACAAATTGCAGTAAAATTTGATACTGAATCTTATAGCGTAATTTGATAGAAACTAATGAGTCCGATTTAGATTGGGCTCATTTTTTTTTGGGATATAGTGAACCAACTGATAATGTTCTACTACTTGCCTGTTGTGGACTTCGAAGAAAAGTATTTTTAGATAGACGAAAAGACGTTATAAAACGAGAACTACACTAAATCTTCAATAGCCACAAACGGCTGTTGCCTGTAATACTATTAATCGTAATGATGTCTACATTTCAAAATTTGAATTTCATCATCTACAAATCGATAAATTAATCGATGTTCAACATTGATTTTTATTGACCAAAATCTAGCATATTTGTGTTTTAACGCCTCTGGTTGACCTATTCCCTCAAAAGGATTTCTTGAAATATCTTTGAGGAGTTCATTTGTTTTTTTACTTTCTTTTTGTCTATTTTTTGCCACTATAAATAATTTTCCCAAGACTCGTCCACAAATACATATTTCATTTTAGTCCTCAATTAAGTCTTTATAAAATGCTTTTCCACTCCTAAATTTTTCAATTGCAGCATCTAATCTACTTTAGTTAGTTCTATTCGATAATTCATAATTTGTTGCCAATAATGAATTATATTCTTCCAGTGAAATAACAACAATTCCCGAATCTTTTCCGAGATTTATAAGTAGAGTTTCAAAGTTGATTGACACTCTATCAAAGTAAGATTTAATATATTTTCTGAAATCTGAAATAGTTGTGACTACCACAACAAATATAATTTATACAAATTTATGTACAATATTTTGGTTTTTCACGATCTCAGCCCAATTATTGCAGGTAATGACGAGTTTCGCTTGCTTGTATTGCTGGACTTTCTATGATGTATTCATTAGGCTTTGTTTGCCTTCTCCCGTTTTTTTATGGGAAGTGAGTGCCAAGAGCCTGACGCTACTGCAATGAAATGGAAGTAGGGGCACGCCCAAACTACAAAACGTGAAAAATTATTGTAGCAAAAGAGTTTGCTGTTTTTTTGAGAAAAGTAGTTTTGAGGTTAATTTTAAAAGCTGTTGTTGCTTAAGATAATTGCCCTTTTCAAATTCTAATATGCTACTGCAAAAGGGTTTTGCGTGAAGGATGGAGGCTTTGTCTGAGCTCTCCCGTTTTTTACGGGAAGCGAGTGCCGAGAGCCTGACGCTACTGCAATGAAATGGAAGTAGCGACACGCCCAAATAATAAAACTTTAAATTATAATTTATTTTGAGAATAGAAGGTATAAAGACCGCTTAACAATCGGCCATATTAACAGCGATTGCAAGTCCACCTTCAGAGGTTTCTTTGTATTTGTTGTTCATGTCTTTGGCTGTTTCCCACATGGTGTTTACTACCTTATCTAACGGTACTTTTGCATTTTTGGGATCGGTTTCAAGAGCGAGTTCAGCAGCATTGATCGCTTTAATCGCGCCCATAGTGTTGCGCTCTATACAAGGAATTTGCACCAGTCCTCCAATAGGATCGCAGGTGAGTCCTAGGTGATGCTCCATTGCGATTTCGGCAGCCATTAAAACTTGTTCTGGTGTACCACCCATAAGTTCGCACAGGGCTGCTGCTGCCATCGATGAGGAAACGCCAATTTCGGCTTGGCAACCCCCCATTGCCGCTGAGATAGTTGACCCTTTCTTGAAGATGCTTCCTATTTCTCCGGCTACTAATAAGAATTGCTTAATTTCTTTTTCGCCTGCTTGATGGTTTTCGATCACCAAATAGTACATTAAAACTGCCGGAATCACTCCCGCGCTACCGTTAGTGGGTGCTGTAACTACACGTCCTAATGCGGCATTGACTTCGTTTACCGCTAAGGCAAAACAGGAAACCCATTTAAGGATTTGGCGAAATTTTACCTCGGTAGTTCGAATTTCTTCAAGCCAAGTTTGAGGACTACTATAGTTTGATAATCCAATCAGGTTTTGATGCATATCGAAGGCTCTACGTCGTACATTAAGCCCACCAGGAAGGATTCCTGAGGTATGACAGCCGATGTACATGCACTCGAGCATGGTATTCCAAATGCGCATTAGTTCGCTATGGATCACATCCTCCGTACGCATGGATTTTTCGTTTTCGTATACGATCTCTGATATTTTTTTGTTTTCGCTTAGGCAAAAGTCAAGCAGCTCTGTCGCCTTATCAATTTGATACGGAAAAGCACATTTAATAGCAATCTTTTTCTTGGCATTGATGCGCTCTTCTTTTACCACGAAACCACCACCAATAGAGTAGTAGGTAGCCGTAAATTTTGCAATAGATTTAGTGTAAGCAGTAAAAGTCATTCCGTTAGAATGAAACGGAAGAAATTCTTTATTAAAGACAATCGCACTAGTGGGATCAAACGGAATTAAGAATTCGTCCCCAAGTTTTATTTGCTTATTTTCTTTGATTGTTTTGATGATACCGTCAATATTCTCAACGGGAATATACTCTGGATCTTGCCCACTAAGCCCCAGCATTACGGCTAGATCAGTAGCATGGCCTGTTCCTGTTAAGGAAAGCGAGCCATATAGGTCAATTTTTATTTGATCGATAGTCGAAAGCAGGTTTTTTTTGCGCAATTCAGCAAGGAATCGTTCTCCCGCGCGCCAAGGCCCAAGGGTATGCGAACTTGATGGTCCAACTCCTATTTTAAGCATGTCAAAAACCGAAATACATTCTTCCATAGTACATTTATTTTGGTTCAAAGATAATTGAATAAAGCAATAAATTGGCACAAAAAAGGCCTAAAACCGTGTATTTGATAGATTTTATTATTCTATTTTCCGTATTCTGCAATTAATTCGAAAAAGTAAACAATTGCGATTTAAACAGTAAAGGGCTAAAATTAAAATGGATAGCCTATCGCTAAGTTAAATACAAGGTTGTCATTACGCCATGAACCACTACCAAAATTGACTTTATCGAGTACCCAACGGTTACCATCTGCTAAAAACGGTTTGCGAATAGGGAAGGCGAGATCAGTACGCAAGACAAGAAACGAAAAATCGAATCGCAGTCCTGCACCCACACCCACAGCTAACTCTTTCATGAAATCCTTAGATAATTTAGCACCAGGCTTCTCTGGGTTTTCCTTCAATAACCATATGTTACCTGCATCGATAAACACAGCTCCTTTGACAAGGCCATATATTTTAGCGCGGTACTCTGTATTGAACTCTATTTTAAAATCTCCAGATTGATCCGCTAGGAACCCGCCTGTGTTGGTTGTTGAACCATCAAAGCTTCCTGGTCCAATAGATCGAGCTCTAAAAGCTCTAATACTATTAGTACCTCCATTAAAAAATTGTTTGATAAAGGGCATCTCGTCAGAGTTACCATAGGCAAACCCTCCGCCCACAATAACTCTGCTAGCTAATTGCGAATCCTTGCCTAGTTTATAATAGTGACGCAATTCAGTTTCGATTTTTATAAATTGGCTGAAGGGTACATCAAATATTTCTTTTGAATTTCCTGATTTTAAATTTGCTCCCGTAAGCAATCCCGTTACATTCCCTGATAGATCGACACCACCTTTAAAATAGAAGGTGTTTTTTAGGCGCTTTTGCATTGTGTTCGTGAAGGTGTAGGAGTACGTAGGACCAAAAATTAATTGCTTTTCGATTACTTTTCCTAAGGAAGCATTTGCGTCAATTTGTTCTTGATACAAAGCAGTAACATTTTGCGGACTTACGTACGTGATTTCGGTTAAGTTAAGCAAGTGTTCCTTGCGTTCGTTTTCTTTCCAGAGGTAACCAAACGAACCTTTTAAGGTTTGTAAGGCATAGAGTTTGGTTCGGTTTTGAAATTCGTAACCTAGCGTCGCTTTAGTCTTGGGAACAAAACCACTTGCTGATTGGAATTTGAAAGGAGCAACAATTCGGGGCCAAATCAAGTTGGCTTCCGTTCCAAAACGGTAAACATTAAAACCATTGTTTTGCCCTGACACTTGTACTTCTACTCCTCCAAAAGCAGAAATAGTAAGTTGCTCCGCACCTTTTAATAAATTGCGATTTCCCCAGTTAATATTTAATTCGGTACCGGTATAATTAGCAGAATTGGTTTTAGCTAATAACTCGAGACTGATCGATTTTTTAGGTAAAGGGGTTAGATAATAATAAGCATCTAAAAAGTTTCCAGTTGTATCAGCTACCTTAAATTGGTTTTTTACAAATTTAAAAGTTCCTAAATTTACTAACCTGTTCAGAGATAAATTGTGATCGGTACGGTTGTATAGATCACCTTTTTTAAAATACAATGAGCGATCAAAAACACGGGGCTTAAATAAGTTTTCGGGATCTATTATTGTGAAATCTTTGTACTGAACAATGCTATCTGTTGTAGTAGATAACTTGTCTGAATTAATAGCGTAATTAGGGTAGACAATCACTTTGTTGATCTTGTATTGCTGCTCAGCTAGTGCAGGAGTCTCCTCCTTTATTTTAACAATTAAATCAACTTTGTGATCCGCAACGGTACTATCTACTTGTACTTTTATATAATCGGAATTAAAGTAGAAAAAACCTTTTTCTTTTAGTCGCGCATCAATACGGTCTCTTTCTTCCTTGATAGCATCAAGGCTATAGCCATTGCCTTCTTTTAAAAGGCTACGTCTTGTTGATTTCCTGATGTTGCTAGCAAGTAGAGAGCTATCTTGAGGAAATTGCACAGACTGTATTTTGTACTGCTCTCTAGGAATTACAGTATAAGTTGCAGAGGCTTTTTTACCGCTTCTAGTAGAGTCAGCCGTAGCTTTAGTATTAAAATAACCATTATTTTCGGAATAGTTTTCTAATACTTTTGTGGTGTACTCAAGATCAACTTTACTGTACAAAACGGGTGGTTCACCCACTTTATTCTTTAACCAATAACGAAATCCTTTTTCTTTTGTTGGAGTTCCAGCTAAATTGTAGAAGAATAATTTAGGTTTTAATCCTAAAAAGGAACTGTTTGGTTTAGGACGTACTAAGTCTTCGAGTGCCGCTTTTATTTCCTTACGTTCACTTTTAGATGTAGTATTACCTTCATCAAGTACTTTTACTTTTGCTCCTGTATAAAGTAATTCACCTTCGGCTAATTTTTGTGTTCCACCACAGCCGTATACCAATATAATTAGTAGTAAAAAATAGGGAATAGGGGTTTTATTTTTCATAATTATAGTGCAATAGCCTTATTTCTTTTTGGTTTTCACTTCGTCTTTCTTGTCTTTGCTGCTCTGAAATAACTCTTTGAATTTATTATAATCCAACGTCAAAATGAAGGCAACTCCAGTTTCTATCACTTGTCCTTGTAAGGCAACTTGGTATTTGTTTAAACGGTATGCTTTTAATTTATAACGGCCATCTTGCGATAATTGGTATTCAACGGAAACATCTCCCGCAATATTGTTTGTAGTTTCATTGGTTTGTTGTGGTCCTTCGAGACCAAAACTGCTACCTACAGTTACCTTTAAGCGATCGTTAAATAATCTTTTGGAGACGCCTACACTCAAGTCCGTTTTATTCTCTTCTTGACCCGTTGTGAAATCTTGGGAGGTATTTAAATCAAAATTAAGTTCGACTCCATTAATTAAATCACCAGCAAGATTGTTAAGTTGTTGGGATAATATTTTACTCGCGCTTTCTCTCGCTATCGAAGCTACAGAACTGCCTCCAGCTTCACTTGAAAAAGGGTTTTCTCCAATAAAGCGGTTTAGTAACAACAAAGCAAAAACTTGCTTGTTTAACTCATCCGGTTGCTGACGTAATTGTGTTAATTTTGATTGCGTTGTATTGATGACTTCGGCAGAGACGCTATTGTTACCATCAGGTAAAACAATATCAAAACTGATACTTGGTTTCATCAAATCGCCACTCATTTTCAACTCGGTTTCAAACGGAATTTTTTGCTTGTAAGTATTTCGAACAGCATCTGCAGCACCTCCTAATTGATCATTAACTAAATCAAGTGGAGCAGCTTCATTTTTATAAACTGCCGTAATATTAATATCTGCAGCTGTTGGTTCCCCGGTCCAGAGTATGTAGCTACCATCTTTGATCTCAAATTTACGTTTGATAAAATTGAAATTCATTTCATAAGCGCCTTCTGTCAGTTCGTACCGTCCTGTGAGTGTCGTTTTTCCCGAAGGATCAATACCACCATTTAATTGGGCTTCCCCTTTTAGTTCTAGAAAGTCACCGTTCGCTTTATCGATAACAATACTTAGAGACGCTTCCTTATCGACTTCGATATTTACAGAGGCATTTATCCCTATAATTTCTGTCTGACTTAAGTTTTCATCAACAGCAACTTTAGTAATAAGTGTTGGATTATCTTGATCTATAAACTCAACGATACCTTCACGGTCAGCAATGGAAGGGTCTGATTGAGGCATAACAATCGTGAACTTAGTGTCTTTATTTACTTTGATATTCCCCTCGACAATAGGACTGTTTAAATTTCCTTTTATCGATAGCCGATTGTCTAAGTACATTTCACCATAAAATAAGTCATTGTCTTTTTCCTTAGAGTTCAAGGCTTGGAAATTATCTGCAACTACTGTCAAATTAAATCCTGGATTGGTTAAGTCTTTACTGCTTATACTACCATCAATTACAAGATCATTGTCTTTTTCATCTTTGATCGTGAATTGATTTAAACGTATCTCATCATTAACAAAACTAATTTTGTCATTCATTGATTTAAAGGTG
>Ga0180008_1001150_pt1 | contig 17575 bp, 19 predicted proteins | sample MM_PW_MetaG_FD_121121 | JGI IMG/M metagenome (GOLD analysis project Ga0180008, IMG submission 121121) | Groundwater microbial communities from the Aspo Hard Rock Laboratory (HRL) deep subsurface site, Sweden - MM_PW_MetaG | ecosystem: Environmental > Aquatic > Deep subsurface > Groundwater...
CTTTGCGCCCGTTCCTAAGAATCCCTGGGCTGCGGCATTCGTAACAGACCCCAAAACTGGGTTCAATCCAGGGCAGCAGAGGAAGTACATGGCAAGAAGCCTGCAGAGGGTGTGGAAGTAGATGCCCAACAACCAAATCTCCCTCCCCGTTGAGACGGCGACAATTAAGCGCATACGGCGTCTCAAGCAGCTCATAGAGGAAGAGCGTCAGAGACAGGCCGACCCCTATGCCGACCTTGGTGAGAAGGGCACGGGGGAGCGCATACGTGCCCCTGTAGACCCATTTGCAGCCCCTCCACGTGATCCTAACGACCCGTTTGGTATACAGGCACGGCAAAGAGAGGCGGAGGCCAGGGGTACATCGCTGTTTCAAGAGAGGGAGCCTATCACGGGCTTTGAGGCATTGGGGCATCTTGGGCGGGCTGGGCCTGCAACCGCTGCAGAGTTCTTGCCAGGAGAAACGGGGCGTGAGTTTAGGGAGCTACGAGGTCAAGTCGGGCCTTTAGAGGCGTTTCGTAGACCAGCGGAAGAGGGTGGAGTAAAGTTCCCATCTGTTGAAGTACCTGAGTTCATTCGCGATGCCATCGCTGTTGCTATAAGTACCACACCTGGAATCCCAAAACTGAGCGAGGGTAAAGTTCGTGAAGTCATAAAGGGCATGACACCTGAGCAATTGGGAATAAAGGGGGCGTTGGAGGCATTTGCCCAACCAGACATACTGATTCCAGGGGCAATAAGTGGTGTTAAGGTGACTAGTAGGCTAGGTGGGGCTGTTTCCAAGTTGAGCAAGGAAGCAATCGAAACCGTGGTTGAGAACGCACTCCCACGAGTACGCGTGGCCCTAGCCGAGGAGCTAGGCGCAGTTGGGCCAGGGGCGAGGGCTGCGAAACCCGCTCTCGTTGCCAAGGCTGCTCGTACTCGGCCTCGTATTGCAGATATTCCCGTTGGTCCGCAGGGCAGGGTTGCCTCTGGGGGTAGGCCGAGACAAAAAATTATTGATGAGGCAGTTATTGAACCTGCTGCGGAGGTTGCTGGGGGATTTAGGGGACAACATCGCCCTATGACAGTAGAGAATGGAGCAGCGCGACTACATGACTTAACTCCGAGCTTTGGTGAGGATATTTATGGCGTAAACGCCAGAAGATTCTTTGGTACTGGCGATGATGTCATGGACAATGCGACGCTTAATATCTTGAAACGCGTTCGCGGCAAACCAGATTCAGAAATAACGGTATTTCGTGCAATTCCAAAGGACGCCCCTGATGTTCCGCTCTCCAGTGGTGATTGGGTTACGGTGAATAGGTCGTATGCTGCACAACACGGAGAAGCAGCGTTAAGAGGTGATTATAGAGTTATTCAGCAGAAGGTGCGTGTCAGGGATTTAACTACCAACGCTGACTCCTTCCACGAGATGGGGTATTACCCAAGGGTTGGAGAGCCAGTTCCAGTCAAAGTCACGCAGGCGGCCCTTGCCAAACCACCCACGGCACAGTCTATTTCCCCAGTGGCACGGGAGGCTGTTGTACCTCCTCCAGCCTCCACCACTGGTGGTACGGGCGGAGGTGGTGGAGAGCTGGGGCGTGTCCAAGATATGTTGCAGCCAAAGGGAAAGCCACCTCCCGACTGGGATGACCTTGGCCTCAAGGCCCAGGAGTACCTGAATGACAGCTACTACGGAGTCCGTAGGTTGCAGACCAGGGTGCAGCGAACCACTCCCATAGTGCCTGGCAGCCAGCAGGACGTGATAACTGGCATTACCCGTGCCCCAGGTGCGCCCAACGCTGGTCTGACCAGGTATGAGAACGCTATTGCTGAGATGAAGCGACTGGCTCCAGGGGCTAACGTCACCGACATAAACACCGTGGTCTTTGCCGAGCATGGCAAAGAGGTTCTGTTAGCCAAGGGGCCAAAGAGGGTGCTGCCCGGCGGGGTGAACACCGTCGAGGGGCTGGAAAATGCCCTGCGGGACCTGGAGGCTCGCCTTGGGACAGAACAGTATCAGAAGGTGCGCCAGGCAGCAGAGGTTCTGAAACGCACCTATGCCACCGAGAGGCAACGACTTGTTGACTCTGGTCTGATAAGTCAGAAGTTGGCGGATGCCCTGGCTGAAGAATATCCCTGGTACAACCCGTTGCGTTACCTAGACTATGCCGAAGAGCAGGCTGCGGCGGGCAAGATAGTCCGTCCCATCTCGGTCACGTCCAGTGGATTGAAGCGTCTCTCTGAGGTGGGTAGTGAAAGGGCTATTCAAGACCCTCTATCTGCATTGTCAGGCGAGCTTATCCGCAACGAGGTCAGGATTCAGAAGAATGACCTGGCTCATGGAATCATTGATATTGGGTTGAAGGAAAAGGGTCTTGGAATCACCAAAAGGAAGATAACCGTTCCAGTCGCTGAGGCTGAGGGGCGCACCATATTCCGTCCTCAGCGGGGGGAAATCCCGGGCACTATCTCCTTCATGGATAAGGGGGTTAGGCAGGTCTACGACGTGCCCGAATGGATGTACCGAGAGACGGCAGTCCTCAACCAGACCATTCGTAATCCAGTATCGTCCTTTATTGGAAGCCTGAACGGTGTCAGCCGTGCAGCCTTTACCACATTCAGCCCCGCCTTCACGATGGCTAATATAGCAAACGATATGCTGCCTGCTCTGGTCCGTGGAGGAGTTTACCCCACTTCGACGGCCAGGCGATTCCTTGCGAGTTTCCGTTCCCTGGAATCCGACCAGTTGATGCAGGCATACCGATTGTCAGGTGGTTATCAGGGACGGTTTTATGGTCGGGAAGCAGCCCAGATTGCTCAGGAGGCAGGCGCAACTGGCGGGACCGTCATAGGCAAGAACTTCAACTGGAAGAAGGCCATCAGGGATGTAATCCCAACGCTTGGGGAGAAGGGCGAGCAGGCTCCTCGACAGGCTTCATTCTTGAAGAGTCTAAATAAGAATCTCCCCAAGTGGCGCACCATGACACCAGAGCAAATAGCCGCCACGCCGGAGGCACGTAAAGCAGCAGCCGATGCAGTGGAAGCCACCATTAACTTCAATCGCGGCGGATACTTTGTCAGGGCGGCCAACCCATTTGCAATCTTTATCAACGCAGGTATGGAAGGGACAAAGTTACCATACAGGGCGCTCAGGGAGAGTGCTAGGGCAAGGTGGACACTTGCGGGTCTCAGTGGTGGCGTTGCGGGGTTGACTATGTACAACATGAGCTACCCTGAATACTTCGACGTTCCCAACCGTGTGCGTTGGGGGTCAGTGATGATTATGCTGCCGTCAACTAAGAAGAATATTGACGGTACTCCCGTTCCGAAATACCTGACGATTATCCCAAACACTCGTGAGTGGGCTACTTTCTTTGCATCCATAACCTATGGGCTAGAGAAGACTATGAAGGATAGTCCCCAAGATGCAGGGCAGTTTGCGTTTACGATGTTCCCGCAGGTCAGCCCGTTGGGGAATATCCCATCACCCCAAATCCTTTTAGAGGCTTCACAACAACTTGCCAACTATGATTTCTACCATGGACGTCCGATTGTTAGCCAGAGTATGCAGAACTTACCCACGACAGAGCAGACTGGGCCGTATGTGTCCAGCACGGTGGAAAAGTTGTCCAAGGCTGCTGGTCTTTCCCCCATTCGCGTAGACCACGCTATCCGTTCCATCTTTGGTGGAGCGGGTTCGGCTGCCCTATCAATCACAGACCTGGTGGCAGGAGCCACAAACACGATGGGGCGCGAACTAAAGACCAAGTACGACGCAATGCCTGAATCTCAGAGAGTAAAATGGGTTGGTGATTTATCAAATGCCGAGCGTTCCGCATTGAAGGCCGCCGTTGCCCATCCCGATCGGCAAATCCCTGTCTTGGGTGGTATTCTCAATCGTTTCTACAAAGAGCGTGGCGGACAGTTAGAGCAGAACGAATGGGAGCGCCTTGACAGAGCATTATCGGAGTTACAGAAGTCCCTTAGTCGTTTACCTGATATTAACAGACTACTCATCACGGTGGGGGCAGTGGGGGATAGCATAGATGGTAATGCTCTAACGATTGCACAGAGGGCGCAGTATCAGGAGATTGCAGGGCGGCTGATTATTGAGCGCGTGCAGGTATTACAGGCACTTCCAAAGTATGAAGGGGAATCTGATGAGAGCAAAGAGAAGGCCATTCGCGATACTATGGATGATGCCAGGGAAGCTGCTAGGAATGAAGTCCTACGTATGATTCGTGAGGGTGGACAGCCTACCGAACGCACCCCCCGACCCATAGGCACTCCATCGGCCACGTCTGAGCCTCCTGCACAGCCTAGCGAGATACAGAGAATACCACGGGGCACGCGTCCGACTCTCGTGGGGGCGCAATGATACATCCCTTGACAACCTCCCCTGAACCCATTATCCTAGTAATCAGGAGTGGGTCACAGGCTCGCTGCCCGGTATGCAACCGCCTATTTGTGGAGGCACTGAGCGGTGAGGCCAAAGTGACCTGCAAGGATAACCAACATAGAGGACGTGAGATAAAGATAACCTTCCAATCTTCATAAAGCAATAAGTGGCGAGATGCCCATTCCTGTAGCGTGATGCTCTGGGAATGGGTTTTTTGTGTTCTAAAAGCACCACCCATAAGGGAAAGGGCTAACAGGAGGACAGAGATGGTAGGCGAAGTAGTAGACGCAACTGCTGTAGGGCAGACCGGCACTGGTGATGCGGGCACTTCCTCAGAGGGACAGGCCCCCAAAGCCACGCTCGAACCCCAAGCAAGTACGGTGGATTGGGACTCAGATGATAACCCTTGGAAGGGAGAGGCGAAAAAGCATAGGCAGCGAGCCGACAGCATAGAGGGCACCGCAAGGAAAGCCACTGAGCTTGACACTCACCTTGTTGGTCTGCGTCTGACGCAGCAGGAGATAGTTAAATATCTTACTGACCCAGATGCCGACCCGGTGAAGTTCAGGCAGGCAGTTAATGCACAACAGTCTATTAGTGCAGAGGAACTGCGGAACACTGGCAACAAGATGCTGGCTGCAGACTACTTAGAGGACATCACCGCCAAACTGACCAGTGCGGGCGTCTCACCCGACGATGAGCGAGTCAAGGAGGCCAGCGCGCTTTGGAACGAGGCGGGGGGCAGCGAGAACCCCCAGGATATGAGAATGCTGGGCCGAGCCTACAGAATGGCCTTGGACGTGGCGGCGACCACAGAGAAAGAGGCATTGCAGAAAGAGATTGAGGCTGCCCGGGCAGAGGCCAAGGCAGCGGAGTCCAGGTTCAAGATAGAGGGGGGTCTGCTTGATGGAGCCAACCCCAGGGGTACGGTGAGTGGCACACAGAGTCTTGAAGACCTCACGAAGCCTCTGCCTCGCACGGCAACACTGAAAGATATTAAGGAACGAGAAGAGGCGTTGAATGCAGCTATGGGGTTGTCTTCACGCCGATAAGGAGAGACATGCTCAGGATTCAAGGTGACTGTTTTATAGATAGTAGGGGCAGAAAGCATTCCTTGCTAATAGCAGGTGGCACGGATATGACGCTCACCACAATGGCGAGTTGGACGCCTGCGGTATGGAGTGCCAAGCCCACTGTTACGTACCGTTCAAACACGGTGCTTGAACCCCTGGTAGACCATTCCTGGGAGCCAGAACTTGGTGTGGGTCGTGGAAATACGGTGCATGTAGCGGGTTTCACTCAGAACAACGCTGCTAGGAACCGAGGGGCAGGAACTGGAACATTCTCAACTGGTGCTGCAATCACATTTGACGCGGTGACAGAGGGGCAGACCTCGATTCTAGTAGACAGGTTCTACTACAAAGCCTTCAGGATGCCCGCGGAGGGTGAGGCGCAGGTAATGCCCAACTATATCAACCTGCTTCTCAAGGGACATGGTGAGGCCATAGCCCTACAGGCAGATGAGGACTTGGGTGACGACACCACCAATGGCATTGATGCCTTCACCACCGTCGTTGGGACGGACAACGTAGACCTGACTGATGACAACCTCTTGGAAATCGCCACGAACCTCAACAACCAGAACGCCCCCATTTCGGAGCGTTACGGTGTGGTATCCCCTGCATCTTGGGCCAGTCTGATGAAAATAGAGGCTGTCAGGAACGCCCAGTACGCGGCCACAATAGGAAACATGGAAGGTGACAGGAGTGCAGGGCGGGTTGGGAAGATATTGGCCTTTGATATGTATATGTCCAACAACCTCCCATCTGGCACAGCCGGTAAAAAGAATGGTTTCTTTCATAAGGAGGCCATCGCCTATATTGGACAGGTGAGCCTTCAGACCATGACCGGCGACAACATCGCAGACGGTGTGTTCAAGGAGCGAGTCACGTTCCAGACATGCGGCTTCAAACTGATGAAAGTGGCCTTTGGCAATGAAGTGTGTGGCAAGTGAAGCTACCTCCGAAACGGGAACGTAGTACAAGCAGGATGTAACTAGCCATGAGCGAAGGGGCCAATCTGACAGTCTTTAGCGAGGGCATACGGCTAAATGCCCAACGGGAGTTACCCGTTGACCCTCGCAACAAGCCACGTGCTTACTTCCCAAGCCAGAAGCACACATGGGAGAGGGGCACGTTCAACGTCCCTGATTCAGTCTCCGAAGAGCGGGTGCAACTGGTGGCACAACGGTACATGACCAAATGGGGAGAGTATTTAGAGAGGCCCCAACCGTGGGGACCTGGGTTCACGGTGTTAAGCATGGAGTTTCCCCACGTTGACAAAAGCGTGGTGACGCAGGCCATCGGCGACCCTGACCGAAGGTATTACGAGATGTGGGCCAAGGTAAGGCGAGCACCTGTGGAAATGCACGCTGAAGTGCCTGACGAGGACGTACCAATATATTTGGCGTCTGGGTACACAATAAAGGAGTAGTTATGGAGAACAAGCCCTTCAAGTGTCCGCAATGCCTGAACTGGTTCACACCAGTGCCGATGCCAGAGGACATGATGTGTGCCACCTGTGCAGATGGTAAGCACGCCGTAAACAAGGTTGGTCTCATTGACTGCCACTGGGGTCACGTCAGTGCAACACCCTCCGAGATAAGGATGGCGGTTTTGTGGAACACGGCCAAGACGGTTGCCGAGAAAGATGGGCTTGGAGGCGCAAAGAGCGAGTCGGCTGTGACGGCAATCCTAGCGGACATGGAGAGGGACGTAGCTCTCTTGGAACGTGGCATGGCAGATATCCCTGAGATTATACGGTGGTCTTCAGTCAAGGAAATGCCTGGGATGAAGGATGCTTTTGGGAGCCGTAGGTTCAAGACCCTTGAGGCCCTTGAGGAACTGGTTGAAGAGAAGAGGCGACCACAGACAGATGTTGATGAGGTGCGTCGCTCTATGAAGACCTGCTCCTTACTGGCCGACGAGATACCTGAGATGGTTGCCGCCGCTCGCATGGCCTTGGGCCAGATGCGTAGAGATGTAGAGGCGTGGCAACCTACTGAAAAGAACAAAGGTGGTAGGCCAAAAAGAGATGCTGTAACGGTCTAGCGTAAAGCTAGGATTCCGGGAAAGGAAAGCAAATGACACGTAGATTGGCAAATAAGCACATATTCAGTAGCAACCTTCGGAAAGTCATGGGGTATAGTCGCCTGTATCCCTTTATGGAGTTGCATTCTGCCGACGTAGTGCAGATGACCCCTGGGGGTGACGACTTCATGGGTGACACTCTTCGCACGGACATCTACACGGTGTCCAACGGTGGAGGTACTTCAGGAGGTACTGCAGCGGCCTCTCCTGTGATCACTGGCGGGGCACTGAATGGGGTGCTGGACATGGTGACTGGCACTGCAGGAAACAGCACCGCTAGTTCAGAGATATGTTCTGGGTTGAACTACCGTGGCGACCACGGAGCGGTGATGGTGGCCTGTCTCACCCTGGACATTATAACCGGTGTCAAAGCGGAGATAGGCTTCACCGATGCCTTGGACGATCCAGGCGGGATCAACGCAAAGGAGACACCGACGTTCACGGCAACTGACTGCGCTCTCTGGTGTCTGGACACCAGTGATAATACCTACTGGGAAGGTCTATCGGCCAACAACGGTTCCACGGCTCCTATGGCTAACGTGGAGGCGGCTATAGCCCCTGTTGCAGCTACCTACGAGTGGTTGATGGTAGAACTGCTCCCCTCTGACACAGGGGACAACGAATGTACTGTAGCTTTCAGGAGATTCACTCAAGCGGGCGAGTTGACCTACGAAGCTATTGGTGGGACAGGCACTAACCAGGGAGTGAGCAGCAACGTCCTCTTGACCCCCTGGCTATATGTTGAGGCAAGGAATGCTACCAGTAAGGTCATGAGTGTGGACTACTGGAACGCATGGCAGTTAAGAACTGCTGTCTGAAACAGGTTCCAAATTTATACGCTCTCAAGCGAGCGGCCCTTAAGCGGGCAGAAAAGGAAATGAAATGAGTGGAAGTGCAGTAGCGAGAAAGAATGCGACCAGGGCGAGTGCTGGAAACGGTATAGTAGCCGCAACCAACCTTGCAGAAGAGGCACGTAGTGTCCCCTGGTTGATGCAGGCAGGCTTTGAGGGCAAGGTCTACATTGCAGGACACGGGCTGGAAGAGGCGGCCACGGACGGTATCATAACCACTTTGTCCGAAGTTACCCCCACCTTTATGCTGATGGCTCCTGCGGGTGGGACAATCGTTATTCCCATCTGGGCTGAGGTCAGGATAATGACAGAGGGTGGAGCAGCCCCCGATGCCTACCTTTCCTACGTGGGAGTGGACAGGTCGAGTCCTCCCGCCTACACCGCCTTGGACAAACTCCAGATAAACGGTGTGTCCACGTCGTCTGACGCCATCGTGGGCAAGACCATTAGCGCGGTGACTGCGTTCACCAGTGCGCAAAACGTAGTGTTGGCCCGGCGGTCTGCGATGGTGGACAACATGATAAGTGTTGAGGGTCTTACCACCCTTCCGTCTGCTCACACGATGGAAAGAAACACTTACGGGTTGGAGTTCAACTTCTGGGACAAGTTCGGTGGGGCATTCCAACTGTACAAGGGAACGAGCGTCATGTTCCACACCAAGACCGCCACCACAGTCTCCGCCTACGGCTGCACCTTTGTATGGGCCGAGGTTAATTCTTCGGTATATGACCACATAGCGTAAAGGAGCAAACATGGCTGACCGATGCTTAGTGTGGTACATCCATAAGGTGCTCAGTAATAACGTAGTGGACACAAACGCCAGTACGCCCTATGTGCTGGATGAAGACTACGTGCCAGTGAGAGTCGTCCTGCGTCAGAAAACGGCGCAGGGCGGCGACCCCACCATCATTGACATCAACGATGATGGTGTGAGCATCTTTGACGACCTGAAGCCTAGTCTGAATCAGGGGATAGAGAACAGTGAGGTGGACAACTTCGCTCAGGCTCTGACCTTCTTGGCAAAGGACTCGGTTATCACCTTGGACGTAGACCAGGTATCGGGGACGGTGCCTGGAGAGCGGCTGATGGTGCAACTGGAGCTAGATAGACTATAACTGAATAGCCTTTTGGTGGGTTGGGCACAAACTAACCCCGCACTCCTGCCCTGACATGGGCTATAAGCGATACGCGAAGGAGAGAAACATTCCTAAAGACGTAGTAAGTGCTCCCCTGGGAGAAGTAAGGGCAGTATCCACTGCGGGTGGAGGCTCTGCCCTCACAACCACGGCGACGTTCACGTCCCTCCTCCGTGGTACAAACTGGATTAGGATGGTTCCCAGGAACGCGGTAACCGCTGTGGTTGTCCAGTATGCCCTGAACCCCTGGCTGTCTGTTATCAAGACCACGGACGCCCTGGCGACTGTGGCAGCTATGACCGATGCCTCAGAGAACGTACAGGACGGGGTGGTAGGAAACGTCCTGAGTATGAGCTCCTTCGATACCCTCGCCAACGGGGACAGGCTTTACATAGGGTCTAGGGTGCCCATACGAGGGATAGTGGTCACAATAGGCAACACCAACTCCGCGGGCGGGTCAACGGCCACCGTGAAATACTGGCAGTCGGCCACACCTAACGCCTGGACGGACATCACCATCACCGACGGCACAAAGTCCACCGACACCTTCCGGCAGACCGGCAACATAACCTGGACGGTGCCTGCAGATCACCTACGGCGGTCACTCGTTGAAATCAACGACGACCTGATAAACCCCGATAGGTCTGGCGGGGCACTCACGGCGGAGTTGACCATTGCAAGGAGTTCCGTGCCCGCCATTCTGAGGGAACCCCTCTTCTGGTATCGGTACGAGACCTCCGCGGCCTTTGATGCCACTGTGACAGTCACGGCAATACAGGCCATGAACCGCTCCACCACCTACGATGAGCTTTTGATAAGCCTGGGCATGGAGATGCGGGTGAATCGAGGACTAGGCGGGATAGGGTGCATAGAGCACCTCACCGACGCGGGAACAGCCAATCTCATAGTCTCCTGTGGCGCGCTTGGCACAGGCGGGAACCTGGTGTAGCCATGACTATGACTCATACGTTCCCGATACCAATTCTTGGAGTGTTGGGTGCCTCGGCTTTTGTGGTTGCATATAACGCTTCCGCAAAAATCAAAACATTTGCGGGTGTCCTACAGGATGCAGGCTATCCTATAGGTCTCTGTGATGGTACGGCTGACGACGTGCAGATACAGGCGGCAATTGACGCATTGCCTGCTGGTGGTGGAAAGGTAGCACTGAGTGAAGGGACGTTCAATATAGCAGCACGTATTGTCCCTGTCCAGTCCCTCAGTCTGTGGGGGCAAGGAAAACTGGCGACAGTTCTAAAACTAGCAGATACTACTAATGTAGATGTAATCTCCTATCTAAGTACCGATGGGGATACAACAGGTGTGAGGTATGCGGATTTCCGAAACTTTCGTATTGACGGGAACAAGGCAAACAATTCCACGGCGGGTAGTGGCATGAATCTGTACTCCAAACAGTGCATCTTTAAGGATATCGCAATAGATAACTGTAGGGAGTATGGGATAATTCTGGATGGCCAGGGCGGAGATGTTGGGGGTGGAGATTCTCTATCCAATGTGCGGCTGAATGATACTGAGAAAGCTGGCCTTCATGTTACCGCTCTCCATCCAGACCTGTACATCTCCGAGTTGGAGGTTGGTAGATGTGGAACGGGCGCAAACTATTATGGGGGCGTGGAGGTTAATGCATCTAGCCTCCGCTTTACTGGGGGCAACGTCTTTGGCTGTTACAACGGTCTTGTATTTGGTGGAGGTGCCCAACATTCCGGTGTCGTCGGCATGCTGTTTGACACAAATAACCGCTTGGGAATATGGTTCAGACCTAGTAACCCCAACGCAGATATACACATAGTGGGTAACACCTTCCGTGGCAACTCGCAGGAAGGCACCAATGTCTACCCCGCTATCGGTATTGCCCAGGGGTGGTCAGGTGACTCTGGTACTGCTGCCCTAGAGGACATTGTTATTGTAGGCAACACTTTCGCTGCCTTCGGGGCGGTTAACCACAAATACTGCCTCGTGATGGAAACCACAGGGGCTAGGCGAGTAGTGTTTGTAGGTAATGCTGTGGCGGGCGGCTTCACTACAGCCGCTGTTCTTGAATCGGGGTCAGGGCATGTCATTCGCAATAACTCTGGCTATGTCACCGAGAATTCAGGCACAGCCACCGTCCTCAACACGACTACTACTATCGTGGTCGCTCACGGTCTGGCCGCAGCCCCAACAAGGGTCTTGGTTACCGCCCGCCTGTGGAGCAATGCGGCTAAAGCGTGGGTGACGGCCATAGACGCCACCAACTTCACCATCAACGTAGATGCTGACCCTGGTGTCGGCACAGCTATCTTCGATTGGAAAGCACAGGTAGGAGAGGGATAATGACGAAACCAGAGAAGTGCCCCAAGCTGGACACCTGCTTCAAGCCCCAAATGGTCATGGATAAGGACATGCTTGACTTCCAGGCAGCCCAGGCTATCAGGGCAATATGCGGAAAGTGCACAGTTCCTATCCCAGGAGGGCCACTCCGTGAAGAAAGAGAGGTAGGAGAATGGCAATTCCAATGACGGCTAGGGCGGTGGTCTTTAATGCCATCGTCGCTACGACCACCACCGAGCTTCACACCATTACTGATTTCAATAGTATGCCCTTCGGCAGCACACTGTTGCTAGAGGTCGTGGGAGCCAGTACCCCAAACTTCACCCTGGATATTCAGGGTAAGACACATCCAAGTGGCACCTATGTCAACTTGGACTATCAGCAAATATGGCAAGCGGGGGTCTCCGCCTTTGCCAACGCCCAGCTAACTGTCAACGACACCACCCGGCGTTTCTACATTGTCCCCAACACGCCCCAGTTTGTGCAACTGATAGGCACCTTTACGGCTGGGACGTTGACAGTCTATGTCAGCCTGACATCAGAACCCTTCACCCAATGGTTGCACACCACAGCGCGGGGTAGTATCTTCACCGAAGGCCCCGCGGCCTCCGACGCCGCCGAGGCGGGCAACCCCGTCCAGATAGGTATCAGTGTAGATGAGACCAGTCCCGCCGTCGCTGGAGAAGGGGATGTGCGGCGTGTGCGAGGCTCCCCAGAGGGCAACGTGTACGTTGAGGGCGGTTTTGTGAGTGGGGGGGCGGGGACAAATCCCATAGCAATTGGTGGAGTAGCGGGCAACGGTACCATAAACACCATACGAACTAAAGAAACCCCCGCCGACACCGAGACCCTTGCTAACAACTTCTGGCTCTACACGGCTGCTTTATCATTTCTGACAGCACCCGATGGTGGTGTTAACCTTGGTCGCGCTGCTGGTGACGTAGCCCCTGGGCTCGGTGCCCTTAATGTGGCTCCAATTGGTGGTGACATGACGCTGCGGGCCTCCGCCGCAATCAGCACGACCAGTGGCACAGGGGCGGCCCTTGATAATGTAGGATGGGTGAAGAGCTTTGTGGCTCATCTCGATGTGACTGGGGTGAGGACTGGGGGATCTACTGCCAAGCTCGATGTCTACATTCAGACTCAGCTTGCCTCTGGGGACTGGCAGGATATCGTTCACTTCACCCAGGTAGCGCAGGCCGTGACCCACGAAATAGTGGCCTGGGGGCCTGTGGATGGGGACCTGGCTGGACTGGGGGCAGAGGGAGCCGCGGTTACCTACGACAGATTCTTTGCCGAAGCCGATGCTGCCTTGGCAGCTACCACCGTTAGATTGACCCCCCTCGGCGATTCCATGCGGGTCAAGTGGGTATACACGGCGGGAGATTCGACAGGCGGCGACTACACCTTCGCTCTCGTAATGACAGTCCACACATAGGAGAATAAAATGACGTGGGATATTAAGAAAGCAACAATCAAGGGCGATGCGGCAACTATTGTCCTGTCTCATATGGCAGTAGAGGCGGTGAAAGCTGTAGACGAGGTGATAAATGAAGAGACAGGAGAGGTGGTAATAGAGGCAGTGGAAGCAGTCGATGAGGTAGAGGAGATACAGACTCTTCATCACTATCGTACGTCCTTTGGTGGGAGGCTTCAAACTCCGGACGAGTGGTGGGCCAATATCAGGGGGGAAGTTCGGGGTCACTTGACGTCTCTCAATGCCTCTGAGCCGATAGAAGAGGACGCAACGGCATTGATAAAGCGAGTGAGATAGGTGTACACAGGCTACCTACAGGCTGAACCAGTCCCCGGCGGCCTCTTGCAGGTCAAGACAGTCAAGATTGCCATTGCTGCTGCCAGTGGGGCGCAACAGTTGGTTGCGGCTGTGTCGGGGAAGAAGATTCGGGTGCTGATGATACATTACATCACTGACACGGCCACTACCATAGCCCTTCAGGATGACGCTGGCACCCCTGTGGTTCTCATAGGGGCTGGGGGTTACGTTGCAAATGAGGGTATGGTTGCGGCGGCACCCCCAGGGTGTTTTATCGGAGAGACAACGGCGGGCCAAGACTTGGATTTGAACTTAGGTACGGCGTCCACTGTCGGTGGCTTTGTCGTCTACGTGGAGGTATAAAATGGACAACCCTTTTGCAATGTCGAAAACACTCAAGGCAGAGCGGCTACTTCGTGCTGAGGTTGAAAAGCAGAGAGACGAGATACAATCTGCTGGACTTAGGCTTGCAGAGGAGTGGGTCAAACTAAAGACGTACCATATCTTCCGCTTCCCTAGACTCTCTGCTCGATGGGACATATCGGTTATTAAGACCAAACTGGAAGATGCGGGACTTGACGTTTACGATGTCCAGACCGATGCCGATGTTATTTCGGTGTTAGTTGAACATGGCCTGAGCACTGCACAGTTAACCACGCTTGAACTCCTCATGGAAAAGCCGGACATTGGCGTCGAATCCAGGGAGGGCCGCTTACTCGTCGCCCATCTCAACGTAGACAGGAAACATCTCCAACGGGTGCTGAGAGAGGCACAGGCATCGATCATTGTTGAACCTGTTGGGCATGACCGCAAGATGGCTGTGTGGATGAGAAGGGAACCAGATGCCGACGACTTGAGCCAACTCATGCAGAAGATGTTCAGGGTGTGGGAAGTGGAGTAATGCCTGAAGCAATCTACATAGCATCTGAGTTCATCTGGAACACCAGGGAGCCAGACACGCAGCCTGGCCTCTGGCAGGTGCCCCGTGCCGACATTGGCCTGGGTATGCTAGACCTCCGCACTCTGCCCCAGATGGCCTCTCCTGGCATCCTCAACGGCCCCTGCTTTGTTGTCCTCTCAGAGCGTGATAAGAAGGTGGGTGAGTACCTTGGAAGCTGGAAGGAATCGTTTGGAGACGGAGACGAAACCAGACTAGCCGTGTCCAGGATGCTTGGGATAGACAAGATTCCTTCCACCATAGACAACCCTATGGCGTTACTCCTGTACCTGCTGACCCGTGAGGCTGACCCCACAGGGCAGGAGCGGTGGAAGCCCTTGCGAGTGGGCAGGCGTAGGCAACTCAAGCTCTCCATAGCAGGCCAAGAGTATACCGAGCGAGTGGATGAGGCACATCCTGCCTTCACCAACACCATCAAGGTCTTCCAGACTGACTACAGGCGCAACAAGGTTGAGGGTGTCCCCGCCGAGGTTCTGCAGAAGTGGACGGGTTCGGAGGTGTTGAAGCTCTACGGGCGACTGGGCGCTGCACTGGCAGAGCGGATATTGCCACCTGAATTTAGTGCGGATGGGTTGAAGTTGCCAGAGACGGTTATTCTAGAATCTTTTAATCAGGGAGATTCCACTACCCTTGGCCCTGACCTTTCTTGGACAGAAGTTCGAGAAAATTGGTCAACTGTTAGTAACGAGGTTACGCATACTGCTGGTGCAAATGTTCGCACGTCAGCCCGTGCTGAGTCGGCACTATCATCAGATGACCATTATGCCCAACTTATCATTACTGCCCTTGATGTAGTACTAAAGGACACCGACTTGGGTGTTGCTGCACGATTTGATGCTGCTGCTGAAACATATTACACTGGACTTGCCAATGGGTATAGTACGCCTAATGTCCGTTTGCGTATCAATAAGATTGTTGCTGGTACGAACACCAACTTAGTAGGGCCGTATTACGGAATAGCACTCTCACTTCCTGATACATTAAAATTGGAGGTGAGCACTAACTCGCAAATCTTGTATCTTGATGGAGTGCAGCGACTGTCTGGGCCTGACACAGCTATAACAGGTAATTTATATACTGGTTTAGCTGGCTGGACTGGTAATGGTGCTGGCAACATTGTTAAAGGTATCACCTTCGAGGCAGGCGACCTGGGGGCGGCTGGCCCACCTGCGGGGTCTCTAGCGCTATTGGGAGTAGGAATCTAACATGGCAATCACGCTTATAAGAGCAATAGAGATGATGGCCCGCCCTGCAGGGTACTTCTACAGTGGCCAGCTCACCTCTATAGGTGGAGCGGCAGGTGCGAGCATTACGGATTCAGCCATCACTAGAGAAGACACCAACGTTCTCAAGGGCAAGTGGGTGTACCTGACTTCAGGTGCGAAAGCGGACGAGTCTCGGCAAATCTCCTCCGTGGCTGCGGGTGTCATAACCCCTACGGTGGCCTTCAGTGCTCAGATAGCAGATGACGTCACCTTCTACGTCATGGAGCATGATCCCAATATCTACATTGACGCCCTACAGCAGGCGGCAAGGACACTCTCGGATAGGCTATGGCTCCCTGTTACCGAGTATTTGGCGGTAGACAACCTGTTGTCCAACTCGCACTTTGAAACGTTCTCCACGACTTTTACGGGATGGACAAACATTGGAACGCCAACCCTGGCTCAGTCCACCAGGACAGTGCATGGGACGTACAGTGCGTCCATAACCGCTTCGGGGGCAGTTGAGGGGATTGAGCAGAACATTCTCGCCAAGCTCAACCAGATAAACGCCATTGGTAAGACCCTCCATGTTAGAGGCTGGACGTGGGACGATGCTGAGTCCTCTTCTCGTATCCGAGTGACATTTGATGGTTCCACCTACACCAACGGGGCCTACAACACAGGGGACGGAGAATGGAAAGGATTTGCCTACAACGCTATTGGCGTGGCAATCCCTGCTGACCTGACGGAAGCCACCATATCCTGTGAGGTAGCAGACGGTGAGACGGGGCTGTTCAAGTGGGTTGTGGCCTGGGTTGATGAGGTTTACCAGTATGCACTCCCCTCAACCATCCCTTACCCTGGGCCTCATACCCTGGAGATGCAAGTATACGAAGATAAACCCGAAGGCCTCTATAGGCCATACGGAGGCCAGCACACCTCTGGGCGGATACTCCGAATGCAAAGTATGGGGCCACTCACTGTGCCCACCACTTCGGCCTCTATTGAACTCTCAGAGCCACGTGGGGAACTGCTGATAGCCCAGGCTGCGGTGTATGCTCACCAGACCATGATGGGAACCGATGCGGGTCACAGGGATGAGCACCTGAGACAGATAGGACTATGGCAGGACAGGGTGAACCGACTATCAAGTAACACCAGCATGAAGATGGGCGGTATGGGCGCATCGGAGCGGACATACTGGCATGTGCTTGAGAGTGGCGAGACCCGAACCCTGATCTTGGATAGGTAAGATGTACAGACGATACATCTCGGACATAACCGAAGAGGCTACCAGCATCACCTTCGCGCTTGTGGTGAGAACTGCCGACAACGCTTATACCTATGGCGGCGGCTATCCCACGCTACCTCTTCCCATGACCGAGGCTGACTTGGATGCTGCGGTAGCCAAGATAGTAGCTGAGGGAGACCTGGCCTACCCGAAGAAACTCACAGGGGCTGACCGGAAGAAGATGAAGCCTGTGGCTAATCCAATGGCGCATCGTGTCATAGAAAACTGGGCACGTACTCGAAACTTGGTTGATTACCCCCAACTAGGACAGGCACGAGGTAGACGTTAATGGCTACTGTCAAACTCGGTGGATACCTCTTTGCCATCAAGGGGGGCATAAAGCAGTTCTGGGTGCAACGCCAGACTCAGCCCTACCGTTTGCAGGGTGTCCAGAGTAGAGACGACGATGCCTCGGTCAATAGATACCGCTTCCCCTCTTTCCCGCTCGGCATAGGCTTTCAGGAGATACACCGAGAAAGCGGGTATGGTGTCGGCGGGCTGC
>Ga0180008_1001151_pt1 | contig 17568 bp, 16 predicted proteins | sample MM_PW_MetaG_FD_121121 | JGI IMG/M metagenome (GOLD analysis project Ga0180008, IMG submission 121121) | Groundwater microbial communities from the Aspo Hard Rock Laboratory (HRL) deep subsurface site, Sweden - MM_PW_MetaG | ecosystem: Environmental > Aquatic > Deep subsurface > Groundwater...
TAGCTTTTAGTTTTAATAGTTCAGAAGAGTTTACGGCATCTCTTGAACTTGCGATTACTGAATAATCATTTTGTAACCATAATTTTACTAACTCTAAACCAATCCCAGAACTAGAACCAATAATCCAAACTTTTTTCATGATAAACAACCTTTATTTACGTAAGCTAGTTTTGACTAACTTAAAAGGATTATATGAAAATAAAAAGATTATTGGTATGTCATATTTGTTCTTTAATAAAAATAAGATTGAAAATATTTTTTTGTATATATCTGTGTAAGTAATAAAATGTTAAAATAAATACTTAATTTAAATAAAAATAATAATAAAGGTAGGATATGAATAATCTTGCAGAAATCGAAAATTGGTTAAAAGAACATTCAATAAATAATTATATGATTTCAGAGGATTTTTATATTACAGTTCAAGGAAATGTTAACTTAAATGAAAGATTAAATGGTAAAAAATTACCAGTTAAATTTAAAATGGTTGATGGTTATTTTGATATTAGTAATAATAATTTGACGACACTAGAAGGGTGCCCCAAAATTGTAACAAAAGATTTTAATTGTTCTAGAAATAAACTAAACTCTCTATTTGAAGGTCCAAGTGAAGCAGGTGAATTTGATTGTTCACATAATGTATTAAAAAACTTATCATATGCGCCAAAAGAGGTAAAAGGAAGTTTTAATTGCTCATTTAATGAATTAACTTCTATAAAAGGAAGTCCAAGAACAATAAGAGGACATTTTAATTGCTCTGATAATAAATTAGTTTCTTTAAAAGGTGGACCAAAATATATTGATACTTATTTTGATTGTTCACACAATTATATAGAAAGATTAATAGGTGGGCCTGTTTCAGTTGGACAAGATTATATTTGTAATGGAAATAGCTTAACGGATTTAGACAGTATTGCTGATGAAATTGGTTGGGATTTAATGACAGATATCCGATTAAATCATGTTACTAATTCTTATAATGAAGAAGAAAAATATTGGAGATACAAGGGTAGTGAAGTTGTATCTCATATTTATAAACCAATTGTAGCTTTAACAAATATTGATGATATAAATAGATGGCTTAGAAAACATGATATTAAAAGTTTTACAATTTTAAAAGATAATTCAGTAGATGTTCATGGGGATATTAAACTATCTGATAAATTAACGAGTCTAGTAAAATTACCACTAAATTTTAACATTGTAGAGGGTGATTTTGATATTAGTAATAATGAATTAACGTCACTTGAAGGAAGTCCAAAAAAAGTTACAGGAAGTTTTTTAGCACATAAAAATGAGCTAACATCATTAAAAGGTGGTCCAAAAGAAGTTGGAGGAAGTTTTATTGTTTTGCATAATAATATAACTTCATTACAAAATGCCCCATCTTTAGTAAAAGAAGATTTTATATGCTCTCATAATCCATTAAGAGATTTAGATGGTTTAAATACAGTTATTGGATACGTTTTTTCAGGTGTATATATCCCTAAATTAAAATGTCAAAAATATAATTATAAGGGAATTACAACTTATAAATATCCAGGTGATTTGGTAATGAAATATTTAGACCAAGAGTATATTTCATTAACTGATGAAGAAAAAACATTTGAAGCAACTAAAAAGAATTTAGAAAAAGTTGTTAAAAAAATGCTATATGCAGGAACTTTGACAAAAGATATGGTAACGGATTCTTTAATAAAGAATCTTACTAAATATCAATTAGATCAGTTAAAAACAAAAGTTTTGTGGATTAAATACCCTCCTGCTGAAGAAAATAGTGATGTTTTAACAGAGGATGATATTATGAAATTAGCCTTTGAACAAGAGATATAAGAAGAATAATTAAGTCTTTACTATACTTTTTTAGGTATAATCGCGAAATCAATACGTTAAGTAAATAAAATAAATGGAGAGAATTATATTATGGTTCAAACTGTCAATCTTAAAAAAGCTTTTGGTGCAAGAGTTTTATTTCAAGACATAAATTTAAAATTAGACACGGGTAAAAGATATGGTTTAATTGGTGCTAATGGTGCTGGTAAAACTACATTCTTAAAAATATTATCAGGTCAAGAAGATGCAACTGAGGGTGAAGTACAAGTTCAAAATGGTAAAAAAGTTGGAACTTTATCACAAAATCAATTTGCCTATGAAAATAACACTATTTTTGATGCGGTACTTTTAGGAAATAAAAGATTACATGATGCAGTAAAAGAAAAAGAAGAACTTTATATGAGTCCTGAATTTACTGATGAAATCAATGATAGATTAGCAGAGCTTGAAATCATTTGTTGTGAAGAAGATCCAACTTATGAATATGATGTAAAAATTACTAGAATTTTAGAAGATTTAGGGTTTCCTGCTGCTGAACATCAAGAATTAATGAGTACCTTAACAGGTGGAGATAAGTTCAAAGTTTTACTTGCTCAAGTTTTATATCCAAAACCTGATGTTCTATTTTTAGATGAGCCTACGAATAACTTAGATATCGCAACTATTGGTTGGCTAGAGAATCAATTACAACACCATGATGGAACAATGGTTGTAATTTCTCACGATAGACACTTTTTAAATGCAGTTTGTACACATATTTTAGATGTTGACTTTAAACAAATTAGAGAGTTTACAGGAACTTATGATGATTGGTATATTGCTTCAACGTTAATTGCTAAACAAAATGAGAAAGATGTTGGAAAAAAACTTAAAGAAAAAGATGAATTAGAAAAATTTATCGCTAGATTTAGTGCAAATGCTTCAAAAGCAAAACAAGCAACATCTAGACAAAAACAACTTGATAAACTTGATGTTGGTTCAATTCAAGTATCAAGTAGACGTGATCCATCTATTATCTTTAAACAAAAAAGAGAAGTTGGTAAAGAGTTATTAACAGTTAAAAATATCTCTAAGTCTTATGATGGAGTAGTTGTTTTAGATGATATCAATTTTACAGTTGATAAAGGTGATAAAATAGCACTAATTGGTACAAATGGTATTGGTAAAACAACTCTATGTGAAATTTTAGAAGGAAATCTAAAAGCTGATAGTGGTGAAGTTTTATGGGGTGCAACTATTCAAAACTCATATTTCCCTCAAAATGCAACTGATATTATTGAAGGTGATGTAACTTTATACGATTGGTTAAGAAATTGTGATAGAGATGCTGATATTTCAGAAATTAGAAATTGTCTTGGTAGAATGTTATTTAACGGTCAAGAGCAAGAGAAAAAAGTTACTTCTTGTTCAGGGGGAGAAAAACATAGAATGATGCTTTCTAAAATTATGTTAGAGCAGGGAAATTTCTTAGTTTTAGATGAACCAACAAATCACTTGGACTTGGAAGCTATTATTGCTTTAGGTGAGGGATTACTTGACTATGCTGGTTCTGTTATTTGTGTATCACACGATAGGGAACTATTAGATGCATTTGCAAATAGAATTATCGAAATTCAACCAGGTGGAACTATCGTTGACTTCAAAGGAAGTTATGAAGAGTATATTGAGTCTAAAGAGGCTTAATATTTCTCTTTGAGATAAAAAAAGGGGAAGATGTAAAAATCTTCCCCTTTTTTATTGATTTTATAATACTAATTATTTAGAGTGTCTTGATGACATTCTAATTTCTCTTCTTTGAATAGCATCGTTATATCTTCTTTTATCATCTTCAGTTACTAAATCAAGTTTAGGAACAGGAGCTGGTTTGCCAGCTTCATCAACTGAAATCATTGTAAAGTAACAAACATTTGTATTTTTAATAGTGTGATCTTTTATATCTTCTGAAATTACTTTAATACCAATTTCCATAGATGTTCTACCCGTATAATTTACTGAAGCATGGAAAGTAACAAGAGAACCAATTTTTATAGGATCTTTAAATAAAACCATATCTACTGATAATGTAACAGCATACATACCTGTATATCTAGCTGCACAAGCGTAAGCAACATGATCTAGCATTTTTAAAATTTCACCACCATGAACGTTTTTACCAGAAAAGTTAGCTTTATCTGGAGTCATTAACATAGTCATTGTTAGAGATTTTTCTCTTTTTACTTCTTCACTCATTTTTAAACCTTGTGTTATAATTATTGAAATATGCCCTATTATAAAACAAAATAGTAGTATAAACGTAGCAATTTAGCTAAATAGTTTGGGAGAATATAAAAATATGGAAAAAAGTAACATTTTTTCCTTTTAAGAAAGATAGTTATATGAAAAAATATAACTATCTTGATAATAATTATTAAGTATAAAGAATTATTTTATAATATGCCCAACAAATTTTGACATATTATTTAGAATTTTTTCACCACGTCTAAATCCTAAACCACAAGCTTCATATGCAAAAAATACTCCAGCTTGGTAAGAATTACCATCTTTATCTGTTGGAAGTTCAACATATTCTTGATAAATTGCCTTATGACCTTCATAATCACCATCTGTTTGTACATCAATACTTCCATCATTATTTATAATTTTAGTATTAGCACCTTCTCTTCCAAAACATCTTTTTTCAACTTGTTTTTTGTTTTCTAAAGGTTCAAAAGATGTTTCTAAAAGTAATGGGTGATTTGGATATAAGTCCCATAAGACTTTCATAAATCCTTTTGATTGAAACATAAGTGAATATGCAGGATTAAATATGATAGCTCTTTTTTCTTTTATGATTTCTGTTAAAATTAATGCTAATTCACTCTCTTCAATAGCGATATTTTCCCAAGGAATAAGTTTAAACCAAAATTCAAAACTCTCTTCATCTTTAAAAATACCATCATCATTAAATTGAACATTTTCTATAAACTCAAAATCTGTATTAAATCCAGCTTCACTTGCAATATGCTCTAAAAGTTTTGTAGTATTTATATCTTCACTTGAATTAGAAATTGAAGAGAATAATATCTTCCAACCTAAATTTGCATAATACTCTTCAAACTTTTCAACATCAGTATCAAGTGTGATGATTCTTTTAAAGTTATCTTTTAAAGCCTCATAAAGATTATTAAATTGACTAGCTTCATCTAATCCATTTGCTTTTAACATTGCCCATTGAATAATAGCTGTTTCAAATAGTGAAGTTGGAGTATCTGCATTAAATTCAATTAATTTAATAGGTTTTCCATCAATTCCTCCTGCTAAATCAAATCTTGAATATAAGTGCCAATGAACATCATTTTCCCAAGACTCTTTTATCATTTCTATTAGATTAAAAGGAATATTTATTTCATGAAACAAATCATTATCAATAACATATTGTCCAGCTTCGGCAAACATATCATATAACTCATTACAAGCCTCATAATAAGCATTTGCTTCTTCTTCATTAATAACTACAATTTCATCACTTACATAAGATGAATTATCAGCATCTGTATGCCATACAAATCCAACTGATTCTAAATATTCATCTGTTAATGGTTTTAATTTTTCTAATTTCATTTATCCCCCAAATCCTGAGCTTTTTGAGCCAAAGCTTGAAGATGATTTTGCTGGAGTTGAAGAGTTATTCCCTCCAAAGAATCCACTTTTTTTAGCACCTGAACTATTAGCTCCTGAAGTTGCAGGAGTTTTTGAAAACGAACTTTGAGATTTACTATAAGTTTGAGGTGATTTATATTGAGTTTGTCTTTGATTTTGAAAATTCTGATTGTTAAATAATTTATTACCAAGCCAAGAACCAATCATTGCACCTGCAATTGAAGATAATAATACTCCACCAAGACCCATACCACCACTACTTACTTCCTCATTTGGGTTTGTAAGAGGTGAAGTTCCTGCATCTATTTTTTTCTCTTCTTCTTTAACTAATTTATCTATTTCTTCTTGAGTTAGAATTCGCTCAGTTCCATCAGGTTTTCTTAAAACAACTGTTGTTTTTGAAGCTGGGAATTCATCGATAATTGCATATTTACCATCGGCTGATTCTTCTACAACTACAAAGGCATTTTGTTTTTGACTAGCATTTGAAAAAGCATCACTTTGCCCTTGATTTTGTTGATTGTTCTTTGAACTATCATCTCCACAACCTACAAGTCCAACCACCAAAAGTGCACCTAATCCACCAACCATTGCATAATCTGATATTTTTTTAATATGATTTCTTTTTTTCAATTTTCAACCTTTTCTTAATATGCTTTAAAATTTTTTGTATTTTATTATGTCTATTTTAGAAATTGAGACATTATATCAAATTGATGTATAATAATCAAAAGTTGTTTCTATATTTATTAAAGAGTTCTTATATTCTTTTACTTTTTAAATAAAAATTTCATTTATTTGTTTCTTTTTATCCTAGTTTAAAATAATTTTAATATTTACCTTGTGAAGTGGATCACATTTCACGTCACAGTTTTTATGAATAAAAAACATTTTTTGTGACGCTAGATGTGACATCAATTTGTTAGAATTAAAAAAAAACAAAGGTGAAATTATGTTTTTAGCAGTAAATATCCTATATTTATTAATTTGTTTGTTTATTTCCTTTTTAATACATAATTTTATAAAAAATAAAAAATTAACTATAAGTTTATTTTTATTTTTAGTATTTGTACCTTTTTGGGATTTGATTTTGCAAAAGGGAGTAATAAATTATTATGAAGCTTTTTTGATGCAGCCAAAAGTTTATTCGTATCCACAAAAAGATGATAATGGAAAAATAGAAAGTTTAGCAGCTGTTTCTTTGTTTGCTAATAGTTCTTCAGATTGTTTATCTAAAATAGAAAAATTTGAAAAACTAAAAAAACAATTTCCAATAAATACGGTATTAGAGATTTTTTTAGAGGATCCTACAAAACAAAAGTTTAATAATAAATTTGGTTATACAAGAATAAATCTTGATGAAAATGATATAAGTTATCAACAAATAAATGATGAAAGTGAATTTATATCTAGATATCAGATACTTGCAGAAGAAAAAGATTTTTTTGTTTATAAAACAATAAACGTTAAAATTTGGGATGATAGAAAGAATATACTTTTAGGAGAAGGTCTTAAGTTAGAGATTCCATTAAAAAACAATAGTTTTAGAAATAAATATTTATTTTGGGAGAAAAAAAATAAAGAAGAAAATATATATACCTCAGATAATTATGGTCTATTATTTAAAAAAATATTTGGTTTTAACTTTAATACATAAATATAAGTCTAAATTATTTTAATATCATTATTTTATAATTTATTGAGTATAATGAAATAAATTAATAATGGACTTTCTGGGTGTTTGTAATACGAACTATATTTTTGATATTAATTATATACTGTAATATATATGCAAATATTATAACAATTGATGATCAAACAAAATCAATTAATTTATTAAAAAATTCTGAAGTTTATATTGATAAAAATAGAAATTTTAAAATTGATAATGTAAAAATATTAGATGATTTATTTAAAATAAATAAAAAAGATACCTTATCTTTTGGGTATTCTCCTGAATTTGATGTATGGGTAAGATTTACTTTACAAAATAATAGTGACAAAACACTAAGTAGAATTATAGAGTATAACAATTCTCTTTCGACAAATATAGAATTTTTTGACCCTAGCAAAAATTATCAAAGTCAAAAAGATGGTTTATTAGTCGATAAAATTCAAGATAATTTAGCCATTAATCCTATTTTTAGAATAGAAATAAATCCAAATGAAAAAATCACATATTATTTAAAAGCTTCATCTCATATTACTACATTGATTATAAACTTGAAATTGTGGGATGAAGAGAGTTTTTATGCCAAAGAGATAAAACATCAAATTATTCTTTCTTTATTTTTTGGTGCGATGCTTATTCTTGGTATATATAATCTCTTTCTTTACTTTTTTACAAGAGATCTTAGTTATTTGTATTATGTAATTTATATATTTGGTCTTATTATTCATCATTTAATGTACACAGGTATTGCTAATGCTTATTTTTTAAGTTCAAATAGTATGATAATTATTGTTGGTTTAGCATCTTTAGTTGTGGCTATTCCTATATATGCTTTAGGATTGTTTACAAAAAGTTTTTTACAGACAAAACAATATCCAAAATTTAATAGAATTTTAAATATCTTTTTAATACTAATTCCTTTATCTATTATTTTCTTTTTATTTACAGAGGATTTTGATAAATATAGAAATATACTAACTATGCTTTTTTTAGTATTTTTAATGATTATTACACTATATGCAACGATAAAAAAGAATAAACAAGCATACTTTATACTTTTTGGATGGTTTATCTTCTTGTCTTCTGGAATGTTAATGTATCTATCAAGTGCGGGAGTATTTGATATTGCTCAATATTTTCCTTACCTTATTGAAACTTCATTTGTTATTGAAGCAGTTATTTTTTCAATTGCTTTGGCAAATAGAATTACTAATCTACAAAAAGATAAAAATGAAGCAAATCAAAAGTTGATTATCCAACAAGAAAATGAAACAAAAAGATTATCAAATGAAGTTTTTTTAAGAACAAGTGATTTAAAAACAGCATTGGATGAAAAAGAACTTTTATTAAAAGAACTAAATCATAGGGTTAAAAATAATATGCAAACGATTGTTTCCTTGATACGATTGCAAAGTGATGAAATAAAAGATGATAAATTAAAAGATATTTTACTTACAATCCAAAATAGAATCAATGCAATGGGGCATTTGCATGAGTTATTGTATCAACAAGAAAATATTGCTTATATAGATGTGTATGAATATTTTGATATTTTGATAGAGGAAGTAAAAGATAGCTATGATACCTATATAGATATTTATCTTGATATTAAAACTAAATTAAAAATGGAACATGCTATTTATTGTGGGCTTATAATAAATGAACTTATAACAAACTCATTTAAATATGCATTTCCAAATAAAGAAGGTAATATTTTCGTGTCTTTGAAAAAAGAAAGAGATACTATTTTCTTGGTAGTAAAAGATGATGGAATCGGTTATGAAAAGGAGAATAAAATTTTTTCTTTGGGATTAACACTTGTGAATACTTTAGCTATTAGTCAGTTAAAAGGAAAAATAAATATAGAATCAAAAAATGGTGTTTTAACTACAATTCAATGGAAAGAAGATGAGTAAAACAAAAATACTTATCGTTGAAGATGAAAGTATTGTTGCTCTTGATATTAAAAGGATTCTTTTAAACTTAGAATATGAAGTTACTGATACGGCAAATGATTATTTTACAGCGATAAGTAGTGTTCAAAGTAATAAACCTGATATTATTTTTATGGATATAAATCTAGGTAAAGGTAAAGATGGAATAGAAACAGTTGAAGAAATCCAAAAAAATGACAATATTCCAATAATCTATATAACAGCATATAGTGATGAATTTACAATTAAAAGAGCCATAAAAACTAATCCTACTGGCTATTTACTCAAACCTTTTAAAAAAGAAGAAATAAACTCAATAATTTTGCTAACTCTATATAAATTAAATCAAATAATTGATATTAGTTTTAACAAAGATAATGCATATTATAACCTTGGTTGTGATTATTATTATGATTTAGCAAATGAGATACTTTTTTATAAAACAAAAGCTATAAAACTAGGAGTAAAAGAAAAAAAACTCTTGACAATTCTTATTGAAGCTAAAGGACAAATAGTCTCTTTTAGTGAATTGGAATATTTACTTTGGCCTGATTTCCCAATATCAGATAGTACTTTACGTACACTAGTTTATCGATTAAGAACTAAACTAGAATATAAAATAGTTGAAACTATTCCAAGCATAGGATGTAAAATTGTAAAATCCCCATAATATAAAAATAACAAAAAAATGTGACGCCAAACGTGACGCATCTTTATTAGAGTTTGTCCTAAAAAAGGACAAACGATGGCTAACATAAACAAAAACATCTCACTACTTCAACTTGAAAATTTCCTTCAAGAAAATATCCAAAAAAGACTAGATTATCTACCAAAAAGTTTTTACAATCAACAAAAATTTGCATTAGAAATATTTCAAAAAAGAATATTTTTGGAAAGTATTATTGAAGAAACCATAAGTTTTAATAAAAAATTATCTTGGAATGAAAAAAACAAAAATCTTGGACTTACTAAAACAGCAGAAGATTTAATAAAAGTTTTTAAACTTAGAAGTGATGTATTTACCGAAATAAATTATCAAAATGAATTCCCAGATATTATAGAAGGATTAAATTTTGATGTATTTGATAAAACATCAGCAGTTATATTTTATAAAAACAATAAAGAAATATCTGGGACAATTAGGCTTATTTTTGATTCAAATAATAAATTGCCATCTGAAGATAAATGTTCATTTGATGATATGCGACAGAAATATAATTGTATAGGAGAAATATCTAGAAATATTGTCAAAAATAGGGGAGCTGGACTAAATCAAGAATTTAAATATCTCATGTGTGGAATTTACAATATTTTTATAAATAATAATATTGATATGGCTTTATCTGGTATCAAAAAAGAGCATTTAAAATTGTTTGAAAAACTAGGAGGTGTTAAAGTGTATAGAGAGTTGGATTGTTATGGAAGTTTTGAAACACCATGTTCAATAATTTCTTATGATCCAAAAGATGCCTCTAAATTTTTTAAGAAGGTATTTTTAGAAGAAAAGATTTAGTTTTAATTTCTGTGACGCAATATGTGACGGGATGATGTTATGATATTAAATAAAATAAATAAAGTGAAACCATGAAAAAAACAAAAATACTCATAGTTGAAGATGAAAGTATAGTTGCTTTAGATATGAAAAGAGCATTGGAAAGTTTTGACTATGAAGTTACTCAAACAGCTACTAACTACCATAGTGCAATAAATAGTGTTTTATCAAATCGACCTGATTTAATTCTTATGGATGTAGATTTAGGAACAGGAAAAGATGGTATTGAAACTGCTCAAAAAATAAAAACATTTGAAAATATCCCAATAATATTTGTAACAGCATTTTCTGATGAAGAAACAATAAATAGAGCTATTCAACTTGATCCAGTTAGTTATCTAATTAAGCCCTTTAAAAGAGAAGAATTAAAATCAAATATTATGCTAGGACTGTATAAATATAATAATCATTCTAATGCTTTTACCGAAGAAGATATTATTCATCTAGGAGAAAACTATTATTTTGAGAAAGAAAAAAATAGACTATATTTTAAAGCATTAAATATAAAACTTGGAAGAAAAGAAAAATTATTTCTAAAAGTACTAGTAGAATCAAAAGGTCATATTGTACCTTTTGAGGATATCGCATATATGATTTGGGGTACAAATAGTATCTCAAATAGTACTTTACGTACTTTGATTTATAGACTCAGAGCTAAGCTTGAACATAAACTTATTGAGACTATCCCTAATGTTGGTTGTAGGATTTAGTATGTTGGTGTTTAGAGATAATAAATATAATTACTTACTTTATTTTTTATAAAGTATTTTGAACATTAGCTGCTGATAGCTTATAAACAACAATGTACTAGATAGGTTGGAACGTCGTGGAAAGTGTAATTTCACATGTGGAATCATTTAAAAGAATTTCATTACAATATACTTACGTGTGATGGGATGAGTGGTTTGGATTTGAATTAATCAAAAGGAGAAAAAATGTCAGGAAGTAGTTCAAGTGGAAGGTCATATACTGGATCAGGTGGAAATATATTTACTTCAGGAGGAAGTGGTAATACTGGTGGAAAAACTAAAAATTGTTCAACATTAAAAGGAAAAACAATAATAATGAGTCCGAATATGACATATTTTATGTCAGCTTTTGTTGGGAGTCAATTAGAAGTAATAATAGTTAATGAAACTGTAGCTTTAGTAAATAAATTAGGTGATGAAGTTGGTTCAATAAATCCTTCATGGATTGTTGATTTAATTGAGTGTCTAAAAAAAAGGAATAAGTATTTAGCAACTATAGTAACAATAAATGGTGCTGCAATTGAAGTTTTCATTGAAAGTGTGTAAGGAGAAGAAAATGATAAATATTATAGGAGGCTTTTATAAAGAATTATGTTTATATCCTGAATGGGATTATCATTATGGTTCAGGTGGAAGAGCTTCAGCAATAGTTTCTGGATTATGCTCTGATGTTTGTTTTTATACTTATATTCATGATAATAAAATAAAGGATATTAAACATTTTTCAGAAATTTTTAATATTAAACTTAGTTGCTTTTCTTCTTCAGAAATAATTAATTTTGAATATTATCACTCTTTGTCTGCACCAAATATCCATACTTTTAATAATCCTATACAATTTCAGAAACAATTGAATATAGAAGGAGAAATAGTTATTTGTTATGGAATGATGGAAGCACCAAATCCTGTAATTAATTCAAATTATTTAATCTTTGATCCTCAATCAGAAAATAATCCATCTTTAGTATTTGATAATGGTTCTTTTTTTAATCATTTAGCAATAATAATGAATGTTGAAGAAGCAAAAAAATTTACAGGAAAAGAGGATATTGATTTTATAGTAAAAATTTTCTTCGAAAAATCAGATAAATTAGAAGTTTTAATTTTGAAAGATGGTCCTTTTGGAGCTTATTTATATTATAAGAATGAATTTTTTTACATACATGCATATGAGACTGAAAATGTATTTAAAATTGGTTCCGGTGATGTATTTGTTGCTGTTTTTGGGTATTTATGGGCTAAAGAAAAATTAGAGCCTATTGAAGCAGCTCAGAAAGCTTCTTTAGCAACTGCAATGTATTGTAATAATCAAATTCTACAAATAAATAGAAGTAATTTAGATAATTTAGAATCATTTAAAAAAATAAAAATTGATAAAACTAAGTTTGATAAAAAAATATATTTAGCAGGGCCATTTTTTACTATGGCTGATCGTTGGCTAATTGAAGAAGCAAAATTTCAACTTGAAAAGTTTGGAGCAAATGTTTTTTCTCCTTTACACGATGTAGGTTTTGGAAAGTCTGATGTAGTTGCTAAAGAGGATTTAAAAGGTGTTGATGAATCAGATATTTTATATGCAGTACTTAATGATTATGATCCGGGGACTATTTTTGAAGTAGGGTATGCAATTTCTAAAGGAATACCAGTCGTTATATTTATAGAAAACAAAACTCCAATAAATATGACAATGTTTGAAGGTTCAGGTTGCATTATAGAGAGTGATTTTTCTACTTCTATCTATAAAGTGATTTGGGAAGTGGCTAGAACAAAATGACAGCATTACTTTTGTCTGGAGGAATTGATTCTATTTCCATCTTATATTGGAAGAAACCTGATATTGCATTAACAATTGATTATGGACAAAATTCTTCAAAAGCAGAAATAAATGCTGCCAAATACGCATGTGAAGTATTAAATATTAAACATTATGTATTAAGTATTGATTGTTCTGAATTAGGTTCTGGTGATTTATCTGAAAATATGATTGCTCATGAATTAGCACCTCATAGCGATTGGTGGCCATTTAGGAATCAGCTTATAATCACTTTTGCAGCAATGTATTTACTTAAGTTTAATGTAAAAAAAATCTTAATAGGTTCATTGAAGCCTGATGAACAATTTAAAGATGGTACAGATGAATTTACGAGACTTATTAGCAAACTAATATCTTTTCAAGAAGGAGGAATATCTATTGAAGCACCAGCAATAGGTATGTCTAGTATTGAGCTTATCGAAAAATCAAATATACCTTTGTCTTTATTATTATGTGCACATTCCTGTCATAAAAAAAATATTCCATGTGGTTCTTGCAGAGGTTGTAATAAATATTTATCTGTAATTGATAAAGTCTATGAAAAATAAAAAAAGGAATTTTAATGATTGATTATAGTAAAAAAATTACTTATTTAAAAAAAGAAAGAAATACCCATGAAAATATTAACTGGGCAACGGAGAGTAATCGAGGAAGAATTGTGAATTCGCCAGCGATAAGACGACTTCAACAAAAAACACAAGTTTTTCCATTAGAAATTAATGCTGCAGTTCGAAGTAGGCTAACACATTCATTAGAAGTTCAACAAAATGCAAGGTATTTAGCACGTACTATTCTTGAAAAGATTGAAAAAGAAAATAAAATAGAAGAATATAAACTTAATGGTTTAGAACACTCATTTGTTTCATTGGTAGAAATGGCAAGTTTAATGCATGACATAGGTAACCCTCCTTTTGGTCATTTTGGCGAATTAGCAATTAATGAATGGATGAATGAAAATATAATAAAATGTTTTAAAAACTCTATAGGAAAAATACCTAAAAAATTTAAAAACTTAAAGAAAAAATTATTGGCTGATATTTCAAACTTTGAAGGTAATGCACAAGCTATAAGAATTGTTCATACATTACAAGATTTAAATTTGACATATTCTCAAACTGCTTCTATTTTAAAATATACACGTGTAGCATATGATAAGAAACTTAGTAAAAATAATGAATATAGTTATTTACAAAAGAAGCCAGGTTATTTTTTTAGTGAAGAGGATTTTGTAAATGAATTAATTTCAAAATTAAATATAAATAAAGGGTGTAGGTTTCCTTTAACTTATATAATGGAAGCAGCCGATGATATATCATATGGAATTGCAGATTTAGAAGATGCCGTTGATAAAGGAATTTTATCATTAAAAAAGTTATATGAAAGTATAAAAAATGAAGCAGAGAAATTTGGAGAAAAAGGAAAGTATATACAAGAAATAGCTGAAAAGATATATAGTGAAGTAAAAAATGAAACATATATTAAAGTTAACACTTTTATTGTGAATTTTAGAGTTAAAATAGCAAATGAACTTATAAGTTTTGCTTCAGATATCTATCTTAAAAATCATCATGATATATATCACGGTAGATATAATAAGGCTTTACTTGAGGATAATGATACAAAGTATGATATTGCCTTAAAAGTACTTAAAAATGTTGCAATTAAACATGTTTTTAAAAACTCAGAAGTTGAAGCACTTGAATTAAAAGGTAAATTTGTAATCAAAGGTTTATTAACTTGTTATAAAGAAATATTAATAATTAAATATGATGATTTTCTTTTAATTTTTAATGATGAAAAAAATGACTATCCTTCAACATCAAGATTATTTAGAAGATTATCTAACAAGCACATAAATGCTTATTCAAAATCAATTGAAAAATTAAAAAAACAAAACTTGAAGAAAACAGAGTTTAATATGTATGAATGGTATTATAGAGTACGACTACTAATTGATTTTATTAGTGGGATGACTGATGAATATGTAATAAAAGAATATCAAGAATTATCTGCAATTAAATAAAGGAATGAATTATGAAATTAAATAATCAAGAGTTATATGATCTTTTAAAAGAAAAAGGTATAGAAAATTTTTTTCATGCAAATACTTTAACAACATCTTTAACTTTTTTAGAAAATAAAGGACTAATGTCTAGAGGTTTAATAGAGAAAAAGGCTTTACAACAAACAGAACAAAGTTCAGATGAAATTGATAAAAAGTTTAATGTATGGGATGATATATTTTTAGATATTATAGATTTACATGGATATTTTCCTAGGCAAAACTTATATGGTCCTATTTTATTTAGATTTAGTATAGAATTTTTAAAAGATAATTTATTTGATATTTGGGTTACTAAAAATAATCCAATATATTGGAATGATAATGATTCAGATGTGGATAAATATTTTCAAAGTGTTAATGAATTGAGAGAAACATGGGATAAATATGAAATGCAAAGAAAAATGTTCACTCTTAAAAATAATTCAACACCTGTTTTATTTAATTATTTAGAAAAAATTCTTCTTGATGATCCTCGTGTAAAAATTATAAAAGACTCTATTGTATTAAGTGATAAACTACAGGAAGAATTGAAACAAGTTATTGATAAAGAGATAATTTCTAAAGACTTATTTGAATGGAGAGAATGTAGTTTTTGTTATTGTAAAGACAATTATTTAAAATTACCTATTAGCGAATTAAAAAGACTCTTTCTTAAGGAAATAAAATGAACTTATCTAAATCCCTATACACAAAAGGCATCCAATGTCCCAAAGCACTTTGGCTTAAAAAATATAAGCCAAATGTACTAACATCACCTGATGAGTCAGCTCTTGCCGTATTTGATACTGGAAATATTGTAGGAGACTTTGCTTGTAATATTTTTCCTAATGGAAAAGAAGTGCCATTTTCAAAAAACTATGATGAGATGATAGCTATTACAAAACAGTGGCTTGAAAATGGAGTTGAAAATATCTATGAAGCTACTTTTAACTTCTTTGGTATTTTGGTTATGGTAGATATTTTGACTATTCAAAATAATGAAATTTCTATTTATGAAGTCAAAAGTTCCACAGAAGTAAAAGATATATATTTACATGATGTATCTATTCAGTATTATGTACTTAAAAACTTGGGTTTCAAAATAAAAAGTGCAAATGTTATTCATATAAATAATGAATATATTAGAAGTGATGAATTAGATATAAGTCAACTTTTTAAGATAGTTGATGTTACAAATGATGTTATATCAATGCAATCAAATATTCCAAATATTTTAAAAGAGTTTGAAAGATATTTAGAAGACAGAGAGAATGAACCAAACATAGATATAGGTAAACATTGTAATAATCCATATGAATGTGATGCAAAAAATTATTGTTGGAAAATTCAAAGACAAATACCTGATTATTCTATATTTAATATTTTTAATCTTGGAAGTAAAAAACAAGTTGAACTTTATGATAGAGGTATTATAAATATAGATGATGTACCACATGACTTTGGTATGACTTCTATTCAAGCACAAGCAGTTGAAAACTATAAATCAAATATAACCTTTATAGACAAAGAAAATATTAAATCATTTTTACAAAATTTAACTTACCCAATTTACCACTTAGACTTTGAAACATATCAACAAGCCATTCCTTTATACAAAGGCTTAAAACCATTTGAACAAATACCATTTCAATACTCACTTCATATAGAGTATGAAGATGGAACATTAAAACATAAAGAGTTCTTAGCCCAAGATGGAGTTGATAGTAGATATGAACTTGCACTTAAACTTTGTGAGGATATACCAAGTGATGTAACTGTATTAGCTTATAACATGAGTTTTGAAAAAGGTGTGATAAAAAAACTTGCAAATTCTTATCCTGAACTTGAAAATCACTTATTAACTATAAATGAAAATATACAAGATTTGATGATCCCTTTTCAAAAGAAATGGTATGTAACACCAAGTATGCAAGGAAGTTACTCTATTAAGTATGTATTACCTTCACTAGTTCCAGAGTTTGAAAAATCCTATAAAGAACTAGATGGAGTACAAAATGGAAACCAAGCTATGAATGCTTTTGCAAATATGAGTAAATTAATTGAAACAGATAAACAAAAAATGAGAAAATCACTTTTAGAGTACTGCAAACTTGATACTTTGGCGATGGTGAAGATATTAGAGATATTAAAAAAAGTTTGAAATAAATCTAGAAAAAGGTATACTTTTTTCTAGAAAATACAAACAACTATAATATTAACAATAAAAAAAGAAAGATTACTAATGATAGATTACAGTAAGAAAATTACACTAGATAGAGAATTTTATCCTTCAAAAACTATGGATATATCAATAGAAAGCGATAGGGGAAGA
>Ga0180008_1001152_pt1 | contig 17562 bp, 12 predicted proteins | sample MM_PW_MetaG_FD_121121 | JGI IMG/M metagenome (GOLD analysis project Ga0180008, IMG submission 121121) | Groundwater microbial communities from the Aspo Hard Rock Laboratory (HRL) deep subsurface site, Sweden - MM_PW_MetaG | ecosystem: Environmental > Aquatic > Deep subsurface > Groundwater...
CTGCACCAGCTGCGAGGCCGGGTAGGGCGTAGCTCGCTCCAGTCGTACTGCTTCCTCGTATGGTCGGACGCCCGCGGCGACGAGGGCGGGCGCCTGTCGGAGGACGGCAAGCGGCGCGTCATGGCGATGAAGTCGACCGCCGACGGGTTCGAGATAGCCGAGGAGGACCTCCGTATCCGAGGCCCCGGCGAGATCACCGGGACGACCCAGTCGGGAGCCTTGCGGCTCAGCTTCGCCGATCCGGTCAAGGACGTCGATATACTCGAGGCCGCCAGGGAAGACGCCGCGGCGCTCCTCGCCGCCGACCCCGGCCTCGTCGGCCAGGAAGGCTCCGTCGTGCGCGCCGTCATGGAGCGCGCGAGCCCGTTCTCGGAGCGGACCGCGGCCACGGGATAGGCGTTCTACGTTGCCCTCCCGCCGGTATTTATATATACTCCTAGCAAGCGACCCCAGTGAGGCAGTCGAACGACGACATCGAGGAGCCGACACGTGCACGTGCTCATGGTATCTAGCGAGGCCGCGCCCTTCGCAAAGTCGGGCGGACTCGCCGACGCCGTTTCCGCCCTGTCGAAGGCCCTGCGCCGCCTAGGCCACGACGTCCGGGTCGTCATGCCCCGATACGGGCATATCCCCGAGTCGGGCCTCGAGAGGCTCCCGTTCGAGCTGGACGTCCCGATGGGCCCCGCCACGGCTACCGCGGTCGGCCGCGGGCTCAAGGGAAGCGGGGAACGGGCCGCGGTCTTCCGGGGCGCTCTTCCCGATTCCGACGTGCCCGTATACTTCATAGGCCACGACGGCTTCTTCGCGAGGGAGGGTATCTACGGCTCCAAGGCCGAGCCCGATTACGCCGACAACGCCCGCAGGTTCTCGTTCTTCTCGAGGGCGGCCTTCAGGCTCTGCGACTCCCTCGACTGGAAACCTGACGTGCTGCACGCCCACGATTGGCCCGCCGCCTTCGCGCCGGTCTACAAGCGCTACTCCGAGCCCGCGTACGCGGACTGCGCCAGCCTCCTGACTATCCACAACCTCGGGTACCAGGGCATCTATCCCAAGGACAGCTTCCCCTACCTCGGCCTTCCCTGGGAGCTGTTCCACGGGGCCGGCTTCGAGTACTACGACTCGATAAACGCCCTCAAGGCCGGCCTCGCCTGCGCGGACGTCCTGTCGACCGTCTCGCCTACCTACTCGCGGGAGATCCAGACGCCGGAGCTGGGCTGTACCCTGGACGGGCTCCTGCGCTCGCGAGGCTCCAACCTGGTCGGCATCCTGAACGGGGTCGACGGGGTAGACTGGAACCCCTCGGCCGACGACTACCTCCCGGCGCGCTATTCCGCGTCCGACCTGTCCGGCAAGGCCGCGTGCAAGGAGGCCTTGCAGAGGGAATTCGGCCTCCCCGTGGAGCCGGACAAGCCGCTCATAGGCATGGTGTCGCGGCTGACCGACCAGAAGGGCATAGGCGAGCTCTTTAGCGCGACCTACGGCTGCGTGCCCAGGCTGTGCGACGACATAGACCTGCAGTTCGCCGTCCAGGGGACCGGGGCCGCGTGGTGCGAGGCCGCCATAACCGCGCTCTCCGAGGCCAAGCCCAATTTCAAGGCCAGGGTAGGGTATTCGGAGCGGGTCGCCCACCTCATAGAGGCGGGCTCCGACTTCTTCATGATGCCGAGCCGCTACGAGCCCTGCGGCCTCAACCAGATGTACTCGCTACGCTACGGGACCCTTCCCATCGCGCACAGGACGGGCGGCCTGGCCGATACTATATCGAACTTCAACCAGCAGACCGGAGCCGGCACCGGCTTCCTGTTCGATCACTTGACGCCCCGCGCCGTCTACGATACTACGGGATGGGCCGTCTGGGCGTATTACAATAGGGGCGAGCAGCTCGACGCCATGCGGCGACGGGCGATGCTCCTGGATTTCTCGTGGGACGCCGCCGCGCGCGAGTACGTCTCGCTGTACGAGAGCGTCCGTTAGCACTACCGATGAGGAGCGATGATGGCCAAGCAAGCCGACGTCCTGGACTATGACAAGGATTCTGTCCGCGAGGCGATACTGCGGACTTTCAAGCAGCGCCGCGGCGAGGCGGCCCCCGCCGATATCGTCGCGTTCACCGGGCTCCCGAAGCCGCAGGTAGACGCGGAACTGCCGGCGGTGGCCGACGAATTCGGCGGCAGGCTCAAGGTCACCGAGTCCGGAGAGATACTATACTCGTTCCCCGACGGCTATAGGAGCCGATACCGGGGTTTCGGCCCCTCGCTCAAGAAGGCCCTGAAGGCGTTCCGGAAGGGGTCCGCTGCCGTCGCCACGTTCCTCTTCAAGGCCTGGATCATGGTGATGCTCGTGGGCTACTTCGCCCTGTTCATCGCCCTGGCCGTGCTCGCCGTCCTCGCCTCCGTCGCCGGCACCGCCTCCGACAGCCGCGGGAAGAGCAGGAGCCGCGGGGGCGGATTAGGCCTGACCGCGAGGCTCATCGACCTGTTCGTCCGCATATGGTTCTATAACGAGGTCTTCAAGTCCCCGGGCCAGAGGCGCTACGAGTCGGGCGCCAGGGGTAGGAGCAGGGAGAACAGGCGCCCCCTCCATAAGGCCATTTTCTCCTTCGTATTCGGCGAGCCCGATCCCAACGCCGACCACGACGCCGTGGAGAAGCGCGCCTTCGTAGCCCTCGCGCGGGCCAAGAAGGGCGTCATACTCCTCGAGGACTTCATGGCCGTGACGGGCCTCTCCCCGGACGCGGCGGACAGGGCCATCAACCGCTACCTCTACGAGTTCGAGGGCAGCCCGGAGGTGAGCGAGGCCGGGACGGTATACTACCGCTTCCCCAAGCTGCTCCTGCGCTCCAGGGCCGACGACGAAGGGGCGGCCGACTCGCCGCTCAAGCGTGTGCGGGCCTTCTCGGCCAACGATAAGAAAGCCAATTTCTGGTACGCTGCCATCAACGGCGTCAACCTCGCCTTCGGCTCGTACTTCCTCTATTGCTCGCTCGGCGTCGAGGCCCTGGCTCAGCGGCCGGTAACGGGAGGCACCTACCTGTTCTGGTTCGTGGCCCAGCTGCTGTCCCAGGTCTCGGCGAATCCCTTGGCGATCATGACGATCGGGCTCGGGATAGTGCCGCTCGCGTTCTCCGCCCTGTTCTGGCTGGTGCCGGCGCTGCGCTCGGGGAGGGTAGCCGCGGAGAACGAGCGCATCAGGGAAGGCAACATGCGCCGCGCGCTCTACGCGGAGGCGGTGGCCTCGCCCGCCTCCGTCGGCGCCGTCGACGTCGCGTCCCTGCCCGCCGCGGCTAGGCCGAAGAACTCGGCCGCCGGGCGCCGGGCCCTCGAGGAACTGGCCGCCTACGAGGGCGGCGACCCGGCGGAGGGCGGGGCGTGGCGCCTCCCGGAGCTCGAGCGCAAGGTCGCCGACGCCGAGCGGGTCCGAGCCTCCGTCCGGTCGGAGGATTACCGCCTGGGCGGCGTAGCCTTCGATTCCGGATCGTGAGCCGGCTAAGGCCTCCTGGCCCGACAGGTCCAGGGGCGGCGGGCTCGAGCGGGATAAGCCGGAGCGGTATAAGCCAGAGGGCCAGGGGCGTAGCGCTAGCCGCCGTCTCGGCCATATCCTTCTCGACGCTCGGCCTATTCGCCAAGCTCGCCTACTCTCAGGGCATGGAGCCGGCCCAGGCGCTGGCCTGGCGCTTCAGCCTCGCGGCCGCGGCTCTCTGGTTCATGCTCGTCAGGCGAGGCGGCCATAGGCGGCCCCCCAGGGAATACCGTAACGCCCTGCTCCTGGGGGTGCTGGGCTTCGCGCCGCAGGCGGGCCTATACTTCCTCGCGGTGCGTTATCTGGATCCCGGCCTCGCGTCGCTCCTCCTGTACCTGTATCCCGCCTTCGTCGTCGGCATATCGTTCGCGTTCCTCGGGCGGAGGCCGCGCCGCGCTCAGATCGCGGCGCTGGTCCTGTCTATCGCCGGATGCGTCCTTACGCTGTGGACCCGAGGCGCCTATCCGCTCGTAGGCTACGCCTTCGGCCTCGCGGTCGCCGTCACCTACGCCGCCTACCTCGTCATCGGGGAGCGCGCCACGGCCGGCATCGACCCGATCTTCATCGCCGCCAACCTGATGGCCTCGTCGGCCGTCGTATACTGGATAGTAGTCGCGGCGACCGGCAGCTTCCTCGTCCCGGCCTCCTTCCCGGCCGTAGCGGGAATCGTAGGCCTGGCCGCGCTCGGTTCCATCGTGCCCATCGTGACCTTGTTCGCCGCGATGCGGGTCATAGGGGCGTCGGACGTGGCGCTCGTATCGACCATAGAGCCGCTGTTCACCGTCGGGCTGTCGGCGCTGTTCTTCGGCGAGCGGCTGACCGGCCTTCAGCTCGTAGGCGGCGCGCTCATCGTGGCCGGCGTCCTCGTCCTAAACCTGAAGAAGAAGGAGAGCCGATCGTGAGACTGCTCGCCGTCATAGACCATCCCTGGACCGGGAGCTTCAACCACGCCGTGCTCGCGACCCTCGCCGGCGAGGCGCGCGCGCGCGGGCACGATATCGATACCATAGACCTCCATGCCGACCGCTTCGACCCGGTGATGAGCGCCGAGGAACTCGCTGTCTATTCCAAGGGGAGGTTCCTGGATCCCATGGTGGGCGCCTACCAGGAGCGCATCATGAAGGCGGACTACCTGTTCCTGGTTTTCCCGGTATGGTGGGAGACGATGCCGGCCCTCTTAAAGGGGTTCTTCGACAAGGTGTTCCTGCCCGACTGGGCCTTCGCCGAGGCCGACTTCTCGCCGAAGCTGACGGGCCTGCGCGGAGCCACGGCCATAACCACCATGGGCGCGCCCAAGGCCGTCCATACGTCCGTGGAGGCCGCCCTGTGCAGGGGCACCCTGGAGGCTTGCGGCGTCCGGGGCGCGAGATGGCTCAACTTCCTGGACGTGGGCGCCTCGACCCCGGAGCGGCGCGCCGAGTGGCTCCAGAGCGTCAGGGACAGCGTCGCGGCCCTCGATAGGCTCTAATCCCCTTAGGCTCTTTAGGCTCGCGGGAAGGCCTTCTCCAGGGCCCTCGCGAGGGCGACGAGCTCGCCGTCGTCGAAATCTGGCGGCACGACCGAGGGGGCATTAGGCCTAGGAGCGACGAGGGCGCCCCCGCAGAGCGCGGCGCGGAAGAAATCCGGGTATCGCTCGTCGTCGAGGCGGGCGAAGGCGTAGGGGCCGGAGCGCTCGAAGAAAGCGCCTAGGCGCTTGTCGAACCTAGCCCACAGTCGTTCGTCGTAACCGTCCTTAACCGCCTGTCCTAGGCTCCAAAGCCCGCGAGAGGCCGCGAAGAGCGACTGCGCCGCGACGAGCTCTCCAGGTTCCGCGGCCAAGGCGGCCGCCGCGGCCGAACCGTCCCTGGCCATCAGGCACCAGGGCGCGTACGGGCGCGGGCAGGGCAGTACCGGCATAGCCAGGTCCGCCTCGGCGCATACGGCCGCGAACGGCCTGGCTATCGCGAGGACGGCGCTCCGAACGGCGCTCGAGCCGGGATTCGAGCCGGGATTCGAGCCGGGATTCGAGCCGGGATTCGGCCTGCGCGCCGAATCGACCGTGGCGAAGGCCGGGCCGAGGACGCGAGCGGCCGCCTGCAGGGCCGACTCCTCGCTCGAGAACGCCTTGACCGAGCCGAACCCCGGCCAGGCCTCGGACACCGACTTCGCGAAGCGCTCGTCGTAAAGGCCGGGGTAGGGGCGCGTCAGGCCCTTGTCCGCCGCGTTGGCCGCCATGGTACGGGCGCGGCGGTCGCGCTCGCCCAGGATGCCTCGTCCCCCGTCTAGCCAGAGGTCGAGGAAGCGCCGCCCGTCCGAGGCGTAGAGCCTGGCGCCGCGCGTCCGCCTGATGGGAGGCAGGAGCCTCAAAAGGTCGTCCATGGTCGCTCCTATCCTAGTCCGAGACGATCTCTAGCTTGCTCGTGAATTTCGGGAAGAACTGCAGGGTACGGCCCGTCTCGAAGCGTACCGTCACGCAGACGCCGGCTTCCCCCGCCGGGGCTACCTTGACGACGCGCCCCGAGCCGTGGTCGTCGTGGTAGACGGGGGCTCCCGCCCGCCATTTCCCCGCCGCCTCGGCGGCCGAGAGGTCGAGCTTGCCCCCGAACGGCCTGAGCATGCCCTTTGGCACCTCGGCGAGGAAGCGCGAAGGCTCGTAGTCCATGATCCTGCCGCGGAACAGCCTCCGCCTGCAGTAGGTGATATGGAGCTCGTCCTTGGCCCGCGTCAGCGCCACGTAGAAGAGGCGGCGTTGCTCCTCGAGGTCCTCGTCGGCGTCGTCCTCGCGGGGGAAGAGCCCCTGCTCCATTCCCGCTATCACGACGACGGGGAATTCGAGCCCCTTGGTATTGTGCATGGTGATGAGGGTCACGGCGTCCTGGCCGGCCTCGCCCGAGGACATGGCGCGGTCTAGCTCGACGGCCTCGAGGAAGGCCGTCAACCCCGCTCGGGTAGCGGGGTAGTCGCTGGCCGCGTTGACCAGCTCGTCGAGGTTGGACACTTTCTGCGTGCCCGCGACCTCGTCCTGGCCCCTATGGTACTCGAGGAGCCCGGATTCCTTGACGGCGTACTCGACTATCCCGGAGAGCCTGTCGGCCTTCTCCTGCGAGCCGCGGCGGACGGCCCCGGGCAGCGGCAGCCCGTCGCCGTCGGCCCCGTCGTCGTAGGCCGACTCGTCGCTCGGCCCGAGCCTGTCGGCTATCCGGCCCATCAGCGCCGCGAACGAAGCGAGGCCGGAGCGCGCCTTGGCCGACTTGGCCTTGGCCGCCGCGGCCGCGGCTACGAGGTCGCCGCCCTCGGCGAAGGCTATCTCCATGACGGCCTCGAGGCTGGCCTCGCCGATTCCCCTGGACGGCTTGTTAGCGACCCGCCTGAACGCGACCTCGTCGCGGGAGTTGGAGGCGAGGGCCAGGAGCGCCAGCGCGTCCTTGACCTCCTCGCGCTCGTAGAAGCGCAGCGCCCCGACGAGTCGGTACGGTACGCCGGCGGCGGGGAAGGCCCGCTCGAAGGCCAACGACTGCGCGTTGGTGCGATACAGTACGGCGACGTCGGAGAAGGCCCCGCCCTTGCGGACGTGGGCGTCCACGACGCGGACGCAGTAGGCCGTCTCCTCGTCGTGGTCGCGCAGGACCGCGAGCACCGGCTTCTCGCCGCCTTTCCTCGTGGCCTTTAGCGTCTTCCCTATGCGGCCCTCGTTCTTCTCCACGACGCGGCTGGCTATGTCCAGGATGCTCTGGTAGGAGCGGTAGTTGCGCTCGAGCTTGACTATGCCCGTATCGGGGAAGACCTCGGGGAAGGAGAGTATGTTCTTGACCTCGGCGCCGCGGAAGCGATAGATGCTCTGGTCGTCGTCGCCGACGACGCAGACGTAGGCCCCGGGGCCCGCCAGGGCCTTTAAGAGCTCGAACTGGGCGACGTTGGAATCCTGGTACTCGTCGACGAGTATGACGCGGAAGCGCGCGTGCGTGCGCTCCCGGATCGCCGGCTCCCGCTCGAGGACGCGGACGGGCAGGGATATCAGGTCGCCGAAGTCCACGTTGCCGGTGGCCCGGAGGCGGCGCTCGTACTCGGCGTAGCGCCTGCGGAAATCCCTCTCCCCGAAGCGGCGGTCTAGCTCCTGCGAGTCCGGGGCGAGGCCGTAATCCTTGGCGCGGGCTATGGCGGAGGCCAGCTTGCCCGCCTCGGGCCGGGACATCTCGGGGCAGGCCGCGCGGACGAGGGTCGTTGAGTCGTCGTCGTCGTAGATCGTGAAGTCACGGTCAAGGCTCGCGGCGGCGGCGTTCCTGCGGAGGAACCAGGCCCCGAACGAGTGGAAGGTGCGCAGGTTGGCGCGGGCGCACGACGCCTCTATGGCGCAGGCCCGCTCGCGCATCTCGGCGGCCGCCTTGTTGGTGAAGGTGACGGCGAGGATAGACTCGGGCGCGTATCCCCGCTCCCGTATCAGCCAGGCTATCTTCGTCGTGATGACGCGCGTCTTGCCGGATCCGGCGCCGGCGAGTATGAGCAGGTTGCCCTTCTCGTGCAGGACGGCCTCGAGCTGCTCCGGATTCAGGCCCGATAGGTAGTCGGGTAGCTTAGCGGGCACGAGGGGCCGCCTCGAGGTCGACTCCGCGGACCGCCAACACGGTCACGGGCAGGACGTCGCCGGGGCTCAGGTCGCCGCCCACGACGACGACGGAGCCGTCCACGTCGGGGGCGTTCATGTAGCCGCGGGCGATGGCCAGGTCCTCGCCCTCGATGCGTTCCTCGACGAGCACCGTCTGGGCGGTGCCGACGAACCGCTCAAGGGCCGCCTCGGTCAGCGGGCGCTGGGCGTCCTCTATCTCCTTCTTGCGGCCTTGCGCTACTCTCTTCGCGACGCGTCCCTTCAGGGAGTACGCGGGGGTGTCCTCCTCGCGGCTGTAGGCGAAGGCGCCCAGCCAGTCGACCCGCGCCGCGTCCTGGAAGCGGCGCAGGGCGGCGAAGTCGTCGTCGTCCTCGCCGGGGAAGCCCACGAGGAAGGTCGAGCGTATGACGGCGGCGGGAAGGGCGCCGCGGATGTCGGAGAGGAGGCCTAGGTATCGGTCCGCGTCGCCGGATCGGTTCATCGCCCTGAGGACGCGCTCGGAGGCGTGCTGGAACGGGAGGTCGAAGTAGGGGAGGATGCGCTCGTCGCTGGCGCACGCGTCCAGGACCGCCCTTGGGAAGCGGTCGGGATGGATGTACAGCATGCGTAGGCGCCAGTCCCCGGGCACCGACGAGATGGCCGATAATAGATCCGGCAGGAGCTGCCTGCCCGCGCGATCCTGGCCGTAGGAGCCGAGGTCCTGGCCTATGAGGCAGACCTCGTAGGCCCCGGAGGAGACGAGCTCGGAGAACTCGGCCGCCGCGTCCTCGGGGTCGCGGGACGAGATGCCGCCGCGGATCAAGGGTATCGCGCAGAACGAGCAGCGGTTGTCGCAGCCCTCGGCTATCTTGAGGTAGGCGGAGCGGGGGAAACCCATGAGCGGGCCGCGGCGGGCCGGGGCGTACGATACGCGTTCCGGGGCCGTCGTCCTCCTGTCGCCTCGGAGCGCGGCGTCGGCGGCGCGGCCGACGAGCGATAGGTCGCCGTTGCCGAAGACCCCGTCGGCCTCGGCGAGGTCGGAGCCGAGGGCGTCGGCGTACCGCTGGGACAGGCATCCCGCGACGAGGACCCGCTTGCCCGGGTAGGCCGCCTTGACGGCTATCACGGCCTCCAGGGACTCCTTCTTAGCGTCCTCTATGAAGCCGCAGGTGTTGACTATGACCAGGGCGGCACCCGACAGGGAAGCCGACGAGGCCCAGCCCTCGGAGACGAGCCTGGCGGCCATCTCCTCGGCGTCGACCTGGTTCTTGGCGCAGCCGTGGTTGTCTATGTAGAAGGTCTTCAATTTACGTCGTAGACCCCGAGGCTCCAGCTGCCGTCGTCGGACTGGACCCAGCGGACCTGCTTGACGGCGACCTCGCCCGGCGAGCCTAGCTCTACGTCGGCGCTCTGGCCCCCGGAGGCCTGTATCGTCAGCTTGCAGGCGGCGGCGTTGCTGGCCCAGAGCTTGGCCGAGTTGTTGGCCGTCACGCTTATCTGGTCGCCCTTGTTATAGTAGCGCTCCTCCCGCTCCTTGCGGTCTATCTCGTGGCGGAACATCGCGTAGTTCCTGAACGTCACGTTGACGACGAAGGGGTAGGGGCTGCGCTTGCCGGAGAACACGATGGATTCCTGCGTGGAAGGACGCTCGGAGGCGGCCGTCGCCTGCGCTCCCGCGCTCGGGGAGGGCGCGGCGCCGGGGGTTCCGGGCGCTATTGCCTGGGTAGGCTGCCCCGGCGTCGGCGACGGGCCGGGCGAGGGACTCGAGGCGGACGGAAGGAACCCGGCCAGGGCCTCGGACGCCTTGAAGCGTATCACGGCGCCGCTCGACGGGTCGTTCTTCTGGAAGTCGACTATGAACACGAATAGCTCGGGAAGGTTGTCCTTATCGAGGTCGATCGATCCTTCTTCTCCGAGCATGAACCGCGTGACGCCGACGGGCGTCTCTATCGCTACCCTGTCGTCTATCTTGGATACGTTGAGCTTATAGCTGTCGTTGAGGTAGGGGACGAGGAGCGTGTCGCCCTCGTAAAGGCGCTTCTCGAACTGGGCGGAATCGAGGGTGTGCTGAACCGGCGCCGACCTGGTGAGGGTAGGGGCCGCGGGCTCCGGCCTCGGTCCGAAGGCCCTGACGGCCAAGAAGCCCGCGGCTCCCAGCGCGACGACGGCGCCGGCGAGTAGGAACGGCCACGCGATGGCGCGCTTAGGCTGCAGCAGCTCCTGTATCGGTACCGGCTGCTCCTGTATCCTGATGCCCCTGAAGGCCTGGACTATGGACGCCGACTCAAGGCCGAGGTACTCGGCGTAGTTCCGGAGGAACCCGACGATATACGGCTCCCCGGGGAAGATCGAGAAGTCCTCGCTCTCCATCGCGGCGATGTATCGCTTGGCGATGTTAGTCTCGTCCGCGACGTAGTCGATGCTAAGGCCGCGAGCCTCCCGAGCCGTTTTTAGCTGTTCACCTATCGCGATAGCGTTCATGGGTTCGTCGCCGCTCCCTAATTATCCGAGCTGAATAGGAAATTATTGTACATATTAGCAGAAGCAGGAGAATCGTATACGAATTTAATCGCCGGAATATCCTGATCTAGCTTTATTTTGGTAAAATCGTACGAGATCAGGTCTCCTGCGAGGGTAGTCCCCTCCATCCTCCGTATCAGGAGACGATCGGGGTCTATCGATAGGGTAATGGTCCTGAAGCCCTCGGCGACGGTGAGCCGGGAAAGCACGAGGCGGATGACGCTCTCCGACTCGGAGCCGGGAAGGGGAACCGGCGTCGGGACCGTCTCGAAGCTCATGGAGTAGTTCCTCCCGAGCATGCGGAGGCCGTCGCCCGTAGCGGCGGCGGCTGCGGGCCCGCCCGAGCCGGTCTGCTGGCTGAGCACGGCGCGGTACTCGGGCACGTATACGACGAGGCTCTGGCCGTCGTACACAATGACCTGCGACTCGGGAACCGCGAAGTCCATCCTCATGAGCGTGGGCGCCTTGTAGATGACGGTTCCCGACATCTTCTGCGTACCCGCAATGACCTCGACCGACGCCTCGTAGTCCTTGATGGCCGAGTACCTGGCCGATACGTCCTTGAAGAATTTATCCGCGGTGACTATTTCCTGGGCCGAGACCCGCGTCGAGGCCATGCAGGCGGCGAGAGTAGCGATTGCCATGATAGAAGGAAGCGTTTTCACGTCGGATAACCTACCGTTGCGCGTGGATTCTCCGATATAGTATCCGGTACCAGTTAAAATGGCAAGCGATGCCGGTCGCGCCGGCCTCGGCTCCCCCGATCCTTACCGTCCCGCGGCCTTGACGCGCTCCAGCACGATCCACCTGATCCTATCGTCGCTCAGGTTGAGCTTGGTCCCGCAATCGGGGCACGTGAACCTGCCGTCCGACAGGTCGTCCTTCCTGCAGGCCACGCAGTACGCCTTGCCGCACTCCGGGCAGGAACCCGCAGGCGAGTCGTCCGGGGGCTCGCCCTTTAGCCTGGATCGCGGTACGGCCGGGACAGGCTTTGGAGCCTCCCACTCAATCCCGCAGGCGGCGCACGATATAGTCTCGAAGGCGGCCGCGCGTATCGCGGCCTCGACCGAGGCCGCGGCCTCCGGATCGACGGCCGCGAGCTCCTCGGCTACGGCGGCCGCGCGCTCGTACCGGCGGCGCGAGAGGTAATGCTCGGCGAGGCGCCGCAGCGTCTCCGCGTCGCCCGGCTCTCGCTCGAGCGCCGCTCGGTACGCGAGCTCGGCCCGGCCGATATCGCCGAATTGGCCGGCGATGTCTCCCATCAGCCTAAGGGCGCGAGGATCGTCCCTCTGCTCCAGGGCCGAGCGGAGGACCTCCTCCGCGTCGGAGAGCCTGTCGAGCTCGTAGAAGGCGGCCGCGAGGTTGATCCGGTACTCTACGACGTCAGGATCGGCTTGGCCCAGCGAGCTATTGGCGGAGCCCGGCGAACGATTGGCGGAGCCTAGCGAACGATTGGCGGAGCCAAGCGAACAGGCCAGCTCGTAGGCCGCGGCCGCCTCCTCGATCCTGCCTTGGGCCGCGAGCGCGTTTCCAAGGCGATTGGCGGCGGCGGAATCCCGCGCAGGCCAGTCGCCCAGCGCGGCGACGGCCTCGGCGTGCCTGCCGAGGGCCGAGAGCGCCTGCGACAGGTTGCTCGCGGGCGTAGGCTCCTCGGGAAGCGCCTCGGCGGCCTTCAGGAATAGCCCCGCGGCGGCTTCCGCGTCCCCTCCGGCGAGCGCCGCCTGGCCCGCCAGGTTGAGCGTCCAACCGTCGCCCGGAGCCGCGAGCGTCGCCTCCTCTATCTCGCGTCGGCACGGCTCTCCCGCGACGAAGAGCGACTCGGCGAGCCTGAAGCGGTAGATAGGCTTTTCGGGATCTAGCTCCACCGCCCTCTTGAACGAGCGCGTCGCGTCCGCCCGCTTCCCCTCCGCCGCCAGGACGAGCCCGTATACGTACGCGGCGGGGGCGTCCTCCGCGCCTTTCTTGACCAGCCTCGTTAGCGTGGCCTTGGCCGTCGCCATGTCGCCCCTGCCGTAGGCCGCGAGCCCGTCGAGGGAATCGAGGGCGGCCTTGTCGTAGCCGCGTTCCCTGAGCCGGCGGGAGCAGTCCTCCACGTCGTCCCAGGCTTCTTGCTCGTAGAAGCCCTTCGCGGCGGCGAGCCACGCCGCCGAGGCCGCGACGAGATCCCCCGAATTCTCTAGCGCCATGGCCCGGTTCCTGGAGTAGATAGGCATCCCGGGATCGCCTAGGGTCGCCCTCCCGTAGGCCTCCGCGGCCTTGGCCCACGAACCCTGGTTGTAGTGGGCGTGCCCGAGCAGGTTGGCGAGCCTCGGGCTCGAGCGGAGCCTGGTCTCGTCCGCCTCGAGGGATAGGCGCAGGAGGCCGTAGTCCCCGCGTAGGTAGAGCAGGTTGTAGCGCTCCTCCACGGCGTCGTCCAGGGAAGGGTCGAGGGCCAGGCACGCGTCGATGGCCTCCGCCGCCTCGTCGAGCAGCTCGAGGCGCAGGAGGCATTCCGCCTCGAGGAATTTGTCCCTGGCGCTACCGTCCCCGCGGTCGGCGACCTTGCGCAGCTGGACGAGGGCGGGCACGTAGTATCCGAGCGCGAAGAAGCCCTCGGCGAGGCGCCTTCTCTGGTCGGGGTCGACGGCTACGATCCTGGCGAAGCGTATATAGTCGGCCTCGGCCTCGACCGGCCTCGAGTCTATGCGTAGCGATTGGAGCGCGAAGGTAGCCGGCCCGTCGTAGGTCTGCGCGACGAACGCGACGCGGCCGGAGTCGAGGGAGTCGTCCTCCGCCTCGAGCGCGAACCGCCCGTTGACCATGACTATCAGGCGCGGGCCGCGCGACACGACGCTCAGGACCGCCGATCCGGTCCCGGCGGCCCACGGGCAGGCGGTCCACGGCACGATGGCGCGCGGCTCGCCGTTGAACACGGCGTCGAGCCTGGCCTCCCCGTCGCTCGAGACAAGCACGTAGACGAACGACGAGTCGTCGAGCTTCCTGAGCATCAGGCCCGCGGATCGCCTCGCGCCGCCTTCCCCGAAGCGTATCTCCGCCTCCACCGATACGTCCCCGTAGCGGTAGCTGCCGGCGTCGGCCCAGGCGAGCAGCTCGCCCTTGCGCAGCTCGAGGGCCAGCGCGCCGTCCTCGACGCGCACGGCGTAGCGCGCCTCGTCGACGGGCTCGAAGCCCGAGGCCTCGATGGACGAGAAGTCCGCGAGCCGTAGCTCCTCCGGGGAGGAGCCTTGGGGCGGCGGAGGCGAGGGTTTCTGGAACAGGCGGCGTATGAGTCGGAGCATCGGGGCGATTCTACCCGCGGCCCGCGCTCCGTATCAAGCGCCGCTCCGATCAGGCCTTCCTCGGGTGCTCCAGGAGGAGGGTCTCGGTCGGGCGGTCGCATACCTCCGCCGGGCCGTAGTACTGGATGGCCCCGGGGAACCTGAAGCGGGTCTCCACGGCCCAGTCGGCGCGGGCCGCGGCGAAGGCCTTGAACGGCGCCCCGTCGAGCTCGACCAGCGCCTTCTTGATGACCGGCTTGTCGGAGCCGTGGCGCCGCTCGAGGTTCATCATCATGGTCAGCGGCACGCCCCCGGCTACCCAGTCGCTCGCGGGCGCCGACAGGTTGCGTATCGACGATATATAGCCGGACAGGCCGTTGGCCGCCAGGACGAAGCCCGAGTACCCGAGGGCGTAGCAGTAGTCGGCGTCGAAGTTCGACGGGAAGGCGCAGCGGCCCTCGTAGCCGAAGAAGTGCGCGAGGGCGCTGAACGAGCCCTTGTAGCCTCCCTCGGCCCTCAGCTCCGCGAGCCGCTTCTCGACCATGGCGATCAGGAGCTTCTCCGTGTCTATGCGGGATACCTGCACGTTGCCGTGGGGGTCGCGGTCCATGATGAGCTGGCGCTTGATGTCGGCGGGCAGGCTCCCGTACAGGGCCGCGGCCGGGCCCGCGAGCGAGGCCGCGACGAACCCTACGCGGCCCTCGTCGTCTTTCTGGGCGCGGAAGGCGTCGCCCTTCTGGGCCATCATGTCGTTGAGCTCGGCTATCAGGACCTTGAAGTCGGGGATGAATTCTATCAGGCCCTCGGGGATCAGGACGACCCCGAAATTCATGCCGCGAGCGGCCCTGGCCGCGACCGACGCGACTATCGTCTCGGTCACCTGCGCGAGGGTCTGTCCCCTGGCCTCCACCTCCTCCGAGACCAGCGCGACGTTAGGCCTGCACTGGAGCGCGCACTCGAGGGCTATGTGGCTGGCGGAGCGGCCCATCAGCTTGATGAAGTGCCAGTACTTGCGGGCGCTCGCCGCGTCGCGCTCTATGTTGCCTATGAGCTCGGCGTAGGTCTTGGTCGCGGTATCGAAGCCGAAGGACGCCTCTATATACTCGTTCTTCAGGTCGCCGTCTATCGTCTTCGGGACGCCGATGACGGAGCACGGGACGTTCTCCCGCAGGAAGTACTCGGCGAGCAGGGCGGCGTTGGTATTGGAGTCGTCCCCGCCTATAACGACGACGGCGTCCAGCCCGCGCGCGCGGGCGGTGGCGGCGCTCTTGGCGAACTGCTCGGGCGTCTCGATCTTAGTACGCCCCGAGCCGATCATGTCGAAGCCGCCGGTGTTGCGGTACTCGGCTATGGTCGCCGCGTCGAGCTCGACGGCCTTGTCGTCGACGAGCCCGCCGGGCCCGCCCTTGAAGCCGAGGAGGACGGAGCCCGCGTTGCCCTCCTTGAGGCCGTCGAAGAGGCCGGCGATGACGTTATGGCCGCCCGGGGCCTGCCCGCCCGATAGGATCACGCCTACCGTCATGGCTCCGCGCTTAGACGCGCCCGCTCCCGGGACGAACTTCGCGACGGGCTTTCCGTAGCACGAGGGGAAGAGCGCCCGTAGCGCGTCGCGATCGGCTATCGATTCCGTGGCGCCTCCGCGCTCGACGGCTATCCGAGCGAGGCCGCCTGAGAGTACTGACGGTAGCTTAGGGGCGTATTCGTATCGGGCTTCCTGTAATGGTGAACGTTCCATAGCGGCTCCTTCGTAGGTCTGGAAGGCGCGCGGGAGTAGCGCCACGCTCGGGCGCGAACGGCCTTCGTTTCCTTCGAGGATATCGGATAGGGCCGCGCGGGGCAAGATCGGCGGCCGATTATCCCTTCGCGGCCGTCACGGCCTCGGCGTCCTCGCGGCGGACGGGCTTCAGGATGCGTACGCCCGTCTCGGAGGTCTGGACGATCGTCTCCTTGCCGTCCGGGGTCTTGGAGCCCAGGACGAGCACGACCGGGTACCGGGGATTGTCGGGATTGACGTCTATCACCTGTCCTAGCTTGGAGTTGGTAAGGAGCACGAACGAACCGACCGGGAAGACCGACAGCGAGTAGACGAGGGACTTGATGACTACGTCGTCGTACTGCTTCCCCTCGTTCTTGAGGATGTCGACCATGCCGGCGTAGCCCTCGCGAGCCTCCTTGTACGGCCTGGAGGCGGTCACGGCGTCGTAGGAGCAGGCGACGGCGATGATGCGGGCGTACACCGATATCTTCTCCCCGGTCAACGCGCGCGGATAGCCGGTGCCGCTCATGCGCTCGTGGTGCTCGAGGGCGGCGAGGCAGATGGATAGCGGGAATTGCTTATCCTTGAGGATATTGTACCCGAGTATGGGGTGGGCGGTTATCGATTTCCGCTCCTGGTCGGAGAGCTTGCGATCGGCCATATAGAGTTGGGGCGGGAGCCTGACCATGCCTATCTCGTGCAGGACCGCCGCCACGCCTAGCTCTATGAGCCTGTGGGGCGGCAGCTTAAGGTGCCCTCCCAGGATTATCGCCAGTACCGTGGAGCGCGTCGAATGGTTGACGAGGTAGTTCGACGTGGCGGATTGCCCGCCCAGGATGCGGAGGACGTAGCGCTTATTCTCGAGGATGACGTCGCATAGCGTCTTCACCTTGTCGGACAGTTCCTTGAGGCTTATCTCGCTCTTCGTCACGTACCTCGTGTAGACCGTCTCCACGTACTTGAGGAACTGGTCGTAGAAGACGGTGACCTTGGCGAGGTTCTCCTTGTCGCCCGCGGTCTGCGAGGTCACGGGGCGGCCCTCGGCCTCGGCTTCCTCTAGGCCCTCCGCGTCGACCGCCTCGAGTCCGGCCGCCTTAATAGGCTCGCCCTCGGTGAACAGCTCCCGTATCTCCCATTCGGCGAGCCTGTTGATGAGGGACGACGTGAGCGGCGTCTCGGGCGTCAATATGATATACGTATCGTCGAGGAACACGGGGGCGCTATAATACGTGTCCGGCGCTAGTTCCTTGAACGGTATGGCGTTCATGCCCATTGACCCCTCTCAGGCTATATTCTATGCTTTCTTAGCGATTCGCGCTACTCGAGACTTTTCGCGTAGCTAGGATTAGCCCCTTGTATCTATTATTGGAGATAATCCGCATGAAGTTTAAAACAATATTCGTGCTTTTCAACGCATTATTGATTTTCTCGTTCGCGTTTATCTTCTTAATGCCGTTTTTCCTGCTGGGCGGGGAATATTCCTTGCCGTTCTGGGGTAGGAACTGGCCGCTCTTCCTTTTTTTCATAGCCGTGCTCGTCGGCTTCAACGCGTTCTTCGCCGCCAACTGGCGTATCTTCACCCTGCTCGAAGGGGAGGATTGGGACGCCCTCGGGACCCTGCTGGAGCAGCGGGTCTTCAGCAAGAAACGTTACGACAGGCGTACGGTACGGCTCCTAATAAATACCTCTCTCCTGCGCGGGGACCTGGCCATCATCGACAGGCTCGAGGCGGTCTTGCGTTCCCAGAGACCGACGGCGCTCAGGCGTGACGCCGTATTGTTCGGGGCCGCGCGGTTCCTGCGGAACGATACCGAGGCTACCGTCGGGTTCCTCGAGGAATTCGCCGACGGCAAGGGAGTCGAGAACCCGGCCTGGATACGCTTCTACCGGGCCTTCTCCCTGGTGCTGGCGAAGCGGGCCGCCGAGGCCGCGCCCCTGCTCGAGCCGTC
>Ga0180008_1001154_pt1 | contig 17548 bp, 18 predicted proteins | sample MM_PW_MetaG_FD_121121 | JGI IMG/M metagenome (GOLD analysis project Ga0180008, IMG submission 121121) | Groundwater microbial communities from the Aspo Hard Rock Laboratory (HRL) deep subsurface site, Sweden - MM_PW_MetaG | ecosystem: Environmental > Aquatic > Deep subsurface > Groundwater...
CGATCATCTGCTCCGCGATCAGAAACACGGTCTGGGCCCGCACGATCATCTGGTCGGTATGCGTGAGGCCCCCGCCCGCGGCCGTGCCTCCGGGCTGATTGGCCGCAGGCCCAGGCAACTGGTTGTTGCTGGAGCCCCCGAACAAGTTGTTGAACAGCCCCCCCACGATCGCAGCGCCTGCCGCTGCCGCGATACCTCCCAGGATGCCACTGAAGATCCCGCCACTGCTGCCGGTGCTCGTCCCCGTATTCGTGCTGCCCGAGGAGAACAGGCCGCCAAGCCAACCGAAGAAGCCGGGGCTGTTGCTGGTCGTGGCTTCCTGGGTGGGTGGAGGAGTCGTCGCTGCTGTTGCCGCGTTGGCCGTGACTCCGCTCGCGATGGAGCGCAGCGCGGCATCCGAAGCGTTCGGGCCAGCACCGAAGGCCTGTGAGGTAGCACTCCCCAGCGTCGATCCATTGACGATCACGGTGCCAGCCTGCACCTGCATGAGCTGGGTCTCAGCGTCCTTGCCGCCCAAAAAGCCGAAGATCGTCTCCTGGAGGGACTTCTGAAGTGGCATCGTCACGAACGCATCCACGATGGAGCGCTGGATCGTCTCCCCGATGTTGGCCATGTCATCGCCCATGATGATCTGACCCGGGATGGCCGCCAGCGGCCCTGCCAGGGTGGATGCCTGCTGCTGCTTGAGCTGGATCTCCTCCTGCAGCTTCTGCATGGCGGCGCTGCGCGCCTCCGTGGTCGCGTCGATGGCCGCTGCATGATCCCGCTCGGCGCCACTCAGTTCGTTGAGCGCAGCTCGGAACGCCTCGACACGATCCCTCCCCTTCTCCACCGAGTCCGCGTAGGCATCCTCTGCCAAGGTCTGGAACTGTGTGATCAGCGTGTGTTGCCGTCGTTCGTCGGCAGACGCCCCCACCAGGTCGATCTGGCTACGCAGCACGAGCTCCATTTCCTTCATGCTGCGCAACGCTTCTGTGGGGTCCGCCGCATTCAGTGCTTCGGCCAGGTCCCGCATCCGGGCGGTGTACTCGCCAACGACCCGTGTGCTCTCGTCGGCGGACTTCGCGTACGCCTTCTCCGCCAGCGCCTGGAACTGCGAGATCTTCGTCAGCCGCTCGCGCTCGTCGGCGCTATAGCCGGCATACTTGACCTCTTCCTCGAGGGCCTCGCGCATCTTCGTCATGCTCGACAGGGCTTCTTGGCGCACCTCTTCCTGCTTGATCAGTTCCGGATCTAGCAGTGGCTTTTCGAGGCCCTTGATTCGTTCATCCTCGAATCGCCGGAAGAGACGATCCCGATAGGCCTGCTCGGCAAACTGACCGGGTAGGACATCCAGGAAGTGCTCCTGAATCTTGATCGCTGCCAAGTGAGCGGCCTGTCCACCATCCCTCTCGAGGTCGTTGAACAGCCTGATGAACCGATAGACGACCTCTTGCGCGCCCTTTTCGCTGACGATGTCATCGGTCCACCGAACGTCAGCAACGAACTGCTCCAAGTTCAGGATCTCGGCCTTGAGATCGTCGCTGAGGTTATAGAACTGGTTGCGGATGTTCTGGTACGACTGGCCTGGCTCACGTCCCAACAATCCGAGCCCCAGGTCGGCCACCTGCTCCGCCGGTGGATTGGTGGCTTTGGGCATGCTGCGGGTCTTCCAGTCGAGCTCGTCGATGTCACGCTTGAGTTCCGCCAGCACAACCACAAGGGCAGCCGCGGACGCAGCGATCAGGCCGAATGGGCTGGCCGCAGTGCCGGCAGCAAAAGCGGCAAACGCAGCCGTCGCGCCTGTCAGCCATCCAGCCAGTTTGATCGCCAGTATAGCCCCCACCGCGAGCCCCAGGTCCTCGATGACTCGCGCGGCAGTCGATATCTCGCTCTTGAGTCCGCCGATGTGCTGGAACACCTCGGCCATCACGTCCAGAACCGCTTTCAGCGCGCCCAAGAGGCCGCGCTCACCGGTCTGGATTTGCAGCTCCTGGAAAGCGCTCTTGACCAGCAGCGCCTTGCCCGCCAAGGTCTCCATGCGCTCATCAGCGAGCCGCTGCGTGACCCCGCTCATCTCCTCCATGATCTTCTGCAGCTCGCGCATGCGGTCGCCAGACTCGGCCAGCACGCCCGCCGCGCTGATGTTGCGCAGACCGAAGATCTGATTCGCGTAGCTCACCCGCAGCGTGGCATCCTCTACGCCTGCAAGAGCCTCGCCCAGTCGGTCCGCCACGGTCGCCAGGTCGTGCGTCGCTGGCGACAGCAAATTGATCGACGTGCCCATGGCCTTCATGGCCGTCACGGCTTCCTCGGTCGGGGACGCCAGATGCAGCAGCACGCCCCGGAGGTTCGTGCCGGCCATGGACGCCTGGATGCCGGCATCGCCCAGCACGCCGATCGCTGCAGCCGTCTCCTCGAGAGACCGACTCATCATCTTGGCCGTTGGTCCCACGTAGACCATGGCCTCGGCCAGTTGCTCCACGGACGTATTCGAGTTGTTGGCCGCGTTCGTCATCACGTCCACGATGCGAGTCATCTCCTCGGCCTGGAGACCGAACTGCCGCATGATGTTGGACGTGAAATCGGCGACCCGCCCCAGATCGAGTAGCTGCGTCGCCGCCAGGTTCATCGCCGGCTGGACCGCCTTGATCGCTTCATCGACGGAGAACCCGGCCCGGCCGAAGAACAACAGCGCGTCGGCCGCCTGGCTGGCACTGAACTGCGTGACCGCACCCATCTCCCGGGCCGCCTTGGTGAGCCTCGCGAACTGCTCGGCGTTGGCGTTCATCACACCACGCACGCTCACCATGCTGCGCTCAAACTCCGCGATCACCTTGACCGTCGAGCGGATCGCCATGAGCGCGGTGAATCCACCGGCCAGTTGCGTGATTGTAGATCGCAGCCTGGCGGTGGCAGTTCCCGCCGTGTTCATCGCCGTGCCCGCGCCGCGGAGACTCCCCGCCATCTGCGCGGCGGCAGCCTGAACGCGCTGTGCGCCCGACAGGAAATTCGTCGGATTCATCACCGCGTTCAGGAGTGCCATTAGCTATTGCCTCCGCTGACTCTGACGCTTCGCGTTGCGCTTGCGCTCCTCGTCCCTCAGCTTGGTCTCGGTGTCCGCCCAGTTGCGGAACTCCGCGTCCATCGCCTCGATGATCTGCCGCACAATGCGGCGGTCCTCAGGGTCGATGATGCCATTCTCATCGAGCCACAGGACGATCTCGGAAATCGGAATCCCGAGTTCTGGACTGTGCCGGCTGCCACTGAGTTCGTGCCACGCACGCTCGATCCATTCGAGCCCCTCGGGAGGCAGCGGCATCGTGTCCAGGGGAGTGGCCTTTCCACGTTGTCGCTGCCTCTCGTAAAGCTCTATTTGTTCGCGCCGTCCGTGCTCGAGCCACCATCGGAGGGCGCGGCGCATTCCCCCTTGGCCTGCTCGACCAGGTCGGCCCGGTAGGCGTAGTCGTTGCCCGACACGCGCCACACCCACTCCTCGAAGGGCAGATCCTCGTCCTCCAGGAAGCGCATGATGTTGGCGTACGTGCACGGGACGGAGACGATGTTGCCGTCGTCACCCATCTCCTCGGCGCCACGCCAGTCCTTGACGATGTGCTTGGCCACTGCCGGCCTGCAGATCCGCTGCCATTCACGGTCGCTGATCTCGCTGCCAGCATCCGACCCGACGATGATGAGCCGCCGGCTGTGGGGCCTATAGAGGCGGTTGCAGTGCGCCCGAAACTCCGGATCGCGCATGGAGGCGAGCTTCACGTCGATGTGCTTCTCGCCCTCTTCCTCGGCGGTGTAGTACCGCTGCCAGACACCTTCGCTCCGGCGCTTTCGGTCCGTCCGGAGCTTGTCCATTCTCGCCATGATCCTGTCGCTCACTTTCCGAGCCCCCCTCGCCAGGGAGCCCTACTCGCAACATCAGCCAGCGCTCAGCGAGCCCGCCCGCCGTCCTGTTAGGTGTCGGCAGTGACGAAGCGCTGCATCCGGACCACGATCAACTCGGTCGGGTCCTTGAACGACTCGTAGGACATGTCCGCCATGATGTCGGTGTCCTGACCTCCGGCGACGCGCGCACCGTCGGTGAACTTGATGGACGGCTGTTCGATGACGTAGCAGTTGCCCCACGCATCCTGGCCACCATCGTTGAGGATGATCGCCAGACCAGTCACCACGTCGTCGATCTTCTTGTCCATGATCGCCTTCGACGTGTAGTGCTGCCTGAATGTGCCGTCGGTGCCCATCACACCCATGCCGAGTGATGTGGCCCCCAACACCCCGAGGCGCTTCCGCGCTCGCAAGTTGTTGTTGAGATTCATCGCCCACTGAGTCGCGTCGGTGACTGTCAGATCATCCGTCTGCCCTTCCAGCACCGCCTTGACGTGGTCGATGGAGTTCATGATCTCGTTCGTCGATGCGGCCGTGGGGCTACCATCGCCGAAGGTCGCCGTCGCGCTGTCCTCGTTCTTCGCCAGCCACTCGAACCCGATGTTCGGAATGGCCTCGGTCTCGATGCCGAACGTGAGCCTCGAGGCGGCGGCACTGATGATCTGGCGGAACTCGTTGGACAGGTCCGTGTACTGCAGCTCCATCGAGAACGACCGGAACGTGGTCGCGTTGGTGATCTGCTCGCCCTGGGTGATGGTGCAGTTCTGCGTTGTCAGCGTCCCGCTGAAGTCCTGCGTCGCGTTCGCCAGCCGCAGCGTCAGCAGGTTCGTGGATGCCGCGATGACCTTGCCGAACGCGTTGTTGGCTGCCGTGGTACACAGAGTCAGCTTGACCCACTGGCCGACGCTGAACACCGACAGATCCTGCGCGGTGCTCGCGATCGTCACGACACCGGCAACCGCGGCGGTCAGTACGGCGTCGGTGCAGATTTTCTGCACCTTCGTGGCCCAGGATGCCGCCATGAACGCGCCCAACAGCCATGTGTCGAACGCTCCGTAGCGGAACTCGTGAGCCGTCGGGCCACCAGCCTGGAGGTCGCTGCGGATCAGGCCGCGTACCATGCGGTCGTCCGCCAGCGTCCGGCTTTTCTGGTAGCTGCTCTGCTGCTTCAGGCCCTCCGACACCGCGTCGATGAGCTGCAGCGTGGGGGTGGTGTCCAGCGTCCCGAAGGCGGTATCCTCGTCGTAGCCGATCCGGATCCGTTCTGCGGTCGCAACAGTGTCCTGCGTGGTCATTGGGTTCTCCTCCGCTAGACCGTCACAAAAGCATCCGAGTAGAACTCGCAATTCACGTTGAGCCGCCACCACGCGCCTTCGCGCCGGCGGTCGCCCAACTGCGGAGTCCGGAATCGGACCAGCTCTGTCGTCGAGAGCTTCTTTCCGCGGAAAGCGTCCGCGACGCGGTCAGCGAGCGTCAACAATCGTTTCTCGCCCTTGTCGGCGCCGATGTGGCAGAGCACCATCAGGATTCCACTGCGTCGCTCCCGAATGGTCGGGCACGGCGTTGAGACCTGCTTGGCGCTGACGTGGCGAATGTAGTAGGCGATCCATGTTCCGCTCTGCGGCTGGGTCGTCTCCTCTAGGTTTTCGTCGAGGTAGCGGCCGTTCGGGTCGAGTGTGACGATGGGGGTTCCCCCGTCCCCGCCCTGCGTGAGCTGCGCATGCAGGTAGTCGATGATCTCTCGCTCTAGCGTCTGCCAGCCCATCGTTACGTACTCGCCACGAACTCTCGGTGGAGAAACTCGGATGCCACTTCGCCGGAGAGCGCTACCACCGACATTGCAACCATGCCTTGAGGCGCCTGAAGTGAGCCGCGCTTCGGTTTGGTGCTCTCGACCCGTCCCCCTTCCAGGATCAGGATGTACGGCACGTTGTTGTACCAGACAAACGGCTCGAAGTACTGACGAGTGATAAGTGCTCGCGCCCCCCTGGCATGGGTAGAGTCGCCAGTTCGGTCCTTCACGCTTTCGCCAGGATCTTCGTTGCCACCCTCACGGCCGACCTGGCCCTGCCATCCACCACGGGCGCGACCGCCTTCCTGGAGCGCGCCGCGCTTACCCTTGGGCCTACGGCTCATGCGCTCGTTGGATCCACGGACAGGGGTTGCTTGGATCACCATCTTGCCGAGGCGGAGCGCCACCCCGTCACCAAAGATCTTCATCTCGCGTGGCACCAGTTCCTTCGCGAACTTCTCGATCACGGCGCAAGCCTCGTTCACCCCGCGCAGTTCCCAGTCGCTGATCGGCATCAGACACCCCCTCCCCGGCGCAGCCGCAGCTCGTAGGCGACCGGCGTCTCATCCGCCGCGATCACTCCCACGTCAACCACGGTGTACCGCTCGTCGTGCCAAATCAACGCATGCCCCTTCGCCGGAGCGAACGTCAGCGGCCGGAGGGATCCCGCGACCCACTGGCCGTAGTGAGGCAGCGTCACCCGCAGATCCTCCAGGTCCTCGGCGCTGGTGTCGCTGAGGGGGTACTTGAGCCAGCGCTCCGGAGGGCTGATCTTGACCCTCTTGGTGGTCTCATCGTCTGACACGTCCCCCTCGGTCGCGTCATACTCAGGCGGCAAATAGTACGTGACCGACACCCCGAGCCTCTCGATGAGGCGCTTGGTCGTGGCACGCAGCTTGTCCGCCAGAGCTGTCATCCGCGGAGCGCCTCCCCCTTCGAGTCGGTGAGGTCGGACAACAGCCGCTCCGCCAGGATGTAGCGCTTCTGGGTCGGCTTGGATCCCATGTACTCGATCTCTTCCTCGATCGATCCCACCTTCACGCGCTCGCTGAGCACGCCCTCGGATCCTTCTCCGCCAGGGTTGGAGTCCTCGAAGAGATCGTCGCCCTCGAGCACCTTGAGGGCCAGGACGCACACCGCGTCCACGAGCGGCTGCGGAATCAGGCCGGCGCCATCGTCGTCGTAGGGGTATCCGTCACGGTCGTAGGCGCTGTCTCGAGGCCAGTCGAGCGCCTGATCGGCCTCGGATCGGACCCCCTTCCATCGCAGGCCGTACTTTGCATCCACGTACTGCGTCGCCTGGCGGATCGCATCCTCGTGGTCCGCCTGTACCGCATTCACCCAGACCGTCGGGTCGCCATGGTTTTCGTGGTACGTGGTCGCGTCGGCCACGGACACGTAGCTGTTGGCTGTCGTCAGACCCGTTCCGTCCTCAACTGTGAATGATGCAGAGATGGCGCTTCCTTTCCGCCCACCAGCGCTTCATACGATCGCTTTGGGCCTTCCGCTCTGCGGGGGCTGTACTTGAGCGTCATTCCCTCTCTAAGACGCTCGTTGTTTTCGGGGTCCGCGAAATACGCCCGCATCAGCGCGCCATGCTCAGGCCGCTTGCGTCCGCGCATCTTCGCTGCGCGTTTTTCCGTTACCTGTGGTGGCTCTTGTCTCCCGGTTGCGGCTTTGCGCTGTGCGTCACGACAGGCTTTGGAGACGCCGCGTCTCTTCGCAATCTCGCTCATGCGCTTGCGGCTCTCTTCCGTCCACCGACCACCTTGGTAGCCGCCTTCGCGTAGATTGTATCCGTGAGGTGCAACGGTGTTTAGATCGCGAATGGCTGCGCGTTCTATCTCGCTGGCACGCGACCTCGATGGCGCAACCGCCAGAACATCTCTCCGGAAGGCATCGCTGCCGTATTTCCGAATCGCGCTGAAAAGAACGCGACAGTGTCTGTTGTTACGGTGGTTACGAAACCTCTCTACGAGGTCCTGCGTTTGACCAACGTATCTCTTCCCGTTCTTGAAATTCGTCAGGCAGTACACCGTGAAACTCGCGGCCACGGATCGCCTCCAGTGGCTCTCGGAGCCAGTGGGTGGTGGTTACTTCGCTGCGTTCTTCGTCGCGTCCGCCGGACTCACTCCGGGGAACTTGAGTGCCTTGTCCGGGCTGGCCTTGCCGGCCTGCGCCACGGTGCGGGAGTCCGCCTCCCGGTACCCCTTCTCCTCGTAGAACTTGACCTCGTCCTCGGTGACGCACTTGCGTCCGCAGGGTCCGATCATCTCCACGATCTCGCGTCCGTCCTTCATTCTGCGGCTGGCCATCGTCGTCATGCTCCCTCTCGCCAAGGGGTTTCGTGTCAGATCATGGTCGGTCGGGCGGTCTGTCTGCCATCGTGCCTGGCGAGGTCGCGGTCGCTTTCACACCGGCCCGACCGGCCGGACATTCACGCTCGGAGCAGTGCGTCACTTCGCGGAGCGGCGCGGCTTCTCCGTGCTCATAGAGAGGCGTGCGGCACCCTCATCGGGCGCCCCAGAAGGCTCGCTGACATCCGGGATGTCCTGGGGGGTGCCGCCGCTTTCCGTCTTGGTCTCCGAAGCCGGAGCGGGCTGGACCGCGTTCTCCTCCGGGGGGCCGGTCAGCGAGCCACACCCACGGCGGACGATCTCGCGAGCATCGATCGAGGCGCGCAGTTCCCATCGGTTCGCTGCGAACAGGAACACGGGGATACGCCCGGTCACAGGGTCTGCTACTGGCTTCACGTTCATTGGTCACGCTCCTGTGGTAGAGGACAGGACGCCCTATCCGGGCATCTCGACCTTCGTCATGAAGGCCGAGTAGTTGATGCCGGTCGCGACCGTGCCGGCGACCACCGTGTAGAGCCGCACGTAGCGGAATACGGTGTCGTCGATCCAGTTGACGAACGGCAGGAACTTCCGCCCCACGGCGGAATCGGCGTTGGAGTCCGAGCGCTGCACCTCGGCTGCCGCCAGGGTGATGGACGCGAGATCGTAGATGTCGGTGTCCGTGGCGAAGGCCGCGGTGTTGGTGCCCTGCACCACGATGTCGTAGATCTCGTCGTTGGAAGCGATCTCCAACGCGCTCACGTCGATGATGATCATGCCCTTGATGGGGTGATCACCCAGGTCAATGACGGTCGCGACCGCAGCGCTTGCCGCGATGAGTCCCGCCGCCTTCATCACGAGGGTCGAGTCCTGCTGGAAGGCCTCTGCTCGTACGGTTGCCATATTCAGATCTCCTTTGCGATCTCAGTCTGGCGAATGGGTTACAGACACAGAGGCTTAGGCCGCGACCGTTGCGCCGGACTTGATCGAGTAGTACCGCGCGAAGGGGCGCTTGGACCACTGACAGATGCCGGCGTACCACTCCATCCGGGTGCGGTAGACCGGAGCCGTCTGCAGCTCGCCAAGATCCTCCACGTCGGGAGCCCCGTTCTGAATGCCGGTCAGCTTGTTGTCGCCCAGGGCGACCACGTAGATCGACGTGCATGTCGCGACGGTGCCGTTGTAATCGGCCTCATCGGCCGCGATGGACGCGGTCTGCTGATCCGGGTCGTCCATCGTGATGATGGGCAGCCCGTTGTACGTCAGGATCGGCCGGCCGAAGTCGTCGCGGGTCTGTTGGATGTTCGAGGCCACGGTCGTTCCGCGGAAAGCCGCGGAGAACGCCCGCTTGGTGGCCCGCGACATCAGCAGGTGCGTCGGCCCCACGACCGCATCGATCGCCGCGTCGAGCTGCGACAGGTAGATGAGATCACCTCCGTTCGTCGGAGTGCCGGCGTTGGTCGCGGGGACGAGTTGGTCCCCGAGGCACCGAGCCTGCATCCCGTCGAACTCCGTGACCGTGGTCTGGTTGTCGCCCTTGATGAATTTGTACGCCCACGAGTGCGAGAGCGCCTTGAGCTTCATGCTCTCGTGGTTAGTCCGCTGTCCCTCGCCCATCGTCTTCACGATGAATCGATCGACGTCGATGTCACCGCCGGCGATGAACAGCTTCTCGGTGACGGGCTCCAACACGCCGCTGTTGGCCGTGTAGGCCGCGTTCACGGCGCGGAACGCCGTGGTCGGAAGGGTGCCCTCCCGATTGAAACTGATCGCGTTGCCGGAGATGGGCTCGAAGGGCATCACGGCCAACAGGGGATGAGACTGGGCGAAGATTTCCACTACCGCCTGTCGAATGTCTTCCCCCTGCATCAGCTTTGACGCCTCGAGCAGAGTAAGTGCCGTCATCTGTGTCGCCTCCAGTGCGTCGGCGATCAGAAGCGGTGATGCTCAGGACGGTGAAAGTCGAGGCGATCTCGGCGAGCTACTTCCCGGTCGCGCCCGCCCGTTCTCGGGCGAACTGGAGCCGCTGGGCGGGTGTCATCTTCGACGTATCGACGGCGCCGCTGCGGTTCGGTGGCCGGTCCTTGCCGCTCGTTCCACCGCCCGAAGCACCGCTCCCGCTGAATGCCGACGGGAACCGTGTCTTCAGGTCGCTCTCCACCAGCTCGTCGATTCCCATCGGATCGGTACTGCCAGACTTCATGGTGAGGCGATTGCCCTTGCTGCCGTCGGCGGGTTTGACTCGCGCGACGAACCGCGCCTTGCCGTCATCGGCCTGCATCTCCTCGACGAAAGCGAGGGACCGCAGATGTGGCAAGAGCAGTTCGACGCTTTCGGCCCCGCCATGCTTCGCGATGGCGGCAGCACCCTGCGCGTCGATCAGCAACCGACTGACCTCTCCGTTCAAGAGTCCGACGCGTTCCTGCGCCTTCTTGATCTCGGCGGCGTGCTTGGCCTCAGCCTGTTTGAGCGCGTTGGACACCGCGGCATCCACATCGGGCTTGCCCGCGGTCCCCTTGGCCACCTTCTCCAGCGCGGTGCGAGCCGCGTCCGGATCCTCGATGCCCTCGTAACGCTCCTTCAGCTGAGCCAGCTCCTTGGCCTTCTCCCTGGACTTCTCGGCCTGAGCTGCCAGCGCGGACTTCAACCCGCTGACATCCTCCAGCACGAGACCACCGGCACTTTCGACCTTCAGTCGGAACTTGCCCTTGTGGGGGCCCTCCGTGACCTCCTCGTACTCCTGCCGGAGTTCCTCGGAGACCGCTGCCAGGGATTCGATCAGTGCGAGCACCATGAGTTGGACCTCTTCCCGGGCGATCCGCCCGCAAAGCACCCAGTAGGAATCGGGGAGGCACTCGGCCGACCCACTGTGGCGATGCGCACTCGGCGGCACCGGCCATCCGCGACCACAAGGTCTGGATGACGCACGCTAGGGTAGTCGGGGCAAAACGTCGCGGTCAACCCGAAAGTTTGGAAATCCTACGAACACGCGTCATCAGGCGGCACCTTCGATGCGCTTCTCCAGCGTCTTCAGCACGCCGAGTGAGGTGGGCCGGCCGCGAACATCGACGAACTTGTCGAAGGGCACGACGCCTCGCCGGAACAAATCCGCGCGCCCTTTGCCGAGCACCTCCGCCTGGAAAGCATGCGACTGCCGACGCAGGAACTGCTCGCCAGTGATGCCCCGCGGCACTGGTGCCGGCCCCGAAGAGCCGAACGACGCCCGGTAACCGCGCGGCACGGCCTTGTACTGAGTCTTGGTGAGGCCAAGGTCGAACAGCGACTTGACCTCGGCAACCGTCGTCGATCGGCAACTCATGTGCGCTGGGGGCCGGATTCCCTCGCCGACGTTGTAGACGTGGCCATCCAAGGTCCAGCAGTTCTTGACCACGCATCCATTTGCGAGGTAGGCTCCTGCTTTGCTTTCGAGGTTGAACACATGCCCAGAAAAGTCATGCTCGACACGTACGGAAAGGACGTCCTGCGGCGTTACCGAGACGGCGAAAGTGCCGCAGAACTCGCACGGCATTACGGAGTCACCACCACCACCGTCACCAGCTACCTGAAGCGCTTCGGCGTCATGCGCCACTACGCCAGAGGCGAGGAGCGCCGTATCCAAGAGACCGAACGAACTGCCATGGTCGAGATGTTCACCAATGGCATGCAGCCCTTCGCCATCGCACGGCGAACCGGCAGGAGTAAATCCCTCGTCTACCAGGTGCTGAAGCAGACGGGCGTTGATTTCCGAGGACATCTGATCGGCGGCCATCCGAGCGAATCTCTCGTCGTCAAGCGCGCCAAGTCCATCGAAAGACGAGGAGCGTGGGTAAACGCGGCTGAGAACGACATCGCCACGATGCTGCGCGCGGCCGGCCATGAGGTCGCACACCAGATCGCCGTGAAGCGTGGCAACGCTGATCTGGCCATTCGTGCCTGCTCCGTCGCCGTGGAAATCTGCGGGCGTGGCACGTTCCACAAGTACATCTGCTCTGGATGGCTGGAAAGACGCATCCGCGATCTCGGCGAGAGTGGGTGGCACACCTACGTGCTGGCGACAAGCAGCGCAGAGCCCATCGCCGGAGATGGAATAGAGGACCTCCTGGCCTGGCTCCAGATCTTGGGCAGGACGCCAACCATGCGTCGTCAGTATCGGGTGGTGTGGCGTGGTTCTCAGCTCCTCGCCTGCGGTTGTTCGGATGACGACCAGATCTCCCTGGTAAAGCCGACGGGTTACTCGCAGCGGCGCACCGAGACTCGTCACGCGCGTTGAACCAACGAAACAGAGGTCGCTCGTCTTGGCGTCCAGCGTAGAAACCCATCGCACGCCCTGGAGCAGCTTCTGGTTCTCGAGGTACACCGCCTCGCGGGCCTGCGTGGTGACATGGGTGACCGCTGTACGGCAGATGGCCAGTGCCTGGCGCTTGGCCGCGCGACCGACGCCCGGGATGGCCCCGGTTCCCCGCACGCGGTTCATGATCGCTCCGAGGCTGTCCCCCTCGATGAGCCCGATCTTCACCTGGTCGGAGACTGCCGTCTGTAGGCCCTTCGCCAGTCCGTTGAACCAGTCCTTGAGCAGTCGGCCCTGGAACGGGCGCCGATAGATCGCCTCGCGAATCAGGCCCACCGATGGCAAACTGGTCTCGATGGCTGTGGGGGCGATGTCCTTGAGGGGAGACAGTGCCTTGTCGATGGCCGCCAGCTCGGTCTGCGCCTCGTAGGTGCCGATATCGAGCAGACCCTGGGCAAAGGCCTTGCGTGCATCGCCCATCCCCTCGGTGAGCGACAGCCCGAGCTCTGTCGTGAGCTTCTGCAGGCGCTTCGTGGTCACCGGGCCGGTGTCGAATCCGCGGGCCACGATGCGGTCCAGCCTGGTTGTCAGCCGGCCGAACAGGTCGGGCAGGACTTTCTCGTCCATGAACGCCACGACCTTGTTGGCCTCGTGGACCTCGAGACGCGCCAGAAACACAGAGTGCCGCAGCGCGCGGTCACGGAGTTGCTCGTTGACCGTCAGCCCGAGACCGGACATGCGCTGTTCGAGGAGGCTGGGCATGGCTCCGTTCAGGCCGCGGGATTCGATGTTCCCGTGTGACTCGTTGCCTCGTGATTCGTCATCCGGATCGCCAAGCTGTCGAGCTTGTCCGCGTGCAGTTGCTGTCGATGTTCGACGCGATCCAGGCTACTGCGTACCGCGTCGATCTTGTTCTCGATGCATGCGGACTTACGGCCAGCGCGCCAGGCGAATACGATCAGCGTGCCCCCGGCGATCACCAGTAGGCCGATGGAAATGGTCGTCTCCTCGGTGATGGAGTTCTCGATACCAGCCATCGCCAAGCTGTGGGTGGCCCACAGGGCAACCATCGCTGACGCTGCTCCCCCAAGTTCACTCGCCAGTGCCCACATCCGAGTCGTCTCCAGTCTCATCGCTTTGCCCCGCCGGAGGTACAGAGAACTGCCCCTCCATAGCCAACTCCGCGAGCTCGGCATCGATGTCCATGGTGTCTGCCAGCATGCCGCGCGCCTGAAGTTCCTCCAGGAACCGGCGTTGAGTGATGTTCTGGGAAAGACGCGCTTTCAGGAGGAGTTCGGCCTGCGACGCGTCGCCGCGAGCAACCTGGAAGTCCGAGAAGATATCGATCGCGAACTTCTCCGGCAGGAGTTGTCTGTCGGGCTTCGGTAGCCTCCCCTGCATCTTCGCCTCGCCCCACTCGAGCCAGCGCGCAGCAACCAGGTAGCAGTCGCGGCAGGCCGTCTCGAGGTCACGGATCCAGGACTGCATGACCGTGAGGGTCTCACCGGATTTGATGCTGGCCTCGGTCGCCGTGGCTACGCGCTCGACCAACGGCGCGCTGCCCAGTTGCTGCATGCGCTCCTCGAGACGGTTCAGGTCGCGCTCGCCGGCTGGAATCGCATCGCCCCGGATCTCGACGAAACCCGCTTTGGCATCCGGATTGACCGCTCGGATGACGGACGATGCAGCGGTCTTGGTTGGCGCCGTCGCCTCGATGTCCTCGATGCTGGTGTCCACGCCGAACTCGTAGCGCATCGGCACGCGGGCATGATCGAGGATGTTGTTTTGGTCGCTGAGGGACTGCCAGTGGCGGATGTTGAGCCACCCCAGGTCCTCAAAGTACGGCTCGCCCTCGAAGAAGCCCGTCTGTGCCGTAAAGAATGGCACCACCGGGATGCCTGGATAGCTGTGGGGGATGGGGCCCGACTCCAGTTTCCACTGGCGATCGACCTCCACCCACGTCTCCATTGTTCCCTGCGCGCGAAGGCCGCCAACCACCAGCGGCTGGCCGTAGCCGTCCATCTCGGGTGCGTTCCAAATGCGAATGCGCTTCACGGTGCGCTCGCCAAATGGACCGTACGGTTCGACGTTCTCCGCCTCGTATCGTAGCTGCGTGAGATAAACCTGCCCGGTTTCGCTGGCGATGTCGGAGTGTACGCCCAGGATCTGGTCGCCGGTGATGTGCACCCACGTCGGCCAGATGCCACGATCCATCTCATCGCCGTGATGGTACACCCCATTGGTGGCCGGGAAGTCGATCAGCGCCAATGACATCCCGCGAATGAGCCCGTCCCGCAACCACGCCCGGCAGAACTGGGTCAGGTTGCGACCGGCCTTGTCCACGTTCGCCTCCATGCGCTGGAGGCTGGGATTAAGCGCTTCACCATTCACGAGCACAACCGGCCGGTGCGAAAACGGCCGCGCTGAGAGCTTCGCCACGGTGTCGCGGAATGCCGGGTACAGAAAGGCACGGCGCTGACGCCACCGGTAAGCCTCGGGACTCTCGCCCTTCAGCGGCGGCAGCCACTCCTTGAGCCGAGTGCACGTCCGCATGTGCTGGGTGCCGCCCAGCAGGTCGGTGAGGTGTGCCCAGCGCTGTCGGGCTGCAAACTGCGCGGCGCTGAGCCGTGCGACATCGTTGGATCCGCCCCAGTTGACGATCTCACGGGGCTGGGGGTGGACTGCGACATCCTCCGCCATCGCCGACGCCTCCGATCAGAGAGGGGTCCGCGAACCTCGCCAGGCGGGGGTGGAGACTAGCAGGCCTCTGCTGGGCAGCACAAGAGGAAACTCTTAGACCAGCGGTAGCCGCACCGCGCGCTGCGAGCCCTGGGCCGGGTAGCGGTGGGCGATGTAGTACCCGATGGCATCGCTGATGTGGGTCAGTAGCCCTTCCTGGCCGCGACTTGGCTTGTCGATCTCGTTCGTGCCAGGCAACCACGTGACCTCCTCGAGGTCGCGTACCAGGTTCGGGCAGGCCCCGCCATCCACCAGCACGCGAACGATGCCCATGGCATCCAGAAAGCGCTTGTTCGTCGCGTTGACCCGCGCCACGACCTTCGGGTTGGCTGCTGGATAGCGCGGGAACACACGACCGGCCCAGGTCGTTTTGAGCGTGTCCATGACGATCTGCCAGTTCGATCCGGCGACCGCTTGAGAGCCAGCGGCACCGCCCGTCGAATCGCCGTAGCAGAGTACCCGGTTCTGGTGATTGCGGCCTTCGGGCCCCCATCGCCGGATGATCTCCTCGCAGACCGTCCGGGTCGTGCAGTCGGCTTTGACGAACACCTCATCGACGACCGCGGTGATGTTCGGCGCCACACAGGCGTCCCGACCAACGTCCTGCCCCTCGCGGTGGAGTCGCGTCCCAGCGTAGACCTGTTCCTGGACGATGGCCGCGACTCCGGGCTTACGATTGAAGTCGAAGCACAGGATCAGGTCCAGGTCTGGGTCGTAGTGGAGCGGTTCCGCGCAGTGCACCTCGCGGTCGAACCCGTAGTACACGCGCCCCTCCTGGGTCAGAAACTGGGCGAGGTATTCCTGTGCGTACTCGCGAGTCCCCATGTCGCGCTTCGCTGCTGCGATCGACTCAGGGCTCTGCACTTCTTCAGAGGTCCAACGGAACCCCGCCCAGTCTGGTCCGCTCTCCTCGCTCAGAGCGTAGTTCCAGATCTCCCACCAGTGGTTGCGGCCCACTGGTTTGCCGATCATCCAGGCACGGCCCGGGCGGCCAGGTGTATCCAGACCAGGACGCACCGAGTACGGCCATGCGGTTGCCTTCATCTTCCCTATCTCATCACCGCCCCACCAGTCGATGTATTTGCCCTCGATGCGCTCAGGTCGATCCATGCCGACGACGCGGATCGTTGCCCCGTTCCAGAGGCCTACAGACAGCTCGGTCTCCGACGGCCGGCGCGCGTGCATCCAGGGCGCGATCATCGCCTTCAAATCTCCCCAGAATAGGTCCTTCGCCTGGTCGCGCGTGGGAGCCGCCAGGAAATACCTCATGTCGGGAAACGGTTGCCGGCCCGTGGCGCCGATGACGCCCTGGCGCTTCATTCGCTCGGTTTTGCCGGATCGACGGCCAGCGACCGCAACCTTGATTCGCGCCAGCGACAGGATCATGGCGACCTGGACCGGGTGCGGCATCAGCGGATACCACCGCGGCGTCATGATGCGCTGAGCGGCCGACATGGAGGGCGATTCGGCCGGTACGTCCCCGAACAGGTTCCAGGCCCGGGCGGTGTTCGCCACGGCCTCGAGGCGGGCTCGATCTTCGGCCTCGGCGGGACTCACGTCCCCTCCGGGTCCGCCTCATCCTCGTCGTCCGCGCTCGGCGTCGCCGCCGTTCCCAGGGTCGGTCCCCTGTAGTCGTGCCCAAGCTCACCGGCCCACATGGCGTTCTGGGCCTCCCAGGCGCGCCGGGCCTGGTCGATGGGGCCTTCAGGCGCGCCTTGCTCCCCGGGCGGCACCACGGGCGCGTCCGCAGCCACCGTGGCCATCGTGCCGGACCGCATCGAGGTGATCCCCATCAGGCGGCTGATCACGTCCACGTATTTGTCCAGTAGTGCGACTTGCTGGTACGGCGGCGGTGCCAGGGAGCGGCGCTCCATCGACGTGATCACGCCGTCAGAGTCCTTTTTCGAAACCACGGATCGGTAGGGCTGCGGGTCGGATGCCTCCAGGTCTCGGCTGGCCCTTTTCAGGATGGACATCGCGACCTTCCGGAGCTCTCCCGCATACCGCTCGAAGTCGCCGGCAATCTGCTTGCCCATGCGGCGAGCGACCTGCTGGAGGACTTCCTCCTTGAGCATCCCCTCATACTGCTGGCGATCTGCCGGCCAGTTGGCCGCCTTCGCCTTGGTCCAGTAGTTTCGCCAGTCTTGGTATGCCAGGATTGCGCAACACTTCATTGAGAGTTCGGGATGGGTCGCGTAGAACTGCCGGACGCCGTCCCAGTCAGTCGGGAGCTCGACGCCCTGCTTCAAAAACTCCTCTCGGATCTTCTCTGCACTCTCCAGTTCGCTGTCGCCGTAGCTGCGCGTCCAGTTCTTTCCCGCCTCATCAGTGAGGCGCTGACGCAGCTCGGAGACCTTCCCCGTCTTTGGATCACCCTTCGTTTTGGTCGTGGCACAGGTGGGCCGCCTTGAGACCGGAGGTAGAATCCGCTTCTTCTTGGCCTTCGTTCTGCGAGCTGTCATTCACTCTCGTCCTCTCACTCGCCCATGTGCCCGGTTTGACCGCCTGGCACGATGTCGA
>Ga0180008_1001155_pt1 | contig 17546 bp, 39 predicted proteins | sample MM_PW_MetaG_FD_121121 | JGI IMG/M metagenome (GOLD analysis project Ga0180008, IMG submission 121121) | Groundwater microbial communities from the Aspo Hard Rock Laboratory (HRL) deep subsurface site, Sweden - MM_PW_MetaG | ecosystem: Environmental > Aquatic > Deep subsurface > Groundwater...
AGGATTTGGGAAGTATCACATTAACTGAGAATCAAATGAAAGCTGTTATTGCTGATATAGATTTTGAAGATCAGCAACAATTAAATGAAGCCCGTCAAATATTTAATCAATTGTATCCATTGGTGGATCAGTTGGTTGAATTAGTGAACACAACTTCTTTATTTCATGAATGTACAGATTTAGAGCGTACTATTGATGAAATAAGAAATGTTTTAGATGTAGATGTATATTATGAAGCATATCTGAAAGGAGAATGACAATGATCTACGAAGTTGTATTTACAAGTAATTACGTGTTGAGAATTGAAGAAGTTGAAAGTCTCCGCGAAGCTATTGAATTAGCTGAAAAGAAATCCGAAGGCAATGGGGTATTTACTGTAGCAGTCTTCGATTCTGAAGGTAGAATTGTTGAAATTAGATAGTAAAGGAGAATATCATGCTTAGACTATACAAAGAATACAAAAGAGGTTTGATAACAAAGAGAGAGTTTAGTCGAGAATTGTTCTTTGAGCTATTTGAAGTTTTATATCCTGAAATACTTTGGGATAACAATTCTTGGGTAGTTGTGCAATATGAAAACATTGTTGAGATTTGTTTATACCCCATTCTAAAGTGGGGCAATAGCTAAGGGGAAGGATAATGAAAGTTTATTTTGATAAAATGACTGTCAAAGATTGGCATTGTTGCCAATTACATATTGGAGCATTGCTAGTTGAGATTGGTACCGGCTGGAAAAACTACGGGGTCAGTATATTTATCAGCTATATGTACAAAACTGTTATTGATTGGAATTTCTAACAACATTTATAGAGTACATTAGTTGCTAGACTTTGTTTCAAAGCTAGTTGCTAGTGTACTTTATTAAGTGCTTTTAGTTTATTGATAAATAAAGGAGGATTAAAATGCAATATCGTGTTGTATACGGGGAATTAGATAAAAGTTTTAATCGCAAAGAATCTTGTTCTGTTCATGCTACTGAAATCGCTTTGTTTATGGCTGAGTTGTTTTCACAGGATGAGGAATTTGAATTTTATACCCGGAATTCCTTATTTTGTGAATGGGAATGGCAAGGCAGATATTTTACCTTGCAATTTATCAATAAGTATGTTTAGTAGAAAGGAAAAGAACAAATGGAAGCATTAGAATTTGCTCAAATTGTATCAGAATTAGAAGCATTAAACATAGCTTCTAGACGGGTAAAAAAGTCCCTGATATATAGGGGCTTTGATTATCGTTTAGAAGCAATCGAAGAAGGAATTCAAGAAATAAAAGAGGTGTTTAATTTTGACAATTTTGACAACATAGTAAAGGAGAATGAAAATGCAGATTATGAATAAAGTGACGGTGATTCTGAAGACTGAGGATACTGTTGGAAAATCTCTGGGTGTAGTTTTAAACCCAGCAAATATTAGTATCAGTATATATCAAAGTACAATAAGTACAATAAGAATGTACTTTGTTATCAGTGGATGGGCTGTTTTTAATTTAGTTAGTGTTTCTCTAGAGGAGGGCAACTGGCATATAATTGTAACAGCATAATCTTTATTAAAGCTCATTAGATATATTGTCTAGTCTCTAAAATAGAGCTAGTATCTAGTGGGCTTTGATAAACGTCTAATAATTGTATTGGACGTAAATATAGTTTAGCAAAAGGAGAAGATACAAATGTTCGCCTTAGTGATGCGGGATAAATCGGCAGGATTTACTGAAGATTGGCTATGTGCAGCATGGCAAATTTTATATAGAACATGCACATATACGGGCTTTGACACTGTGACTTTGGCGTATTTGTGGAATACTCTTGTACTTTCTTATCAACATACTCCCATAGAAAGTTATGTTGATGGTACAAATGAACTGGAGTTTGGTATTACTAAAGGTGGAGTCAAAATTCCTATTTTTGTTCTTAATTAAATAGAAAAAGGAAAATAAAGGATAATGAACAAAAAGAAAAGATTCAGAGAGGATCTTGAGCTATTGGATAAATTGTATAGCAAAAAACGTCCGGAAATGAGAATAGAATTGGTAGATGGGAAGATTGAATATGAAATAGTACCGGCTGATCGTTTGTATCCGGAGGATATTCTCATAACTGATGATATGGTAGATGAATTATTAAAAACCCAACTTCTAAAAAAGTGGGAGCTAAAAGATGATGTAGCATATATGAAGGTACGTCCGGAGATGATAATAATATTTGTTGACAGGAAAATAGAATATCTTATTTGGCCCGCTAATGGAATACTTCCAACGGATATTCTATTAACTAATGATATGATAGACGATCTGCTGGATGAACGACGAAAGTATCAAATAGAATTTCACGAATGGTTTAGTCATAAACTTTCAGCAGAAGAACGAAAGAAAGAATTGGAGAGTGTGAAATAAATGACTGACTATAGTGAAATCTCAATAGAGTCTTTATATGGGGAACAATTGGTGATTATTTACTTGGAAGGGGTTTTTAGTATTAGAAACCCCGAAAAAGAAGAAGTAGAAACATTAGCGGGCAATGAAGCAATAGAACTTGCAAATTTTATCAATGATATTCTAAATAGGTACTAAGGAGAATAATAAAAATGGATAAGCAATTAACGAGAGAGGAAATGCAACAGTATCTCTATGAGATACATCTAAAGTACAAAGAATGGGAAAAGGCAACAAAAGCAATAGAAATAATCAGAGAACAAACAGATATTCTTATCAAAGTGCTGGACAATACTCCCTTTTCATGGGAATTGGGAGATTTAGAATCAGCAGTGGATGCTTTTGAAGACATTTTCGATGCTGAAGAATATTATCATTTATATCTACAGGAAAAGGAGAATACAGATGTTTAAGGATATTTGGAATTGGATATTTAATAAGCGTGCTCGAAGATTCTACTGTCATAGAATTCTCAGGAGATTTGGGATTCTATCATATCCAGACTACATAGAATCAATTACTTGGCTGTACTTGCAAGCTATAGAAGATAGAGACTTTTTGGATACAATGGATCGCTTTATTATTATAATGCAGTTGGATCAAGAAATAGAGGAAAACTGAATATGGAAATAGTAATTAGAGACAAAGATGGACAAGTAATAAGTAAATCTAAGAATTTGAGTGGTATTAGGCAGTATTCTCTCCAACATGCCGCTAAAGTTGTTTCAATTAATAAACTGTCTGAATTTCCAGATGGTAAATTATGTATTTTGTTTCATAACAGTTCGTCTTTTGAAGTTGTGTTTGGTTCATTTCAAATACTAAAGAACTTTGTTCATAGATGGCGTGCTATCTATGGGGCAAAACTATTAGTGAATGGAATCGAAAGGGGATTCATAGATTCAGACAATAAATATCTAATAAATTGAAAGGAGAAATAAAATGTCACAGAAAGATCTTCAAAGAAGGGCCATACGAAATGAAAATGGAAGAAGGGGAAGAATGGGTAAGAATAGAAGTCTTACAAACTATACTAGAATGGGAGCAACATTAATTTCAATTGAGGCTCATAAGTTTGCTTTATCTCATGATTTTAGTGATGTAATGTGGGAAAAGGCAAAATGTAGAGCACAGGAAAGTAGAAACTGGAAGAATCATCAGTTGTGTGTTGATTTGGTTCATGTTGCTTTAGCAATAACTTAATTAAATATTTATAGACAGCATTAGCTAAAATATAGTTATAATAAAATTAACTCTTAGTTAGTGCTGTTTATTAAGTGTTTAATTATAAACACTTATAGTAAAGGGGGGTACAACATGAGATTGAAGATCAGAATAAATAAGGCAATCTGGGTAATCTTATCAAAATTTGTAGGACCAATGAGATATATAGCAGAGCATTATTTGTATGATCATGGGGAGGAACATTGGTTTGTTCGCTTCTATTGTAATTATACTTTTTTGTTAAATATTCTATATATTCATTGGATGCTGTGGAAGCTAGAAGAGAGGTTATGATAATGCCAAGTAGAAGAATGTTTCTTGCTGGGATTCTTAGTGGCTTAATTCCAAAAGGAGAACAATATGAAATAGACAGACTAAAACATGAAGTCGATGAATTGAAACATCTTTTTGAATTAGAACAACAACAAACACAAGCAAAGTTTCGTATGATAGCTGATCTATTAAGTCTACTTATAACAACTGCTGATGGTAACACCAAACTCTTTGATGAAAGAATCAAGAAATTAGAGAGCAGTGTATTTCCAAGCGGTAAAACAAAAAAGAAAATTCAAGTATAGAAAGGAGAGATAAAATGAATCAGGAACAGCAACATGGAATCACATTTTTAGAAATTTACTTTATTGGGATGCTGTTTACAATGGGCTGTTTACGTGTGACTGTTGAAGAATCATTAAGTGTACTACAATATTCCCTTGCATATTTATTTTGGCCCATTACTCTTGGAGTATTAATAGGCAGCTAAAGGAGATTGATATGAGAATTACCAAACGAATTAAACAGAATATTGAAAAGCTGGTTGGCAAAGAGATTACTATTAAAGCGGGCAATGAAGAAATTGCTGGCACTGTATTGCAAGTGAATCTTTTAAGCCATCGTTTCTGGGTACAGTGTTGTATTATTGGTAAAAAAGAATTTCATCTAATGGACATTAAGAAGGTTGCTATTCGTCGAAAAATGATATGGTTACGATAATGGACATAAATAGAAGAATGGATTATATAGTTGAGCAAAGGTTACTTGCTTTGCAAAAAGAAGCATTAGTAATTGTAACTAATGAATATTGGGGAAATATAGCCGGAAGATTAATATTATCTGGCTCATCATTTTTCTTATGTCCATTAGCATGGGAGGGACAGACAACTATAAGATTTAAGCCAAAGCAAGTTAAAAAGATTGATGGGATATATATTTATCTAAGATAAGGAGAACATTATGGCTGAGTTACATCCACAAATTGTTGAGAAAATAACAGAACAGGTATTGGAACTATTACCACAAGGTAGTGGAATCAATGGAAAATGGGAAATTAAAGTAACTCTTAATGAGAATTATCAATATGTAATTACCGCCTCGAATTACTTTGAAAATGAGGATTCTCTTGAGGGACGGACATTTCACGATTTTACTATTCATCTTTTGTTAATTTCCCCAATTATGAGCATTATGAATAAGGGGAAATATAAATGTACTGATATAGTATTAGATGAAGATGATATGGAATGTTCTGACATTTTAGAATATTTAGAAGATACTGTATCACAGATATTTGAATGGAACGACGAATGAAAAGAAAACTAAGAATCAAAAAGTGGGAAATGATATTTGGTTTAGCACAAATTGTGGATGGATTAATAATTTTATTTTCATTAGGCTATGCTAGGTCGCATTTTGGGCTAATAGCGGTAGCCAATTTAAGTAAAATTAAGTATAATCTTGGCTTGTTTACTTTTCCCAAGGAGGATCAAATAAATGAAAGATTTAAATGAATTGAGAGATTTATTACTGACGCAAGATGTGGAGTTTGTTGAAACACTCGCGGATACAAACGAAAGTGCCGAGCTTGGAATTAAAAAAGGTTCTGTAATTAGTCTTGAGTTTCCATCCCCATCATTAGGATTGACTGAATTACGATCATTAACATTAGATAATGACTGGGATATTACCGAATGGGTAGAATCAATTGTTATCGATTTTGATCTTTCTATGTGGGTAATGTCAATATACAAAACTGAAGAAGGAGAAATGGGACTAGAAACTGAAATAAGCCTAGAACATTGTGCACTACTTGTCAATGTAGAGCAGCAAGTAATTTTGGTATACCAGTAAAATAATTTTCAATTAGAAAATACCACTTTAGTCCGATGGTATACTATATTGAGAGAGGTTGGGCGGAGCGGCCCTTGGGTCAATGTTGACAACAAATATCAATGAAGATAAGGTACATTAAAAAGAGAGTGAGTAAAAGTTGATTTGTTGTTAAAAAACTTTTGCTTAGAAAAAGGAGATTAGTAAAAATGGCAACATTGAGTTTTGTTGGATCCCGCCCCGCACCGGTAGAGACTGCATTTGTTTTGATGGATGGCGAACTGAAAGAAGTTGATCCAAATACCCCAATTAAAGATATTGCACGCTCATTGGTATCCGGAAAGGGCACTGTAAATTTGATGGAAGTTACCCGAATTAATGGAACTGTTTATCAGTCTGTGGGGGATTTTACGCAATCTCAGTTAACTATGAATGAACTGGGATATGCAGTATCAAATATGGATGAAGTTGTTCGTACAATTGAGATTCGAGTAGTTGTAAAAGGTTCAGTAGTCTAAATTCGTAGAATAGAATTTGTAAGTAATTAAATAGTCTCACTCTCTTTATAGTACCTCTCTGAAAAACCAAATGGGTCAAAGTGTCTTTTGACCCATTTTTTACTTACTCACAAAAAAGGAGAATATAATGGCAAGTGCAATTAGATTATTTATTGAGGATCATGGGTTATCTTTATTGGTTGATCCAGATGATCGACTAAAAATGCTATCCCAACTATCTGGTCAAACTGATTATAATAAATGGTCCATAGAGAAAGTATTAGGGGCCATTGATGCAATAGGACTACAAATTACTGATGAATATAGACAGATACTTCAGAATCTTGACCTATTTATATTTCCCCAAGATACAAAACCACTACTTGAATTTAGTGAAAATGATCTCACTAAATTTATTACTGAATTATTTCGATTTGTTGAGATAAAAATATCTCTAGACTTGGACACCTCCAAGATCAAAGTAGAAGTAGAAGATTTTCCTACTTTAGACATAAAAGATATAGCCCCAACAGAGGTTACTGTATTATTTGGTAACACCGCTTTTGGTTTAACCCCTATCTCCAATTTTTTTGATCCAAAAGAACCTGTATTAACTGCTATTCAAAATTCATATCGGGACACAATAGGAAATCTCGAACGGAGATATAGGGATTTAGAAAATTCAGTTAATACACAGGTTCATACTCTTCTTGCTTCATCAAATTCATTGCCCCCATTTTGGGGTACGCGTATTCAAGATGATGGCCGGGTTAGTTTCTGGTATCAAACAGATAGCAAATGGGTTATTAAAGTAATTTATAAGAACTGTAAATTAAAAACAGTAGTTGATGAACAAGGGTCAGTATACAAACTACGAGATCCCATTGAACATCCTCCCTTTATAGTAACTATTTCAATTTCAAAATCCAATAATCTTCCTGGAAATGTACGTGCAGTTAGATGCGATTCCGATAACGATTATAGATCATTCCATTCCTCAAATCATGTTTGTATGGGCAATGCGGTATTTAGTCCAATACAAACAGATACTGATATAATAGAATTAGTAAAACTAATAGAAAGTGTCTTTGAGACGGCAAACTTTGTTGGTATGTTTGGCTCATTATCTGAGCCAGAACAACAAGATTTATATAATGCTATTTGGAAAAGTGGGCACTTGGTCATAGATGATAAATATCTTTTTCCTCCAAATGATCCAGATAGTGCAACAATAGATTTTGATATTAGAGAAGAATCAGATGAGGATGAAGATTGGGGAAATGACAATGAACAATATTAAAACAGCCCGACAAGATATTCTTACCAAGAAATTGGTTATTCCAGAGAATTATATTATTGTTGTGGGCTGTGGGGGTTCAGGCTATAATACGGCTATGATATTAGCAATGGCTGGTTGTAAAAACTTTATTCTAATTGACCACGATGTTCTTGATGTGTCTAATAGAAATAGATTGCTAACATTAGAATCTGATATATCTCGCCCAAAAGTAGAAATACTTAAAGATTTATTGCAATCTCAAGGTGCATCTTCAGTAATAACCTATAATGAACAAGCATGTTACAAGCTATTAGAAGGAATTCAAAAGGTACATGATATTGATGTTATTATTAATTGTGTTGATACCTTTTATTCTATTAAGATGATAGCTGAATTCTGTATTGACTTTGGAATTAGAATGGTTAGAGCGGGTAGTGATGATGATAAGATCTCCTTTGCAACTTCATTGGGTGGCCTATTAGATTTTGACGGAGAAGATGGTTATCAGACTTTTCCTAATTGGGTGGGGGGAACTATGTTATCTGCTGTTTTAGCAGGATATTTAGTTCTCTATCCTGAAATAGAAGTTCCAGTAACAACTATTCCTGTTTTTACTCAGATATTTGGACAAAAAGAAGAGAAGGAGACCAAATAATGGCTGATATTACTTTTGGTGCACTACTAAAAACATGCCCAATAGATATTCTAATGAAAAAAACCGATAGTAGATTGGTTATTCCATTAGCTATAGCCTTAAAGCTACAAGAACTTAACAAACTACTTAAGCCTGAATGGGCTATAGTATTTATTGGTACAGAAGAAAATAAACCAGAGACAGAAAATGATGCGGTTATGGCCCGAATATTTAAAGTAACAGATATTTATCTACCAGCACAAGAAGTAAACGCCTCGAATTTTGATTTTGTAGATGAGCAGGGGAAAACAGCTACTGCCCATTATATAGGGGAAAAAGTAAAAGAAGAATTTGGTGAAGATGCTAAAATAATTGGATCATTACATCGACATCCGGGAAATATGACTACATATTCCCAAAATGATGCTTTTAGTTGTTTTGCAGCTTGGCCTATTGGGGCATTAATGGTAGATGGGCCAATGCTTAGTAATATTGTAGTATATATGGAATTATCACTTCCAGAGAGTTGTGCTCATTTTCACTCTGGAAACAAAGATGAGACGGTTTTCAGATATTATGAAATTGGAACACAATATACCTATCAAGGACTTGAAGAAATGGAATCACTTCCCGATCTTATTAAAGAAAGAGTAAAACCAAAGGTATATAAATATGCTGGACAAGTTGCACACGCAACCAGTCGATGGGAGCAATTAGATTATACTGAAACAGTCACAATAGGTGAAGAACAGAATGTATCGGGAACACCTGAAAAAATAGAAGAAAGATTAATGACGCTAGGATATATGTGTGAACAAGGAATATGGAACAGAAGTGGGTATCCTATTAATCGTGCTTTAGCAAACACTATCGGGCTATAAATGATAAGTATAGTAGACATTCTCACCTATGCCAAAATACAATTTAGACATAAAGGATTCAGTGAAAGTATAGCCGAAGAATTGGCGGGGGAGGTACAGCTTTACTTATTAAACAGAATTTCAGAACGAGATGGGTATATAGCAATTGATGAAGCGGTGACAAAATCAGAAATCTATTATGCAATATTGCGTATAATAGAACGAAATAAACAAGTACGCGAACATAACAATATTGTTCAAGATAAAGATGTAACTACTGATCGTGATGATGGAGAATCAGTAGATGCCTTAGAATTTGCATTGGAGTCACAAGTAGGAAAACACTTTTTAGCACTTGGAAAAGATGGGTGTGATCTAATGAATGAGGCTATATTTGATAAGAATAAATCAGAACCTGAAAAGCTAGATATTCTAGACTTATTCATAAGGTGTTTTGGAGAAAAATATAAAATTCTGCTAGAATTATATGTTAAATGGCTAAACGATGGTAACACATTTAGTCAAACAACACTAGCAGAATTTTTAGGCATCACCTTACCGGGGGTAAATGGAAAATTAAGATGCCTAACACAAAAAGACGTAGAAAAACTTATATTCTCAACAAGGAAAGTCGTAGACGATTAACTAAACAATTCTTTCATTTAGTTGGTCAAAATCTCAAATGTCCAGTATATATTACAGATACTGAGCGAAGAAAGGAAGAAACGCTTATTGATTCTTTAGCGGTTAAGCTAACCATACAGTTAAAAGACCTTTCAGAAACCGATCTTAGTTTAATCGTTAAGGAGTACATGGTGTATTTGTTTGATAAGTGTGGATACTTGTTCACTGGATCGATTATTTCACTTATGGCCAACAAACAAATAATCCCCTATCGAAGTAAACTAACACATAAGATCAAAACACAGCAACAAACTCAAGCCGAACTGCAATCACATCTACAAGCTGCTGATAAAATAATAAGGAGGACTAAAGATGACTCTAGTAGTGAAACGCAATAATCCTATAAATGTTGCAAAAGTTATAGCCCCATTTAAAGAGTTTTGGCAAACTGACTTTGTTGATAATAGTGTTTTACTGGTCAAAGCGGCTAGAAGTGGTATGTTTTATAGAATACACAATTCTAATTACAGCCATTGGGTGCTGTATGAAGAAATGCCCGAAGATTGGTTAGAATGGTATAAACAGGCAAAAGTTAGACCTAAGACTAGTCAAAAACGATTTAGTTTGGGATATAGTCAAAATACCAGTGTGAAATATGCTGGTCCATATCCCGAATTGGGGGGCACCCAGGAATATACTCTCACATATATAATACCATTTGCTAATCTACTTTCTCCCAGAAACTTTATACTAGGAAAAGCTCTTGATCTTTATTATAGCCCCCATCTAGCTCCAACATATCATTTCTATGCCAATAAGGATGAATATGTAGAAGATTTGGCTCATGTACTAAATTTACAAACAACCACAGACTTGGAGGATCGAAGTATTTATGAATTTTTGCTACCAACACCAATATACCCAGTACCAAAAAGTAAGTTAGCATTAAACTCTAAACTTATATTAACTGTCTTGGATATTTCAGATATTAGAGATATAGTCACCACCTTTGATATTATTGGTGATATGACCTTTATTGATAATGAACATAAGATTTCCCCTAATAAGTGGGTTATCAAAATGATTCTACCGGCTATTGTAAGTAGAACAATTGGAATGGTTCAGCGTAGAGTTATTGAACGAAATGATCTAACCATATTGAAACGACTAAGTGCAATGAGTGATTCTATCTTTGCTGACCCATTTGTAATGAGGTGGGCATTAGCAAATGGTATCTCACCAGAAAGATTTGTGGCAAATGACTGGGAAATTGGTGATTAACAATGCACCCAACGCAGTTTATTGAAAAAAGAATCTTCATGAAAGATAAGATTAAAGCATCAACCTTTATCCCACTCCCACACTTGAAAGATCTGGTTGAAGTAGACTTGACGCAGGGCGATTTAGTTATGATTTATGGAAGGCCAAAAAGTGGAAAAACAACCACCGCAATTAACTATACTCTTCATCTAGCTAAATTGGGGCATCCCGTTACTGTATTTAATACTGAAACGGTGATGTCTGGGTATAAATACTCAATTCGCTTATTAGCAATGTTAATGAAGGAACTTGCCAATGAGCAAGAAGTTTATGGAATTACTTTTAGCTCAAAGATTATAGATAAGTTCATCCTCTTTGGTGATGAAATTCTCTATGACACAGAACAGCTAACTCGGGTTTATTGGGAGATTTATGAAGCAGCCAGTCAACAATTATCTAAATTAGATATTGACATCTATGACGCCACTGATGGTATTGTAGACGTTAAAAAATTATTGATTAAATTCAGAGAAGTTCCAGACCATACAATTGTAGTGCTGGATCAAATCAATCAAATTCTAGATGGTGGGGCCGATAGAGTCTCTACTGTTCTAAATGTACTGCAATTAGTAGCACAAGTGATAAAAGAGAAGCAATTAGTATTATTACTTGTATCCCAAATATCTACTGGCTCTTCATCTTCAATAACAGGTGAATTGCCATTTGGGGGATATGCGTTAATTGCTGAAGTAAATTATGCTTGCAAACCGATGAGAAGTGGCAATTCTATGCAGGTACACTTCTCACATTGTAGAGAGGAACCACCATTTAATATTCATTATTCAATAGACCCAGAAAGTGGGCTCATTCTAGGAGGGAGAGTGGACAAAATAAATGATTGACAATTTAGTATGTTTAACAGAAGCTGTTTTTAAGAAATATGGATTTACAGTAAACTTAGTAAAAAAATTTGAGGGTGGTAATTTACAATCACTACAGTATGAGCCATTTTTAATCATACATGAAAATATGGATCGAAGTATCGCTGAACATCTTGACAAACAATTTAAGACCATTATAGACACAATCACAAATATTTGTCCAATATGTGGGTATGGCAATTTGTTCAAAGATACTTTAAAAATAGCAGGATTACCCTCATTATTGCTTTGTCCACTATGTGAAGCACCATACTCCAATTTTTCAGCTATAAGAGCTAAATACCAAAAGACAGTCTTGTTATTTTACGGTTACTTTAGGGCCTTACGTGAGAAAGATGGATTGGTTCCCCTAATACAGACAGATAAATGGGAGAAAGCACGCAATATGTTTAAGAAAGGAATTGAGGAGGGAAAATGAGGCTACTTCCTATTACATATAAAAAGAGAACTGGTTATATTTCAGTACCAGAAACAGTAAGAGAGTTTACTGACGTAATAAACGCCACTATTGAAATGTCTTATACAACCCAAGCATTTCAATATGGATCATCTGCCCAATCATATATCTTAATGCTATTGGCGAAATTAGGGGCTCGTTTAATTAGACAGGAATATACTCAACGGGTAATTGACATTCCTAATGATCAATTAGACGATTTCACAAAACTAGGAATAAAACGACATCATTTTGCTGATTATTTAACAGTGTGGAATTGCATAGCAAATCCTAGTGTGGGACGAAGGGGAAATTTACTAAGTAGAGACGAGCAACAAGAACAGGTCTCACATTTTATAACAAGGCGTGTTGAATCTCTATTTAAGGATTTAAATAATCTAGGAGGAGCGCAAGAAATCGTATATACCCCAGAGAATTCTTATTGGAGAAGAAAAATTGTTGATACATTTTTTAATGAGAATGAATTTGTCACTCCGTATTTAACAGATCTAGCTCTAAGATTGGGCTTGCCGTTTAGTTTGGTAAATCGAGTATTAGAACGATTTCAGTCTGATTACTGGCTAGTATTTGCTATCTTTGAACAATCTCGTATGGCTAATTATCGAATTAGCACAAGACGAACTGGAACCTTAGCGAATGAGAAAATACTTATCAACCAAGCGTTTCCAAATCACAATGACAACTCTGGATATTTTAGAACTAAATATCGTGACCTCGAATCTTATTTACACTCACCATTCGCACAATTTTCACTAAATACCCGGTTCGCAAAGATATTTCCAGATTTTCTAAACTTTAGAGGAAGGGATTTTCCGCCCTTTAAGTTGTCTCTAGACGGTAAAATCCAATCATCCAAAAAACCAATTCTTATTATGATTTAGGAGAAAATATGAATAACTACAGAATATCATGTGATGGTGCATGGGAAATGGGAATAAAACACCCTTTTGCATACTTACATAGTAGACGACTAGAAACCGATAATAGTGTAGTTGTCTCAAATAAATATCGGTTTATGAAAATACCACATGGCGAATTAGTAACAGTGCTTAATATGGATGGAATTTATGCCTTGATACAATATAATAACGTAATGGGCTACATGGTTAAAAGCTATCTAAAGCGAGAACCAATTAAAAGAAAGCTCAATAAACAACTAATAAGATACTTTCCCACCGATAAGTTCTTTGTAATCTTTAATCAACAAACAGGATTTCAGTTAAGGTCGGAATTACCTAATGGGGAAGAACCACAATATTCTACATTACCTGAGTTATTAGATATGACAATAACTCATAAATGTTTGAAAGGATGCCCCTATTGTTATATGAGAGCGTCAACAAAGGGCAAACATGCTTCATTGAGAAATATAGAAAAGATATTTCAGCAATTGGAACATAAAGTATTTAGTACAGCACTAGGTGGTGGAGAACCTACTCTACATCCCTACTTTGAGCAAATTCTACAATTAGCTGAGAAGTATGATATTGTACCTAACTTTTCGACCGGTATAATTCCCACTAGACAGATTGCAGAAATAGCCGCTAAATATTGTGGTGCAGTAGCTATGTCATATCATGGAAATATTAGAGAAACTCTAACAGGAATACAGCAATATTATTATGCTGGGGTTGAACAAGTTAATGTACATATTGTGCTAAATACTTGTAGCAATGCTGAATTACGAATATTATTAACCCAACTGGAATATCTACAGAAGTATAATGTTCCAGTTTCGGCGGTGGTTTTTCTTAGATATAAACCAGTTGGTAGAGGGGCAACTTTTCGAGATGAAAATATTTATTCCAATTGGGCTATGTTTCATAAGATAATAGATGGTGACCACAATTACTCTTTTAATATTGGAGTAGATAGTTGTTTGGCCCCAATTATAAAAGCGCATCATCCAAACATTCCATCAGAGACTTATGATTTCTGTGAGGCTGGAGCATTTTCATTCTATATAAATGCGGTAAATATGACTGCCTCTGAATGTTCTTTTGACCAATTTCCAGGGTTTAATCTAAAAAAGATACCAGTACTTGATGCTTGGTCTAAAATGAATAAAACTCCACCTAGAATTAGTCATTGCAAATTAAGTTTCTGGAGGGAGTGTGGTAATAAAACATGCACATAATAAAGGGATTGTGGAACAATATTGAGGATATACGAGTGGCGTTTAAGTGGCCTTCTGATGGCTCACAATATGAGGAATTTTTTAAGAATAGAACACTATTTGCAGTATGTAAACTTCAAATATTTCAATATCATTATCTTGTAATGTATACCTTTAAGGCTAAATATAATGGTGATATAGAAGACTCACCCAAGCTATATACATCACATGGAATTAGTGATACTGCCCAATTTGCTTGGCAACAAGATAATGTAAAAGTTAATGAGTTAGTAAAGTCACCCGATAGATTAGGCTCACTATTTCTAGAGTATCAAAAGGAAATTGCCAAGTTATTTAAGATTGCAATTGCACCATATATAGAAATTATAATTCCCTAACAGAAAGGAGATAATAATGAACAAATGGGTAATATTAGGCCAATGGAAAACTATAAAGGATATACATGAAAGTTTTAGTTGGAACTCGTCTCTGGCATATTTAACCAAGTTCTTCAAAGATAGAACTCTCTTTGCTGTATGTGAAGATGTCAATATGATTCGTAGTCACTTGGTAATGTATGCAACTGAAAGAGAATCGGTATCAAATATAGAATATTCCTATGGTCTGCTTTATAGCTCTACAAATTTATTTCAATGGGATTGTAAGGATGTTAATATATGGTCTCTTCGTGAAAGACTACCCACAATATGTGCATTGGCTGAAAGATATTCTACACAAATTATTGATATATTCAATCCGGGCCGATTTGTAGAAATAATGATACCATAACTAAGTCCTTAAGTGGACATTATCTAAATTATTGTTCTAAAAAAGGAGAGGAAAAAATGAAAGTAAAAGCAGGTTTTGTTACTAATAGTTCTTCTACAAGTTTTATTGTAGTTATTCCAAAACAAATAAGCCTATCTTTGATACTTCTATCGAGTTATCTTAAATTAGATTTACGCTCCATACAAAACTTTCTCCAAGACCAACTACAAAAACCTTGCACGCGAGAGGATTTAATAGATGCGCTGCAATCAGGCCATTCAGAAGAATTAACTGAGTTAAGAATAGGTAGAAATATTCTGGATCCGTTTGAGGAATTGGTGCCGTTGAGTGATTCAGACTTCCGAAGTTGTATTATGGGATATTATGAACCTGTATATTATAAAGATAATGTTCCATATAACATAGAATATAATATTATGGATACAGAGGACCGTAAATTAGCCTTTCAAAAACTCGACAAATATTATGAAGATCTCAAACCTTTAGCAGAAGAAATTGTTGATGAATTTATTAAAGAACATGGACTAGAAAATCTCAAAATTGTAGAAATATCTGACGATGGTGACGAAGGGTCATATTTAGAACATGATTGGGCTTTTGCTAGTGTCCCGCATTTAGCTATTGGCAAGCATTAGAATATGCTTAAGAATCTATTCAAAGTAATAGAATTAGAAGCTAGGTTTCAAGATACAAGTTGGTTTAGAATGACGCGTCTGCAATATTTTAATTTGCTAAGTCAGTTAATAGAGAAGCACAAGGGGAAGAAATAGCTATGAAAATAAAGAGAGGATTTGTTACTAACAGTTCATCAACTTCATTTCTTATTTATGGAGTTAGAGTTGATACTCAAAATGAATTTGATAAGATTCTAAACATATTAAATGATCCAGATTATTGTACAGATGATAGACCAATTAACGCACGCAAAATTGCTGACTATATGAGTCGATGGGATGAAAATTATTGGGTGGGATTTAGTCCGGAATATTGTCCAGATGACATGACAATGGGGAAATGGAAAGAAGAAGTAAAGAAATTATTTGCTCAAGCTACTGATATACCAGTGGATTGGCATTGTGAAGGGTGGTATGACGGATGAAGATTAAACAGCAATTTGTTACCAACAGTTCCAGTACTAGCTTCATCTTTGCTCTTAAAAAATTTCCAGAAACAGAACAGGAATTACAAGAGTTATTTTTTGGAAATCAAATATGTATTCGCTTTCAGAGTTACAAGTATGATGAATTTTACAATACTGAGAGATTAGCTGACGTAATTTTTAATGAACTACAGTTAACTAATAGACCCGGCTCATGGGTTTATCCATCAGAAGAAGAGTTTGGTAATGAGTATAAGGATGGAATATTTGCTGAAGCTACATTCTCAGATAATGAAGGAGAAGAACAAGCCGCTCTTCATTCAGGGGAATTATTTGGTAATGTTCCATTTATAAAGAGAAGCAACCATTAGGAGAATGTGATGAAAACAACCTTGGTTAAATATTGTATAAACTGTGGAAATAAAGCTCATTCACAGGACAAGATACATGGAAAAGGTAAGCGACTTCATGTTCTTGCTATTAAAATATTAAAATGGCGTTGTACTAGATGTGGAATAGAAACAACAGCCACACAAAATGAAATAAACAATAGAATATAATAAAATGTTTCACAAAATAATACTTAGAGGAATATAAGCTATGTCCTTAATAAATCAATCACTTATGAATAGATATCAAATACTTATTTATGATGAAGAAGATAATATAGTAGCTGAAGGATATGCTGATACGTGGATTGGAAGAGAGGCATATTGGGATGTTGTAACTAAACTAAGAGAAAAAGAATTTCTTCAACAACCCGAATTCAAATACGCATATTATATAATCAAAAGAGACATCGATGAGAAAAAAGAATGTCGTGTGAAAGTTAGGAGGAAATAGAATGGAACCAAAAAAATATGAAATGATTATTTTTCAGCTACCCCTTCAACCATATACAATATATAGTATGATCGTGGAGGTTAAACCTATGTATAGATGGAAAAGAAGTGAGAGTCCAATACGTAATGCAATAGACACCGCTTTTCTTAAGGGTGAACTTACCGCTTTCATTTATTGTACCTGTGATTCTAAAGATGTTATTACTGAACTATGGAATACTGAACTGTATGACGATCCCACTCTTGCTGGAAAATTAGTACAAACAAATGATGGCTTTATTATTGATGGTCATAACTTTACAGTTGAAGATATTAGAGAGTTGGAATATGGGTGGCGTGGTGAAATTAAACTAACATTATATAAAGGAAATTGGGAGAGAAAATAAGATGTG
>Ga0180008_1001156_pt1 | contig 17543 bp, 14 predicted proteins | sample MM_PW_MetaG_FD_121121 | JGI IMG/M metagenome (GOLD analysis project Ga0180008, IMG submission 121121) | Groundwater microbial communities from the Aspo Hard Rock Laboratory (HRL) deep subsurface site, Sweden - MM_PW_MetaG | ecosystem: Environmental > Aquatic > Deep subsurface > Groundwater...
GATATCTCTGATGACGAATTTGAATCTTTGCTGGATGAATTGCATGGCAAAGGCAAAGCGCCTGTTGCGGTAGTGCCAGCTTCTACTCCAGCGGCAAAAGCTGCTGAACCAGTGAAAGCAGCAGCGCCTGCGCCAGCTGCAGCGAAAGCTGCTCCGGTAGCGGCAGCTCCAAAAGACCCAGATTCTGATCCAAAAGCTGCAGCCAACCAGCCAGAAACTACAGTTCGTGTGGATACCAAACGCCTTGACCAGATCATGAACATGGTCGGTGAATTGGTATTGGTACGTAACCGTCTGGTGAGCTTGTCTGGTTCAGCTCAAAATGAAGAAATGAGCAAAGCTATTGCTAACCTGGATGTAGTCACTGCCGATTTGCAAGGCGCTGTGATGAAAACCCGGATGCAGCCAATCAAAAAAGTATTTGGTCGTTTCCCTCGTGTTGTACGCGACTTAGCCCGTTCACTGCAGAAGGATATTAACCTTGTGCTGGAAGGGGAAGAGACAGATTTAGATAAAAACCTGGTGGAGGCTCTGGCCGATCCATTAGTCCACTTAGTGCGTAACTCGGTTGACCATGGTATTGAAATGCCGGATGTTCGTGTCAAAGCGGGTAAACCTCGGACAGGTTTAGTCCGACTGGCAGCATCACAGGCTGGTGATCATATTCTGTTAACTATCACAGATGACGGCGCTGGTATGGATCCGGAGAAACTGAAAGCCATTGCGATTAAACGTGGTGTGCTTGAACCTGATGCCGCTGCACGTATGTCAGACACTGAAGCCTTTAACCTGATTTTTGCCCCTGGTTTTTCAACCAAAGAGCAAATTTCCGATATTTCTGGCCGTGGTGTGGGTATGGACGTGGTGAAAACCAAAATTACCCAGCTCAATGGTACTGTGCATATCAACTCAAAACTGGGTCAGGGCACTTTATTAGAAATTAAGGTTCCTTTGACACTGGCGATATTGCCAACCTTAATGGTCATAGTGGGCGAGCAGACCTTTGCCTTGCCACTGGCAACGGTCAACGAAATTTTCCACCTGGATTTAGCCAAAACCAACAATGTGGATGGTCAGCTGACAATAGTCGTGCGCAACAAAGCCATTCCATTGTTTTATCTCGAGCATTGGCTGGTGAAAGGTTCAAGCAAGAAGATAAAGCGCGAACAAGGCCATGTGGTGATAGTGCAAATCGGCACGCAACAGATTGGTTTTGTGGTGGATTCTCTGATTGGTCAGGAAGAAGTAGTGATCAAACCTCTGGATGCTTTATTGCAAGGCACTCCAGGTATGGCGGGAGCTACTATCACATCAGACGGCGGTATAGCGCTGATTTTAGATGTGCCTAACCTGCTGAAGCATTATGCCAAACGCTCCAAAATAAAATTTGATCGCTTTGACAAATTCTCAGCTTAAGAGAGTGCACTATGACCATAAGGGTATTAGTTGTTGATGACTCCAGTTTTTTCCGTCGCCGTCTGACGGAAATTCTGAGTCAGGATGCCGAGTTAGAGGTCATTGCCACCGCCAATAATGGTAAAGAGGCGGTGGAAAAAGCTTTAGCCTTACGGCCTGACGTTATCACGATGGACATCGAGATGCCGGTTATGGATGGCATTCAGGCTGTGCGCGAAATCTTAAAGGTGCAGCGCACACCTATTCTGATGTTCTCCTCACTGACGCATGAGGGCGCCAAAGCGACTCTGGATGCGCTGGAAGCCGGCGCTATCGATTTCCTGCCGAAAAAATTCGAAGACATAGCCCGCGATAAAGCAGAAGCCGCTGATGTATTACGTCAGCGTGTGAAAACTGTAGCCAGACGTCGGGTTATTAGCAGACCATCCAGTTTAACCGGCTCTGCAAGTTCAGGTTTAGCCGCACGCACAGCATCAACGCCAGCAACCAGTTCGTCGGCTATACCAGCACGAGCACCTTTAGCTCAAAGTTTGGCTGCCAGAGCTTTAGCTGAACGGACTGAATTGCAAAACCGTGCTGCTGAGCGTGCAGAAACTCACCGTACAGGCAGCTTTGACTCCAGCGGTAAAAATTACAAGCTGGTTGCCATTGGCACCTCGACAGGTGGCCCTGTTGCTTTACAACAAATTATCACTGCTTTACCTGCTAATTTTCCGCTGCCAATAGTTCTGATCCAGCATATGCCAGCAGCCTTTACCGGTGCTTTTGCCAGCCGGTTAAATGGCTTGGCAAAGATAGAAGTGAAAGAAGCGGCAGATAACGATATTTTACGTCCTGGTGTGGCTTATCTGGCACCTGGCGGTAAACAGATGCTGGTTGATGGCAATGAAAATCAAGCCAGATTGCGGGTTCGTGAAGATGATTCGCCCCGTATTACCTTTAAACCCAGTGTGGATATTACTTTTGGTACAGCGGCGAAAGTCTTTAATGACAAGGTGCTGGCTATAGTACTGACGGGTATGGGCTCTGATGGCCGTGAAGGCGCACGTTTACTGAAGCAATCAGGTTCACGTATTTGGTCGCAAGATGAAGCCAGTTGTGTGGTGTACGGTATGCCACAAGCAGTGACTGCCGCAGGTTTAACCGATCTGGAAGTGGCGTTATCTGACGTGGCAGCCCGTATTGTGGCTGAAGTAGGTCATGGATAAGCTTACCCTTGCTGGCATTCTCATTGCTTTAGTGGCTATTGTTGGTGGATTCAGTCAGGAAGGCGGTGACGTTCTAACTTTGTTGCATTGGCCTGCCTTTTGTATCGTCTTTGGCGGTACCTTAGGTGCGGTGCTGATCCAAAGTCCGGCTTCACAATTTCGTTTGAGCATGAGTTTGCTGCCATGGGTGATTGCGCCACCCAGACTGGACTTTGACTCTACTATTGAACGTATTACCCAATGGGGCCACTCTGCGCGTTTACAGGGTTTTTTGTCGTTAGAGCCTGATGCTCTGAATGAGGAAGAGCCACTATTAAAACGCGGTTTGAATTTATTGGTGGATGGTACAGAAGCCAAGGTGCTGCAGGATATTCTGGATACAGAGTTGCATCTGGAGAAAGAACGTTTGTTACGCGCAGCCAAAGTCTTTGAAGCTATGGGCGGCTACAGTCCAACCATCGGCATAGTAGGCGCTGTGCTTGGTCTGATTCTGGCGTTGTCTAATATCTCTAACCCGGATGAGTTAGGCCAGGGTATAGCGACAGCTTTTGTTGCTACTATTTATGGTGTGGGTTTAGCTAACTTTGTATTTATACCAGTATTTAATAAAATCAAAGTGTTGGTGGAAGAGCGTGCTTTATTTCATTCGATGGTGATCGAAGGTTTGTGTTCCATAGCCCTTGGGGAAAACCCACGCAGCGTGGAATCCAAACTTCAGGCCTACAGAGCTAATTAAATGTACAGGCCTCGCCGTTCTGTCGCTGTAGAAGCGGACAAATCAGATGCAGAACGCTGGTTGGTGTCTTACGCTGATTACATGACCTTGTTATTTGCGCTTTTTGTAGTGCTCTATTCCATGGCTACTATGGAAAAAGAGCAATTCAAAAAACTGCAGGACACCATTTCAAAGGTGTTTGTCGAAGCAACGGATAAAAAAGAGACGGGTATTCAGGGGCAATCGGTGCAACCTGACATCCATCCACAAAGTGACTTTGAATTATATGGTTCAGGTTTAGAAGAAGCGACAGGGCCAACTTTGCTGGCAGATAACGCTAAACTGGAACATATCGACAGTACAAAATTGGGCAGCCCTTTGGCTGCAATGCAAAAAGACATAAACCGTGCTTTACGTAGTCTGGTGGAATCGGGTTTAGCTAAAGTCACACTGGACGAAGATTGGCTGACGGTTGAACTCAGTAGTGGCTTATTGTTTGGCAGCGGTAGTGCCAGCTCAAACAGTTCTGCTTCTGCTGTAATGACTGAACTCACTGCTATTTTAAAGCAGACAGACAACTTTATGAGGGTGCGGGGTTATACTGACTCAGTGCCTATCCGTACCGAACAATTTCCATCGAATTGGGAATTGTCTGTTGCACGGGCAGCGTCTATAGTCCGGTTATTGGAACAGTTAGGTGTAGCACCACAACGTATGGCTATTGAAGGCTACGGGCAATATTCCCCTTTTGCTGAGAATACAACTGCACAAGGGCGCAGCCAAAACCGTAAAGTAGTGATAGCTTTATCTAAATATGCCTATGAACCTGTTGTGGTTGAAACGCCTGAACCAGTTGAATCAGAAACCTCAGCAGAACAAGTGGCTGAAGAAGCTGCACAACAAGAACAGAACAAAGTACGGGTGATCCGCTTACCTCATGGTGGCATACGGATCACAACCAGACCGCCTGAACCAGGCGAGGAAGAGCCACCTATACAGCAGGAACAGTAAATTGGTTGTTTGGACTATTGCAAATCAAAAGGGTGGGGTTGGTAAAACTACCACTACAGTAACTTTAGGCGCTTTGCTTGCACAGCGTGGTCATCGCGTTTTACTGATCGACACTGATCCTCATGGCTCCCTGACTTACTACTTTGGCATTGATGCCGAAGAGCTGGAAGTCAGTGTGTACGATATTTTCCTGCGTGGTAAAGACATTACCGGCGAAGAGATTTTGCAGTCCATGTGTCCAAGTGGTATGCCCAACCTGGATATTTTACCGACGTCTATGGCGCTTGCTACTTTAGACCGTTCTCACGGTCAGCAAGGTGGTATGGGTCTTATCCTGAAAAAGGCGCTGCAAAAAATAGAGAATGATTACGACTATGTGCTGATTGACTGCCCGCCTGTGATTGGTGTGCTGATGGTCAATGCCATGGCCGCTTGCGATCGTATTTTAATACCGGTGCAAACAGAGTTTCTGGCATTAAAAGGCCTGGACCGGATGATCGCCACCATGCAACTGATGCACAGTTCGTCGCCACAGGATTATGCCTTTACCATAGTGCCAACTATGTACGACAAAAGAACCAAAGCTTCCTTAGATGCTTATAAAGCGTTAAAAGCTCAGTATCAGGAACGCGTTTGGTCAGCTGTTATTCCTATTGACACTAAATTCCGTGACGCCAGCCTGGCTCAGACACCTCCGCCTGTATTCGCGCCTAAATCGCGGGGTGTGTTTGCTTACAATACGCTGCTAACCTATTTATTGCAGTTAGCACCGGAGAACTAAGATGAGCGATTTACAAGCCAGCCAAAAAGTCATGAAGCATTATTTAAATGCTTTATTGACGGATGACGTGGTCGAAACGCCTATTCAGCAAGCGAAAAAACAGCAACTGAATGAGCTGCTAGCTCCTGTTTCTGCTCCGGTTATTGCGCCTGTTAAAGCACCAGTGCTCGCAAAACCAGCTGTGGTGGCTCCGGTCACTGCTCCTGTTGTCAAAGCGCCAGTGGTAGCTCCTGTGACTCCGGTGATTGAACAGGTAAAAGTAGCTCCGGCAGCTCCTGTTGTAAAAGCTGCTGCGCCTGTGGTGAAAGACTACAGAAAAGGCCGTTTTCAGGCGCTGTTTTTTACAGTGGCGGGTTTAAAAGTCGCCTTACCTTTAAAGGCGCTGGGTGGTATTCATAAAATGATGCCCATCAACTCATTACCAGGTCAGCCTGAATGGCTCAAAGGTGTGATGTTGTACCGTGAACAAAAAATTAATGTGGTAGATACCGCGCTTTGGGTGATGCCAGAAAAATATGACCAGGGACTGGCAGAAAAGCTAAACTATCAATATGTTATTATGCTGGGCAATAGCCATTGGGGTCTGGCCTGTGATACTTTGGTCAACACAATTGCCTTAGAGCAAGACGAAGTAAAATGGCGTGAGACCGAAGGCAAAAGACCGTGGCTCGCTGGTTTAATTAAAGAACATATGTGTGCTTTGCTGGATGTAGACGCCCTGATTGCCTTATTGGCAAAGGGAATGAATAGTCAGCACTGAATAAGAATACGAGAATTTAACCTCTGAGTAGGAGCTAGGCATGAGTAATTTAACAGCACAATCTGGCAAAACTAAAGAAGTCACAGACTTAGTGCTGCAATGGGTGACCTTTAAACTGCAGGAAGAAACCTACGGTATTAATGTCATGCAGGTGCAGGAAGTTCTGAGATACACAGACATAGCTCCGGTTCCGGGTGCGCCAGATTATGTGATGGGTATTATCAATTTGCGTGGCAACGTGGTCACAGTGATTGATACCCGTGCGCGTTTTGGTTTACCGCCATCAGAAGTCACTGACAATAGCCGTATTGTCATCATCGAATCAGAGCGTCAGGTCATTGGCATTATGGTCGACAGCGTGGCTGAAGTGGTTTACCTGAAACAATCAGAAATTGATACAGCTCCAAACGTAGGCACAGACGAAAGTGCCAAGTTCATCCAGGGCGTATCGAATCGTGAAGGCGAATTATTAATCCTGGTGGATCTGAATAAACTGCTGTCCGATGACGAATGGGAAGAGATCCGTAGCATTTAATGGCTAATTTTCTGACTGACTTTTCATGGATATGGCTGCTGGGGATCGCAGCCATTTTGTTGCTGTCTATAGTGATGGCGGTGGTTGCTTCACGTCAAAGTAAAAAACTGCTGGCTATTATCAACGAAAATGCCGCCGCCAGTTGGCAGCAGCAACAAAACGTGGAACAGTTGCGTCAGCAGGTTGAGCAGCAAGCGCACCAGCTGAAACGTTCGCATCAGGATGTGGAAGAGTTACGATCTACCGTCATAGGCGTCGGTCAACGTGTATTGAGCTTAGAAAGTCATCTGGGGCAAGGTATGCAGCAGGTAGCCGAATTGGCAGAACAACAAAAATCCATGCACTTATTTGACCCTGAATCAAAAATCTACAGCAAAGCCATGAAAATGGTTCAGCTGGGCTCCAGCATGGAAGAAATTATGTTGGAATGTGAACTCCCTCAGGCAGAAGCCGAACTGCTGTTTAACCTGCATAAACAAACAAAATAAATGGGGTCAGATCACATTGTTAACAGTTAACAATGTGATCTGACCCCATATTGCTATATTTTGGGACAAGGAAGGCTCATTTGTGGGGCTGCTATGTATAACCCAACTCTTATTCACCATGGTGCTGTAGATGGCGTGACAGGTTCTTGTCACCAATATTTTCTCGACGACCAGCACAGTCTGCTGATTGATTGTGGTTTATTTCAGGGTATAGAGCAGGGGAGGGGAAAAGCCGGAGCCGACTCTGCTCAGATTGATTTCCCGCTCGATGGTATCCGCGCTTTGTTACTGACCCATGTTCATATAGACCATGCCGGTCGTATTCCTTATTTAATAGCTGCAGGTTTTAAAGGCCCTATTTATTGCAGCAAAGCATCGGCTTTGTTATTACCGCTGGTACTGGAAGATGCATTAAAAATGGGCATCACCAGGGACGAAAAACTGATTAACGGCTTTATTCAGGCCATCTCGCGGCAATTACGCCCCTGTGATTACAACAGCTGGTATGAAGTGGAAGGGGGCCCACAAGCCACTCAAATCCGTTTTCAGAATGCCGGCCATATTCTGGGATCTGCTTATATTGAAATCCGCCATCAAACACCGTCCACTCATCCGGATCAGCAACAAGGCTGGTATAAAGCCGTTTTCTCAGGCGATTTAGGGGCGCGTGATACGCCATTGCTGCCAGATCCAACGCCACTTGAAGACGCTGATTTACTGGTACTTGAAAGCACCTATGGCGATAGAAATCATCAGGATCGCAAACAGCGGCAACAACGCTTGCAACAGGTACTGGAAAAAGCGCTGAGCGATAACGGCACAGTACTGATCCCGGCATTTAGCATAGGCCGCACTCAGGAATTGCTGTATGAGCTGGAAGACATCATCCATCGAATGAAAGGCCAGGCTATTCATCAGGGACTAACCTGGCAGCAACTGGATATCATTGTCGACTCGCCGTTAGCCGCCAACTTCACACAAGTCTATCAGCAGTTAAAACAATTCTGGGATGAAGAGGCCAGACAAAAACTGCAAAGTGGCAGGCATCCGCTGCAGTTTGAGCAACTTCTGACGGTGAAAAGCCATGACGACCATCAAAAAGTGGTTCAGCACCTGGCCGGGACAGGGCGTCCAGCCATTGTGATTGCGGCCAGTGGTATGTGTGCAGGTGGCAGAGTAGTGAATTATCTAAAAGCTTTATTAGGCTCTGCCCGTAACCAGATCGTGTTTATTGGCTACCAGGCCCGCGGCACTCCGGGTGCGGCTTTATTGCAACATGCAAAAAACGGTGGTGAACTAAAGCTGGACGGCGAAACTTATCCGGTCAGGGCCGAAGTGTTGCAGCTCAGCGGCTATTCAGCCCATGCCGATCAACAGGATTTAATGCGTTTTGTCAGCCAAATGCACAAAGCTCCGGCGCAAATCCGTCTGGTGCACGGCGATACCGCAGCCAAGCTGGAGCTCAAAAGAAAACTCGAAGCCAAAGGCCACAGCGTAGTCATAGGATAATTCGGGTCAGAGTAAAATTAAACTCAAGAGGTTAATTTTACTCTGACCCGAATTAGTTAAGTTATTGTTCAGCTACCGCACTTTACTCTGCCGCCTCGTGATAAATTCTGATACCATTTCAGCAGTTTCAGTTTAATGGAAATACCTATGATCAAAGTATTGAGCGTGTTTGGTACCAGACCCGAAGCCATCAAAATGGCACCTTTAGTGAATTTATTAAAAGAAACCGAAGGTATTGAAAGTAAAGTCTGTGTTACGGGCCAACACCGGGAAATGCTGGATCAGGTATTAAAGCTGTTTAATATAGTTCCGGATTACGATCTGGCTATTATGAAAGCAGGCCAGGACTTGTACGACGTTACCACCAGTATTCTGCTGAATATCAAAGCTGTTTTGCGTGATTTTAAACCTGACATCGTACTGGTGCATGGTGATACCAGCACCACCTTCGCTGCTGCTTTAGCTTGTTATTATGAAAAAACCGCAGTTGGCCATGTTGAAGCGGGTCTGCGTACCGGCAATATCTATAGTCCGTGGCCGGAAGAAGCCAATCGTAAGTTAACTGGTGCTTTAACTACATTGCATTTTGCGCCTACAGATACATCAAAACAGAACCTGCTGAATGAAAATACCAATCCGAAAAGCATAGTCGTCACCGGCAATACAGTGATTGACGCTTTACATCAGGTTGTGGCGAAAATCGATGCTGATGCTGAACTGACGAAAAACTTCGAACAACAATTTCCTTATGGTTTAAACGGCCGCCGTTTAGTGTTAGTGACAGGCCACAGACGCGAGAGTTTTGGTTCAGGTTTTGAACAAATTTGTGCTGGCTTAAAACAAATTGCCACAGAGTTTCCGGATACAGATGTGGTTTACCCTGTGCATTTAAACCCTAATGTGCGTGAACCTGTATTCCGTTTATTAAGTGACACCTCTAATGTCCACCTGATTGAACCTCAGGATTATCTGCCTTTTGTTTATCTGATGAGCCGCAGTACAGTGGTCTTAACAGACTCAGGTGGTATCCAGGAAGAAGCACCTTCATTAGGTAAACCTGTGTTGGTGATGCGTGATACCACTGAGCGTCCGGAGGCTGTTGCTGCTGGTACAGTTAAACTGGTGGGAACTGATGCTGAAGTGATAGTGAAAGAAGTCAGCCGTTTGTTAACAGATAAAGCCTACTACGAACAAATGAGCTTCGCCCACAACCCTTATGGCGATGGCAAAGCATGCGGCAGAATTATTGAAGCTATCCGCACTTTGATCTCTGACTAATTTTAACGACCGGACTATAAGAAAATTACATGATTGCTTTTGAAAACGCTAAACAACAACTGATCGCTACACCAAAAACCTGGTTAATTACTGGCTGCGCTGGTTTTATCGGTTCAAACCTATTGGAAACCCTGTTAAAGCTCGGGCAGAACGTAGTAGGTCTGGATAATTTCGCCACAGGCAAAAAACACAACCTTGTTCAGGTTCATCAAATAGTAGGGGACGAGCTGTGGCAGAACTTCCGTTTTATTGAAGCGGATATCCGTGACGCTGACGCATGTTTAAACGCATGCACCGGTATTGATTATGTGCTGCATCAGGCCGCTCTTGGTTCTGTACCCCGTTCCATTAATGATCCTATTGCAACTAACGAAACCAATATCTCTGGTTTTTTAAATATGTTGGTGGCTGCAAAAGAGCATAAAGTCAGTCGTTTTGTTTATGCTGCTTCCAGTTCAACTTATGGCGACCATCCTGCATTACCTAAACAGGAAGCGAATATTGGCAATCCTTTATCGCCTTACGCTGTAACTAAATATGTAAATGAACTGTATTCAGATGTATTCTCACGTTGTTATGGATTTAATTCGGTAGGCCTGCGCTATTTTAATGTGTTTGGACCCCGTCAGGATCCTCACGGAGCTTACGCTGCAGTGATCCCAAAATGGACCGCAGCTATGATTGCCGGAGAAGAGGTCGCTATCAATGGTGATGGTGAAACCAGCAGAGATTTCTGTTTTGTTGCCAATGCGGTGCAGGCGAATATTTTGGCCGCGTTGAGCACTCCTGAGAAAAGTGAAGTTTATAACGTTGCTGTAGGTGACAGAACAACCTTAAACACTTTGTTTCAATCTATAGCAACCAGTTTACAGGCTGAAGGCGTTAGTTATACAAAACAACCTTTCTACAGGGACTTCAGAGCTGGGGATGTCAGACACTCTCAGGCCGATGTCACTAAAGCCAGACAAGAACTGGGCTACGAGCCTAGTCATACGATAGAGCAGGGCATCGCTGTGGCTATGCCTTGGTATGTAAAAAATAATGCTGTGGCTGAGATTTAATCAGCCACTGTTTTTGCTTTTTCGCTTTGTTCTTCACCGGGTGGTATTACAGATTTTTACTCGCTAAGATAACCCGGTTATGTGTAAAATGCTGGCCCTTTGGTATGGCTGTCCGTGGCATGATACGGACAGTTACGCAGAATAGTGGAGTTTCTGTGGTGCCTGAAGTCTTCAATCTGGAGTTTGATTGTGATCAGAACTATTAATAAAATTATTGGTCTTTTTTTGTTGTGCGCTTTCGTTAACCTTAGCTACGCTGCAACTACCGCCTCACCTGCGATGATTGCTCAGTTAAAAAAGTTGCCAAAAGCAGAACAACAGCGGCTGATGAAGCAATATGGTTTAAGTTCCTCGGATCTGAATCGCAGAGATTCAAGCTCTTCAGCAAAAGAATCGGAGGAAACCGAAGCTTTTGAGTATGAGGAAACAGAAGACGACTGGCAAAATGAATTTAAAAAAGCAGAGGACAAAACAAAAGAGCCACAACGTTTTGGTCTGACTTTGTTTAGCGGCAAAAGCAGTAAAGCTGATAATTCTTCCATTCCTGTCCCTGACTTTTATGTGTTAGGTGCTGGTGACGAACTTCTGGTACAAATTTTTGGCAAACAAAGCTCCAGCGAATCTTTAATGATCGAAAGGGACGGCACCATAGTGCTGCCTGAACTTGGCCCTGTCGTTGTTGCAGGTCTTACTTTTTCTGAAGCTAAAGCTCTGATTGCGGATCGGATCAAAAAACAAATTTTGGGCGTAGATGTCGCTGTTAGTATGGGCGAGCTGAAGACTATTACTATTTTTGTCGCGGGCGAAGCAAAAAAACCGGGCAGTTATAACGTGCCAGCATTGTCTACTATCACTCAGGCATTAACCCGTGCTGGTGGTATCAGCGATATAGGTAGTCTGCGTGAAGTGAGCGTAAAACGCAGTGGTGCCACTGTGGTTACCTTTGATATTTATGACCTGTTGTTAAAAGGTGATGCCCGCCACGATTTACAGCTGCAATCCGGCGATGTTGTATTTGTAGCTCCGGTTAAAGCCTTAGCTGAAGTGGTAGGCGAAGTGCATCGTCCTGCTATTTATGAAGTGATGCCTGGTGAGTCTGTCGCTAAATTGTTAGCTATGGCGGGAGGCCTGAAAGCTGACGCTTACCCTCAAGGGTCTGTGTTGGAACGCGTCAATGCAAAAAATGTTCGTGATTTACTCAATCTGGACTTAACAGACTCAGCCGGATTGAATCAACAAGTAAGGCAAGGCGACGTGTTGCGGGTTGGTGGTACTTCTACCCGTGTTGAAAATGCCGTCACTATAGCTGGTGCTGTTGTGCGTCCAGGCCATTACGCCTGGCGTGATGGTTTACGTGTGAATGACCTGCTGACCTCTTTGTGGTCTGATTTACATATTTCCGCCGATTTAGATTATGGCTTGATCATTCGTGAAGAGAATGTCGCAGGCGATTTAAAGGTGTTGCAGTTTAATCTTGGCCAAGCCATCACTGAACCAATGTCTGCAGATAATCTAAGGTTATCCGCCCGTGATCTTATTTTGGTATTCCATCAGGAAAATCAAAGTTTTGAACGTGCCAAACTGGACCTGTATTTCCGTGAAAAATTAGCCGAATCAGCGCAATTTAAGCCTAAAGTAGAAAGGCCTACGGGAACTGTGATGGCGGAGTCACAGTTAACAGCAACTGCAGCAGAACCAGAACCTAAGTTGAATTACGAAGCTTTAACAGACCAGGCATTTGTGTTACTGGAAGAAAAACAGAAGCAAGATGATTTACCTGCTGTTTTTTCTGAAGAAGAAATGAGTGCAGACCAAAACTGGCTGGTGATGGAACTGAATACGATGCTGAACTCATTGTTTTCCAATCCTGACTTTTTAGCCAAAACTCCCCACTTAACCCGCAAAGAATTGTTGTTGCCGGTATTAAACAAGTTAAAGTCCAGAAGCTCGCTAGTCACTGGTCCAAAGCTTTATTCTGTGGCAGGTGAAGTGAAAGTTCCTGGTGAGTATCCATTGCCAGAACAAGCCTCAGTCAAAAAATTAATTGAAGCAGCAGGTGGATTAAAAGACAGTGCTTACCTGCAACGTGCCGAATTAACCCGTGCGACTCAGGAGTCTGTGGATGCAGACATGCAGGTTGCTCACTTTAATATCGACTTAACTCAGGCGGCAAAAGACGATCAGCAGTTTGGTCTGATGAGCCGTGATGCGCTGAACGTGTTTTCTATTCCAAACTGGAATATTAAACGTCAGTTCCGCATTGTGGGTCACGTGCGTTTCCCTGGTATTTACACTATTCAACAGGGCGAAACGCTAGCCAGTATATTAACTCGTGCCGGCGGTTTGAAAAGTACAGCGTCAGCCGAAGGTGCTGTGTTTACCCGCAAACAAACGAAAGAACGTGAAGAAGAACAAATTCGCAAATTAGCTCAGCAACTCAGAGCTGACATTGCTTCCCGCTCTTTGACTGCTGAAGCAAATGCAGTATCACCACAAGATTCTATGATGCTGATTGCAGAGATCGAAAAAACCAAGCCTGTAGGCCGCCTGGTGGTAAACCTTGAAGGCATTATGAATGGTGAAACTGAATTTGATTTAATGGCAGAAGACGGCGACGAGCTTTTTGTACCGCCAGCCAATACGTCCATTGCTGTGGTCGGTGAAGTACAACACACAGCCAGCCATAGATTTAAAAAAGGTTTATCGATACAGGATTATCTTGACCTGTCAGGTGGTTTCCGCAAAAGAGCAGACGAAGAGCGGGTTTACGTGATCCGCGCCGATGGTTCAGTCTATATGCCAAGCCGGACATCCTGGTTTGCCGTGAACGAAGACAAACTGATGCCAGGAGACACCATAGTTGTGCCTCTGGATACAGAGTTTAAAGATAGTCTGTCTGTATGGACTGCAGTCACACAAATTTTCTACCAGAGTGCTGTGGCTTTGGCCGCGATAAACAGTTTTTAAGCTGATGTGAATAGCTCAGAAAACACTTTGGATTGATTGTTCAGGATATAGATGAAATGACAGATAAGAATAACAACAGCATCCATGCTGTTTCAGATGAAATGGATTTCCGTGACCTGATCAGAATCATCTGGCGGGGAAAATGGTTCATCATGGCTGTAACAGCGGTATTTGCTGTGCTTTCGGTGTTGTATTCACTCAGTCTTGCCAACGTCTATAAAAGCGAAGCTCTGCTTAGTCCGGCGACGGAGAAATCAGGGCTCAATATCCCGGGACAGTTGGGCGGATTAGCGGCTATGGCCGGCGTAAATCTTGGGGGCGGCGGCAGTACTGACAATACTGCTTTGGGCTTAGAGTTGATTAAATCCAGAGACTTTATTGGTCGTTTTGTGGCGCGGCACAATTTATTAGTCCCTCTGATGGCATCTTCAGGCTGGGACAGAGCCTCAGACGCCTTACTTTATGATCCGGAACTGTACAATGTTCAGAGCAAAACCTGGGTTCGTGAGGTAAATTTACCTTTTAAACCTGAACCTTCACTGCTGGAAGCCCATGATGCTTTTATGGATAACTTCTCAATTAGTCAGGATAAATTGACCAAAATGATCAAAGTCAGTTTGGATCATTATTCGCCTGAACTGGCGGCACAGTGGCTGAGCTTGCTGATCAAAGATATTAACGAAGAAATAAGACAGCGTGATCTGCGTGAAGCCGAGCGCAGTATTGTTTATCTGAACAAACAAATTGACGAAACCAATATAGCCGATGTGAAAGCGACGCTGTTCTCTTTAGTTGAAGAGCAGATGAAAACCAAGATGTTGGCTAATGTTCGCAGTGAATATGTGTTTAAGACCATAGACCCTCCTGTAGTACCTGAAATGAAAGCAAAACCTCAGAGAGCGCTGATTGTGGTCGCTTCGGTCATGTTCGGTTTTATGTTTTCTTGCCTGATCGTGTTATTCCGGCATGTGTACACCTCAGGAAGATCTTAGTTGTGATGGAAAAAATGAATAATTTAAACGATGTAACAATTGCAGTTGTCGGCCTGGGTTATGTAGGTTTGCCTCTGGCTGTGGAGTTCGGTAAGAAGTTTGAGACTATTGGTTTTGATATCAATACCGACAGAATTCAGGAACTGAACTCAGGTGTGGACCATACGCTTGAAGTCTCTTCTGAAGAGCTGAAATCATCCGCTTTATTAAAATTCAGTTCCGATATTGAAACTTTGCGTAAGGCTACAGTTTTTATTGTTACTGTGCCAACGCCGATAGATGAGCATCGCCAGCCTGATTTAACACCTTTGATCAAAGCATCAGAGACCATAGGCAAAGTAATTAAAAAAGGCGACGTAGTGGTGTACGAATCCACTGTATATCCAGGCGCTACTGAAGAAGACTGCATTCCGGTGGTAGAACGTGTTTCAGGTTTAACTTTTAACACCGATTTTTTTGCTGGCTACAGCCCTGAGCGTATTAATCCTGGTGATAAAGAACACAGGGTTACCACTATCAAAAAGGTGACATCGGGCTCAACAGCAGAAATCGCAGAATTTGTAGACCAGCTGTACCGTTCAATCATTGTTGCAGGTACGCACAAGGCCAGTTCTATTAAAGTGGCTGAAGCGGCCAAAGTGATTGAGAATACCCAAAGAGATTTAAATATCGCGTTGATTAATGAACTAGCGGTGATTTTCAACAAGCTGAATATTGATACCGAAGAAGTGCTGCTGGCAGCAGGCACTAAGTGGAACTTTCTGCCTTTCCGGCCGGGTTTAGTGGGTGGCCATTGTATTGGTGTCGACCCTTACTACCTGACTCATAAAGCTCAATCCATAGGTTACCACCCAGAAGTTATTCTGGCTGGCCGAAGGATCAATGACAGCATGGGGCGTTACGTTGTCAGCCAACTGGTCAAAGCTATGATTGCACGACGGGTGCATGTCAATGGTGCAAAAGTGCTGGTCTTAGGACTGACCTTTAAAGAAAATTGCCCTGATGTAAGAAATACCAAGGTTGTTGATATTGTCAGCGAGCTGAAAGAGTACGGAATGGAAGCTGATATCTACGACCCATGGGTTGATCCAGCCGAAGCTCAGGAAGAATATGGCATTACTCCGGTTCAGTCGCCAAAAGCAGGCGAATATGATGCAATTATCATCGCTGTCGCACATAACGAATTCCGGGCTTTAGGCGCGCAAAAAATCAGAGCTTATGCAAAACCTGTGCATGTCCTGTACGACCTAAAGTACATTTTGAGCTCAGAAGAAGCTGATATCAGGCTGTAAGATCACACCATTTGCGCAAGTGCCTGTTCGGTATTTAGTTGATGTCAGGTTATCGTCGAACATGGACGATGGCCTGACAGATTATTTTTAAGTTGGGTTTAAAGGTTATGAAAATTTTGGTGACTGGTGGTGCCGGTTTTATTGGTTCGGCTCTGATTCGTTATTTGATTCAGGACACAGACAATGATGTGGTCAATCTGGACAAACTTACCTATGCCGGTAATCTTCAGTCTTTGCATAGTGTGGATAGCAGCGCAAGATACAGTTTTGTTCAGACTGATATTTGTGACGCTTTAAAAGTTGCCGAAGTTTTTGCGCAGCATCAGCCGGATTGTGTTATGCACCTTGCCGCTGAAAGCCATGTCGACCGCTCGATAGACGGCCCGGCTGCTTTTATCCAGACCAACATAGTAGGAACTTATGTGTTACTGGAAGAAGCCCGCAAGTACTGGTCTGGTTTAAATCCGCAAAAACGTGCTGCATTTCGCTTTCACCATATTTCTACCGACGAAGTGTACGGCGACTTGCATGGGACAGAGGATTTATTCACCGAAACAACACCTTATGCGCCAAGTAGCCCCTATTCCGCCAGCAAAGCCAGCAGCGACCATTTAGTCAGAGCCTGGCACCGCACCTACGGCTTGCCTGTTGTTCTGACCAATTGTTCTAACAATTATGGGCCTTATCATTTCCCGGAAAAACTTATACCCTTGGTGATCCTCAATGCTTTGTCAGGCAAAGCTTTACCTGTGTATGGTGAAGGTTTACAAATTCGTGATTGGTTATACGTAGAAGATCATGCAAGAGCTTTGTACAAAGTGGTATCGCAAGGCCTGGTTGGTGAAACCTACAATATTGGCGGCCACAACGAAAAGCGCAACATTGACGTTGTTCATGCTATTTGTGAATTACTGGAAGAATTTGTACCTGTGAAACCTGAAGGGATCGCTGCGTACAAAGAGCTGATCCAGTATGTCAAAGACAGACCAGGCCATGACCTGCGTTATGCTATTGATGCCAGCAAAATCGCCACAGAGTTAAACTGGACTCCACAAGAAAGTTTTGAAACCGGTCTTCGCAAAACCGTGCGTTGGTATCTGGACAATGAAAACTGGTGGAAACAAGTGCTGGATGGACGTTATCAGCTGCAACGACTCGGACAAGGAGATCCACAGGTATGAAAGGCATTATTTTAGCCGGAGGCTCAGGGTCCAGATTACACCCTATCACCATAGCGACGTCAAAGCAGCTACTGCCTGTTTATGACAAGCCGATGATTTATTACCCATTGTCTGTGCTGATGCTGGCGGGGATCAGGGACATTTTGATTATTACTACCCCCGAAGATGCAGCAGCGTTTTATCGATTGCTAGGGGATGGCAGTAACTTTGGTATCAACCTAAGTTATGCCGTTCAGCCAAAACCAGAAGGTTTGGCTCAGGCTTTTATTATTGGCGAATCCTTTATCGGTTCAGATAGTGTCTGTCTTGTGCTTGGCGATAATATTTTTTATGGCCAGCACTTTTCCGA
>Ga0180008_1001157_pt1 | contig 17539 bp, 28 predicted proteins | sample MM_PW_MetaG_FD_121121 | JGI IMG/M metagenome (GOLD analysis project Ga0180008, IMG submission 121121) | Groundwater microbial communities from the Aspo Hard Rock Laboratory (HRL) deep subsurface site, Sweden - MM_PW_MetaG | ecosystem: Environmental > Aquatic > Deep subsurface > Groundwater...
AAGATTGTTCACGTCGGGGGCTTAGTTTTTGTTGGTGTGAGAGCTTACATTTTCTAAGATCCTCGACTCCTTTTCCAGCCGGTCAGATTTTTTCTACACCCTTAAATGCGAAGAGCCGGAAAACATCTGGACGCCCCTCCCCCGGGAAATGCATGAGTGCCTGCGTCCTAACTTATGCTGGCGGTAAGTTCAGGTTCATTGATCCAGCTTCCCAGCTAGGGATTCACCGGTTTTACCGGCGCACCGCACAGTCGACGGATCTTGATGTTGCTCAGGTGCTCTCCGCGGCCATCACTGCCTACTTAATCAAGATGGGCGTAGTGCCTGCCCTTTTCGAAAGAATGGTCCAAGTCGGCCGAGGTCAGATGGAGCTTCTTTCGCACTCTGACGCCGCTAGGCTCAACCTAGTGAACAACGGTGTGCTTCCGGCTGAATGGGGTATCGAAGGAAAGCAGGGGCAGGTCTATTTGATGGGGCGTCAGCAGACCTGGAACGGCACAGGCAAGCTGATAATGTCGTGCGCTCCAAATCAGCGGGTGAGGTTTTCAGCCCTTTATGACGCCGGCGATAACAACGGCTTTATCACTCGCAACGCCACGAACTACACCCTACGCATTAACAAGCAGTTCTTACCGATTGCTTCCCTGCAGGGAAAACCATCAGTCAGTGGTGACTATGTACTCGCCAGTTTCACCCCTAACGATTCAATGCTGTGGGCCATTTCCGGTGGCGAACAACTCGGTTTTGGTTTCCACACTAAGGATTCCAACACGTTCTACGGCTTCTTGGTCGATGCAACAGGCGAGCAGGACCTGGTCAGAAGTTGGATCAAGCACTGCACAGACCGCTAGGGGTTCTGCCACGGCCTGGATGAACCGAGGATTCTCTATCATTCATAGAGGAGCAAACCATGCGATCAGCTGCAGATTTCGAAGCCTCATCCCCGCAGAAGCGGGTATACAGTACCGACGGTACCACTTTCGGAATTTTGACTGGCGGTAGCCGTCGCTGTCAGATGGAAGGCTGCTTGGGGAGAAGCTTTGCTGTCCGCTGGCAAGATGGTCAACTCACCTACCCTTGCAGCAAAGGTCTAATTGATCACTCTTCAGGATCTCTGCAGGTAGGGAGGCAGTTTTAATGATCATCCCTCCCGGGCGTCTCTCACCCGAAACTCTTCAACGGTTGATCGAAGATTTCGTCAGCCGAGAAGGCACTGATAACGGTGATGACTCTACCGAAGCTCAGAAGGTGGCCAGGGTACGCGCCGAGCTCGATGCTGAGTCTGCAGTGATTTACTACGATGCTGAGTTCAGCCAGTGCATCCTCGCGGCCCGTAACCAGGTTCCACCTGAAATGATCAGGGCATGGAAGGAAGAACAGCAGGGATAGCCTCTCGCTAGGGCAGTTTTTAACTGCCCTGGTATGGATTTGCGTCTTGCATTAGGGGGAGTATTTTGTAGCCAGCAACCAATACTGGACTGATGTCCAAGGCCTCACGTCAATGCCAACTCAAGCGCATCAAGCTCTCTACCCTCATCCATCATTGCTTTGCGGATTATCCAGTCTGATTCGTTCACGAGGGCTGGGGAATGCAGCAGTTATCGACGGTCACGTCTTTTTTCATCTGGAGCACACCCCGGTACTGCACTGCGCCCAGATCACCGACGGCTGCGCATCCTGTTCGCCGATTCGCGCACTGATTGGCGCTGATGACCTTGATATGATGCAGATCACTGAAAGTGTGAGCAGGTTCCTTGAGTCTCCTGGCCGCTTTCGCCCCAAGTCAAAGGGGCTAGTTAAAACCTATCTAGCGGAGTGGTCGAATCAGGTAGCTAGGGCGTCCTGTGCAGTTGAGACTGTGCTCAAGATTTTTGACGCCCTGCTCGAGGTAGAGAATTGGTTATCTAGTGACGGACCGGGTGCCTGCGTTATCACTGGTGGCATCGTTATCTGGACTGCCGGCCGACACGGCATGAGCGATCTTCATTTAGCTGTCAATGTAGGAGAACGTCCTAATCCCGATATGACGACTGCTCATCGGTGGGATGCTATATCTGGTGCGTCAAACGCCGAGCTTGAACACTTGTTAGCGAGCCTTGAGCTTTGGAGCACGTCCCCATCGATCTGGAGCTTCCATGGTCGCAAAGTCCCTTCGGTGGTCTGACCAGCGTTGCTGCTTTAGGCTACCCTTAATAGCGACCAACCCCATTGATTCTGCTCTTAACCACAGCGGCAAAGATTGTGCCGGGAAATAACACCTCGGTAGTAGCTACATAGGAGAAATCGTTTTGAACACACCCCCATCTAAGGATGCACTCCGGGAATTCCTAGCATCAAAGTTTGCAGAAGCCGTTGAGCAGAATCCTGATGCGGTCGTGCTCTATGCCGCAGAGCGAGCCCCGGACCCTAAACCTTATGTGAAACGCCCAACCGTCCAGGAAGTGGCGTTCAAGCGCGAGCTCGAAAAAATGCGAGACCACCAGGCGGACAAAACACCAGCTGATTCGGCTACCTCCGTCTCCCCGGCGATCAGAACCAATGCTTTGTCTCTTGATGACTACCCTGGCCTTGTCCAGCCGGCTGAGAACAATGAATTCTGAACCCCTGTTTTGACTGTGAACACACCCTGCTTGGTGTAATGATCTGATTCCCGCAAATGCCGGAATTCCACTTACATGAGTTTCACCAGACTACCTCTTTGTATCCTCACGGTTGCTGTCATAGCTGGGTGTTCATCAAGTACGAGGCCTATGAGTTCCGGCAATCCGTTTGATGAGCCTCTCGCTGCACCTGAGGTTGTCGATTCGGTCTCACGTCAGCCACCACTACCTGTTCCCGCAACTCCGCAAGAGCTGCCCAATCAGGTTGAACTAAGTGATGGGGCTTCAGACCAGCCGGTGGAGTCTGATGTACAGGTTTATGCTGTAGATGAAGCTCCCTACTCTAGCGTCTCTGTCCCTTCTCCAGCTGTGGATACCTCTGATCCTTCGTCACCAGGTCAGACCCAGCCAACCACAACCCCAAGCCAAGCCGATGAGGTGCTTCAAGAGGCGCGCCGGGTTGGACGTACTGGAGATGTTATGGGACAGCTTGCCTTGCTTGAGCAGTCCGGATACATGGGCAATCCAAACGCGTTCTATGAATTGGCAAAGATCTATCTCACAGGCATTGGTGTTGAGAAAGCCCCAGACGCCGCTGTCGGGTACCTCAACTCTGCAATGAACCTGGGTCATTCAGAAGCTACGCGCGTCTTGGGCTGGCTATATGTGATGGGTAACGGGGTAGGCAAAGACGTTGCTTATGGTGAAATGCTGCTAGCTAAATCCGCGGAGACCAGCGTTAGAGCCAAACGTGAATTTGGTATGGCGCTGACTAACCAGCGCATTCCTCATCTGAATGATATGGAGCGAGGGCTCGAATATCTTAAGTCGGCCTCCGAAGCAGGTGATACAGAGGCCGCTAAGGCATTTGCGGCAGCTTTCACAGCCAACCCAGCTTCTGCGCCTGAACCTGAGCCCAGTACCGCACTTAGCGCGGGAGCGGATACAGCAAAGCGGCCTTATGAAGCCAGGCCACGCCAGGCTATTCGGGATGGTGGTGATGAGTTGGAGCAGTTGGGGCGAACAGGCGACACCTCAGCGATCTACCAATATGCGCTCAACCTGTCACTAGGGCGCATACGCGCCCAGGGAGATCCACAATTCAAGGCCTACTGCTGGTATTCCGTGGCTGCCGCCCGCGGGTATGGGCCAGCACGGGAAGAGGTTCGGTCTTTGGCGGGAGTCAGAACCCTCGCCGACAAAAAGTACCCAGGAAGAATGGATGCTTGCATTGCAGAACTGAACGCTGCAATCGATGGCTAGCTAGCGACGCTGGCCGCCGCGCGGCCAGTAACCGTAATCTCGTAACCACCACCAGGCAGTTCAATAGCTTTTACAAAACCGACGCTTTGAAGGCGACGAAGGTGACGCCCGCCCAGCATCGACTTGCGCGAGTTGTCCAGCTTGCTGTTGAGTGCACCGCCCAAGTCTGCAGCAGTGAGCACAGAACCTCCTAGCCCATTCAGTACCTTCAGGGCTTGAAGGTCGAGCTCGGAAATAACAATGTTGGCGGGGCCCCGCGAAAAATTCTGATGTTCGAGTAGCGGTGTTTTGGGGTGTCTCATTAGCTCATGTCTACGCTTACGGGTCGCAGCAACTCTATATGGTCAAGGATCGTAGGCAAGTCATTATGGCCCTTCGAAATTTGAGAGCACTCGTTGCGCTCTGTTGATTGATTAAAAAAAGCACCATCGTTTTGGGTAGCTACTCTACCGTTTATCGGTAACCATGGCCCCGCATGGAGCTCCAATTTCCCCGAGGTTGAGAAATGGCTGATTCACCACTACGCGTTATGATCGTTGATGATTCCCGCACAATTCGCAAAGCTGGCGAAGACATCCTGACCAGTGCCGGATGCGTAGTCATGCTTGCAGAGGATGGGTTTGACTGCCTCACCAAAATCAAAGACTTCGCTCCTGACTTCATCTTCGTTGATGTAATGATGCCCCGAGTTGATGGCTACATGGTCACCCAGGTCATCCGGTCTCACGAACACCTCAATTCAAAACCAGTAGTAATGCTTTCCTCGAAAGACGGGGTTTTCGACAAAGCCAAGGGTATGGCCGCCGGCGCAACTGATTACCTGTCAAAACCGTTCAAGCAAGAAGACCTGATCGCTGCCGTTACTAAGCACGTTCCTACCTTTGTGCCGATTACTACAAAGTGACCAGCAGCACCAATCAGCAATGACCCTATCGATGCCACGGGGCCTTCCATCTTGGCCCCGTTAACCCCACCTTTACATCATTTTCCATCTCAACCCTTGTAAACTCAGATTCACACGTTATCCCAGTATCACAGGCCAACGGCCTACCAAACAGGGTGTCAATGTCGACCCCTTCTGTGATCGCTTCGGGAGAACACGTATGACTGAATCACTTCTTCGTATTGCCTACTTCGCCATTGGCATCTACACATTTGCGAGCGCGCTGCTCACAAGCACCATTCTAAGCCGTGCGGATACCCTATCGGCTGTCGAAAAGCTCAGTCTGAGCAGTATCTGGGTGTCGTTCGTTGCCTTCGTTCTGATTGTAACTTGGGCCTCGAGGGCTGCCGCTGCAAAACCCGGTCACAAACTTTCCGAGTCATTCCTACGCGTCTCGTTTCTAACGATGGGGCTCTTCTTCGGTACCTGCGCCGTTGCAAGCACCATGGCTTTGACCGCATCCAACAGCGCACTTCAGGATTGGTTCTGCGTTGGTGGCCTGTGGTTCGCATTCGTAAGTTTCTGCGGGATCCTTTTGTTGCCCGGCCGTATTGGCGGCAAGGTAGTGGCTGCTGAACTTTCCACAGACGCGCATTCCGCATAACCGTTTTGACGTGATTCGGTCGCTGTAAAGTGTCAAAGTTGGATCAATATCCAGTGAGTCCAACGAGGGAACATGACGGATCTACAGCAAACTCATAATGCGTTTGGCGGTTTGGACGGCTATAGGGCCGTCCATGAGGCTCTTTCCCGAGCTCTTGCCGAGCCCGCTGCCCAAGGCGACCACGCACACGGTGCTCGCGCAGGATTTCTCCTTAGTCAGATTGCTCCTCAGGTGCAGGCCTTGCGCTCAGGCTCAATCACTCAAGCTCTGGAAGACGCTGGTGTGCCTCAGGAGTACCTTAATCTCCTCGCCCCATACCTCGTTCCTCAGGCAGAGCCGCCTCAGACCCTTGTTCATCAAGTGGTTGCGCTCTAATGCGAGGCACATTCAAATCTCAATTCCATTTTCAGGACTTGCCGACGACAGAACATATGGTTGTCTCTGGCGCGGAGCCAGGTGATTCCTTCATTGTGAATCAAGCTTCGATTCTTGTTCGCCACCCAATTGGTGATCAGTTCGCTTACACAAGCAACGACGCTTCGGGCGTATTCCTGGTGTGCTGTGAGATCGATGGGGCCGTTGTTGAAACCTTCGTCAAATTTCATAATGGACTGGTCACTTCCTGCGATAACAACCACTCACAACCCTGTGGTTACCGGTTCGCTCCAACCTGGATCAGGTCACATCGACTTGATCGGCCTGATGCAATCCGCACTCCCGAAGCCACTCATCTCGTTTCGCTTATTCGTGCTGTGGACGCCGGCGTGATTGTTGACCTTTCCTCAGATATGGATCGACTCATGGTTGCGCTCGCCCTTTGCCATGTCGACCTTTTAGGCGCGTTCACTCCAGCTCAGGCTTGGGCCTTCCTAGACGAGGCGCACATCTGCGCAGTGAGTCAGTGGGCTCGGTAGCATTGTCTGAATCGATTGTTTATTTAGACTGGCAGTTTCGCTACGCCCTTATTCAGAACGCTGATAGCCTTGAACGTATCTATAATACGAGACAAGTCATGCAGACTGATTGCACTGACGTCAGCGAGCATGTCACCCGCACGCTAGGCGTCCTTCAAGAACTGCCTCACGGCCCTTCTCATCAACGCCCTTTGAGTCTTTCTAACGATGGGGTCAACCCTGCTGAGAATAGCGGCTCACCTGATCATTACCTTAGGATTCTCCTAACCAACATAGCCAATGAGGTAGGCGCAGGGTTCCTCTCAAGCGTGAACCCTGCGCTCCTCGAGCAGTTTTGCATTATGACCGTCCTCAGAGGAGAGCCTGGCGGCAAGATGCTCAACGACTTGCTTTCTTCATTTCTCAGCTCCTATGCCGATCCAAAGAGCAGTGATTCAGCTGTTGACCTTCTCGGTGATCTCATTGGTCTTTCTGGCACCGCCCACACTCCTTCACCCGCTATTTAGAAACGTTCGGACCGCTCAATCGAGCCGTAACCAGAATTGGGGCCTAGCCCCTTTTTTGGTGTGAGGCTTCTGCCACGCGACAAGTACGTCTCCAATGGGGTTAATTTCTAGGAGTGTACTCATGAACACCACCATCTCTTCCCGCTCTACTACACCCCAGCTCGGATTCGATTTCCCCACTGGCATGGCCCTTTCTGCCGGCATCAACAAGTCTGGATCAAAATCCATCCCGGATCTCGACCTTACCAACCCAACTGGGATCGCAGCCGGGGAGGCTTTGTCACGAATGATCGTTGATGATCGCGTTCTCCACATGGGCATGACGACCTGGCGAGCTCTACTCGACCGTGCGATCTCTCTCGGGCACACAGAGTTGTATCCCTCTGAAAGTGGTCAGGTAGGCCTTCGCACCCCTGGTCTTCGTTTCGGACCGATCCAGCGCATGCCGGACCTGGGCCCGCAGTACGTCATTCAGTCAATTTTCAGAAACCGCCTCGATTCCCGCCTTAAAACAGAAGAGCAAGTGAAGTCTGGGCGGGTAATTGTCCAGGGCACGACCAAGGTTGAACTGGTCGTGCTCCAGGAGACGATGACTCTCTGCCTTTTCTTGGGCCGCAAGCAAATTGGGGCTCTCGAACTGGATCTGGACACATTGACAGCGGGTTGCGTGAACGACGGCGCCTCTCAAACCGCGGCATCTCTCACATCAAAGCTGGCCGAGGCCTTTCCCGATGAGGATCACCTCTTGATCACTCGATCGGCCCAGGCCGCCTTTGACCAGGTGCTGAAGGTCTTGGGGATCGGAGGTGTGAAGTGAGCCGACGGATTAACCAAGCTGTAATTCAACATCTGATTGATATTGAACATCGGGATTTAAACGCCGGGTCTGTTACTCCGCGGCTGGTAGAAGCCGCAGGTGAGGCGATTGCTGACGTTCTTCTTGATCATGGGTACCAGCTCGAGAGCAGCTATCGGGACGGTCGCGATGTTGTCCATTGCTACATCAACCCGCGAACAGGCGAGATTCTTGATGATATTGGATTCACTCTCGACCTTATGGATGACGGAGTGGACGGGCCAAACCTGACAGTGCTGTTGCGTACCGACGTGGCTCACACAGCACCCACTTTCGGCTTCTCCGAGGCATTGAGAACAGCCAGATCCTGGTACCTGCCCATGTCGAATATGGCGACTGCTCGCGAACTGTTCTCTGTTGCCGGCGGCCTCAAAACCGAAGCCTGCTTTGTGTGGCTCGCTGCTGCCTAGAACTAGATCATTGCGGGATGGGTGGAGACGTATGAAGAAGAAATCAACCAGCAAGAAGCACAGGCCGTTCAACGCACTACGTGAAGCTAGAAACAAGCTCGGGCTATCCCAGCTTGAGCTGGCTATCGAATTTGACGTTGCCCGTACGACCATCATAACTGCAGAGAAAACATCTCCTCGGCCGTGGATGACTATTGCCTGCCTAGGCCTAGGTAGCCTTATGTTTGTTGATCAAGGGGTGAAAACGCTATCTGGTGAGCGCTTCAGTAGTCTGCGTGAGCGGTTGGGCCTTACCCCTGGTTCCCTCGGATCGAAGCTAGGCTTTGCCGAAAGTACGATCATGACCTGGGAGAGGACATCGCCGCCGGCCTGGGCCCATCCAGCGATGATAGGACTGACAGTTTTATCGCTGGTAGGCTAACCAAGCTCTAATTTCTGAGCGGTTCCTTTGAGTTGGCAAAGGCGGGCAGTGCGTTACCCTGTTCGCCTTCATTAAACTGATTACAGAGGAATAGTGCACGATGTGGTTCAAAAACGTTTTGGTCTATCGGCTGACCCAAGATCTGCCTCTTACCCTCGAGAGCCTTGAGCAAGCGCTGCGTACCAAGGTTGCCAAGCTACCTGAAAGCCAAGTCCTCCAAACTGTTGGCTTCCTTGCTCCTAACAGCAAGAACCCCGACGCTCCCCTTGCTCACGTTGTTGATGGTGTGTTTCTCGTGGCACTCCGGATGTATGAACGTATCCTCCCCCCAGCAGTAGTAGCTGATGCTGTCGCTGAGAAGGTGGAAGAAATCGAGCTCAGTCAGCTGCGAAAGGTCTACAAAAAGGAAAAGGATCAGATCAAGGACGAGATCACCCAGGCCTTCTTGCCGCGCGCCTTCATCAAAAAGGCAACAACCTACGCTGCCATCGATCTCAAACAGAACCTGATCTATGTGAACACCTCGAGCCCTAAATCGGCAGAGGCACTTCTCTCGACATTGCGAGAGGTGCTGGGCAGCCTGCCGGTACGTCCTGTAGCAGTCAAAATTGCACCAACGGCCACCTACACTTCCTGGATCAAGACCGAGAAGGCTGCTGATGATTTCTACGTCCTCAGCAACTGCCGTCTGAACGACATCAGTGAGGACGGCGGGGAAATCCAGGTCAAGAATCAGGACCTTACATCTGACGAGATCAAACAACTGCTCGATAGCGGTAAAATCGTCAGCCAGATCAATCTGGCTTACAAGGACTTGCTGAGCTTCACTGTGAACGACAAGCTTGCAATTCAGGGCCTCCGTTTTGAATCGCTCCTGCATGAGAAGGCAGTTCAGGATGGTGGTGATGATGCAGATTCCCAATTTGACGCATCTTTCCTGCTCATGATGAAAACCTTGAACGAAGCCGTTCCAGCGTTGCTTACCGCCCTGGGCGGCGAGGATATTCCCGCCGGCGTTTAACTGACTGAATAAGGCCCGCCGCATGCGGGCCTTATGGTGAAAGCATGAATGATGTCGACAGCTTTATTCTCACGGTCCTGAAGACCGATGCGCTACCGGACAGCTTCAGTCTGGAGCAAGTCCAAGCTCTTATAGGCTCAGCTTTGGAGCATTCCGCGGACAAACAGTCTGCTCTTGACGAAGAGCGCATTCGCAATCTTCGCTCAGCCCTTCATACAATCGAGGAAACCACCACAGATACTGTGGCTGGGCTTGCTGCGCGGCATGCAAGGCTGTTAGATGATGACTGATGCCTACCAGCCGATAGCCGCGACTCAAATCCAAGCATTGCAACCCTTACTGGCTGGCTTCACCAAAGGCCTCATTGATCTAGCTACCCGCATTGCCAGCGGTCTTGCTGAGGTAGGTCTACCTACGAGCTTTGATCTGCAGGGCGACTGGGTAAAGCTCACTTTACTGACTGATCAGGGGGGCATCACCTTTGCCCTCATGGAGCCTGAGGTGTGCGGGTTATCGAACGAGGCTTTACCGATGCGTGTAGGGGTTAGCTTGTCGTTCGGTATTCCGGACGGAAACGAACTGACCGATAAGCCGGACACGATGTTCTACTTGCCGGCTTCGTTCACCGTGGATCAGCTCTTGGCACTCGGCCGAGGTCAATTTTCACCACTGCAGTTCACAGAGCTGTTGAACATGTCGGTGCGCCATGCCATGTCATCTCCACGTGATAAGTTCCCTCGCTCAATCCTCCTGATGATCGCTGAGCGAACTTCTTTACGTGACACTGGGGTTCGGTATTTTGAGCTTTGGACCCAGTCCCGTGGGGGTGTAGACATTCAACAACTACGCCCTACCAACAACCCGCACATCGCTGCAGCTGAAGCACGCACGCTTGGCTTCCAGCCAACTATCTATCGTTGCCAGTCAGGATTGTTCATCAGCTTTACGGAGACTGATGCAGGGGTGTTTTTATGAGAAGGCCACTCAGCGCTGGGATCGGTCTGCTGATCACCTTGAGCCTTGTTCAGGTGCAAGCACGTGCAGCACCTGTAGAAACACTGCCCAAACCAATACGGACCTCGTTGAAAACCGATTCGATAGTCTGCTCGCATCCCGAATCCCTATTCCTCATATACGAGGCAAGCTCTATTGCAATGGCCGGCGGGGGTAGCGATGCATTCAAAGCCTATTTTGCGGCTGCTGGGAACGTGTTCGAAGCACGATCTGAGTGTCTGGTCCAATCCCAGAGCATCGAGGTGACAGTAGAGGGTTACACCACGATTAATAATCCACTAAAACCCGAGCCAGTGGTATACGGGCGCTTTGGAATTGAGGGTTCGGATAATAAGGTTTGGGCCACGATTGGAAACCTCCCGGCCTTTGAGAAGGATGCTTTACGCTCGGGGTTGGTGAAATCATCCGCCCAAATAGCGGATACCCCACGATGAAAGACGCCTTAGCTGCTGTGCTTGGCGGAATATTGAATGGTTTTGAACAGGAGAGCCATGAAGCATACCTGGGTCTGGCCGAAACAGATTTCTATGCAAAGCTCGCTCAGGATATCGAAGAACGAACGCCCGAACGTTTCTCGATGCACCTGAGTGTCGAGCATATGAGAGCTGTGGACGGCTTGCTCCTGGCGAAACTTGGGGGTAACTCGAGTGCAAAATTCCTGTTTAAGCATGGGGATTTTATTGAGTCACATGTAAGAAAGGCCATCGAGCGTGCTGAAGGTTTTTCTTGTGGGGCAGATAAAACCAGAACCGTTATGCGTACGTTGGCTCGGCATCTTGTTGACGGCATCGCCATTGATCACGATTACTCAGGTGAGCGTACATACCACCTGCCAACAACAGTGCTTACGAACCAGGTTGAGGTCTTAAGTTTTTTCAATGGGCTGCACCGTCTATACTACGGTGATCCTGTCCCTTACCTTTCCCACCTGATGGCCTATCCACCCGCCAGCGCTATTTCATAATCAGGCGGTGACCGCGGCCGGCGAGCCTGGCCGCGTCAACCTCGTCATCGAATGGCGCAGTATTCCTTAAGGTCAGCGATACGTTCTTGTGAATACATGTCGCCCGACGGGAGCTTTCGAGTCTCAGTACGCTCAGTGGTTTGAGCTATACCCGGAATTCCGTCTCGGGCCTGTGTGATGGTGTAAACAAGGCGTACATCGTGACAAGGCTGAGGCTCACAACCCTTTTCTGAGGAGCAGATTTTTGCTGACTTCTCGACTAATGCATCAATCTGCCGGCACTCGATATTTGAGAACCCAGCCTTGCATTTGAATCCTTCAAGCTTGAGATCGTTGATCAGGCTCGCCATCGCCGGGCTTGGATCGGTTATCCAAGCGGATGTACATCCAGCTAACGATGCAACGGTCAATAGAAGCATGGCTGTTGTCGTTCTAGGCACTGCCCTTCTCCAGCTGGCGCTGATCTTGAATGCGTTGATAGATCTCATCTCGATGAACATCAACATCCTTCGGAGCAGTGATCCCCAAGCGGACCTGGGTACCAACGCAGCTCAGGACAGTAATCGTGATGTCATCACCAATCTTGATTGATTGACCGCTGTTTCGAGTAAGTACGAGCATGTTGCCTCCTGTATTGACTCCAAGACCATATCCCCTGCTCGGGTCCGACGCATCCGAAAAATGGTCCTCCGAATTCAGTGCTGGGATTCTCATGAATTCCGACGACCCCTTTTGGCGTGCAATCGAAATATCAGCCGTTATCCTCGGAGGCTGACCTGTTCTCGAGACCAAGACTGTGCAGATTTCAATGAAGAAGATCGTTTTGACCGTTGCCGCCATGGCGATGGCAGCTGCTGCATACGCAGCTTTGCAGCGGCCGGACGATGTGCAAGCACTTGCTACTGCGCAGGTTGAGGATTCCGACACCGTAAGATTGGCGATCGGCAAGGCATTCATTGCTGATCCTAAGTCTTTTGATCTGCCTGCAGCGTCTACACGTTTGGGTAAAGCCCGGCTGGAAGGATATGCGGTCTGCACGCAATCTGCTGAAGCCACTGCGGCCCAATACATTGAGGTTTCTCAGATGCTTGACGCTGTCGCGAACAATGTTCAGGACTTTCAACGCGTCATTGATGGGGTTATGGAATCGAAATCCGGCATGTCTGACTGTGATTTCCGCGTAATCGTAGCTATGGCACAAGCCAACAAGGGTATTTGATCACCCATGCATTCTTCGTCCGCCTTTCGTTATCGTCTTGTCTACCTCCATGTCGGCAGATTGAAAGCGAAGTGCGTAAATTCAAAAGTAAAGTGAGCCAGCTCACTCTTCTTGCTTCAACCGCCGCAATGCATATATGCATCGCGGGGTGCACGGGTAACCCCTAATGGACCACAGCAATCCAAGCACACAGCAACTCCCTGGGATGGAAAATGTATCAGCTTCGGCTGGCCGCCCCGACAACTCTATCGCTGCCAAGCTGCGCAACATGCAGCATCGCAACATGCAACGCTCGGCCGGGCCAGATCTGCAGGGCGAACTATTCAACCCATATGAAATCCGACTTGATGATGCTGATCACAGTAATCTGGTATCGATCTACGATGCTCTGCCTCGGTTCAGTTGGGCTTCGAAGACTGTTCGTGACATGAGCCAGATGAGCACCCAGCTTGAGGGCAGCCTCAATGGTCAGCCCTTCCGTGTGGTCATGAAGGCTGTGAGCATGGAGATCCCAATTAAAATCAAAGGAAAGGCGACTGGCCAGACGGAGTGGGTTGGCTTGTACCCCAGCAGCCGCGAAGAGTGTGTTGAGGAGGCTCTTCGAAAGTTCAGCACACAGCCCGGGCGCTTCAATGAGGTGAAGTGCTCTGTTAGCTTCAGCCTTTACGACCTCCGGCAGGAACTCAAGTCTGTAGGCCATACCTACACCTACGATGAACTGCGCCAGGCGCTGGACATCCTGGCAAAATCAAGCTTGACGATACAAACCCGGTCCTCCGATGGAGACGTGATAGACATTACCTCCAACTATCTCCCATTTCTCTACTTGCGAAGCAAGAACAAGAAGAGCAAAAACTACATCGATGTGAAGGATATTTCCGATCAGGAGAAGGGTGACGCCACTCTGTGTATGGCCGTATTACACCCCCTGATCTCACGTGGCATCGAACGGGGCGATTACCGCCTGTACCACTACTCAACCTCGATGAAACTCACGAACAGTCTTGCTAAGACTTTAAACCGGGAGCTTTCAATGCGCTGGCGGAATGCTTCCCCTACCCACCCCTATCGCTTCCACCTTGTTGAGTTTTTGAGTAATACAGCGAGGGGCTTGTCCAAACGCATGCCTGAGGATTATCGGGCGGTGAACATAGCCTTGGCCGAGCTTGTGCAGGAAGGGGTGCTCTCCGAGTTTAAGTCGACACCGATCAAGAAGCCTAAGGGCAAAGGTGCAATCGACTACGTCTACGAAATCCTACCAACTAAAAAGTTTGTCGGGATGATGATCGATGGCCATCGTCGAGAAAACAACCGCCAGCTTGCCCTCACAGCGTAATCAACCGGCATACAGCATTAAGCCCGCATCATGCGGGCTTTTTTGCACTTGCTGAAAACTTCCCCTACACAACTCGGATTTGGGAAATTATGACTTTCAAGCTTTGGTAGCGGCCGTGAGGGTTGCGTCTATTACGCAGCCCGGGCACTGGTTGGGAGAAGTGCGTGCATTTGGCTGTCCAACCAAAGATGCCTTCATCGTCTCAAATTCAGAGGGTGAGAGGTTTCGATAGCCATTGCGCCAAGGGTCGTTCGGAGAATCCAAAAATCTAATACTGCCCTCGTTGCCTGCTGCTCTGACTGACTGTTCAAGCCTTTCATCGATGCTCTGTTTTTCGATCATGGTTTGATTTCCTGGGTCAGCGTTTGACTAATCATAATTGAACCCCTAAGCATCGCTCAATGGATTCAGGAGAACCTTCGTTACAGACCAATTGTAACCGAAGGCTTAGGTGCCATCCTGTTGCGCTCATTAATCCTAAGTCCGCCGCGACAGGTTTGAATAGGCAGCTATAGTTGTATTTCTCTCAAACCAACCTGTTCTGAAACATGTTCCAGGTGCAGGCAAATCAGAAGTCAGGAATGGTGCACGATTGCCGAGCCTAATCTTCTCTCGATACCAAATTATACTCGGTTTCCTTGCCTCCAATCCGAGGACTCTGCATCTTCATGTCAAGACCTCGCTGTCGAATCACGTTCAAACCTTATTCAAAATCGACATCTGGCCGATCCGCCGTAAGCGCCCGGCAAAGTCACCTACCCGATCCCCGCAATAAGGGCGATGTTCTCCACTTAAAAATACGTGGACACCATTGCCCTTATCATCAGGATTGCCATGCGCCAAAGAACCTCTTACCCCAAACCATTCAAAGCCCAGATCGTCCAGGAATGCCTGCAACCCGGCGTGTCGCTAGCCAGCGTAGCCCAGCGCCACGGCATCAACGCCAACTTGGTTCGAAAGTGGCTACCTGTTTATCGTGATTGCCAGGCGCCGGCGTTGCCCGCTTTCGTTCCGATGAAACTACCATCCCCACCAAGGCCCGATCAGCAAATGTCCGTCAACATCGAGGTGCCTTTCGGCCAGCAGAACCTCACCGTGAAGTGGCCATCTACAGACCCTGTGGGGTGTGCCCGTTTTATCCGTGAGCTTGCTCAATGATCCGCATCGACGCCATTTGGCTCGCTACCGAGCCCATGGATATGCGCGCTGGTACCGAGACTGCTTTGGCCAGAGTCATTACGGTATTTGGTGCGGCGAAGCCGCACTGCGCCTATTTGTTTGCCAATCGACGGGCCAACCGAATGAAAGTGCTGGTTCACGACGGTATTGGGGTTTGGTTAGCAGCTCGGCGGTTGAATCAAGGTAAATTTCACTGGCCAGGCATTCGACAAGGTAGCGAGCTGAAACTGGATACTGAACAACTTCAAGCCTTGGTGCTTGGTCTGCCGTGGCAGCGCGTTGGGGCTGGCGGTGCAATCACGATCCTTTAAAAAGGCTGTAATTAACGCCTGGGTCTGCTGCCGTAGGCGGTCTGCTTTGGTAAAATCCACGGGATGAATTCCTTGCCCAACCTCGACCAAATGACCCCCGACCAACTGCGCGCCCTCGCTGCGAAGTTGATGTCGAAGGTCGACACCATGGGCAGAAAGATCCATCGCGATCAAACCATCATCGAACAGCTGACTCACGAGATCGCGATCCTCAAACGGCACAGGTTTGCCAAGCGCAGCGAGCAGATCAGCCCTGAGCAAGGCAGCTTGCTCGACGATCTGCTTAACACTGATCTTGAGGCTATCGACGCTGAGCTGACGGCACTCCAGCCGGCTCCGGCTCCAGAAGATGTGCGCCAAAAACCAAAGCGCGCACCTCTGCCGCCGCAGTTTCCACGTACCGTCATTCATCACGAACCAGAAAACACCCAGTGCACTTGCGGTTGCCAGCTTCAGCGCATCGGCGAAGACGTCAGCGAGAAGCTCGATTACACGCCAGGCGTGTTCACCGTAGAGCAACACGTACGTGGGAAATGGGCCTGCCGCCGGTGCGAAACGCTGATCCAGGCACCGGTACCGGCCCAAGTGATCGACAAGGGCATCCCGACCGCAGGTCTGCTGGCTCATGTGATGGTGGCGAAGTTCGCTGATCATTTGCCGCTGTATCGGCAGGAGAAAATCTTCGGCCGCGCCGGTTTAGCGATACCTCGCTCCACACTGGCTCAATGGGTTGGGCAGACCGGTGTACAGCTTCAGCCGCTGGTTGATGCCTTGCGAGAAGCCGTTCTGGAGCAGCAAGTTGTCCACGCCGATGAGACGCCGGTGCAGATGCTTGCGCCCGGACAGAAGAAAACGCACCGAGCTTATGTATGGGCTTACTGCACCACACCGTTTTCAGCGCTAAAGGCTGTGGTCTATGACTTCAGTGCGAGCCGCGCCGGTGAGCATGCGCGAAACTTCCTCGGTTCATGGAACGGCAAGCTGGTGTGCGATGACTTTGCTGGCTACAAAGCCGGATTCGAGAAGGGCATGACCGAAATCGGCTGCATGGCCCACGCTCGCCGTAAGTTTTTCGATCTGCACGCAGCGAATAAAAGCCAGTTGGCAGAACAAGCACTGCACTCGATTGGTGGGCTGTACGAAGTTGAACGCCTGGCGCGGGACATGAGTGATGAGGATCGGTGGCGAATACGGCAAGAAAAAGCGGCGCCGTTAGTGAAAGCACTGCACGACTGGATGTTGGCCCAGCGCGATCTTGTGCCCAACGGATCAGCGACGGCGAAAGCCTTTGATTACAGTCTTAAACGCTGGATAGCGCTGACGCGCTATCTGGAGGATGGGGCTGTGCCCATAGACAATAATCCGGTCGAGGTGCGACACGAAGTCGCTTAATGAAGTTGTTCCCCCTTGGTGGGAACCACCCGTGTCACCGGGTGAATCTAGAAGGCTGAATCAAGAGCGCCTTCGACAATGTAACGAGGCGCCGCAAGGTGCGGGGTACCAATCGTGAGAGGCGTACCCTTCTGGCAGCCATGGCCGGACAAGTGCTAGATAGTTGGTATGGTGAACACACGTGAATCTGCGCAACGATCGTTAAATTAAGCGAGCGGAAATGGCTTACACGCTCGAACCAAAATGGTAATGGAGGTGGGAACTGCGTCTTTCTACTACGCATTCGTGACCCACATGCCTCCCGGTCGATAGCAGGCACCTAACCCGACGCACTTCAGTAAGCGGAACGTGGAAATCCCGTATCGCTCCCGTCAGGGAAAGCCGTTTGTAAAAATTGCCCATGGCGGTGCGGGCGAAGGAACGAGGAAAAAGCGAACGCCGTCCTGTAATGGGTTGGATAGAGGTTGAAACATCACTTCACGCGAAAGCGGGCAGACGTCCTCATGGTCTCTCTTCACACGAGAGTAGGTAGAACCCTTTCAACGGAAGGAGAGCAAATGAACGCAGCAGCATTGGCGTGTGCACC
>Ga0180008_1001158_pt1 | contig 17528 bp, 14 predicted proteins | sample MM_PW_MetaG_FD_121121 | JGI IMG/M metagenome (GOLD analysis project Ga0180008, IMG submission 121121) | Groundwater microbial communities from the Aspo Hard Rock Laboratory (HRL) deep subsurface site, Sweden - MM_PW_MetaG | ecosystem: Environmental > Aquatic > Deep subsurface > Groundwater...
CGCTTCCGCTCTGCTGGTTTAAAGCCACGATACCGAAGTGGTAGTTCAATATTGTCAAACAGGCTGTAGTCTTTAATCAGGTTAAAACCCTGAAAAATAAAGCCAATCTTCTCATTGCGCAGTGTAGATAACTCCCGGTCAGACAAGCCTTTAACCGACTTGCCATCCAGCAGGTAATCACCTTGATCAAAATTTTCCAAAGTTCCAAGCACATTAAGTAAAGTCGACTTCCCCGAACCCGAAGGACCAGTTAATGCCACAAACTCGCCTTCATTAACCCTAATACTGATGTCACGCAACGCATGTGTTTCCACTAGTTCAGTGCGAAAAATTTTTGATAAGCCTGTTAATTCAATCATCATATCCTCCTGATTTTTATCAGTTCAGCCGCACCATAGCGGCATCCTTAAACTCATTCAAACTAGAAATCACCAGTTGATCGCCTTCTTTCGCCCCATCTAGCAATTCCACCCATTGCACAGAAATAGCGCCAAGTTGCAAAGGGGTCTTTGTTGCCAATCCGTCTTGCACCAGATAACCAGTCCGGCCTCCGCCACTGGCCACAAAATCGCCACGCTTGATGCGAAGCACATTGTCTTTTTGCTCAATAATGACGCGGGCAGATAAACGCTGGTTCTGACGTAAGCTGGTGCTGTCGTTCTGAGAAAAACGTACCCGGGCTGTAACTAAGTTGTCTTTGACTTCAGGGGCTATATGACTCAGCTCACCTTTCAGTTGCTGATTACCCAAATTCACTTCGACCGGCATACCCACAGCTAAATCGCGGATATAACTTTCCTGTACCGAAAGTTCAGCTTCGTAACGACTTAAATCAATGACAGTGAGTAAACCTATACCCGCCAGTACATGGCTTTGCTGTTCCACCAGCCAGTTACCGACCTGGCCTGTGACAGGGGCTTTAATTTGTAATGCCGCCAGTTTACGGTCCAGTTCAGCCACCACCAAAGCCTGACGAGCTAAGGCGGACTGACCAGACTTTTTTTCGAAACTCAATTTATCCGAAGCCAAGGCGACTTTACGTTTGGCATGGTCAAATTCCAGCTCGGCCTGCAATAAGTTGTCTTTGGCGACGTCATAATCCAACTGGCGAATGACACCGACTTTAATGGATTGCTCAGCGCGGGCCAGCTCACGTTTGGCGGCTATTAAGTTCACCTGAGCTGTGTTTTGCACTTGCTCCATATCCAGTTGCAGTTCACGGGCTAATAAAGCGGTACGCTCAAAGTCGGATTCCATACTGGCCAGCAAAGCACGTTGTTGCTCCAGCTCGTTATCCAAAGCCGGACTGGACACCACGGCTAATAAATCGCCCAGCTGTACAGCTTCGCCTGGTTGCTTCAGATACTGCACCTGACCCGCTTCCTGACTAAATAAAGTAGGTGCATTGGCCGCAACCACTCTGCCCTGCACTGATAAGTCGCGGGTAAAACTGCCGCGTTCTACTATGGCCAGTTGCACCTGATCTTTTGGCAACACCAAAGATGCCTGAGCCGAGCTGGCAGCCAGCAGGCTATAACTGATATAACAGATACCAGCCATAAACAAAGTGGCCAACAAAGGACGCCGCCACTGTCTGGTTTTGTTTGGTTGGATTTGAATATCCTGATTTTCTGTACCCTGGATCATCGTTGTTCTCCATAATCTGATTAACCAGATATAGCAGGGAACGTGCCATCACAAAAAATGAACATAAGTCATTGTTTTATAATGAAACACAAGAAGATTTCTGACTAATTAAAACTGTCCGCGGACAGATAAAGTGTCCGCACAAATCAAGCGGACAGCGGACATAAAGAAACGAAGGAGTAACAATGCATTATTTATTGCAGTATCAAACATCAGCAGACTATCTGGAAAAACGGGTGTTGTTTCGTGCCGAACATTTGCAGCTGGCCTGGTTGGCCGCAGAGCGAGGTGAGTTGGTATTAGGCGGAGCAGTTGGCGAGCCTATTGAAAGTGCTTTGCTGTTATTTAACGTCACAGATCCGGCGCAGGTTCAAGCCTTTGCCGAATCCGATCCCTATGTGATCAACGGCTTAGTCAGCAGCTACCGTATCCTGCCATGGCATACGGTAGTGGGTGAGGAAGCCGGGAACCCTATTCGATAAAAATAATTCGGGTCAGAGTAAAATTAAATCTGACGATTTAATTTTACTCTGACCCGAATTAAGTTATTTTTTCTGCCACTGACCGTTCAGCTGGATAAACTGGCCAGCTTCGGTTTTTTCAATGGCTTTTTTACCTGCAATAGCTTCAACGTCAGACAGCTGAATGCCGTTTTTAGCGGCCAGTTTCTGATACTCGGCTTTGCGGGCTTTGTTAATTAAGCCTGCAATTTCCTTGGCTTGCGCTGATGAACCCACCACGCCTAAATAACCATTTGGCTGTTCGCCTACCAAACCTTGAGTTTTAGCAGAACCCAAAGCTGACATCGCTTGTTGTAAATCCATCGCCAGCACAGGCAAACTGATAGCAAACAAAACGGATAGCATTAATTTATGTACAGTTTTCATTTTGGCAGCTCCTTAGAATAAACCACTGGAATCACTGATTAATTCGTCCAGTTCTTTGTCCACTTTAATCAAAATTTCGTGCTGAATTTTGACATTCAAATTGATATTAATCGGCTCATTGGGCATAGCAACCTGCACTGTTGGGGTACAGGCTACGCTGACTAAGATGGCCAAACAAAGGCTTAAGGTTTGCTTCATGCGGCACCTCGCTGTGCCGCACTCTTAAGGGCAGCCTTTGGCTGTGAAAATTGTCTATCCTGCCAATTATGCATTGTTACTCCTTGCGGGCGTCTTTGGCTTTTTGGGCTGCCAGACGCTGTTGAACCCGTTTTTTCACTAACTCGCTGACCTGACCACTTAACTGTAAGCTGGTGATCATTGCCGGTAAATTCTCTTCTAAATTAATACTGAAATTCACAGCCCGGCCTTTTTCAAAATCCGGGTTATTGCCTTCCAGTTTAAGTGCCAGTAACAACTGGCCTTCTTTGCTGTAACTGACTCCGGCCGACAGCACTGAAAAATGAAAATTCTGCAGCGCCTGCATCACAATCTTCATGCCCTGATTTGATGCGGCCATAGCCTGGGCTTTATCGGACTGGTAAGAAATTTTGCCACCAGGTTCCAAAGCCGCTACAGAACCCTGAGCCACCGTCAGCTTGCCTTGTTCTATGCTCAGAGGCAAAGTACCGGATATAGTTCCTTGCCCTGTCATATCAGCGCTAGGGTGCTGCTTCAGCAACTCTGCCAACTGTAATTTATCCAGTTGCAGCAACACTTTAGCATCTTTACTTAAATCAATCTGCTGCTCGACACCTCTGACCTGCCCGCCAAATAAAGCCAGTTGTAGCTGCTTCAGGTCTAACTTACCTTTGAACCAATCCGGCGCTTTTGTTTTGTACACCGCATTCAGTTCTACCGGCCCCATCACCAGACCATGGTTAATCTGTTGCAGCTTTAGATCCCCAGTCTGAACTGTCCAGGCCGCACCTTCGCTGAACAACTTCAGTTTGGTGGTTAAACCGGTAAATACAGTTCTGTCGTAAATTCCGCTTAAATCACGCAAAACCAGTTCTGTTTGCTGTTTGCTCAGTGTCATACTGCCAAGATCAAACTCCAGCTGACCTTTGCCTGACGCTTTGCCTTTTTGCAACGTCAGCAGTTCAGGCCAAAAAGGTCCAATGTGCAGCGGATTACCGGCCAGGAAAAACAGCTCTGGCAAGGTCCAGCTGGCACTGACTTTTTGCTCAGCCATTTGCACTTTATGCTCAAGCGATAAGGATTGACTGTTCGCTAACCGACCTTCGATTTGTGCTTGTTGCTGTTGATACAAAGCCGTACCAGCCCAATTCCAGTCCAGCGTTTTTAGTAGCGGATGCTGCAGCTGTTTCAGTTCAAGTTTCAGATCGCTTTTAAGCTGTGTATTTGCCAATAACGCTGGGTCAAATTCCAGCTGCAGTGACTTTGCATTCAGCACCAACTGCTGTATCTGTAAATCAGGTTGCTGATAACTGGTTGTCAGTTGCAAAGGTTCGGTGGCTTCAAATTGCAGCAGGTTGTTTTGCCAGACAGCGCGACCGCTTAGTTTTAGCTCCAGATCAGACAGCTGATACTGCTGCCAATTGAGTTTGCTGCTCACAAGGCTCAGTTCAAACTGTGGAATTTGTAGTTGTTCTGCTGTTGGTGTGATCAAAGCTGTGAGCGCTAACTTTGCATCGCCCACACCTTCAATAGAGACGGCTTGTTGATTCGCCAGTTGCAGCTGTATTTGTTGGCTTTGTTCGCTGTAGGTTAAAGAGCCAGTCAGCTTGCAATCGGCATTTTCAGTGCTGTTGCTAAGCTTAGTATTTAAACGGGCACAAGGCAGCGAGATTTCTATTTGTTCAAAGGACAATACCTTCGGCAACCAAAGCGGCAAAGTGGGCACTGACAGGGCAGAGCCGGGCGCAGTATCAGCAGATGCTGCCAGCTGTAAATCCAATTGGGCTTTTAGTGATTTAGCTTTTAGCAAATCCAAAGGCCAGGGCCAGCCAGTCCAGCCGAGTTCTAATTGTTCCAGTTGCACCTGCTGATGACCGGAAAATGGCAGTTGTAAGGACAACTGCTCAACGCGGGCAGAGCCCCAAGACCATTCAAGGCCTTGCCATTTAGGACTTAGCTGATTCCACCAGAACTGCAACTGAATAAAAGCAAATACGCTGCCTGCCAGCAGTAATAGCAGCAGGTTCCATTTTAACCAGGAGGTCGATTTCTTGGTGCCAGAAACAGGCTTAGTCACTTCGTATCCTCTTTGCTTGCCAGAACTTTAAGCCAGACAGGCTGAATTATGAATGAATTCAGACCCCTAGTCTGGCGCTAAACACAGACAGAAACCAGTGCTATCGAGCCGCTTCCTGCTGCATTGTATCGTTTTGTTACATAGTTGTATCTTTTTAAGCCAAAAGAAACGTGTTCTAATCGGCCCATTAACAAGGAGGAACCTATGAACAAATCCAAACTGGCTATTGCCATCGCTTTTGCTGTGACCTTAGCTGCTTGTGGTACTCAGACCCATTCAAGCTTACCTGCTGGTGTGAAATTAATTGACCAATCCAAGCCGCAGCAAGGTATCCATATTCCCTATAAAAAGTATCAGTTGGACAATGGTTTAACTGTTATTGTCCATGAAGATAACTCAGACCCGCTGGTGCACGTTGACGTAACTTACCATGTAGGCTCAGCCCGTGAAGAGTTAGGTAAATCAGGTTTTGCTCACTTTTTTGAACACATGATGTTTCAGGGTTCTGAAAACGTCGGTGACGAACAACATTTCAAAATTATCACTGAAGCCGGTGGTACTTTAAACGGCACCACCAACTCAGACCGCACCAACTACTTTGAAACTGTACCTGTGAATCAGGTTGAAAAAATGTTGTGGTTAGAAGCTGACCGCATGGGTTTTTTACTGGATGCAGTGACAGAGAAGAAGTTTGAAGTTCAGCGCGAAACCGTGAAAAACGAACGGGGTCAGCGTGTAGATAACCAGCCTTATGGCCGTTTAAATGAACGTGTGTCTCAGGCTTTATATCCGGATGGCCACCCGTATTCCTGGCCAGTTATTGGTTATATGGACGATTTAAACCGCGCAAACGTCAATGACGTAAAAGCCTTTTTCCTGCGCTGGTATGGCCCAAATAACGCTACTTTAACAGTAGGTGGCGCTGTCAAAGCCGAAGATATTCTGCCTATGGTGCAAAAGTATTTTGGTTCTATACCACGAGGTCCTGAAGTAACGGATGCAACCAAGTCTTTCGTAAAACTGCCGGAAACACGTTATATCTCGATGGAAGACAATGTGCATTTGCCACTGGTCTACATCACGTATCCAACAGCCTATGCTACTCATAAAGACGAAGCAGCTTTAGATATCTTGTCGGAAATTTTAGGCGGCGGTAATAACTCACTGCTGTATAAAAATCTGGTGAAAAATCAGCTGGCTGTGCAGGCCGCTGTATCACACCCATGCCGCGAGCTGGCTTGTGAGTTCTCTTTATATGCCCTGCCTCACCCGGCCTCAGGCAAAACTTTGGCTGATATCGAACAAGTGATCCGTGCCAGTCTGACCGAATTTGAACAACGTGGCGTCACAGACGACGATTTGCTGAAAGTAAAAGCCAAGATGGAAGCCAGCAGCATTTTTGGCCTGCAAAGCGTATCCGGCAAAGTCAGCCAGCTAGCTGCCAGCCAGACCTTTCAGGGCAAACCAGATACTATTGCTGATGATATAGCCCGTTATAACGCAGTGACCAAAGAGGATGTGATGCGGGTGTACAACACCTACATTAAAAATCAAAACTCTGTAGTGATGAGTGTGGTGCCTAAAGGCCAGAAACAACTGATTGCCAAAGCAGACAATTTCACGCCGGTAAAACACGACTTTGGTGGCCCATCAAAAACCAAAGCTGAAGATTTACAAGTACGTAAAGCAACAGATAACTTTGACCGCAGCAAACAACCTATGGCGGGTATGAACCCTGCGGTTGAATTACCAGCCACCTGGACTATGGATTTAGGTAATGGCATTAAGGTGTTAGGCAGCCAAAGCACAGAAACACCTACCACCTCTTTATTACTGAAAATCCCTGTCGGCAGCTATTACGAAACGGCTGACAAAGCTGGCGTATCCGCCTTATTGGCCGCGATTCTGAATGAAAGTACGCAGAACTACAGCACAGAACAAATGAGTCTGGAGCTGGAAAAACTGGGTAGCACCATTAGCATCAGTTCAGGCGACAGCTACATTGACGTCTTTGTATCAAGCTTAAGCAAAAACCTGCCACAAACCTTAAAGCTGCTGGAAGAAAAGTTACGCAGCCCTGGCTTTAAAGCAGAAGACTTCAGCCGCCTGCAACAGCAGACCCTGCAAGGTATTCAACACAGTGCAACGAACCCGGCTTATATAGCGGCAACGGCTTACAACAAAATGATGTTTGATGGCAGTATTGCGGCTTTACCCAGCGAGGGCACGCTGGAGTCTGTCAGTAAACTGACGTTGGATGATGTGAAAAACTGGTATCAGACCTACTTTAAACCAGCCGGTGGTCAGTTGATTGTGGTGTCCGATTTAGCCCAGGACAAAGTCGAGTCAGAACTGAAAACTCAGCTGGCTGACTGGCAAGGTAAAGGCCCGACCGTTCAGGTCAATACAGGTAGCATGAAAGCCAAACCAGGCACTATTTATCTGCTGGATAAACCTGATGCACCACAATCTGAGATCCGCATTGGTAAGCGTTCACTGACCCAGGACATTACCGGCGAGTTTTATCAGGCAAGCTTAATGAACTTCGTATTAGGTGGCACTTTTAATAGCCGTATTAACCTGAATCTGCGTGAAGACAAAGGTTACACCTATGGTGCTCGCGCCAGCTTTATTGCTGACAAGTTTGCAGGTACTTACACCGCTTCTGCGGCAGTGCGTGCTGATGCCACTGCCGACTCTATCCGTCAGTTTATCAATGAACTGAATGCCTTCCAGCAAAAAGGTATTGCAGATGATGAGCTGTCTTTTATGCGTCAAGCCATTAATCAGTCGGATGCGCTGAAGTACGAAACGCCAAATGCCAAGTTAGGTTTTATGGCGCAAATTCTGGAATTTAACTTAACGCCGGATTTTGTCCGTGAACGTAATCAGATTGTGTCTGGTATCAGTAAAGAGCAAATTAACGCGCTGGCCGCTAAACACTTAAATACCAAAGAAATGACAATTCTGGTGGTGGGTGATGCCAAAAGCTTAACGCCTGAACTGGAAAAACTGGGTTATCCGGTACAAAAAATCAGCTTATAATAGGGCTCAAACTGATAAGGCCGCCATCTGGTGGCCTTATTTTTATTGATGCTTTAGCTTGTCCATCCGTTATGCCGCCAGTTCTTAACATTCTTGTCATTTGGTTACAAAATTTTCCCACTATTCCATAGGTGAAACCACTTTTGCTCGCTACACTATAGCTGTCGTTTTTCTGAACTTTTTTTGCTGTTTAAAACAAAAAAGTTGGCAGAAAAGCAGGCACAGGCTTAAACAAATTTGGGATCAACAGCTTCATTTTTCTTAAATTTTTATTAATTTATGACTAATCGTCACAATTTAAAAAAAAAACGTGGCACACTAGCCTGTCCGCTGAACCTGGTAGTGGCTGTTCGAGCAGAGCCGCTAATCCTGACTGACGTTGTGGGTGGTCCTAATCCGAAAGTGCAGCAAGGTCGTATTGTGAAGGCTGAAACTTTTGGATCGTTATTAACTTTTTAATCTGGTTACTGTTATGAAAAAATTTAAATCCATATTATTTGCCGTTCTTGGCTTGATCTGTGTGTTTATGGTACTTGCAGGAGTCAAAGGTGGCCAGATTGCAGCCATGATCGAATCGGGCGAAACCTTTGTGCCACCACCGGAATATGTCAGCACTTTTAGTGTGGAACAACAAAACTGGCCTAATACTTATAACGCTATAGGCACAGTATTGGCAGATGAAGGTATTGTCGTTGCCGCTGAAGTACCAGGCCGGGTGAAAAAAATCAGCTTCAGCAATGGCCAACAAGTGACTGCGGGCACAGTGTTGATAGAGCAGGACGTAACCAACGAGCAAGCTCAGTTGCGTTCAGCAGAAGCCAGTTTAAAGCTGGCCAAAACCAGTTACGACCGTTTAGTGCAGTTACGCCGCACCAATATTGCTACTCAAAGCGAACTGGATAACGCCAAACAACAACTCGACAGCGCCTTAGCTCAGGTAGACAACTTAAAGGCGACCTTGCAGAAAAAAGTCATTCGTGCCCCTTTTGATGGCCGTATTGGTATTCGTCAGGTCGACTTAGGTACTGATTTACAGGCAGGTACTGCCATAGTGTCACTACAAGCCACCAACAAAGTACGGGTCAACTTCCCTGTGCCGCAAAACTGGCTGACTCAAATCACTAAAGGGTTACCTGTTGAAGTTTCAGTAGGTGATGGCGCAGTGATCGTCAAAGGTGAAATCAGTGCTATTGGTGCCGAAATTAATACCAACACCCGTAATGTGATAGTGCAGTCTATTTTAGACAACAGCACTGACGTGTTAATACCAGGCATGGCGGTGTCAACTACTGTGACTTTAACGGAGCCACATCAGTTACTGGTGGTACCAAGCACAGCCATTATTTATGCTCCTTTTGGTGACACTGTATTTGTGGTGGAAAAAGATGACAAAGGCGGCTTAAAAGCCCGTCAGCAATTTGTCCGCTTAGGCAAAGCCCGTGGTGATTTTGTTGAAGTGATTGATGGCCTGAAAGCAGGTGAGCAGATCGTCAGTGCAGGTGCATTTAAATTATTTAATGGTCAGGCAGTGGTACTGAGCAAAACTCAGCCGCCAGAATTTAAAGCTGCACCAACACCAGCTGATACCTGATTTGACGAACATCATCACCAGCCATTAACAATGAGCAGATTATGAATTTTACCGATATTTTTATTAAAAAGCCTGTGCTGGCCATAGTGGTCAGCCTGCTGATATTGCTAGCTGGCTTCCAGTCGATGAGCAATATGACGGTACGACAGTACCCACGTTCAGATATAGCTGTGATAAAAATTACCACAGCTTACATTGGTGCAAACGCTGATTTAGTTCGTGGTTTTATTACAACTCCAATAGAGCGGGCTATAGCCTCTGCCGGTGGTATTGACTACATCGAATCACAGAGCACTATGGGCGTGTCGACTGTGACAGCGCATTTGCATCTGAACTATGACCCGCTGAAAGCGATGACGGAAATCAGTGCCAAGGTAAATCAGGTGCGTGGTGATTTACCTCCTGAAGCCGAAGTACCAGCTATTGCTATTGAAGCTGCCGACAGCCAGTTTGCTGCTGCTTACTTAAGCTTTAGCTCAGATATTCTGGAGCAAAACCAGATCACTGAATTTTTAACCCGTTCAGTACAGCCGCGTTTAATTGCCATTAGTGGTGTGCAAAAAGCCGATATTCTCGGTGGCCGTACCTTCGCAATGCGGGTCTGGTTAAAACCAGAGCGTATGGCGGCTTTAGGCATTACCGCTTCAGATGTTCGTAAAGCACTGACCGACAATAATATTCAGGCCACTATAGGTCAGACCCGGGGTGCTTACACTCAGGTGAATTTACGCGCCAACACCGATATGAAAGGTGTGGACGAGTTTAAGCGCATGATTTTACGCCAGAATGGCGACGGTATCGTACGTTTATCTGATGTAGCCGACGTTGTACTTGGTGCAGACGATTACAACACTGACGTCAACTACTCAGGCGAAACAGCTGTATTTATGGGTGTGTTTGTTGCGCCAAACGCCAACTCTCTGGACGTAATTAAAGCCGTCACTAAAGAGATGGAGCTGATTAAAGCTGAGCTGCCCAGTGGTTTAACAGGTGAGGTGTCCTACGACGCCACTAAATACATTGAAGCAGCTATTGATGATGTCGTAAAAACGCTTGGCGAAACCTTACTGATTATCGTCATCGTCATCTTCCTGTTTTTAGGTTTCAGCCGCTCAGTGCTTATTCCTATTATCGCCATACCGCTGTCATTGATTGGCGCCATGTTTATTATGAAAGTCTTTGGCTTCTCATTAAACCTGCTGACGCTGCTGTCGATAGTTCTGTCTGTAGGTCTGGTGGTGGATGACGCCATTGTTATGGTGGAAAACATTGAACGCCATATTCAAAACGGCCTGAAACCATTCAAAGCAGCATTAGTTGCAGCCCGCGAATTGGGTGGCCCTATTATTGCGATGACAGTCACGCTGATTTCGGTTTATGTGCCTATAGGTTTGCAAGGGGGTTTAACCGGTACTTTGTTCCGCGAGTTTGCTATTACACTGGCAGGTGCCGTGGCTATTTCCGCCATAGTGGCTATTACGCTGTCACCTATGATGGCATCGCGTATGTTAAAACCTCATACCAGCAATAAAGCACCTCTGGACGGTATTTTTAACCGCTTCCAGCACTTTTACAGCCGTAAGCTGGAAAGCAGTTTAAATAACAGATCCGGTGTTTATGTATTCTGGATAGGCATCATGCTGCTTTGTGTACCTTTGTACAGCATGTCACCCAAAGAACTAGCACCTGTGGAAGATCAGGGTGTTATCTTTGGTATTGTCGATTCACCAGCCAACGCTACAGTCGATCAATCATCTTATTACGGCAAATACGTCAACGAAGCTTTTATGTCAGTGCCAGAAACAGACTTTACCTTCCAGATCACCTTCCCTACCGGTGGTTTTGGCGGCATGGTGACCAAACCCTGGTCTGAACGTGAACGCACTGTGTTTGAAGTGATGCCGGAAGTACAACAAAAGCTGGCTGAAATTTCAGGGGTACGGATATTACCTATCACTCCACCTTCGTTACCTGGTGGTGGTAATTTCCCGGTTGAGTTTGTGATTGCTTCTACAGCTGAGTCTGAAGAGATATACGACTATGCACTGAAACTGGAAAAAGTGATGCGTGAAAGCGGCATATTCCCTTTCCAGGTCATTGATATGAAAGTGGATCAGCCAGAGTATCAGCTGAATATTGACCGCGATAAAGTAGCAGATTTAGGCCTGAATATGCGTGATGTAGTGCAGGACTTAGGCACCTTGTTAGGGGGTGGTTACGTCAATCGCTTTAACATGTCAGGCCAAAGCTACAAAGTGGTGCCGCAAGTGAAACGGATGGAGCGTTTAACGCCTGATGATTTAACCAACCTCTATATCAAAGGTCCACAAGACCAGATGATTCGGGTCGATCAAATCGCCAGCCTGACGCACAGCACTGTGCCACGCAGTATCAACCGTATGCAGCAGCTCAACGCAGTGAAAATCAGTGGTGTGACTATTAAACCGCTGGACGAAACTTTAACTTTCCTTGAAACCGAAGCGAAAAAGTTATTGCCTAGTAGTTATTCTGTGGATTACACAGGTGAATCCCGTCAGTTAAAACGTGAAGGCAACACCTTCCTGCCGGCTTTTACTCTGGCTGTGACTATGATTTTCCTGGTGCTGGCAGCTCAGTACAACAGCTTCCGTGACCCTATCGTCATCTTGTTAGGTTCGGTACCTTTGGCTCTGTTTGGTGCGCTGGTCTTCACCTTCCTGAAAATCCCAGCGCCAATGCCATTTTTCACCGACGGTTTTACCAGTACGCTTAATATCTATTCGCAGGTGGGGTTAGTCACGCTGATAGGTTTGATTGCTCGTAACGGTATTCTGGTAGTGGAATTTGCCAACAAGCTGCAGGAACAAGGTAAGTCTAAACTGGAGGCTATTCGTGAAGCTTCAGTGCTGCGGTTACGTCCTGTGATGATGACAAGTATCGCCACTATCGCAGGTCACACTCCGCTGATCTTCGCTGAAGGTGCAGGTGCTGCGGCCCGTAACTCAATAGGTATAGTCTTAGTACTGGGTATGACTATTGGTACTTTGATGACACTTTTTGTCTTACCTTCTGTCTATATGCTGATCGCTAAAGATCACAGTCATGACAAGGTGATGGATGAAGACGATGATCAAGAAGAAGACCATCAGGTAAAACCAGCCTAAAACCAAAACATGAAAATGGGGTCAGATCACATTAGTTATGCGTAACTAATGTGATCTGACCCCATTTTTATTGAGTTAATAGCAATTCAAATTCTTGTGGTGGGACAGCTTTTGACCATAAGTAACCCTGAGCACAGCGACAACCTGCCTGCTGCAGTAATACCAGACTTTGCCCATCCTCTACCCCTTCGGCCACTGTATGCAAACCTAAACTGGTCGCTAATTGAATGATCCCTTTGACCAAAGCCAAATCTTTCTCATTTTGTCGGATACGGGCAACAAAGGAGCGGTCTATTTTCAAACTGCTCAGGCTAAACTGACTTAAATAACCCAGGTTTGAATATCCAGTGCCAAAATCATCAATAGCAAAACGCACGCCCAAAGCCGACAACTGCTCAATTTGTTGTTTCACCAAAGCCGTATCATCAATCAATACGGATTCCGTCAGTTCCAGCTCCAGCAAATGTGCTGCCAAACCTGTTTCTTTTAGTACTTGTGTGACCACTGTTGGTAAATCGCCTTGCTTAAACTGCATAGCCGAAATATTGACAGCAATACCTAAAGCAAAACCCGACTTTTGCCACAACACAGCCTGAGCACAAGCGCGCTGCAGTACAAACAAACCAAGCTCCTGAATTAACCCCGTTTCCTCAGCCAGAGGGATAAACACATCGGGTGGAATGGTTCCTAACTCTGCATCAGTCCAGCGCAATAAAGCCTCGGCGCCACTGATGCTATTGGTTTTTAAATCATAGGTAGGTTGATAAGCAACAGTAAAAAGCTGCTGTTTTACTGCCATACGCAAACGCATCATCAGGTTAAATTTATCCAGCTGTTGCTGCTCCATTTCAGACTGATACCAGCAAAACCTGTTGCGGCCCATCTTCTTCGCCTGATACATAGCTGTGTCAGCTTTTTTACAGAGTAGGTGAAAATCAGTGCCATCTTGCGGAGCTAGCACAGCACCAACAGAGGCCGACAGCTGCACTTTGTGCTGCTGCACCATAAACTCCTGCTGACAGCTTTGTAATAAATTCTGAATACGCTGATCAAGTTCTGCCTGATGTTGCCACTGAGTTAAAATCATCACAAACTCATCGCCACCGAAACGGCTCAGCACATCCTGCTCTGACAGCTGACTTTGTAAAACCACAGCCAATTGTTGCAACACTTCATCACCAGCCTGATGACCCAAAGCATCGTTAACAGGTTTAAAGTTATCTAAATCAATAAATAATAAAGCTACAGGCCCTTGCGGTTTTACGGCTATTGCTCTTTGAAAGCCCAGTTCACATTGAATCCTATTGACTAAGCCTGTCAGCGGGTCGTGCTGAGCTAAACGCTGGATTTCCAGCTGAGATTTCACCACCCTTTCGTTTTCTTGTTTTAACTGTAGTAATACGTCTTTGGTATCACGAGCTATCAACCTCATGGTAAAGCCGCTGACAATAAGCAGTATATTTAAGGTAATAAATGAATTTAATGTAGCCCTGGGTTGACGGAATTCAACCCAGCCATACAAAGTGGCTAAAGCCATAGAAGAACAAAACAGTAGAATAAATCCAAATAACAGCAGATAAAAGCGCCGACCACTGTACATAGCGGCATAAGCCAGCACCAGCGGATAACCCAACAACATCAAATCAAAAATCCCCAGATTGATGCTGATCAGGCTGCAGATCATCAAGGTCAGCAACCACAATAGTGTAGCAATGGCAAAACGGATTTTAGACTGGTAAAGCAAAACTAAAATACAGATCAAACCAACAGCTGTCGCCAACAAAATGGCTGTGGATTTTGGGCCTGAGGGGAAAGAGCCACAAATTACAGCGACCAGACAAATCCAGACAATTTGTTTTAATCGCTTCAGCTGTGTTGCAGTTAAAGCCGTAATATCAGAACCGGCTGAAAATTCGAATAAGGTCCACTGCTTCATATTCTGCCTTGTGTCTGCATTCTCAATTCCATATCGTCATTCAGTTAAACGATAAAACCTGCAACAACAGGCCAGAGCTGCAGAATACCAGACTGCTAACAAATTAATACAGTTGCAGCTTAGATAATTTGCTATGAAATAGAAGCGGCAAGCTTGGACACCAGACTATATTTTTTCACAACAGCAGGTTCCTGTAACAAAGCCTGTAATTGCTCGACAGTCGTTTTCACATGATCTGCTTGCCAATGTGCTGTTTCGGCTTGGCTACCTGACCATAATTCACAGGTAGACAATCTATTCAGATGGGTTGTGGAGATCAGTATTTCATAACGTTCGCATCCCTCCTCCAACAAAGAGTGAGTGGCCAGAGTGGTTAAAAGTAACTTCGCTTCTTCAATGTAATGGGGCTGTACTAACAACTCTGCCGTGACATAAACTTTTTCCATCCCGATTTCCTTAAAAATTGACGGCTGTCTAAACCTATTTCAACAACCTGCATGAAACACGCTGTAACTCTCTCAGCGAGATCCAACTTCAGGCACTACGTTTTATCACTAAAAATACACCAATGAGCATCATGGCCAAACCTACTAAACGTTTGCCATCTAACACCGATTGCTGGGCTCCTAACAGTCCATAGTGATCAATAAAACTAATAGCGATCAGCTGCCCCAACAACACAAATGAAATAGCGTTACCCACGCCGTACTGAGGAGCCACCCAGGTGACGCTTAATACATAAAAGGCCACCAGCAATCCTCCCAGATAGAAATACCAGGGGATATTGGCGCGAAATATGTTGGTTGGCAGTCCTTCTGTTTTTAACAAAAAAGCCAATGACAGGGAAAAACCAACAAAAAACAACAACGCAGTCGCCAATGCTGAACTGCCAAGCTTAGCGCCCAAATGACTGTTTAACGCCGCCATTACAGGTATGCCTATGCCAGCTGTCAGCATCAGGCTTGGAAATAATAAATTGCTCGCCATGACTTTTAACTCCGGGGTTAAATAAGAGGTTCCGCAGCACTGTAGCTACGGAACCTCAAATCATTCAGTTGCTTAACTGCTTGACCATGGCTTTAGCTACATCATGAGCACTGGCTGGGTTTTGACCTGTAATAACACGGCCACTTTCAATCACAAACACCTGCCAAGGCTGTACTTTGCGGTATTGCGCGGCAGCACGGGTTAAAGATTCTTCCATCAAATATGGAATATCATTAATAGTGCCGTAGTCGATTTCCTCTTCGCGGCTAAAGCCAGTGACAATGTGACTTGCCAGCAATTTTTCACCTGAACTTAAAGTGACAGGCAACAAAGCTGCGGGGCCATGACATACAGCACCTATCACTCCGCCTTTCTCGTAGTGAGACGCCGCCAGTCTGGCGAAATCTTCATTGCCCGCCAGATCCGATAACAAGCCAAAACCACCAGGGTAAAAAATGGCATCGTAGTCTTCGATGTTCAACTGATGCACAGGCACAGTGTTATTCATCTGATTCTGAAAGTTGATATCACTCAGAATCTGACTATTCACTTCATCCCCTTCGATGTCAGTGCCATAAATCGGCGCTTTACCGCCTTGAATCGACGCAATTTCATAGTCTAGCCCGCTTTGCATAAACACATGCAGTGCATGGGTTAGCTCAGGGGAATAAGTGCCATTGGCTTTGTCAGTGGTGCCCAAAGTGGCGTGGTTAGTGACAACTATCAGTACTTTTTTCATGATGATTTCCTTTGTTGAACTGTTGATGTTTTGACAACGGGATCAGTTTATTTCTTTTCTCAGGAGATGATAATTAGGTAATATGGCAAATCATCTTTGCTGTATAGCAACAATAATTCGAAGGAATAGAGATGGACAGCTTTGAGGGCTTAATTGAATTTGTTGCTGTGGCTGAAGGTCAGGGTTTTTCCAGCGCAGCAAAACGCTTAGGATGCAGTGTCAGTCATGTCAGCCGACAGGTATCCAGGCTTGAACAGCGCTTAGGCTCAGCCTTGCTGGCCCGCACCACCCGTCAAATCAGCTTAACCAAAGCCGGATTGACCTACTATCAGCAGTGTAAAGATCTGATCAATGGCCTGGAGCAAGCCAATGAACAAGTCAGCTCACAGCAATTTCAAGTCAGTGGCACGTTGCGTGTCAGTGGTGCCGGCCCCTTTGCCGAGCAGTTTGTCGCTCCGGTCTTAATGTCTTTTGCAGAACAACACCCCAACCTGACCATTGAAATGGATTTTAATACCCGCATGGTGAATTTTGTTGATGACGGCTTTGATTTTGCTATTCGTTATGGCGAGTTAAATGACTCGAATCTGGTCGCGAGAAAACTGGCCAACAGGCCCATGATGGCAGTCGCAAGCCCTGACTATGTGCAGCAATATGGCATGCCGAAGCAGCCTGGCCATTTAAAAAACCACCAGTGTATTATTTCCAACAATGACCACTGGCTGTTTAACAATGCAGGCACTGCGGAAAGCATCAAAGTCAGCGGACGCTGGCGCAGTAATAATGCGCACGCCGTTGTGATGGCCGCAGAGCGCGGTTTAGGTATTGCCTATATGCCTAAAAGTAGCTTTAAAGCCGGTGTTGAACAGGGTCGACTGGTTCCTGTGCTGGAACCCTATTGGGGCAAAGGTGCCAATAGCTGGATTGTGTATCAAAACAAAAGATTTTTGCCATTGCGGGCCCGGCTGGCCATTGATTACTTAGTACAACATTTTGCGGATTGGGCTGAGTAACACAGCAAAATCGCAGAAAAAAGCCAGCGCTGAGGCTGGCTTGCTTTGGGGAAATTTAAGGCTGCAGTGATTTATCCCGTATCGCTTTAAACTCTTTACCAGGTAACCAATTAGGCCAGTTTTGGCTATTGGCGACCTCTAAACCCACCTGATAAAACAGGAATAAATCCTGCTGTGAACCCCGTAAATCCCACTTCGGATCAAACTCGTCATTCACCTTGTGATAGTAATCCGTGACATAGTTTTTACGTTGCTGTAAGCCCCA
>Ga0180008_1001160_pt1 | contig 17497 bp, 29 predicted proteins | sample MM_PW_MetaG_FD_121121 | JGI IMG/M metagenome (GOLD analysis project Ga0180008, IMG submission 121121) | Groundwater microbial communities from the Aspo Hard Rock Laboratory (HRL) deep subsurface site, Sweden - MM_PW_MetaG | ecosystem: Environmental > Aquatic > Deep subsurface > Groundwater...
AATTCGCAGATCCGGGGGGCGAATGATGCACCCGTGATGAATTATTTGTCGCTTGAGCTGAGGGTGGGCGGAGAAATCTGGCGGAACGCGGTAGACTTCGATTTGGATTTATTGAGCGGCCACCTGCTACTGAGGAAGCTGCCGGAAGACGGGCAGAAGGTGCGGGCCTCGTATGACTACGAGCCGTCGTTAGGTTTAGTGCCGATCAAGGACGAGGAACGGTGGGGCTTGGCGGCGGAAGTGGCGAATTGCTTCGGGCTGGTGCTGCGGGTGGATGAGTTCGACCGCTTGTGCTGGGAGCCGCGGGTTTTTAGCGAACGGGTAGTTGCGAGTGAGGGGAAGACATGGGTTTTGGGGCAGAGCTACGCGGCGGCGGGCTTGCTGTGGATCGTGGAGGAGAGCCTTGAAATTTTGAAGGGGGCGGAGCTGTCGGCGATAGATGAATCGCTGTACAGCTTGAGTTCGGTGGTCGTGCCGCAGGCGGACGGTTCGGTGGGGAAGCGGTGGACGCTGACGGTAGTGGGGGATATTTCGGAAGCATGGCTGGTGCGGTTCGCGGTGCAGCAGGACGTCTTAGACTTAGGAAAGATCACGGAAGAGGAAGAGGAATGCGAGGCCGACCGGATCATCACGAAAGCGGTGATGACGGGGATTCGGCGAGTGCCATCGGACTTCGCACAGCGAATCGAACAGGTTTTTGTCGTCGCGCCGGGAGATAGCGAGCTTTCCTCGGAGTTCGAACGGGTGCGGGCGGTGGAAGGGACGAAGTTATTCGACTGGAAACCGACGCAGCGGATTTTCGAGGAATCGTATGAGGAGGAGGAGCCGCAGTTTCACATCCGGTTCGACGAGCCGTTGATTTGCGGGAGCAGCGCATGGCGGGTGAAGTACGGGAAGCTGCCGCTATTGAAGAATGGGGGAGTGGTTTTCGGGTCGTATCGGTTTGCGAAGGTATCGCTGGATCAGGCGGCGGAACATGTGAGCTATCACGTATGGATGGCGGAGCCGGGGAGCTTTCGGTTGGCGACGGCGGACGACTTTGATGAAATGCACGGGAACGTGTATGGTGGCTCGGGCTATGAACCGGCGGATGCGGACGACGTGAAGACGGTCGGCCATTTCTACGTGAAGAAGATGAACGACTTGGCGGGAGCGACTATGAACGTGCTGGCCTATCACTCGGCATGGCGGACGTACCGGAAGGATTTTGCGGGGCGAATCGTGGAGGGATCGGCGGCGGAGGAAGAGTATTTGTCGTCCTCGTGGCCGGAGAAGGCGGTGTTGGTCAGTTTGCGGCCGGAAGATGTGAACGAGCAGCCGTTGTTTTGGGATGACATCGGAGTGGACAACGCCCGGATGCAGGTGGAAGACGTGCGGGTGACGGCGGCGGGCTTGGTCTTGTCGGTGCGGAATCGGGGAACGGAACAGAAACGGTTGGTGGTGGAAGTGATCGGCTATCCGGCGGCGGAAGCGGAGCGGTTTTCGGGTTTGGCGCGCGCATCACAGGCGATCCGGGACGTGTTCGGGGATGGCGATCGCAAGGAGGAGTGGCGGTTCTTTCCGAATTTGGAATTCGCGAATCGAGCGGCGGCGGATTTGGTGCTGCTGAGGGGCGGGGAAGACGAGAGATGGCGGAAAACTTCGGTATGGCTGCCGACGCTGCTGGAAGATCAGTTGGTGCGGGCGACGATGCCGGACGGAACACAGCGGCTGTGGCGAACGGTGGAGGTCGGACATAGCTGGGATCGGAAGGGGAGCACGACGGAGGTGAAGCTGGAATAAAATGAGAAATTAGAAATAAGAAATTAGAAAGCGGGCGGACCGGAAGGTTCGCCCGCTGTTGGTGTTATCGGGGCGGCCACGGATGGCCGCCCCGCTGGTTGCCGCCGTCCTCCTTCCCCCGTTCGCTCCACATGCCGTACTCCACCGTCTTCAGGGTGGGTCGGGCCGGACGGGATTCTATCGGTCAGACGGCGGGAGTTCAGATGGTGACGCGGCCCCAGGTGTGGTTGCGCAGGCTGTCGAGGAAGGCGGCGGTCAGGTTCTTGATGCGCTCGGGATCCACCACCGGCCGGACGTTGGACTTCTCGGCGAGGATGATGTCCTTCACGGTTTCTACGACCTTGCACTGGACATCCTTGGGAACGTAGCTGGTGTCTTCGAATTCATCGGCGGCCATGGGGATCGTGGTGAGTTTGGTGATCACCCGGCGCTGGGAACGGCGCGAGCGGTTGGGGGACGATTTCTTGGACGATTTCGTTTTCAGATCGGACTCCTTGGGTTAGAGGGGAAAAGCAGAAATCAGAAATGAGAAATTAGAAAGATGCGCACGGCCGTGCGGAGGCGTCGGTCACAGACCGACCCTACCATGGTGAATCGGGATCGCACCAGTAGAAGCTGAGATCGCCATAGTCGAGAATAACGAGATTGCCATCAATACGGCCGAGGTTGTCGTTTTTGCTGTCCATGCCGCCATAGCCGTGGGAGACGAGGAGATTATGATAGTCTCCGCCGTTCGGATCATCATCGGGGATATGCTCGGCACGGCGCATGACGGAGAAGAGGCCGAACGGGAGGCAGAAATAGCAGGGACAGAGATACTCACGGCCTTTGGGCGGGAAGGTTTTCCAGAAACGACGTTCCCTGAGAATGTGGAATTGACCGTTGACGAAGAATTCCGTGCCATAGCGGATCTGAGGGATTTTGATGGCGAAGCGACCGAGAAGAATCACAATGCGGGTACAACCCCGGAGGATGATGGGCATGGTGGTTTATTTGGGGATGTGGTGGCGCAGCGGTTCGGAATGCGTATTCCAGTGTGCTTTGATGGCGGTCATTTCGGCGGCGCGGATTTCGGCTTCGCGATCTTCGACGCTATCGAACCAAACCTGGTTAAAGATCATGGCGGAATACCCGGGGGACTTGAAATGTTCTACGGAAGTCCATCGGATGTCTACGACGGGGAGCGGGGATCGCGTTAGCCAATGGATCAGCCTTGTCAAAGCGGAAGGTTCGAGGCGAACCACACGCCGATTTAGGCTGATATTGTTGCGACGGGAACGCAGAAAAAGGCCATAGGAAAAGGCGAGTTCCATGGCCTTGATTTTGGCGTGCTGGATGGTTTTGGCGACAATAAGGATGGTGTAAACGGAGCGCATTCTATTCACCTACGATTTGGGGATGTGGTTTTGCATGAAGTCGAGGATGTCGCGGAGACAGGAGGCAGAGAAGACGCACTTATTGCTTTCCGGTGCGAAAACATACATGTTCCATCGGTCATAGCGATCTATCCGTCCGAGAATGGCGCCGGATTTGTTGTTGCGTATCCAGAAGAAAGGATGGCGTTGAGTCTGAAGTGGATCCGGGTTCTGTTCGATGGTGATGTACTTGTAGCGTTTCATGGTTGGGACTTCGGGGGACGATGGGGATTCGGGATTGTCCGTCTGATACTCGAGCCAATGTTCGAGATCGGGAAAGTCATGGTTGGCTCGCGCGCACAATCTTTTTGCATCTGGCTCAGGGAGGAAGTCCCCGTGACCCGAATGGCCGGTCAACTTGGACTTCCAGGCAATACGAGCTTTTCGTTCATTCATGGTTTGGACTCCAGTAGGGATTCGAGGCAGTGGAGGTGGGCGAAGAAGGTGAGGCGGCCGTTGAGTCGGAAATTGGCTTCGAGGACGGGCTGGCCGTCGGGATTTTTTTGACAGCTGCAGCATTCCTCGGCGGGATAGTCGCGGTAGCCGTCGGGAACGAAGCGTACCCAGCCATGAGTGGCGGTGCCGTCGGTGCCGTCGAACCACCAGGGGAAGTTGGTCAGGATGTGATGGAGGAAGGCTTGGCAGAGATCGGCCCAGCGGGGATGAGGGAGGGTCATGGGAAAACCTGAAATGGGAAATGAGAAATGAGAAAGGGGACTTGGGTGGCGGTCATGGGAAAACCTGAAAATTAAGACTTCAAAATTGGGTGGTGCCGAGGAAGAACCAAAAGAGGAAAATGAAAAAGCCACCGAAAATAGATCCTACAATCAGAAAGGCGATGGTGGCAAGCGAGAGGAGGGACAGCCATCCGAAAGTAAGCGTGATTCCCTTGGGTGTCCCGTCGTCTAAGGGCAGGAGTGAGATGCCAATAATAAGAAGGCTAACAAACAGGAGCGTTAATCGTTTCCAGAAACTTCCGTAGATGCCCCAGAAAACAAATGTGTCCAGCGCTTCGATGATTCTTTGCAGGAAGTCGGCAACACCAATCAGGATTCCATTGTGTGCGGCAGCCGCTAATGAAAAAAAGAAAACTGTGAGTATCTCGAGGCTGACACAACATAAGGTCATCCTATCGTCGGATAGATGGAAATTCATGATGGGTCTATCTCACATTGGGCGATATGGTGGGCGAGCCAGGCTTCACGTTCGAGGCGGTGCAGTTCTTGGCCGAGGGGGCAGAGAAAGCGGCGGTCGCTTTCGGGGATGTACCAGCCGCGACGACGACGAGCCTCGGTCATGCACTTGGGACAGGCGCGGGTGTGCTGTTTCCAGGCTTCGAGGCGAGCCATGTGCTCGCGGTGGAGGGCGATGGTTTTTTCGTTCATCATAGACCCATGAGGCGGAGGCGGGCGCGGCACAGGCGGATGGCTTTGTCGCGGCTCCGGTGACGGCATTTGATGGCGGGGACGCGGAGGGATTTGGCCTGCCAGAGGCGGACGCCGCGATTCAGGCCGCCGGATTTGCTGGGGGGCAGTTGTTTGATTTCGATTTGCAGTTCGTGGCGGAGATAGAAGAAGTCCATGGGGAAACTCGGAAAATTGGAAATGAGAAATGCGAAATTAGAAATGGCGGGCACGGCATGTCGTGCCCCTACGCGCCAGGGAGACAGGGGCATCCACGGCGAGGGCGCCGATGATGAATATATTGAGGCCATAGCCGGCCCGTCGAAATTCAGAGTAAAAATGCAAGCGGTCCTCGAATTGGAAAACCCAATCCATCATGGTTTGTCCTCGGGGAGAAGGTATTGGAGGCCGCAGATGGCGGCGACGCGGCGGACGGCTTCGGGGAAGTTCACGTGGTCATGCAGTTTGACGAATTGGAAGACATCGCCGCCCATGTGACAGGGACCGCAGAACCAGAGTTGTTTTTGGGTGTCCACTTGCAGGCTCGGATGATGATCATCATGGAACGGACAGAGACCCGTGGCGCGGCGGCCGCGGACTTGCAGGGTGGTTCCGCAGGCCTCGATGACGCGGAGGATGTCGGCGCGGGCGCGGATGTCGTCTATGACGGTTTGAGGAATGCGCATGAATCAAAAGGCTGAAGGGCTGAAATGACGGAATTAGGGGCGCACGGTCCTTCACTTCGTTCGAGGACGCAGCGCTACGAGTCGGTCGCAGACCGACCCTACCCACATGGTTTGGACTCGGGTTTGGTGAGGTGGATGGAGTGGCGGCTATGGCCGTGCCAGAGCTTGACGGGTTCCAGGCGGATGTGTCCATCGCGCTCGAGCCGCTGGATGCTGCGAAGAACCGTTCGATAGGACATCTTCGACCAGCCATGAAGCTCGTGCATGGACTCGGCGGAGCCGCCATGAGCCGCGAGGATCGCATAGAGGGCGATGACGTGGGCGGAATAGTCGCCGTTGAGAAATAGATCGGGGAAGTCAACGATCGGCATGGAATGCCTCAGGATGTTTTTCGATGTATGTTTCGAATTTTCGCCTTTCGCGTTCCATACAGAGGTTCGCCAATTCCCGTTCGGAGCCTCGGCGGATGCTGTCGGCCAGTTCGAGCATAACACAGGCGGCGAAGGGATTGTCCTCTTTGGTTTCATCGGCCAGGTCGTAGATGCGCTCACTGAGCGGGCGATGGCACTTGTAGCGATTGACGATGAAAGTGGTCGTGGCCATGCCGACGAGGAAAATCAGGACGGCGGCGACGGATAGAATCAGGGAGCGAGTAGACATGGGGAACCTCGAAGAAATCAGAAATGAAAAAGAAGCGCACGGCCGTGCGGAATTACCGTCGGTCACAGACCGACCCTACGGGATGTGGAGTCAGCGCAATTGGTGTTGTCGCAGCAGATGCAGTTGGAGGTGCTCGGGGAATTCAGGCCAAGCAAAGTCATGATTGGCAATAGGCAAAACACCGGCCAGCCAGCGGCCGTCAGGGGCGGCGAAATGGATCACTTTATGGGTGCCGGGGAAGTAGCTGATGCGCACTTCGAGATCATCGAACGGTTCGAGGGCCTGGGCCATGAAATTACGGTTGACACCGATACCGAAGATTCGACCGTGGCGTTTGTCAGGGAGAAGGATAGCGTGTTTTTCGCCATCGCAATTGGTGCATTTGGTCTTTCCATCCTCGCAGTGGCAGTCGGCGGTGATTTCACGGCCGCATTCGGGGCATTCATAAATCACGGTCCGCGTTCCACCGCAACAGCAGCATTCCATACGGCCGGTAGCTTGGCAGGTTGGACAAGGACCATCGGCGGGCCATTGGGCAGGTTCGAGGTATTTCTTGAGAGCGGCCATTTCGACGGTTTTAGTGACGATGGACTCGGGTGGGCTGAGGGTGATGGCGACGGCCAGTTTGGGAGCTTTGTCATCGGCGGGCGGGAGCTGTGCGGTATTGTCAGGAATGACCAGCACGGCAATATGACCGTCGGTGGCGGCGATGTGGTCGTGGCCGTTCCATGTGCAGCGGAAGGGCGCGCAGAGTTGCGGGAGCAAGGTGTCACCGGAGCAATAGCGGCCGATGTCGAGGGATTGGCCGCGGAAAGTGATAATGTGTTCAGTCATGGGGAACTCCTGAAATCAGAAATTAGAAATGAGAAATGAGAAAGAAGCACACGTCCGTGCGGAATTACCGTCGGTCACAGACCGACCCTACGGACAGAGATGGTTGATGTAACGGGAGATGGCCAAGGTGCTGACGAACGCGCAGATGTCAATAACGAACAGGGAGACGACGGCCGCGATGCGGTGGAGGCGGTCAAGGTCGAGCGATTCACGCGGTTTATCACCGCCAAACATGTAATGTGGTTTCGGTTCGGAGATGGGTTCGCGCGGTTCCCCAATAACGTGCATACCGAACAACTTTTCATGCAGATACCACTGTAGACGAGGATCGGGGTCGGGGATTTCGACGCGGGTTTTCTTAGGCAGCTTGATGATGCGGAAGAGATTGTGTATATGCTCAGGGGACGTTGAAAAAGGATCATGCACGGTGGCATCCTCCAAGTAGAGGCCGCGATCATGGAAGAAGGATTGATTTACATCTTCAATGAGATTGCTCTCGCGGGCGGTTTGGCAAGTGATGATTTCGTTCATGGGCGGAGCTCCTCGGGGATAGAGAAGCGATGGGCGGTTCCTTTATGGAAGCCGAGGCAGACGGTGTCGCGGCGGAGCAGGCGGTGTCGGATGAGCGGGGCGGCCGCCTTAAGGACGCTGGCGGAGGTGCGGCGACACCAGCGATGCAATTGCTCGGCCGAGTCGGCAATGCCACCGCGGGCGGCGAGATTGAGGTAGAGATTCTGGCTGGCGGGCGGCATGTCGAGCAATGCGGCGGGGATTTTGAGCGTGAAGCAGGCCGGTCCCGGCCGCGGGGGCGAAAGAGATTCGGGAGATTTCGGCTCGGACATAGATGAGTTCTCCGGGTTTGGGGAGCCATTGGCCATCGGGGAAATAGATCATCGTGGAGTAGGGTTTCCGCCCAGCTTTGATGACATTGGCGACACCGACCAGTGCCGTGCGGGTGCGGGGGTCGGATTTCAGGATGACGGCTTCGAGTTCGATGGACGGCATGTTGGGAAAATCAGAAATGAGAAATTAGAAAGCTGAAAGATGTTTTGGGTCTATAATTTCGAGGCCGACGTGATAGAGGATGCGAGTGAAGATGGCGAAGCTGGTCGGGTAGAGTTCCCAAGCATCCTCCTGGCAGCCGAGTTCCCAGATTTTTTGCGAGTTCTCCATGCGTTTGCCGCGATCGAGGTTGACCGCATGGAGCTGGCCAGCCGCTTCAAGCTGATTGGCGAGCCAGAGGATCCGCCACTCGACATCGGAACGCGGGAGTTCGAAGAGGTCTTCCTGATCGCGACGTCGGCCGACGAATTCAGGAAGAGTCTCGCGGATCGGGATCGGCGGATCGGGTTGCCAAGCGGCGGGGAGGGGTTGGGAGCCGGATCTCATTTATCCTCTGGGCTGGAAAGGAGCCGGGATAGATTGGGCTGAAGTTCCATGATGAAATCGGAAATGCGGCGGCCATCGGGCGTAACCATGTGGGCGAGCAGAGCTTCCACCGGGCTGAAGAGGCCTGTTTCAATGACCTCAAAGGTCACTTTCAGATAGTGATAGGCTTGCCGGGCAGTGATGCGGCGAGCTTGCTCGAGAAGGCGGTCGCGTTCGCTGCGCGGATGGAGTTCTACGAGCCGCCGGTACATTTTGCGGGCATGGAGGTCAATGTTCACCGGCTGGCCCTTGTAGGAGAAGAAGATGGAAATATCGCCGGCGGCTTCTTCGGGGAAGCTCCATTTGTCGCAGCCATATCGGGAGAGGAGCGCGCGAATCTGCGAGAGCGATTTTTCGGTGGAGACTTCGGTGTCTTCCCAGGGGATTGAGGGTTTTCGTTTCATAGCTTTTATTGCCCTGATTCGGACAGTTCGTGCAGGTCATGGTGGAAGGTATCGAGGAAGACCTGCCTGATGCGGTGAGCGCCGGGCGGGAAGCTGGCATACATTCCCGAAAAGATGCGGTCGTCGGGCTGCGGGAGAAAGCGCTCGAGATGCGGGGGGCATTTGGCCCACTCGTGAGGGCTGTTCAGATAGTTGACGGCCTCCCAATAGAGGGCGGCATCGTCGGCCAGGCGGACATCGTGGAAGTGGCCGACGAGGAGACCGCTGTTGACGGGGACCAGCGCGCGGAGAATACAGCCGAGAATGCGCTGCTCGGTGGCCTCCCAAAGCTCGGCCTTGTGAGTAACGGGATCGCGGGCGAGGAGGAGTTCCTTGATGGGGCGAGCGACGTCCGGGCCGTAGGCTTCGGGTGCATCGTGAAGGAGCGCGATGAGAGCGGCGATAGGATTGGGGTTGTTGAGTTTGTTTTTGACGATCCGACGAACGACGAGGGAATGCTCGGCGATGGAAAGCGGGCTGTGGCCGTCGAAACGCGGTTTGCGGGAGAGGGCGACGGCGATGTCCTCGATGTCTATCTCTTCGGGACGGGGATTGAAGGGATAGAAGAGGACGTGGGATTGGGTTTCGACATAGGGACCGCGGGGATCTTGAGACATGGGGAACCTCGGGAAATTAGAAATGAGAAATTAGAAATGAGAAAGGCGACGAAAGTCGCGATGTGCGCCAAAGGCGGGTTGGGAATCGGTTGTCACCAATCATAGGTCACGTAGTGGGGGATGGTGAGCTTACCTTGGCGGTGGAAGCCGAGCAAGGTGGCGCAGATGACGTCGAAATCGCCGCTGTAGATGATGCCCGTGCAGCCGGATGTGCCGGGTTTGCGGTTGTCCCAGTGGAGGCCGAGGTCGGCGCGGATCATTGCTTTGTTCAATTCGGCAAAGGCAAGAGCAATTTGAGTCAGATGCACGGGATCGGGGGTGATGTGGAAGAAGAGGCCGCCGGCCTTGGCGCTGGGATAGCCTTCGGTGGAGAGCGCATACTTGCCGTCAATGGCTCGGCTGTCGGGAAGCGGGCCATGGCCGCGTAGCCCGAATTTGTCGGCGGTTTGGTGGCCGGTGAGGCCGGAAGTGGCGGGGAAGATTTCGATACGGTTTTCCGCGCTGGCAATACCGAATTGGCCGATCTTGAGTTCCCCCCCCGGCCCCCCCACAGAGTGGAGGGGGGATGGGTCGCGGAGATCCATGTGGAAGAAGGAAAAGGGATACTCGATTTCGTGAGGGATGGTGATGGTGAACATGGCAGACCTTGAAGAAAATCAGAAATCAGAAATGAGAAATTAGAAAGAAGCCCCTACCGTCGGTCACAGACCGACCCTACCGGGACATGGCAAGCCGTGTCGCTACAAATCGCCAGCATCGCGAGGCGGTGGCGGATCGGGTCGTTTGGGGGGTTGCGGTTGGCAGTGGCGGTGCATGAGGCCGAATCCTTCACACCATTTTACGAAGTCGGTGATGGGCATAGGGAGCCGCATCTTTTCCCTCTTGCCGCAGCGCTCGCAGTAAATCTCGTTGGTGATGGCGTCGCAGAATATCCACTTGGGTGTTTTCATTTTTAGAGGTTTCCGGTTTGGGCGCGGAGGATGGAATTTTTGTCTATACGAAGGTGCGGTTCGACGAAGGGCAGCCCCAGGAAATCGAAGATGGCCTGCTCTTCGGGGAATTCGATATATTGGCCCCGGGCGGGCACGACATGTCGTGCCCCTACCGAGGGCGCATCGCCCTGCGCCCCTACGTGGGCGAGGAGGCGGTTGTTCTCGATGAGATAGCCCATGCCGCGGATCCGCTGGAGGTGGGCCTTGTTCCAATCCTGCGAGCCGGTGCGGATGAAGTAGGTCCAGCCCCAGCGTTGGGGTTCGGTGATGAAGAGATCCACCTGAACGTCGAGCGATACCCCCCCTTCCGTCCCCCCGCCAGCGGAGGGAGACCGGCGATCGAGGAAGCATTTGTAGCGGGGGCCATTGCAACGCCAGAACTGTTTCGGGGGAATCCGCTGAGAAGATCGGTATTGGGACAGAACAGCGAAGGCGGCACCGGCATAGCGTTCGATGCAGACGATTTCGATGTCATGAACCATCGGTTTGCGGCGGCGAATGGAGCCGGCCAGTTCGATGCGATGGCAGTGGGGGCGGAGCAGTTGGAGATAGCGAAGGGCGAATTCCTCGGCCAGCTCGAGCGGGAGCTTCTCGGTCAGGGCGGGCGCACTGCCGTGCGGCACTACCGGGGAAGCGGGAAGATCGAGGGGGAGGAGGAGGTTGTTCATGGCGGAAAATGAGAAATTAGAAATGAGAAATTAGAAAAGACCTTAAGAGAATTTATGCAGCCAGTTCATGCGGAAGGCGGCGGAGCGGATTCGTCGTCAATTCTGACTGCGATGACTCTGTCTTTTCCGACCATGTTTTCCGCTTCTTCAATCGGATTAAGAAAAAGATGCTTGCCTTCGGGAAGCGGTTTGACCTCTCGAAATTCTCCGAATATCGCGCCAGTTGTCGCTATTACAATCATCGCCAGTTACGATGGCCAACTCTGGAAATTGCATAAGAAGTGCAGCCTTACATTCTCGGCTTACACGCGGCAATTGGTGCGTGAACAGGCTATCACCTGTCATGTAATTCAGAATCTTGTAAATCCCATCAACATGACTAAGGGATACTAACTTCCCTGTGGTGATTGAAAGAATGTCTCCGAGATGGAATTTCATGCTTTGTTATCCTCATTAACAACTTCGATGTTGCCGATGTCGTCGGGGGAGAGGCAGCCGAAGCGGGCTTGCCATTTGCGTAGTTCGTCGAGGTAGCGGGCGGCGATGTCTTTTTGTTCTTGATCGCGGGCGGCGAGGATTCGGTTTTCATCGAGAATGGGATGAAGGATGCGCTCGATGTAGGGATAGATGTTGCCCCAGCTTTTCGACGTGACCCAATAGGGGTGATGGCCGATGCCGGAGGTTTGAACGATCAGCCGCCGCTCGGAGAGATAGATGAGGGCGGAGTGAATCTTGTTCACCGGGAGCATGGGATTCATGCGGGCGACGAGAGCATTCTCGGTCGTGGGTTCGAGAAGCAGTACCGCGCAATAGACGCGGGATTCGTCGGGGGTGAGCAGCGGCTGATCGTTCATGGAAGAGCAGAAATGAGAAATTAGAAATCAGAAATTAGAAAGTTGCGCACGGCCGTGCGGCACTACTACCGCGTCGGTCGCAGACCGACCCTACCGCTCGTCGGTGGGCGGAGATTCGGGGGCCGGTTCGGGCGGAATCAGGTGCTCGCGAATGATCTCGGCGATGGCAGCGGCATCCTGAGTGTTGGAGGTCGAGGTATGGGAGTCGAGGTAGTAATGGATGTCGTGTTGGAGCTTGGCGAGCATGGCTTCGATGGCCTTAGGATCGCTTTCGAGTTCGGCGATGCGGTCCTTCAGGCAAGTGATTTCTTTTACGGCCAGTTCCGCTTCCTGGGTAAGGGCCGTATTGTGGCCTTGCACTTCTTCGAGCTTGGTGGTCAGTTCGAAATTGTCATCATGGAGCTTCTTCAGCTCGGCGACTTTGGGTTCCAGTTCTTCCAGACGAGTCTTCATCTGTTCGAATTCGATTTCACGTTCGGTTTGCTTGGGCATCGGTGGTTTCCTTGGTTTGAATGATTTGGGCTACGGTATTGAACATGGCAATGAACGTCTCGATGAAGCGATCGCGATAGGTCACGCCGAAGGGATTGGGGCCGGGGCGAATGCGACCGCAGTGGAAGTATAGGGCGGCTTGAACGGGGTCGGACTCATAATTCTCGCGGAAGATATGAGCGAGATAGATGGAAGCCGTCTTGAAATTCGTTTCGGGCTTGAAAAGAGTCTGCGGGTCCAGTTTGGCGTCGTCCCAGAGCATCCGAGCGAGCGGGAGCGGCAAGGCGAAGAGGCCGTAGAGGCTATAGATTTCGCGGCGATTGCCGTCCATGAATTGCCGGGGAACTCCTTCGAGGAGAACGAGTTTGTGGTTGCGAATGTAGATGCGGTATTCGGGATCGGCATCGCTTTGGGCAAAGGCGAGAGCGGTGAGAAGCTGAGGCGTGACGGGGCCGGCGCTGTAGCCCAGTTCGACGGCCCAACGACGCATGAACTCCTCGGCGCGCTTGGCATCGGCCTGGGGATGAAGCAATACGTGGGGGGTGTCGCCGCCGGTGACGGAATAGGCGATTTTGGCGGACTTGTCGAGACGAAGCCAACGGATCATCGTTTGTATCCTCGCTCGGGATGGAGCAGACAGGTTTGATTGATCTTTTCCATGGGGACACGCCCCCAGCATTCGGAACAGACATAGAAATCATGTTCATCCAGCCGAATGCGGAAGGCTTGGGAGTGCTCGATGTCGCGGCGGCAATCGCTGCGAACGCATTTGACGGTGGGGGGGACGGCGGTATTGATGGAGATGGTCATGTCTCGATCTGGGTTTGAGTGTCGCCCTCGGAGGAGGGGGCGAGTTCGACGAAGGTATCGAGGGGGAGATCGTAGTCGTCGCAAACGCGGTTAAGCCGCGCGAGCGAGAGTTTGACGCAGACCCGTTGCTCGCCGTTAATCCGCAGGCGGGGGAATTCGTCATCCTGATTGACCAGCTTGAGGCGGGGGAATAGTTCACGAAGCCCATTTTGCCCGCGTCTTCTGGGAAAGAATTTTAGCCCTTCGAAGCGATTGAGGGTTTCGGTGAGTTGGACGACGGGATAGAGTTGCTCGTCGCCGTCGCCATTGGCGAGCCGTTCTTTCATAACTTGGCGGAGGGCGGCGAGCAATACCGGGACCGGGTCTTCGGAGGCCATGATTCGTTTCTTGACGGCGGTGATTTTGCTTTGGGTGGCCATGATGTCATCGAGAAAGGTCCCGGCGAGTGGCACTACCTGCCCGGCCTCGGGATTGTATTTCCACGGTTGGCCAGCGAGGTCATCTAAGAGCGCGGCAAGGGTGATGGGGGGGGTCCAAATTTCGAGCTCGCGGCCGCGAATATTGGCATCATCACAGAATTGGGCAAGATCGCCATCGAGACAACGACGGTGGAAGTCGGCGATTTGGGTTGCGTGGGAAAGCGTCCAGCAGTAGAGTTTTGCCCGAATCCGCTGGCTGGTGGTTTCGGTCAAGATGCGACGCCATTGGATAATGTTGCTGCCGCGGCGGTAGCGCACCATCGGGAAATAGAAGGTGCGGGACTGGAGGGTTGGTTCGATCCCCCGGGTGTTGGCTACAACATAGGTGCAATAGGTGGTGTAGGTGTAAGGGGTATTGTTGTCACCCAGACATCGTCCGACGGCCCCGCCTTTTCGATAGCAATCTTTAAGGATCAGCCCCTTCTCGCCCACCTGCTCGTTGGTCTTGAGAAGGCTGGACAGATTTTCCTGTTCGTCCATGAACATGGTGCCCTTAAGGGAATCCACAACTCGAACGATATAGGCGCTGGTCTGGCTACTCGACTTGTTGGGATTGAAACAAATGGATTCGAGCACTTCCATGAGGCGGCTCTTGCCGGTTTCACGGGTGCCGTGGAGGGCGAGAATTCCGAAGGTATCGAAGATCTGAAGGCAATAGCTGATGAAGGCGAAGAGCGTAATGAAGGTGTAGAATTCGTCGTGTTCGAGATAGACGAAGCGGCGAAAATAGTCGCGCATTTCGCGGAGAAGGGCGGGGCCGTCGGGAATATTGGCCTCGGGATTTTGCAGGTAGGAAGCCAGAGAGTATTGTTCGGTTGGTGGCAAGGTCCAATAGCTGGGATGTTTTGCCATTTGGAAACCGTCGCGCAGGCAGAATCGCCTCTTGCATAGTTCGCTCTCATCGAGAGGGAAGAAACTGCCATCAGAGCCGATCATGAAATCTTTGGTGACGACGGATTGGACGGGTTCATTTTTTCGATAGGTGGTGACGGGCAATTTTCGTGATACGCAATAGTAGAGTATCCCATCCTTGTAGTCTTGGCCTGGTTCAAATTCGCGGAAATCGTATCCGGCTGTAAAATCCGCGGCTTCTTGGGGGGGTTCGATGCCTTCGGTGCGAAGCTGCTTGATCTGCTTCTTGGCGTGGGTGATGGCTTCGCCGGGGAGCTTGAGATGAGATTTTAGTTTGTCGAGCACCTGACTGGTTTCGATAGGGTTTCGCCAGGCAATACGGCGAAGCAGTTCCTCAATTTGGCGGGATTGAACGGCGCCCTCAGCGGCGGGGTCTATGGCGGCGACTTCGAGATCGTCGAGATGGGATGCCTTGAGTAAAATTTGTTCAACGAAATCTTTAGGATCGGGATGATTAAGAAACCAATCGGTGGCATCGCCTTTCTTATGCTTGTGGCAGAATTCGTCTGGATAGAATCCGATGCGCCAAGTGATGAGACGGCGGACTATATCGAGGATTCCAGCAATTTTCTCGTGGCGGGATTTGGGCGAGCGAAATTCTTTTCTGCCATTGCCGAAATCGAAGATTCCCCCCGGCGAAGGAGCAAGAACATCCACATCGGGCAGCCAGACGCCATCGCGATTTTTAAGTATTCGAATCTGCCCCTCGTTAGGACGTCCGCCACCAATCCCGCAGGCATGGAATCCTTCCTGACGCAAGCGGAGCGCGTGGGTGTGACCTTCGATGACCACGTTTAGGCCTCTCTCGGTTGGTTGAAGATAGAGGGGGACTTCGGTGAGTTTGGCGGCATCGAGTCGCATGTGGAGATACTTCTTGTCGGCCGAAAAATCAGGCGTCGAATCCGTGGCGCGACCCGAGAAGTAGATCGGCTTAGCGTCGTGCATGTAGGCGAAGATGATCCGGCCATCGAAGACATTCCGGCGGGGAAGGCGAATGAAGCCAAAGCCATCATTGTTGATGAAGTCTTCGCTGGTGAGCTTGAGCTCACGCTGGAGGAAGTCGAAGATGTTGACAGCGTGGGGGGCGAAGCCGACGGAGAATTCGCGGCAGGTCTCGCGGGTGATGCCATATTTCTGATCGAAGGTTTGGCCGCCGATGGTGACGTCATCCCAATAGTCTTGAAGTTGGGAGACAAAAAAATCGCGGAGGAAGATCCAGACATCATCGCGGTTTGGCATATCATGACTGGCGGATTTCGTCGCAGATCCCCTTCGCGTCGGGGGATAATTCCGCGGCATCGTTGATTTTCAAGGTGCTGTTGTATTTGATAAGGTCTCCGTAAGGAAAGTATAGGCGATTCTTATATTTACGAGCGATTTTCTGGAGGTTAATATCCTCCTTGACTCTCCGTTTCACGCTTCTGGTAGAAATCCCTAAGAGGATAGCAGCTTCGGAAATATCAAGCAGGCGGTTCGGATTTTCAAAAGGGGATTGTTGCTTTTCAATCATTTGATTGTTACATTAGAAAAGAGCCAAGTTGCCTGGGCCTAATGGTGGGTCTGGGATTCTCGATTTCCCCCCGCCCGTCGCCGGTCAAAGTGATCGGGCGGGGGGGAAGGCTCGCTTTGAATGGAAGAATGGCGAATCTTGCCAAACTTGGACATTTCGGAAGCGTGGCTCTATATAAACAGAAAAATAGCCAAAGTCAATAGAAAAAACGAGATTACCTTGTGATTTTGCCATGTAATCTCGTTATGACTCTTGCTGTTAATTTACAAAGACTTCGCCGTGAGCAACGCTACAGCCAGGCGGATTTGGCCGAGGCGGCTGGAGGGGATGTCTCCGCGGCATGGGTTGGTCAAGTTGAACGGGGAGAGATCAAACACCCTGCACATCATCGGTTGGCGGCCATCGCTAAGGTGTTTGGGATTAGTGTGGATCAGCTCGTAGAAGGCGATGCCCTGTTGCCGGAGTTGGGGGGGGTGCGAGCGGAGCCGATTGAAGATGCCTTAATCATACGTTATCGAACAGCGAAGCGCACGAAACTCACAGCTCGGGAGCGGGAGTCCGTGGAAAAGACCCTTCGTGAGCTGATAGAAACTATTCTTCGGTCGCGGGAGGACAGTGATGAAGGCACTGGACAGAGAGGCAATGCAACTGGCTGAAATGGTTCGGAGGCAAACGGGATGCGAGTGCATTCCAACGGATGTCCGATTGATGGCGGAAAGGCTGGGGATACGGGTTTTCTGTCGGCATTTGCCATCGCGCATTTTTGCGGCAAGCGAGCTATGGCATCGAATTGTGGTTTTGAATCGGCGGCGTTCCCCCTTGCAACAGCGTTATGATTTGGCCCACGAGATCGCCGAGCAGATTACCTTGGATATGGGGAATTCGCATGGGGCTTGGCAGAATCAATTTGCCGGGCATCTCCTGGTGCCCTTGGATTGTCTCAGGGGGCAAATTCTCAAAGGCGCCGACCTTGATCGGCTTTGCCAGCGGTTCGATACCTCGGAATCCGTGGTTTTTTATCAAATGGCCTTTTTGAAAGATGGCATCCTTTTATCCCAGGCAGACGAAAACATCCGGGGAAGTGTGGTACGTTCGGATCAAGCTGCGATCGGGTCAGGGGGTCGCTGGTTCAAATCCAGTCGCCCCGACATTGATAAAACAGGCTCTTAGGAGCCTGTTTTGGCATTTGGCGGGGGGGATGTAAGTTCAATATTCTGGACAAAGGTGGACAATGGTTTAGCACAGTGCTAAGAAATGGATATATCGGTAATGTAAAGGGCAGTCCATCGCTGGGCTGCCCTTTGTGTCATCGGCCGAAAGGAACCACCCGAACGGCCGAGACGGAATATTCCTAAGTGAAGAAGTGCCGCGGGAAGCGATACTGCGGGGGAATTGGTTCGGGCGGGGGATTGAGTGAGCGATAAGCCTCATAAAGGTTGTAGATCTCACAAAAACGTTGTGCGGCTTCGGCCATGTCATTTATACTCTGCATAGCATAGATCGTCTGGCCGC
>Ga0180008_1001162_pt1 | contig 17472 bp, 11 predicted proteins | sample MM_PW_MetaG_FD_121121 | JGI IMG/M metagenome (GOLD analysis project Ga0180008, IMG submission 121121) | Groundwater microbial communities from the Aspo Hard Rock Laboratory (HRL) deep subsurface site, Sweden - MM_PW_MetaG | ecosystem: Environmental > Aquatic > Deep subsurface > Groundwater...
CCAAAACTAAACAGGCTTTTAAGCTGATGACGAAACAGTTCAGACTGCAACATCAGCACCAGCAATATCACTAAAGCTTTGATCAGCAAGTTAAATTTAGAAGGTAATCCGCTGACCACTATGGTGGTGCTTAAGGCCTGAATAATCAGCACTCCTATCACAGCACGAGGCAGAGAAAAACGCCCACCAGTTAAAGCTGCGCCGCCTATCACTACAGCTAAAATGGCATCCAGTTCTAACCATAAACCTGCGTTATTGGCATCCGAACCCTGAATATCTGCCGTAGCTATAATACCAGCCAAAGCAGCGCAGCCACCGGCCAGCAAATACACCGTCAGCTTAATGCCTCTGTCATCTATGCCTAAATAACGACTGGCTTTGGCGTTACAGCCTACAGCTTCGATAAATAAGCCCAAAGCTGTGCGTCGCAATAGCAACTGCATAATAAGCAGCGCCAGCAATACCAACCAGACAGGCACCGGTAAACCTAAAAAGGAGCCTGAACCTAAAGCGGCAAAGTCAGGGTTCTGGAAGGTCACAATCTGGCCCTGGTTTAATAGCTGCGCCACCCCACGACCCGCCACCATCAAAACTAAAGTCGCCACTATAGGCTGAATGCCGAGATAACTGACCATAAAGCCATTGACCAGGCCACAAGCTAAACCTGTCAGTACAGCCAGACCTATCACAGCAGGAATAGACCAGTCCCCCAGCACTAATAAGTTAGCGCACACTGCGCCGCAAATCGCCATCACAGCGCCAACCGACAGATCAATACCACCAGTGGCTATGACTAAACTCATGCCGATGGCCAGTAAAGCTACAGGTGCACTGCGGTTTACAATATCAATCAAAGGTCCATACAAACGGCCATCCTGCCATTGCAGTGAAAAAAACTGCGGGTCCAGCAGTAAATTCACCAGCAATAACAAGGCTAAAGCCACTAAAGGATAAAGATACAAGCTGAATTTATGCGCTGACTGACCAGGACTATAACGCGCCTGCCTCGCTGCTTTTAAATGATCGGGATTGGTTTGATCCACTACTACTCCTTCGTTCGTCATACGCTGGCTCCCGCAATAGCAGCCATAATGCGATCCGGGTTCAGATCCTCACCACTTAGCTCTGCTACTTTTTTCCGGTCACGCATGACCACAATTTTGCTGGAAAAGGCGGTGAGCTCTTCCAGTTCAGATGAAGTGACCAATAAAGACATACCCTGCTGACAAAGCTGCCGGATCAGCTGCAATATTTCAGCATGAGCACCAATATCGATACCACGGGTAGGTTCGTCCAGTAATAACAGCTGTGGTTCCACCGCCAGCCAGCGTGCCAGAATCACTTTTTGCTGATTGCCACCACTCAATTGGCCTATAGCTTTGTCGGCGTCCGGTGTGGCGATTTGCAGTTTTTCAATATAAAAATCAGCTAGTTGTTGCTGTTTCTTTTTCGAAATCACCCGCCACCAACCTTGTTTAGCCTGCAGTGCTAAGCTGATATTTTCACGGATGGATAAAGGCGCAATCATGCCCTGGGATTTACGATCCTCAGGACAAAGCGCAATACCAAGTGCTATGGCTTGTGCCGGATTACTCAGTTTAATCGGCGAACCCGCAAAACTTAAAGTGCCACTATCGGCTTGATCCAAACCAAATAGCAGACGACAAATTTCAGTACGACCAGAACCTAATAAACCCGCTAAACCCACAGCCTGACCTTGAGGTAAATCCAGATCCAACTGCTGCACAGACTGGCCAGAACTTAACTGCCGCGCTGTTAAAATAGATTCTGACTGTTCCACTGCCAGACAAGGCGCCTGATGACGCTGCTGACATAGTTCTTTACCCAGCATAGCTGCAATCAGTTCAGCTTTATTTAAATGGGCAGTCTGGTATTCACCAACAAAACAGCTGTTACGCATGACCGTAATGCGGTCGCTGATTTGATACACCTGATCCAAAAAATGGGTAATAAAAACGATGGCCACACCTTGTTGTTTTAACTGGCGCAGCACCTGAAATAAAACCTGAACTTCATCGGCATCTAAACTGGCGGTGGGTTCATCCAGCACCAGCACTTTGGTGCAAGCTGCACCGCGTTTAGGGGCTATACCACGGGCAATAGCCACCAACTGCTGCACTGCAACTGAGAACTCAGACAAAGGCGCAGTGACGTTGATATCAAGGCCAAAAGTGCTTAATAAGTGCCGTGCCTGATTTGCCATGGCTTTTTTATCAATTAAGCCAAAACGCTTAGGTTCTGAACCTAAAAACAGGTTATGGGCTACGGATAAATTCGGCAGTAAATTCACTTCCTGATACACAGTGCTGATACCAGCTTGCTGTGCATCTTTAGGCGTAGCAAAACTTAAAGCGGCTGAGTCCAACAGCAGTTCGCCGCCATCTTTTTGCAGCACTCCTGTCATCACTTTAACTAAAGTGGATTTACCGGCGCCATTTTCACCTAATAAGGCATGTACTTCACCGGCATATAAACTCAACTGAGCTTGCTGCAGCGCTTTTACGCCAGGGAAGTTTTTGTTGATCTGCCGTAGTTGCAGCACTGGTGTAGCGCTACTGTAGTTCTGTTCTGACATCAGAATCTCCTGAAAAGCCAGCAGTGGGTGCTGCTGGCACAACAAAGCTGATTACTTCAGGCGTCTTTTTTCATATTCAGCTGCAGCCGTATCCTGCAAGAATAAATCCCCTGTGGTACGGATCAGCTTTTCAGTGTCTTTTTTACCCTTCAGATAAGCTTCAATCACATCAAAAGCCGGGCCACCTAAATGCGGATTCAGCTCCACTGTGGCATTGGCGTCACCATCGGCCATGGCTTTAAAGTAGTCCGGTACAGCATCCACAGACACCACCAGCACATCTTTGCCAGGCTTTAAGCCAGCTTCTTTAATGGCCTGAATAGCACCTAAGGCCATTTCATCGTTATGAGCCCAAAGTGCACAAATGTCTTTGCCACCCTGCTCTGCTTTGAGCAAAGACTCCATCACTTCTTTGCCTTTGGCGCGGGTAAATTCGGCGGTTTGACTGCGGACAATTTTAGCTTGTGGATGTTTCGCCAACACTTCGTTAAAACCTTTAGCACGGTCTATGGCTGCTGTAGCTCCGACTGTGCCTTGCAGTTCAATGATATTGCATTGCTTTTGAGCCTGGGGTTGGCTTAATAACCAGGTCGCCGCTTTGCGGCCTTCTTCGACAAAGTCAGAGGCAATGCGGGTAACAAATAACGACTCGTCCTGCACTTGCACATTACGGTCCACTATCACCACAGGAATACGGGCACGTTTGGCTTCTTTTAATACAGGAGTCCAGCCGGTTTCCACTACAGGGGCAATGATAATGGCGTCCACACCCTGAGCAATAAAACTACGCACCGCTTTGATTTGATTTTCCTGCTTTTGCTGCGCATCAGAAAACTTCAGATCGATGCCGCGTTTTTTCGCTTCAGCTTTAACAGACTCGGAAAAACTGGTACGCCAGCCGCTTTCTGACCCCACCTGAGCAAAACCTACTGTGGTGGCAAAACTGCTGTGACAAACTAAACACAGGCCAAGACCTGCAACTATGGATTTGATTTTCATACGTCGACTCCCCTTGTCTACTGACAGACCCATGTAATATTTTTAAATGGCAGGCCTGCTGTGATTGAACTCTGTTTTGATAAAACTGTTGTTATAAAACGTTAGCTATACCCCAATACAAAACGGCTGCACTGCCGATACAACTGTCCAGCTTTAAGCAAAGCCGTTGGAAAATTTGGTTTATTGACCGCATTTGGATAACCATGAGGCTCCAGACATAAAGCGGCGTATTTCTCTATTGGCGTGCCTTGATTTCCAACAATGCTGCCATCGAGAAAATTACCGCTGTAAAACTGCAGACCAGGTTGGTCAGTAAACAACTGCAAAAAACGACCTGAAGCAGGATCCCGCACTAAAGCCGCAGCTGTGTTCTGATCACGCTCTTTATTTAATACAAAATAATGGTCGTAGCCATTATCAAGCTGGCCAATATCCTGACCTATCCGCTTGCCCGTTTTAAAATCAAAAGCGCCTGTTGCCGCCACTAACTCGCCTGTCGGCACCAGTTGTTTATCCAAAGCCAAAATAAAATCGGCATCGAGCTGCAATTGCTGCTCAAGCACAGTACTTTTACCCACACCGCCAATAGCCCAGTAGGCATGATTAGTCAGACTGACTGGTGTGTCTTTATCTGACACAGCGCTGTATTCCAGCACCAATTCATGATGAGAGAGCAAGGTGTAACGCAGCTGCACATCCAACTGCCCCGGAAAACCTTGATCGCCCTCTAAGCTGGTGATCCGAAAAGTGACGCTGACTCTGTCTTTTTGCTGGTCTATATCAAAACTCCAGAAGCGACTACCTAAACCATCAGGGCCACCATGCAATTGATTGGGCCCTTCATTGGCAAGCAACGACAGCACCTGACCTTTGTGCATATAAGCGGCAGCACCAATGCGGTTTGCCACCCGGCCTATAGTTACGGCGAAATAATAAGGATTGCGGGCAAAGTGGCTTGGGTCTTGATAGTTTTGCAGCAGCTCTACAGTCTTGTTTGTTAAAGGCTCTGGCATCAATACCGACCATAAACCTGCACCCAAATTACTTAAGGTAACGCTGAGTCCTGCAGGATTGGTCAGCTTAATCAGCTGCAAGGGCCGCTTTAAAGCAGCCACCTGCAAAGTGTCGGTAGTGACAACAAAGCCCATATTAAGCGTCAACCACTGCGCTGGTTTTTACGCCATTCACCAAACGCGGTAAGCCCCAAGGATTGGCGTTTTGCAGCTCTGGTGGTAATAACTCGGCCGGGTAATTCTGGAAACAAATAGGACGGACAAAACGGGCAATAGAAGCTGTACCTACCGAAGTAAAACGTGCATCAGTAGCGGCAGGGAAAGGTCCGCCGTGCATCATCGCATCACAGACTTCAACACCGGTCGGGAAGTTATTCACCACCAGACGGCCCACTTTTTGCCGCAATACACTAATCAATTCAGCCAGAGTAGCAAGCTCTGCTGCTGTGGCCTGCAAAGTACCAGTCAGCTGCCCTTTTAAAGTGCGCACTACGGCCAGCAATTGCGCCTGGTCGGCACAGCTCACCAGCACAGAGACATGACCAAAGACTTCTTCCTGCAAATGTGGATTGGCTAAAAAGGCTTCGGCTGTCACTTTAAAGAGTTTGGCCTGAGTGCAGAAGCCTGCTTTTTCGCCTACAGCTTCGCCGCTGCCCACTAATTCAACGCCAGCCTGCTCCGATAAATGCGCCGTACCCTTTTGATAAGCTGCAGCTATGCCTTCGTTCAGCATGACACCAGCTGGTACTTTGGCTAAAGCAGCGGAAGCTGCAGCGCAGAATCTGTCTAAAGCCGGGCTTTGAATAGCCACTGCCACACCAGGATTGACGCAGAACTGACCCACACCCAAAGTTAAAGAACCCACAAAACCAGCAGCTATCCCTTCAGCATTTTGTGCAAGCGCTTCTGGCAATAACACCACAGGGTTGACGCTACCCATTTCGGCAAACACAGGAATAGGTTCAGGCCTGTTATTAGCAAGCTGAAACAACGCCATGCCCCCAGCTAAAGAGCCGGTAAAACCTACAGCTTTTACTTCTGGCGCAACCACCAGTTCAGAACCTACTTCACGACCAGCGCCCATAATCAAAGAAAACACACCAGCAGGTAAACCGGCTTTTTGCACCGCTTTATGTAAAGCACGAGCTACCAGCTCACAGGTTCCGGGGTGTGAGTTATGACCTTTGACTATGACAGGGCAACCCGCTGCTAAAGCCGCAGCTGTATCACCACCAGCCACAGAAAAAGCCAGTGGAAAGTTACTGGCACCAAACACCACCACAGGACCTATAGGCTGATTGGTGTAACGTATATCAGGACGAGGCAAAGGCTGGCGATCAGGCAAAGCGGTATCAATACGGATATTCAGGTATTCACCAGAGCGGATAGACGATGCAAATAAACGCAGCTGATTGACAGTACGGGCACGTTCGCCTTCACCACGGGCTTTTGGATAACCTGTTTCCAGCGCGACACGCTCTGGCAACTCATCACCTAAGGCCATTATTTCATCGGCGCATAATTCTAAAAATTCAGCACGCTGTTTAAGTGAAGTGGCAGCAAAAACCGGTGCAGCTGCTGCAGCCGCAGCCACCGCCTGATGCACCTGAGCTTTGCTGGCATAACTCATCACAGGTTCAATAAAAGCCGCAGCAGCTGGGTTGACCGCCTGGTACTGACCCGCTTCGCCTTGCACCCATTGCCCGTTAATCAGTTGTTGGCCTGTAATCATCATTATAAAACCCTTGTTCGTGGTAACAGATTCAAAAAAAGCGGCTGGAGTTACTGCGCATGCAGTTAAATCCAGCCACCGTCCACAATAAAGTTTTGTGCTGTGCACAATTTGCTGTCGTCGGAAGCCAGAAACAGTGCCATAGCGGCCACATCTTCTGGCATCAGGCTGTCTTTGACGCATTGATTTTTTTCAATATCCCGTGCCGTTTCTTCATTAACCCAGTACTTCAGCTGACGTTCTGTCATCACCCAGCCCGGCGTTAAGGTATTAACGCGGATTTTATCCGGCCCTAAATCACGGGCTAAACCACGGGTTAATCCCAAAACTGCAGCTTTAGAGCTGGTGTAGCCAGGCATACCGCCCTGACTTTCGTACCAGCTCATCGAACCTAAATTGATGATGGAACCAGCACCCAGCTCTTTCATATGCGGATACACCGCCTGAATGGCAAAAAACTGATGGCGTAAATTGATATTGACTCGCTGATCCCAATACTCTGGCGTCACTTCAAGGAAGTTATGCCGGGTATCGCTTGCGGCGTTATTGATTAATACACTGATAGCGCCAAGCTGTTGTTTGACCTGCTCAATCACTTGCTTTAAATCATCAATATTCAGCAAATCACAGGCATAAAACTTTAGCTGAGCCTCTGGGTATTTTGCCGTTAAATCAGCCACTAAGGCCTTAGATTCAGCTTCTAAAATATCAACAAAAGCCACTTTAGCGCCCTGGGCGATAAAAGCTTCCACCAGACAAGCACCAATGCCTGAACCACCGCCACTGATAAATACTGTCTTACCTTTCAGACTGGGGTAGTGATTGGTTAAATTCATTATTTTGCCTCGTATAAAATAGCTTTTAGGGCTGGCACCACCCACCCTAAAAGCTTGGCCTAATGCCTAAACTAGTGCGAATGGGCCGGCACATCAGCACCACGACAGCCGACTAAAAAGTCGAAGTCGCAGCCTTCATCGGCCTGTAATACCCGTTCGCGATAAATTTCCATATAACCACCAGTGCGCATAATCACCTGCGTGGCTTTTAATTTCTCTAAACGTGCGGCGATTTCTTCGTCCGACACTTCCAGATGCAATACACCATTGTGCGCATCCAGCTGAATATAATCGCCTTCCTGCACTGCGGCTAAAGGCCCTAACTCCATAGCCTCAGGCGTGACATGCAGCACCACAGTACCAAAAGCTGTACCACTCATACGGGCATCTGAAATACGCACCATATCTTTAATGCCTTTTTGCAGTACCTTAGGAGGTAAACCCATATTGCCGACTTCGGCCATGCCTGGGTAGCCTTTTGGCCCGCAGTTTTTCAGCACCATCACGCTGTTTTCATCAATATCCAGCTCTGGATCATTAATGCGGGCTTTGTACATATCAAAGTTTTCAAACACCACAGCTTTGCCACGGTGTTTTAATAAATGCGGGCTGGCCGCTGAAGGTTTTAACACAGCACCGCGAGGTGCTAAGTTGCCACGTAGAATACAAATACCACCACTGGCGACCAGCGGATTGTCCATAGTACGGATCACATCATCGTTATAGCATGCAGCGTCTTTGACGTTGTCCCAGATACTTTTGCCATTTACAGTTAACGCATCATTATTCAGCATGCCGCTTTCGCCTAAACGGCGCAGCACTGCTGGTAAACCACCTGAGTAATAAAACTCTTCCATCAGGTATTTGCCGGATGGTTGCAAGTTCACCAGAGTCGGAACACCTTTACCATGTGACCAGTCATCCAAAGACAAATCCACACCAATACGACCGGCTATGGCTTTTAAGTGGATCACCGCATTAGTGGAACCACCAATGGCCGCGTTGGTGCGAATGGCATTAATAAAGGCATCTTTAGTCAGGATTTTCGACAGTTTTAAATCTTCATGCACCATATCAACAATACGCATACCGGATAAATGCGCCAGCACATAACGGCGTGAATCCACAGCAGGAATAGCCGCATTGTGAGGCAAACTGGTGCCTAAGGACTCTGCCATACAGGCCATAGTCGAAGCCGTGCCCATGGTGTTACAGGTACCGGCAGAACGCGACATGCTGGCCTCCATATCCATAAACTGCTCCAGCGTAATACGGCCAGCTTTGTATTCTTCATGCGCCTGCCAGACCAGCGTGCCTGAGCCGACATCTTTGCCGTGGTGTTTGCCGTTTAACATAGGACCACCCGTCACTACTATGGTCGGTAAGTCACAACTTGCAGCGCCCATTAATAAGGCGGGAGTGGTTTTATCACAGCCGACCAGCAGCACCACACCATCTATGGGGTTACCACGAATCGCTTCTTCCGTATCCATAGCCGCTAAGTTGCGCGTTAACATGGCAGTTGGACGTAAATTAGATTCGCCGTTGGAGAACACCGGAAACTCAACCGGAATACCACCGGCTTCACGGATACCATTTTTGACTCGTTCTGCAATTTGACGAAAATGTGCATTACAAGGCGTCAGTTCAGACCAGGTATTACAGACCCCAATCACTGGCTTGCCCTGAAAGTGATGATCAGGAATACCCTGATTCTTCATCCAGCTGCGATACATAAAACCGTTTTTGTCGTTAGTACCAAACCAACTGGCAGAACGAAGCTGCACTTTTTTCTTTTCGTCTTGGGCCATAGTTGAATCCTGAAGCAATTTAATTTAATAATATTGTATTACTAATACATCAAGCTGAAGCCTAAGTTCAAGCAGTTCGTAAAAAAAATTCACCAAAGCAGTGCAGCTTTATTAACTACGCATTGATTTGATTGAAATTTTTTTCTTGCTCCTGATTTGTGCATTTTTTGCACATCTGGCTCATTTAGTAATACTATAAGATAATTATTATTAAATCACGACAGGGGTATTATGAAAAACGTTCTGATTTTTACCATTTTACTGCTGACCGGATCACTGAGTCTGGTAAGCAACAGCCTGTGGGCTGCTAATCCACTATTTACTGATGTACGCACTGCAGATCCGGCCGCTTTAGTGGTCGGCGATACTGTCTATTTGTACACAGGCCATGATGAAGCCAAAGACAATAAGACTTTTTTTGTGATGAATGACTGGCTGGTGTTTTCATCCAAAGACATGAAAAATTGGCAGGCCCACGGCGCTAAACTCAAGGCCAAAGATTTCAGCTGGGCTAAGGGCGATGCTTGGGCTTCTCAGGTGATTGAAAAAGATGGCAAGTTTTATTGGTATGTCACAGTGCGACACGCCAGTATCAATGGTTTTGCTATTGGTGTTGCTGTAGGTGACTCACCGCTTGGGCCTTTTAAAGATGCTCGCGGCACTGCGCTTATTACCAACGATATGACCACAGACACTAAAATCGACTGGGATGATATTGACCCTTCTATCTTTATCGATGACGACGGTCAGGCCTATTTGTTCTGGGGTAATACCAAACCCCGTTATGCCAAACTCAAAGCCAATATGACAGAGCTGGATGGCCCTATTCAGAATTTGGATCTGCCCAATTTTACCGAAGCCATTTGGCTGCATAAAAAAGGCGAGTTGTATTACCTGTCGTATGCCTCGGGTTTTCCGGAAAAAATTGTTTATGCCACCAGTAAAAAGATCACTGGCCCTTGGGTTTATCAGGACATCCTGAACGAAGTAGCAGGCAACTCCCCCACTAACCATCAGGCCATTATTGAATTTAAAGGCAAAGATTATTTTATCTACCACACAGGCGCAGCTCAGCCCGATGGTGGTGAATTCCGCCGTTCTGTGGCCATCGATCGGTTGTATTACAACAAAGATGGCAGCTTAAAACGCGTCATTATGACCAGTGAAGGGTTAAGCAAAGAGTAATCCCCTTCGTACTTGAAGCCGCAGCGTTGTTGCCTGCGCGTGCCAGCCCCAGTCACATAGACAACTATGCTCCTGGGGTCTAGTTCGCTTGTCGCCTAGCTGCAACATCAATTACTTTGGGGATAATTTGGCTATAGACCCGCACAGCGATTTTATGGTTCTGCTTGACAATAAAGGGCAGAAAACAGATATTAATCTTATTGTAGTACAAATAAGAAAATTAACGAGGATGTGCGATGCGTTTAATTCAATTTGTGACACCAGAGCAGCAACGCGCTGTGGCTCTGGTGTTATCCAGCACAGAAGTTCAGGTTATAAGTGGTGTCCAGACTGTCTATCAACTGGCAAATCAGGCGTTGGCCGCAAAAAAACCACTACAACAACTGGTGACAGAGCTGGTCAGTGAGCAGCGGCTTGATTATCAGGCCATAGTAGCCGAAGACCGTTTGCTGGCGCCTTTTGATCATCCGGATCAAGCGCATTTGCTGGTGACAGGCACAGGACTGACTCACTTAGGCAGCGCCGATACCCGAGCTACTATGCATGCTCAAACCAGTGGCAAAGCTGTGGCTGAGCTGACAGATACGATGAAAATGTTTAAGTTAGGTCTGGATGGTGGTAAACCTGCTGCGGGTGAAACCGGTGTACAGCCTGAATGGTTTTATAAAGGAGATGGCAGCATAGTGGTATCCCCCGGTGCACAGTTGTTATCTCCTTCTTTTGCTTTAGATGGTGGCGAAGAACCTGAAATTGTTGGGGTTTATATCAATGACGCTGAAGGTCAGCCATGGCGTATTGGTTTTGCTTTAGGAAATGAATTCTCCGATCACAAAACCGAACGGCTGAATTATTTATACCTGGCGCATTCCAAATTGCGGCCTTGTGCTGTGGGTCCTGAACTGTTGCTCGGCGATTTACCCGCTCATATTGAAGGCACCTCACGTATTTACCGCGACGGTAAATTACTGTGGCAAAAAGCTTTTGTCAGCGGTGAAGACAATATGTCGCACAGCATCAGTAATCTGGAACATCACCACTTTAAATACTCATTATTTTGCCGCCCTGGTGATGCGCATCTGCATTACTTTGGCACTGCCACTTTAAGTGTGGGTGATGGTATTGAAACTCAGGCAGGCGATGTATTTGAGATTGAAGCGCCGGTATTTGGCTTACCACTGCGTAATAGCTTAGCTGTGGATACCAAGCAGCCTCTACAGGTAAAAGCGCTGTAACTTGTTACTTGCAAAAATATTTTTATAGCAGAGTCAGTGAGAAGTGGCTCTGCTTTTTTACGTTGAACTAAAGTCGAAGCAAGGCTCAGGACTATACCCAAGAAGCTTGAAGTTGCAGGGCGGTGAGATGGCGCAGTTTCCAAAAAACGAATTCTTTTTGCGATCGCCTCTAGCTGGGTATAAAAAACCGCACCCAACACAACAATAAATGCAGTTACCAAACCAATAGATCCATCCACTCTATTTATTCCTTAAATCACCTGCAGAAAAGTCACACAGTAGGCTGAGTCGCTTTCGACTGGCCAATTCTACGTATGTTTCTGAACCTTATTTGCAGTCTGAGTCTCGAAAAAATGCTGTAACCAATTAGAGGGGCAATAGTAGCCGCTAAATCGTACCTGGTTTCTGCTTTTAAAAGCTACAAATACAAAAACACCGGCACTAAGTCCGGTGTTTAAACTTCAGCGACGTCTTATCGCTTACATGCTGTAGCGAACACCTAAAGCAAAGGTGCGACTGTATAAAGAAGTACCAAAGTTGCCTGTCGTTGCATCATTGCCGTAATAGCTCTGATACAGCTCATTGGTCAGGTTGGTACCATCCAGTGTCACTTCAAACTGTTCTGTCAGTTTGTAACTTAACTGAAAGTCCATACTGGCTTCAGATTTGCGGCGCCGCTCTAATGGGTTCGCAAACAAAGCCGCTTCATAGTCAGACAGGAAACCTTCACGCCATGAATAAGACAATCTCATGCCCAGATCGTTTTTATCATAAGCCAGCACCACGCTGTAAGACGAGTCAGACACACCAAACAGATCCGTGTCTCTGTAGCCCGTAATTTCGCCTTCACTATTGGTGTCAGGTGTGGTTTGTGACGAGGACAGGCGTGTATAACTGGCCTGCACACCAAAACCATCCAACATTTCAGGTAAATAGTCAGGGAACCAGACCAGACCAATTTCAGCACCGGACAATTCACCAGCAGAAGCGTTGTACGGTTGAGTCAACACGAACTTGTAAGGTGTTGGATCAGTTGCAGATTTTGGCGCAGTCACAGAACGGCGAAAACCTACCACAAAACCATCGATATCACGCTTGAATAACGTACCGTACAGTGAACTGGCTTCAGCAAAATACCATTCCAGTGACAGATCATAGTTTTTGGATTCTGTCGGTTTCAGATCCGGATTACCACCACCAGCAGTACCATAGCCTATACCTGTCACGTCCTCGTTGTAGATGATCAGCGGATTTAAATCACCAAAGGCCGGATAACGTAAAGTTTCGGTATAAGCAACACGAGCCTGCAGGTCGTCGGTTAACTGATAACGAGCGCTCAGACTTGGCAGAATCTTACGGGTTTTGCTCTCCCCTGCAGTGGTATTTTGCACTGCTCCAGGAGCACTTTCCTGATAGAAAGTTGAATCCGTATCTATGCCGGTATAACGGCCTCCAATTTCACCATTTAACGCACGGCCCGCCACTTCAGTTTCAAATTTACTCTGTAAATACAAAGACAAGGTTGTAGCGTCTATATCAAAAGAACGCTGTAAATCCAGCTTGTTCATACCATACATAGCGCGGAACTCATCGGCGTTATTGCGGATATGATAGCCATTGGCGACAGCCCATGACGTTGGCACATTAGCCTCGCCATCCATAAAACCAGAGTTTATCGATGCCAGCCCCTCTATAGTGCTTACATTCACAGGGCCACCACAACACCTGTCCTGACGGCTAAACGACGTCGTTGCCCCGCGCTTGTCATAACGAACGCCGGTTTCTACTGTGGTAAAAAAACCATCAAGGCGATAGGACAAATCTGAAGTAAAAGTAACAGCATCACCCTCATCTTTATTAGCATTGTCGTACATGCCATCGGTCAGATAAGCAGATGGGTCAGCCATACTGGATTCATCCATACCAGCTGTGGCAGGATTATCTTCAAAATTGAAACCGGGGATACCACCGTTTTCGTTAAAATCAACATTCAGCCGGTAATTGTTGCCAGGGCGCACAAAACGCATGGCAAAAAAATCGCTGTTGTATTCACTGTCCTGAACCACCAGTTCAGACTTTAAGGTCATGTAGTCGGACAAATCCCACTTACCGCCAAAAGCATGCAGATAACTGTCAGTTTTTCCTGTCGATAAATCACCGCTGGTAAAAACCCATGGATCATTTACAGAACGGGATTTGACAATATTGGTGCCAGGGTGCAACTGCACATTGGCGGCAGCAGCGGCTTGGGCCGGTGTCATGGCACCATAACCGCCCCACCAGTCGGCAAATGAGAACAGCAGGCTGTTAAAGCCTTCATTGCGGAAACCGTTGTAAAAGGATTCAAACACATACTCAGACTTCTCATTGGGCGCAAACTGCAGTGAAATGTTGGCTGCAGGACGTTCACGTTTGCCGTTGTAATCGCTTTGGAAAATTGCATCACGGCTCAGGATATATGGAGTTGCCACACCATTAATATCCAGAGTTGCACCTTCGTTTGCAGGCAAACCTGCTAACAAACCCGGTTGCCAGATTGGGTTTTCTGTCACACCTGGTTTATCTAAAAAAATACGCTCGTAAGGGGTAAAAGGCGCGGTAGGGTTCGCCGTCATAAAAGGCAGCATAGCGCCTGCTGTGACGCTTTGATCGCGATACTTTGTTCTGGAGAATGACACATTCACCAAAGCACCAAACTGACCAGAATCCAGTTCCCAGTTGTTGCTGGCTAAAGCGCTAAAGGTAGGGTTAATTTCTTCATTTTGTTCGGTATAGATACCGCGGGCATTGGCAATAAACTTAGCGCCATCAAAATCAAAAGGTCTGTGGGTTTTTACATCGATAGAGCCTGCAATACCACTTTCAATCTGACTGGCAGAACGGGTTTTATAAACATCCACCTGCTTTAGCAAACTGGCAGGAATATCCTGCAGAGCAACAGCTGTGCCCGATGCAGTAAAAATATTGCGGCCATTCACTGTGGTTGTGATATCACTTAAACCACGGATTGAAACGGCAGAAACTTCGCCTGAGCCGCGGTTAGTCACCTGCACACCAGTGACACGCTGCAGTGACTCCACTACGTTGTTATCCGGAAACTTGCCTATATCTTCTGCCACTATGGCATCCACAATTTGTTCGTTGTGACGCTTCACGCCCAGCGCCTTATTCAGGCTGCCACGAATACCTTTGACTTCAATTATTTCTACTTCTGTTGCTTTGTTATCTTCTTGCGCTGCAGTAACTGGTTGGCTTAACAGAACAATAGCCATAGACACCGCACTGCTTAAGACGGATCGCTTAAACATGAGCTTCTTCTCCCCTTGTCGTGGTTTTATTACACCTTCCCGGTCAAAACACAGCAGACCTTCGAGGCATTTTTTTTATCATTTCTCAAATCATGCTATTGTATGATTAATAGACTGTCAACTAATGAGCAAAGAAATATTCAGTAAAACGAATGAATTTCGATAGCGAAAAAAATGGCTGGCGCTAAGACTTAGAAAAGGGTTATCAGAAAGGTGAGTTCAGCTGCGACTCTGCCTGCTTTTTATAAAACTATGCAGCGCATGAATAGATAAAAATCAGCAACTTATGCTGATTTCACTCTATTCATCTGCAGTGTTAGTTTGGGGTTCTGAGCTGGAATTGTTGGCAGATGGTATCGGCTTGAAGCGGAGCCTGTTTCAGCGCTACTGCATCAAATAAACTACAACCAGGTAGGTCTACCACGTGTTTTGTATGCAAAGACAACAAGGATACAGCGCCATTGGGTAGCAATTGCAACGCCCACTGACTGGATTTAGCCGCACAATTGCCCAGCAGTAAATCTGCACCTGCGCCCAAAGCATCGTCTTTCGTCTGAACACAAAGCTCTGGGTTTTGGCTGTTTTGTAGCTGAACATAACCCGCCTGACCTGCTTTCCATTGCCATTGCTGGCATTGCTGTTTGTCCCAGCTTTGTTGCATGACTAAAGCACCACTGCTTGCTGTGCAACCTTCTGTGCTCAATACTTTGCCACTTTGCCTGCTGCTGAGTACCGTATCGCCTGTCGGCAGCAGTAACCAGTCCTGACATAAAGTGGCATCTTCTGCTTTGCAGTCTGAGGCTGTCAGGGGTTGTTGATCGGCCGCATTCAGCAACTGGTAATAACCATCAGTACCAGCTTTTAATAGCCATTGCTGAGTTGCCTGATTAACCCAGGGCGATAATTCATGCTGTGCTCCAATAAATAAACCTCTGTCATCCGCCAGACGATAACGGCCCTTGGTGGTTGAATCGAGGATCCACTGCCCTTGTGCAGCACAAGTCTGCGCTGTAAGCCCTTGCTTCGAAGGTGCCAGACAGAGCTGAGTAGAGCGGTTCACCAACTGCCATTTCACCCCTTCTGGAACTACAGTCAAAGGACCATTTTCTCCGGATGGGGCAGCAACGGTTTGACCTTCAGGCACAGGGGTACCAAAATCAGGTGTGCCATCTGCTTTATAACTAAAGGGTTGAGCCCTTACCGAACGGGTTGCGCTGCAGCCATCTGTTGCTTTGTTATTGCCGTGATACACCAGCCAGTTTTCAGTGCCATCCGGTGACGTAAAAAAGCCATTATGACCAGGGCCAAATACACCGTTGCCGCGTTCAAACACAGGCTGCTCTGCTTTAGTCCAGGAGCTGGCATTCATCGGGTCGTTGCCTGTTAACTCCAGTAAACCTAATTTATAGTCTGGTGTGTCACAAAAGCTGGCGGAGTAAATCACAAAAGTGCGGCCATTATGTTTCAGCACTTCAGGCCCTTCATTCACCTTACGACCCGATTGCTCCCATGGCAAAGACGGGCGGGATAACACCATTCGCTCGCCGGTTAAAGTCCAGGGATTGGACATTGCGCTTATCCAGTTTAACTGTTCATCCCCAACCCACTCAGACCATAATAAATACAATTTTCCATTATGTTCCAGGTAGTTACCGTCAATATTCCAACTGTCCGGCATGGGCGAGCCTTTGTACTGATAAGGGCCCATAGGGTCGTCGCCTGCACTTTCCAGCACAGATAAATGCTGACCATCCAGATTTTCCTGTTTGCCGGAGGTGTACATCATGTACCAGCGTGGGCCATCAGGGCTTTGCAGACGATGAAATTCAAAAGCCCAGAAGTTACAGCAGCTTTTAGGATTAGTCTCAGACCAGATATTGACCGGTGTGGCTGTGGCTAAACCCGCCAGAGTCGGCGATTTACGCATCACCAGCTGAGAGGTCCAGGTGGTGGTGGTCAGGTAATAATTGCCTTGCCAGTATTCCAGCCATGGATCAGCGCCATTGGCAAATAAAGGATTGGTAAAGCTTTGATCTTCTGTGGTTGGCGCTGCAACTACTTCAGCTGCAGGCTCTGTTTTAGTTTCAGGAGGTTGGACAGGCGAGCAGGCCAACAGCAGGCTCAAAGCACTGCACAATAATGGAAGACGATAGCCCTTAAAGCCGGGCAAAGGCGTGTGATATACAGTCATAGCTAACCCTGTCTGGTCTATTTATTTTATATTTGTATTACAATAATACTATAAGGTGAAACCTATAAAAAAACAACAGCCCAACAATCTGCCGCCAGACGTCAGAATTTAGCGAACCAGCACACTCTGATAACCCAACCAGTCTTTTTCATTGACTAAAGGCCAGCCGTTTTTATCCCACTCCAATGCAGTAATCTTCAGTTTTTGCAGGCCTTTATCCGCCATTTCATAAGCATGAAAGACTAAGTAATCTTTTCCATCCATGGCATACACAGAGTTATGACCTAGACCTGGCCAATCGCTGTTGCCTTTGAGCAACACTGAACCGCCGCCCATAGCTAAATCTTTGCCGTTTTTATCCAGATAAGGCCCGGTTAAGGTTGTAGAACGACCGACTACCATATGGTAAGTGCTGTCTTTACCACGGCAACATTTGCCATAAGAAACAAAGAGATAATAATACTGGCCCTTTTTGTAGAGAAAAGGCGCTTCCAGTTCTGCAGGGCCAGGTTCGGCATCATCTAAAAAGGCAGGCCGCTCTGCTTTTGCCAGCGTATGCCATTGTTCAG
>Ga0180008_1001164_pt1 | contig 17449 bp, 12 predicted proteins | sample MM_PW_MetaG_FD_121121 | JGI IMG/M metagenome (GOLD analysis project Ga0180008, IMG submission 121121) | Groundwater microbial communities from the Aspo Hard Rock Laboratory (HRL) deep subsurface site, Sweden - MM_PW_MetaG | ecosystem: Environmental > Aquatic > Deep subsurface > Groundwater...
CACGAACTGATCGGCGATCCGACCCTGGCCGATGCCATCCTCGACCGCCTGGTGCACAACGCTTATCGGATCAATCTGAAGGGTGAATCAATGCGCAAACGGACGCAGAAATTGACGACGCCGGGCACCTCGGACTAACAATGCCAGCCCTGCGTCGCTGCGCTCCGACTGCCCGGCCGGATGGCCGTGGAACAGGTGGCCAGATGGCCGTGGAATGCCTGGCCAGATGAGCGTGGACTGGGTGGCCGGATGGCGTGGAATCCGCATTTAGTTCGGATGACCGGTACATTGTAGGCATCAATCACTGAAATGAGGAGTGGGCAATGATCATTGCCATCACCGGCGCATCGGGCCACCTTGGGCGTCTTGTTGTCCCCAGACTGAGAGCGGCGCTCCCGACCACCGACATCGTTGCGCTCGCACGCAGCCCTGAAAAGGCGGCCGACCTCGGCGTCGCAGTGCGTGCGGCCGATTACGACAAACCCGACACCCTCGACGCCGCGCTCGCGGGCGCCGACACGCTGCTGCTGATCTCGTCCAGCGACATCGGCAGGCGTGTCGAGCAGCACACGAATGTCATCGCGGCCGCAAAGGGCGCTGGCGTGAAGAGGATCGTCTACACGAGCCTGCTGCATGCCGATACCTCGTCGCTGAGCTTGGCGACCGAGCATGTCGCGACCGAAGCCGCGCTCAAGGATTCAGGGCTTGTCCATACCGTGCTGCGCAACGGCTGGTATTCGGAGAACCACACCGCGTCGATCCCTGCCGCCCTCCAGGCAGGATTCTTCGCGGGGAGCGCGGGCGATGGAAGGATTTCGGCGGCGACCCGTGCCGATTTTGCCGACGCCGCCGTGGCCGTGCTCGCCGGCGAAGGTCATGACGGCAAGGTGTACGAGCTTGCCGGCGATGCGCCCTACACGCTGTCCGAGTTGGCGGCCGAGCTGTCCAGGCAGGTTGGCAGAGAGATTCCGTACAGGAACCTGCCGCCCGCCGAGTATGCCGCCCTGCTCCGAGAAGCGGGCATCTCGGATGCCTATGCCGAGGCCATCGCCCAGTTCGACGTGGATGCCTCGACCGGCGCATTGTTCGATGACGGACGCGAGCTTTCCCGCCTGATCGGCCGTCCGACCACGCCGCTCGCGGACGCCGTGGCCGAGGCGCTTGCGAATGGCTGATGAAGAACACGTCGCTGGCAACCACGGTGGCGACGCCGAAGAAGGGAAAAGCCCCATGAGTCCTGCCGATCCCAAAGCCGCCATCCTGCGCTACAACACGCTGGCGATCCTGTTCCACTGGACGACGGTGGCGCTGTTTCTTGCCACGTACATCGCTGTCTACTACCGCATCTGGTTCACCGAGCGCGGCGAACCGGCCAACCTCGTGGCCATGCGCATCCACACCATCACCGGCGTGGCGATCGGACTGATCGTGATCCTGCGGCTGATCTGGCGCAGGGTCGCGCCGCCGCCCGGGTTTCCGCACGGGCAGCGGGTCGAACACCTTGCCGCCACGGCGATGCACTGGGTGCTCTATTTCTTCATGATCGTCATGCCGATCACCGGCTACCTGGGCCTGCGCGCGCCGCTGGGCTGGATCGATATCCCGAAGTTCGACGACACCGCGCTCTATGCCTGGCTGGTGACCGAGCGCCTCGGGCTGACCTGGGAACAATGGGAAGCGCCCATCGACTGGTTCCACCAGACTGCAGGCGCCTTCGTCATATGGGCGCTGATTCTCATCCACGCCGCAGCCGCGCTCTATCACCACTATGTCAGGAAGGACGGCGTTCTCGTGAGGATGGTTCCGAACCTGCGGACGCGTCGCCCGGGCAAATAGTCAGGCGGGGCTCTTCAGCGGATGGCAGCTGTCCATCACTGCGTGGCGCGCTAGCGCTCTTCCCGCAGAGCCATGTCCTCTCCCAGAATGCGTTGAATCTCCAGTATCGCGGCCGCGTTTTGCTGCACGCTATGACCTGAAATGATGACTTTTTCGGACTGCGCCCCGGGAAGATGAGCGCTGCGGTAAGGCACGAGACCATCATCGGAATCAGCGAGGGCCACTTCGGCATTGGCCTGGGCCACGATCGAGTGATAGTTCACCTGGGCAGAGATGGGAAAGTCCGCCGCCGCGCGCACGAAAGGATCGTTCTCGTCGAGGTTGTCGACGCTATTGGGGATATGCCCCAGGCTTTCGTGGCTGCTGGCCGCCGCATTGGGTGCTAGTGTGTGGGCGAGTTCTTCGAGCACCGTAACGGGGAAGCGAATGAATCCCGCCATCCAGCGCCCCAGGCGTCCACCTGCGACCGATGTGCCCCGGTGCGGTGTTGCGATGAAGATGGCGCGGCTGACATGCGGGAAGGGCTCGAAACGCAACATCGGATCTATGCGCTTGATCTGCTGCGGCGTCAGCCGACTGTGATCAGCAGCCAACTGCGCCAGCGACTGATCGGTTGACGACACCATCAACCGTGCGATGACCCCGCCCATGCTATGCCCCACCAGTACAAGGTCGGACGATGCCGGCGCCTGGCCGGAAGGATCGAAATGCGCCAGCGTATCCCCGAGCGCTCTGCGAATCATCGCGTGGTTCAATGCGATCGGCATGTTGGTCGGGTAGTAGACCTGCCAGATCTGGTAATGCTGGCGCAGCGCCTCATCGCCCAGGATTTCGTTGGCGAGCTCTACCCAGGCTTCCGGGCTGCTGGCCAGTCCGTGCAGCATGACGATGATCCGTCGGTTCGGATCGTAGGGCTGCATCAGGTAGACGTGAGGGCGGTCGATGCCGCCCTCGCGCCCAAGCAGGCTACGAAGCGACTGCTTGTTGAACTTGGCACGAGCCAACCACACGCCGTAGCCAGCGGTGAAATTGGCCGCCAGGGGTACGCGCTGCCCGCGCAGCATGATGGCTGACTCCACATAGGGGTCATGCACCGTCAAACGGACAGTGCGGGTATGCAGCACGCTGTCCAGGTCGTCTCCATCCGGGTGCAACAGAACCGTCATGGACGGCGCAGGCATCTCGCTCCAGGGTAGAGGCTGCTGGTTGCGTTTGGCCGCTGGACGACCATCCCGGGTGGGGGCGGAAGTCAGGGGTTCGTCCGGCATGACCGCCACCAGCTCGGCGCCGAAACCGTCGCGCCGGTAGAGGCTGCGCAGCCCGCGGAAAGACAGGGACGAGGCTGGCAGCAGTTCGGCTGGCACCGCCGTACTGCCCGGCAAGCGCGCGCTGCGCATATCCAGTCTCAGTTCCCAGCCTGCAATGTTCCAGCGGGTCTGGGCGGGCAACTGCGTAGGCATTTGTTGCCGAACTTCAAACAGGCCGGTGGCGGCATGCTCGACGGCATAGTTATACCAATCCCGTACTTGTGTCTGGCGATCCTCGAAGGCTCGTTCTCCCGGGGTATGGTCGCCCAGGAAGAGGTAGGCATAGGCATAGCGAATGGTCTCAAGCCAGGCGGCTTGTTGTCCTGATCCGGGCTTCATGGCCTGTGCCTGCGCCAGCCAAAGTTCGGACAGCGCGGCCAGGCGTCGATCCGTGGCCACCCCCGTCACGGCGGCCAAGGCCTCGACGCAATCCGCTGAGATTGGTTTTGCGCAAGCCTGCGCATCCAATGCCGCCACCCGGATGGTCTGGACGGTCGCATCGCTGAGCTTGCCGCGTGTCAGGATGTCGCCGCGCTTGAGTTCGATGGCCTCCTCGGCCGTCAGGGTATGAACCTCGACCACTGGGCCGAATTCACGCAGGATAGAGCAGCCGCCCAGCATCAGTGGGGCAACGACGAGCCATGACACAAGGCGGCAGAATTGCAGGAGTCTCAAGGATGTACCTCGTCGATCGGAACGCCGGGCATACCCTGTCGAATCGACGTCGAGAAATCATCCCCCGATGCATCAGAGGCAAGTGCGCGTTCGTTGATATGCCCCAATGCCTGCAATTCACCGTAGCGATAACCGGGAGTCAATCCGTGCAGGTCATAGACGTATTCTGCAAAGTGTCCGGACAGCAGCAGGCGATAGTCCATCGGCAACGCGGGCGCAATGAGCCGAGCCAACTCAAATACGATGGTCGTGCAGTTGCTGGTTAACGTGTTGTAAAAGCGTGGCGTGCGCCGTAGTTCATTGGCCGCGTTCAGATACTCGAGAAACAACGCGCGGACATTTTTCTGACTGATCTGCAACCGATAAAGATAAACATCTTCGCCTCGCGCATTGCTTCGCGTACGCACAATGTCACGCTCATCGGCGGCTACCAGGATCTGCTCGAACTGACGGAAGAATCCGCCGACCGCAGAGAAGGATTCGTGGCGCTCCTTGCGTATTTCCAGTGAGAACACCACCCGCTCGCCACCGTCGAAGCCGAACGACACCAGTGTGTGCGCAATGTGCGGCCCCATCCAGTAGGAAAGTACCAGGTCGGCACTGCGCAAGCGGTCCAGATCGTATGTGCGGTTCTCCCACTGCGGGGTGTAGTCGGTTTCGCTGCGCCACTCGAAGTTGCGTACATTTTTCAGGTGAACGTGGCTGCCGTCGATTCCGGCCTCCAGCAACTGGGCGACATCGTCAGCCCATGCACGTTGGTGTGATGGCTGCAGCGTTCCCCACCACATGAGCAGGGCTGCCGTTGCGGCCCCGAACACGAATCCGGCGATCCTGCGTGTCCGTCTTTCAAGCAGGCCTGCCAGCGACACGGCGACGGACAGCCCCGAGGCAGACCAAGCCAGAGTGGCGATCCAGCGAGCCGCTGAATGTTGCGGCATCTGGTGCCACAGGGCCAGGGCGCCCCACACAGTCAGCAATAGCACCGCAATGCCGAACGCCAGGCGCATGGGGAGGTGCCTGACTTTTTGCGTCACCTTGCTCATCGAGGCTCCAAAAGCTCAAGCAGCAGTTGCCGATGCGCATCCTGTAACTGCACCAGCGCTATGGAAGGGTTTCCCCTGGATAGCATTGACGAGTTCAGCCATAGCAGTGCGGGAGCGAGCGCCAGCGGGAAAAAGTGCTCGGTCAAGACACCCGGACGAACAATCCCCCGGTCTATGTTGCGTTGGATGATGAGCTGCGCCCGCTCACGTAATCCACGCGCAACGTCCTCGCGCCAATGCTGCACCAGCGCCGGCGCTCTGGCGCTTTCGGCCAGAAGCAGGCGATAGACCGATATCGTGGCGGGGGAGTCAAACGTCGTATACAGGCGATCAATATAGACGTCCACCAACTCTGGCAACGTCAGATCTTCATCCGGAAGCCAGCCCTGGAAATCGCAAAGCTGCTTCGTTGTACGTTCGAGCAAGGCGTGAAAAATCTCTTCCTTACTGTTGAAGTGGGCGTAGATGCCTGCCTTGGACAAACCCGCACATTCCGCCAGGCGCTCCATCGACACGGCGTTGTATGTCCGATCCGCAAACTCGATCAGGGCCGCGTCCAGTATTTCCTCTTTCCTGGCCGCAGAGGACAGGTAGCGGCGCTTGTCTGGTACGTCGTCTTTCTTGGTTGGCATTCAAAGGCCCTGTTCAGAAATCTGAGGGATTTTCCCATGGGCTGGTCACCGGTTCCACCATGAAAACATGGTCAGCCCAGGCCAAGCAGTTCCAACTGACTGGCGTGCAGTGCCTAGTGAACTGCTAATTGCGAATCTGGGATTGTAACGTATAATCATAAACAACCGTCCAGTCGGTTGCTTTTAAAACTCATGATGCGAGATGCCGTAGGGACGCGGACGAACCCGAAACGCTGGAAGTGAAACAGGAAGAGCACCTCATCAACCAGCCGAAAGAGGCATGGGTGTGCACACATCAATAAGGAGATGGCGTGGGCTTGATAACGCTTGCGAGTAAAGAACGGACGGATCGTGGACATCAGCCACGCCCCCCCATTGCGTGGGCGGCTACCGTCTCTCCGCCTCTCCAACCAGACCCCATTAGCCCGAACCCCGTACGGAACGTGACCATGCCTCCAGCTTTTCCCTTATTTCCTGAGTTCAGACTGCGCACTGCCTCGCTGACGCTGAGCGCCGTCGTATTAGCCGGCTGCATGTCGCTCGCTCCTGCTCCTGATACCCCGCCGCTGCCGGTACCCGAGGTTTGGCCTGGTCATCTTGAATCGAGCACCGAGGGTGCCCACGCGGGAGAACTTGCCTGGCAGGCCTACTTCACGGACCCTTTGCTGCAACGCCTCATCGAGACCGCGCTGGAGAACAACCGCGATCTGCGCCTGGCCGCGCTGCGTGTCGAGGAAGCCAGCGCCGCATTCCGCATTCAGCGCTCGGATCGATTTCCTGCCGTGGGCGTGGGTGCCCAGGGTGGACGCGCCCGCGTCCCTGGCGATCTGAACATGTCGGGCCGGTCGCAGGTGGGCGGCGAATATCGGGCCGAGGTGGGTTTGAGCACCTGGGAGCTGGATCTGTGGGGCCGGGTCCGCAACCTGGAAGACGCCGCCCTGCAAAGCTGGCTGGCTTCCGACGCGGCCCGCCAGGCCGTCCACCTGGCGCTAATCGCCCAGGTGGCCGACGGTTATCTTGGCTTGCGCGAGATAGACGAACGCGTGGCTATCGCCCGTCAAACCGTCGCGACCCGCGAGGAGTCCTATCGCATTTTCCGGCGCCGCGTTGAAGTCGGCTCGACCTCGAAGCTGGACCTCACTCAAGTCCAAACTTTGCTGAACCAGGCTCAGGCGCTGCTAACCCAGCTTGAGCAAGCACGCGCCACGCAACTGCACGCGCTGGCACTGCTGGTAGGTGCCGATCCTGGCCCGCTGCCCACCAAGGCACCCTTCGATGAAACAACGGTGCTGGCCGAACTCCGGGCCGGCCTGCCCTCGGAGCTGCTGGTCAGTCGCCCGGACATCATTTCCGCCGAACACCAATTGCGTGCCGGCGATGCCAACATCGGCGCGGCCCGTGCGGCGTTCTTGCCGCGCATTGCGCTGACCGGCAGCTTCGGCACGGCCAGTTCCGATCTTGACGGCCTGTTCGATTCCGGCAGCCGCGCCTGGACCTTCATGCCTACCTTGTCGCTGCCCATCTTCGATGGCGGGCGGCGGCGCGCAAACTTGGAACTGAGCGAGGTGCGCCGCGACATCGCCGTCGCCGGATACGAGAAAACCATTCAAACGGCCTTCCGCGAGGTGGCTGATGCACTGAGCGCCAAGTACTGGCTGGCTGAGCAATTGACGATCCAGCGGGCCAATCTGGAAGCACAAAGCGAACGCGCCCGGCTGGCCCAGTTGCGCTACGACAACGGTTCGGCCGCTTTCCTGGAGGTGCTGGACGCCCAACGCGATCTGCTGGATGCCGGACAACAGCTGGTACAGGCGCGCCGTGCGCTGCTGTCCAGCCAGGTGGCGCTGTATGCCGCGCTCGGCGGCGGCACCCTCGCTGCAACCGACGAAACCCAGGGTGCAACCTCGACGCCCGCTCCCACGCCATTAACCCGTTAAGGCACGCCGAACCTATGACTGTCTCACCCTCTCTCAAGAAAAAACTCCTGGTCGCTGCCGCTGCAGCGGTTGTTATCGCGCTGGCCTGGTGGGGCTGGACGAAATTTGCCGACACCGGCCCCGGCGAAGGATTCGTCAACGGCAATGGCCGCATCGAAGCCACCGAGATCGACATCGCCACCAAGCTTCCCGGACGTATCGAAGACATCCTCGTACGTGAAGGCGATTTCGTCGCAGCGGGCCAGCCACTGGCCAGGATGCAACTGGAAACGCTTGAGGCGCAGCGCGACGAAGCCTTCGCCATGCGTGAACAGGCCGAGCATTCTGTGACCGCAGCACAGGCCCAGGTGGCGCTGCGTGAAGCCGACGTGGTTGCGGCGCAGGCACTCGTCGGTCAGCGCGAGTCGGAGCTCGATGCCGCGCAACGGCGGCTGAAACGTTCGCAGACATTGTCCCAAGAAGGCGCCGCCTCGATACAAGAATTGGACGATGACCGGGCGCGCGTGCGGGGCGCACAGGCGACGCTCGCGGCCAGCAAAGCACAGACCGCCGCTGCCCGCGCCGCGGTCGAGGCCGCCAAAGCGCAGTTGGTCGGCGCAAGGTCCAGCGTGTCCGCTGCCACGGCCAGTATCAATCGCATCGAAGCCGATATCCGCGACAGCGAACTGCGCTCGCCGCGTGACGGTCGGGTGCAGGTGCGCGTGGCGCAACCCGGCGAGGTGCTGGGTTCGGGCGGACGTGTCTTGAACCTGATCGACCTGTCGGACGTATACCTCACCTTCTTCTTGCCCGAGACCGTGGCCGGGCGTGTCGGGCTCGGCTCCGAGGTACGCATCGTTCTGGATGCCGCGCCGGAGTACGTGATACCAGCCACCGTTTCCTTCGTCGCCAGCGCGGCGCAGTTCACCCCCAAAACGGTGGAAACCGCCAGCGAACGGCAGAAACTGATGTTTCGCGTGCGTGCGCAGATTTCGCAGGAGTTGCTGCGTGAGCACCTCAATCAGGTCAAGACCGGGTTGCCCGGCGTGGCCTGGATCAAACTCGACGCCAATGCCGAGTGGCCTCAAAACCTCTCCGTTCGCGTGCCGGAGTAAGGTATGAGCCACAGTGCGAGTGCGCAGCCCACGACCGTTGCAAGCGTCCGTCAGGTGCGCTTGCGTTACGGCGACGTCATCGCCCTGGATGGCATCGATCTGGACATTCCCGCCGGACGGATGGTCGGCCTGATCGGCCCCGACGGCGTGGGCAAATCCAGTCTGCTCTCATTGCTGGCGGGTGTGCGCATCATCCAGGAGGGCACGGTCGAGGTGCTGGGTGGCGACATGGCCAGCAAGGCCCATCGCAATAAAGTGTGCCCGCGCATCGCCTACATGCCGCAGGGACTGGGCAAAAACCTGTATCCGACGCTCTCGGTCGAGGAGAATCTGCAATTCTTCGCGCGCCTGTTCGGTCATGGCGCCGCAGAGCGCCGCCAGCGGATCGATGAGCTCACCCAGGCCACTGGCCTGTTCAAATTCCTGGAGCGCCCGGCAGGCAAGCTGTCCGGGGGCATGAAGCAAAAACTCGGCCTGTGCTGCGCGCTGATTCATGACCCGGATTTTCTGATTCTCGATGAGCCGACGACTGGCGTGGACCCGCTGGCGCGCGCGCAGTTCTGGGATCTGATTGACCGTATCCGCGCCGATCGCCCCGGCATGAGCGTGATTGTGGCCACGGCCTACATGGATGAGGCCCAGCGCTTCGACTGGCTGGCCGCCATCGACGACGGCAAGGTCCTCGCCACCGGCACGCCGAAGGAATTGCTGGCAAGAACAGGCAGCCCGAACCTGGAAGAGGCATTCATCCGCCTGCTCCCGGAAGAGAAAAAGCGCGGACACCAAGCGGTAGTCATTCCCCCCTTGTCGGATGGCGGCGCGGACGATATCGCCATCGAGGCCGAGGGGCTGACCATGCGCTTTGGCGACTTCGTTGCCGTCGATAGCGTGTCCTTCCGCATCCGGCGCGGTGAAATCTTCGGCTTCCTCGGCTCCAACGGGTGCGGCAAGTCCACGACGATGAAGATGCTTACCGGCCTGTTGCCGGCGAGCGAGGGTCGGGCCTGGCTGTTCGGCCATGAAGTGAACCCGCATGATCTGGACACCCGCCGCCGCGTCGGCTACATGTCCCAAGCGTTCTCGCTCTACAGCGAAATCACGGTACGCCAGAACCTGGAGTTGCACGCCAAGCTCTTCAGTGTGTCCCCGGAGGACATTCCTGCTCGCGTCGATGAGATGGTGGAGCGCTTCGGGCTGGTGGACGTCATCGACAGCCTGCCGGCCAGTCTGCCTCTGGGCATACGCCAACGCCTGTCGCTGGCGGTCGCCATGGTGCACAAGCCAGAACTGCTGATTCTGGACGAACCGACTTCGGGCGTCGACCCGGTGGCGCGCGATGCGTTCTGGCGACTGCTCATCGAGCTGTCGCGGCGTGACCGGGTGACGGTCTTCATTTCCACCCACTTCATGAACGAGGCAGAGCGCTGCGACCGCATGTCGATGATGCATGCGGGCAAGGTGCTCGACAGCGACGTGCCCGCCAGACTGGTCGAGAAGCGCGGCGCCAAAACCCTTGAAGAGGCCTTCATCGGCTACCTCGTCGAAGCCGAGGGCGGCACGGCGGCGCCGGCCAGCCAGCCCGGGGCCGCCGATCACGAGGAGCAACCATCGGCGGCGCCCGCTGAACACGGCGGGCACGGCTCTGGCGGTTTCAGTCTGCAGCGAATGTTCAGCTATCTGTGGCGCGAGACGCTGGAATTGCAGCGGGACCCGGTACGCGCCACGCTGGCGCTGGGCGGTTCGCTGCTGCTGATGTTCGTGATCGGCTTCGGCATCACCATGGACGTCGAGGACCTGAGCTATGCGGTACTCGATCGCGACCAGACCACGCTCAGCCAGAGCTACACGCTGAACCTGGCCGGCTCGCGCTACTTCACCGAGCACGCGCCGATCATAGACTACGACGATCTCGACCGGCGGATGCGTAGCGGCGAACTGTCGCTGGCCATTGAGATCCCCCCTGGCTTCAGCCGCGACGTGTTGCGGGGCCAGAACGTGCAGATCGGCGCCTGGCTCGACGGCGCCATGCCGCAACGCGCGGAAACCGTGCAGGGCTACGTTCAAGGCATGCACCAGCACTGGCTACTCGTACAGGCCAGCGAACGCAGCGGCGCCAGCGCCGCAGGCAATGCGAGCGTCGAGACGCGCTTTCGCTACAACCCCGATGTCAAGAGTCTGCCAGCCATGGTGCCGGCGGTGATCCCTCTGCTGCTGCTCATGCTGCCGGCCATGCTGACTGCGCTGGCGGTGGTGCGCGAGAAAGAAACCGGGTCGATCACCAATCTGTACGTGACGCCGGTCACGCGCATCGAGTTCCTGCTCGGCAAGCAACTGCCCTATGTCGGCCTGGCCATGGTGAACTTCCTGCTGATGACGCTGCTCGCGGTCACCATCTTTGGCGTTCCGGTCAAGGGCAGCTTTTTCACCCTGGCGCTGGCTGCGCTGATCTTCTCCTTCGCCGCGACTGGCATGGGGCTGCTGGCCTCGGCCGTCACACGCAGCCAGATCGCGGCCATGTTCTTTGCCATGATCGGCACGCTCATACCGGCCACCCAGTTTGCCGGTCTGATCGATCCGGTGTCTTCGCTCGAGGGCTCCAGCAAGTTCATCGGGCAGATCTATCCCGCCACGCACATGATCTCCATCAGCCGTGGCGTTTTCAGCAAATCACTCGGCCTGGCCGACCTGACGGGGCCGCTGTGGTCGATGCTCTTGTCGGTCCCGGTCATTCTCGGCGCCGCCGTTTTGCTACTCAAAAAGCAGGAGCGCTGAGATGCGCAGAAGAAACCTGGCCAACATCTACGACCTGGGTGTCAAGGAGCTGTGGAGTCTTTGGCGCGATCCGATGATGCTCGTGCTCATCCTCTATGTGTTCACCGCGTCGGTCTACACCTCGGCGACCTCCATGCCGGAGACGCTGCACAACGCGCCCATCGCCATCGTCGACGAGGATAATTCGGCCCTGTCCCAGCGGATTGCTTCGGCCTTCTACCCGCCGCAGTTCACGCCACCGGCCATGATCGGCTATGGGGACGTGGATCCGGGCATGGATGCGGGGCTGTACACCTTCGCCCTGGTCATTCCGCCCAACTTCCAGCGTGACGTGCTGGCGGGGCGATCGCCCGCCGCGCAGCTCAATGTCGATGCCACCCGCATGAGCCAGGCCTTCACCGGCAGTGGCTACGTTCAACAGATCTTCACGGGTGAAGTCAACGAGTTCGTCAAGCGTTACCGCGGCACCGACGCGCCACCCGTGGATCTGGCCTTGCGCGCACGCTTCAACCCCGCACTGGACAAGGCCTGGTTCGGCTCGGTGGTGCAGATCATCAACCACATCACGCTGTTGTCGATCATCCTGACCGGCGCGGCGCTGATCCGGGAGCGCGAGCACGGCACTATCGAGCATCTGCTGGTGATGCCGGTCACGCCCGCGCAGATCATGCTCTCCAAGGTCTGGTCGATGGCCCTGGTCGTGCTGATCGCCTCCTTCCTATCGCTCAATCTCATGGTGCGCGGCGTCCTGGGCGTTCCCGTCGAGGGTTCCATTGCGCTGTTCTTCGCCGGTGCGGCGCTCAGTCTGTTCGCTACCACCTCGATGGGCATCTTCATCGCCACCCTGGCGCGCAACATGCCGCAGTTCGGCATGTTGATGATGCTCACCATCATGCCGCTGCAGATGCTTTCGGGTGGGTCTACCCCGCGCGAGAGCATGCCCGAGATCGTGCAGAACATCATGCTGATCGCACCCACCACCCATTTCGTGGAACTGAGCCAGGCCATCCTTTACCGGGGCGCGGGCCTGGAGACGGTATGGCAGCCGTTCCTGGCGCTGGCCCTGATCGGCACGGTGCTGTTTTTCCTGTCGTTAGCACGCTTTCGCAAAACGATCGGCCAGATGGCCTGATCGTTTGACCGCCCGAGTGGGCACTCAACCCAGTAAGGAGTTTGACCATGAGCAATGAAACCATCCCTCTCAACCTGTTCAAGGCGAACCTGGAACTGCAGTTGCGCCTCCAGCGCCTGGTGCAGGAAAACGGCCAGCAATGGTTGGAGAACGCCACGCGCGCGGGCAAAGACGGCATTGCCGAGTCCGGCGCGGAAATCGAAAGCCTGCTCAAGGCCCAGAACTGGCAGGAACTGGCCACGCTGCCCGCACAAGCGTTCTGGCGCCAGTTTCAGCACCACGTGGGCGGCGCGCAGGCGCTGACACAAGTCGCGATCAAAAACCAGACAAGCTTCACCCAAGGCCTGCAAAAAGCCATTCAAGACTGGCAGAAATCGGTCACGCAGGCCGTAGGCCAGGGCGATGCGGTACTCCCGTTCCAGGATATGTTCAAACAGTGGGGGGCCGTGTGGGCCTCGGCCCAGGACAAGGAGGCACCGGGCAAGACCGGTGGCCGCGATGCCGGCTGAACAACGCACCGCCCTGGTCACGGGCGGCAACGGTGGCCTGGGCGCGGCCATCGCCCGAGCCTTGCACGATGCTGGGCATACCGTGCTCGTCATCCACTCGCCAGGCAATTCCAGCATCGGCGCGTGGTTGGAAGCCCAGGCGGGCGAAGGTTACAGCTTCATCGCCTACGGCGCGGATGTGGCCGACCATGCCTCCTGCCAGGAGCTGGCCGGCCTCATTCAAGCAGACGGTCACCACATCGACATTCTGGTCAACAACGCGGGCATCACGCGTGATGCTACGTTCCGCAAGCTGAGCTACGCCGATTGGGATGCGGTCCTGCGCGTCAATCTCGACTCCGTTTTCAACGTCACCCGGCCATTCATCGACGGCATGCTCGAAAAGGGCTGGGGCAGGATCGTCAACATCTCCTCCATCAACGGCTCCAAGGGGCAGTTCGGCCAGACCAATTACTCCGCCGCAAAAGCCGGCATGCATGGCTTCACCAAAGCCCTTGCGCAGGAGGTGGCGCGCAAGGGTGTGACGGTCAACACCGTCTCGCCGGGGTATCTGGATACGAAGATGGTGACGAGCATGTCGGAGGAAGTGGTCAAGCAGGTGATTGCCGGTATTCCCGTGGGTCGTCTGGGACGGCCTGAGGAAATCGCCACACTGGTTGCATTCATCGCCAGCGAGTCTGCGGGGTTCATGACCGGCAGCAACGTGTCGATGAATGGTGGCCAGCACATGTACTGAGTGAGGAAGGGCCGGCAAGACGATGTGCCTGCGGCCCCTTTCCATTCAATTTTTCAGTTTCATCATAGAGGGAGTGCCCATCGCCATGAATCGAGACACCACGACATCACCAACGGCCGATTGGGGGCAGTTGCTGTGGGACCCGTTGCGACTATCGGCGATGGCAAGCGAGTATGCAGTGGATGCCTGGCAGCGGTCCATTCTGTATGCCGACGTTCGCCGCCAACGCGGCAACCAGTACCAGGAGCATTTGCAGGAGCAGACGCCGAACGTACTCGACTTCGCCTCTGAGGTCATCATGTCCGGGCTGGACCTTCCGCAGCCGGTCAACTATGGCCTCGTACGTATCCTGCCGCCAGCCGACACGCCGAGCGATCCCCACAAGCGACCGTTCGTGGTGGTCGATCCACGCGCGGGCCACGGCCCAGGCATCGGCGGCTTCAAACCCGATAGCGAGGTCGGCGCGGCCCTCAAGGCTGGCCATCCCTGCTACTTCGTAGGCTTTCTGCCCGATCCCGTTCCCGGCCAGACCGTCGAAGACGTCATGCGCGCCGAAGCGGCCTTCGTGCGCAAGGTCGGCGAGCTGCACCCCGACAGCCGCGGCAAGCCTGCGGTCATCGGCAATTGCCAGGCAGGCTGGCAGATCCTGATGGCAGCCGCCGTCTGGCCCGAACTGTTCGGACCGATCATCGTGGCCGGTGCGCCGCTGTCGTACTGGGCGGGCGACATGCCGATGCGCTACGCGGGCGGTCTGACCGGCGGTAGCTGGTTGACGGCATTGACCAGCGATCTGGGCGCCGGCCGCTTCGACGGCGCCTGGCTGGTACAGAACTTCGAGAACCTGGACCCGGCCAATACGCTGTGGAGCAAACAGTACAACTTGTACGCCAAGGTCGACACGGAAGGCCCGCGCCACCTGCAGTTCGAGAAGTATTGGGGCGGCCACGTCTTCCTGAATGACGTGGAAATGCAGTACATCGTCGATAATCTGTTCATCGGCAACAAACTGAGTACGGCGCAGCTGGTGACGTCTGATGGCGTGCGCATCGACCTGCGCAATATTCGCTCGCCGATCGTGGTGTTCTGCTCCTATGGGGACAACATCACGCCACCGCCCCAGGCCCTGGGCTGGATCACCGATCTGTACCGCAACGATCTGGACGTGATGGGGCATGACCAGACCATCGTCTACGCCACCCATGACAGCATCGGGCATCTGGGTATCTTCGTCTCCGGCAGCGTCGGGCGCAAAGAGCACCAGGAGTTCGCCGCCAACATCGACGTCATCGACGTGCTGCCGGCCGGTATCCACCGCATGCAGGTCGATGAAAATCCCGACGGGTCGCAGGAAGGTGAGCCGACTGGGAACGCCTACCTGACTCGGATCCAGCGCAGCAACATCGATGAAGTCCGTGAGATCGTCCGTCCCGACCCTGAGAACGATCGCCGGTTCGCCGCCGTTGCGCGGATCTCCGAGGTCAACCTGGCTTGCTACCGCAGCTTCGTGCAGCCATGGATGCGTGCCCTGGTCACGGACCAGGGTGCGAAGTGGCTGGAGCCGCTGCATCCGCTGCGCATGGGCTATGAATTGTGGTCTGACAGGCATCCGCTCGCCGCCGCAGTACATGAGGCTGCGCAACACGTGCGCGACCATCGTCAGCCCGTCTCCGAGGCCAACCCTTTCCTGCAACTGCAGGCGCAGTTTTCCGCCGCCGTCGAACAGATGCTGGATCAATTCCGTGATTGCCGCGACCAGATCTACGCACAGGCGTTTGACACGCTGTACAGCCTGCCGCTGGTGCAGGCCATGACTGGACAGAGCCTGCACGACGATGCACCGCCGCGACCCCATCCCAGCGAGACGCCCGAGCATCGCCAGTATCTGGCGCAAGAGTTGACACGGCTCGAAGCGGATATTCACAGCGGCGGGATCACCGAAGCCTCCATACGGGCGCTGTTCTTTGTGCTTGCAGCGCGTGGCGAGGCCGACGGGCGGCACTTCCGGCACGCAGAGGAACTCGCGCGCCCCCATTTGGCAAACGACTTCGACATGCAGGTCTTTCGCCACCTCGTTCGTCGGCAGGCTTTGTTCATGAGGCTCGACGAGGACGCCACGGTGTCCGCCATCCCCGGATTGCTCAACGGCATAGCGCCTGATGACATCCGCCAGGTGGCGGGAATGATCGTGCAAGTGATTGGCAGCGGCGGTGTGCTGTCCGCACAAGAACAAGCCAGGCTGGAACAGATTTCTACCTTGTTCGAGCAGGCCGAGCGCCAAGCGCAGGCGGCTTCGGCACCAGCCATGCCGAGCTCCGCCAGTGACACCTTCGCTCCGGCCATAAACACGACCTCCAAGACATCCTCTCCAAAGCCTAAGGCGCCTCAGAAGAAAACTGCTGCGCAGAAAACTGTGTCCAAGACGCCAGCCGCCCCGCGGACAAGTCAAACACGGCGAGGGAAAGGCAAATGACGACGTCCTCCGCACCGGTCGATGGCGCCGCCGACGCATTGCAGGTTCTGCGCAACCGCACCTTCGACGAGATCGCCATCGGCGACAGCGCCAGCCTCGAACGCGCGTTTTCGCCGCAAGACATCCACATGTTCGCGCTGCAATCGGGCGATGTGGATCCGGAATCTTCGGTGTCTTCGCCCTCGCGGGACACCACGGAGGCCATTTGTGCAAACGTCCTGATCTCGGCTGTGCTAGGAACACGCCTGCCGGGGCCTGGAACCCAATATGTCAGCCAGAACCTGTGCTTGCTCGGAGCCGTTCGGCCCGGCGACAGGCTGACCGTGCAGATGCAGGTGAGCAGCAAGGACACGGCCACCCATCACGTCACGCTGGACTGCACCTGCACCAGCCAGGAGGGGGTGGCGATTTTCCAAGGCCAGGTAGAGGTCGTAGCGCCCACTGAGCGCATTGAAAGAACGCGCACGGCGTTGCCGGAAATCCATCCGAATGCGCAGGGCCGCACAGGCCTGCAGCACCTGCTGGCGCATGTCGCGCACTTGCAACCGATTCGGGTAGCCGTCGTCCATCCGTGCGATGTCCCCAGCCTGTCCGCTGCGCTTGAAGCACGCCACGCGGGGTTGATCGAACCGGTGCTGGTCGGGCCACGCGCACGGCTGGAAGCAGTCGCCGCGGAGGCCGGGCTGGATCTGGCCGACGTCGCCATTGTGGACGCACCCCACAGCCACGCCGCCGCGCAGCAAGCCGTCGCCCTGGCGGCCACAGGTGAAGTCGAAGCCCTGATGAAAGGGAGCCTGCACACCGACGAGCTGATGTCCGCGCTGGTTTCGGCTGCGGCGGGGTTGCGCACCAAACGTCGGGTCAGCCATTGCTTTTTGTTGCAGACACCTGCCTATCCGCGCCCGTTCATCGTCACCGATGCGGCGATCAATATCGCCCCGAATCTGGAACAGAAGGCAGACATCATCCGCAACGCCATCGAGCTGGCACAGGTGATCGGCGTGCGCGAACCCAAGGTCGCGATCCTGGCCGCGGTCGAGACGGTCAGCCCGACGATGGCGGCCACGCTGGACGCTGCGGCGCTGTGCAAGATGGCCGATCGCGGCCAGATCACTGGCGGCCTGCTCGACGGGCCGTTGGCCTTCGACAACGCGATCTCCATCGCCGCTGCGCGTACCAAGGGGATCGTCTCCGAGGTCGCCGGGCAGGCCGACATCCTTGTCGTGCCTGACTTGGAGAGCGGCAACATGCTTGCCAAGCAGTTGATATTCCTGGGCGGCGCAGCCAGCGCCGGAATCGTCCTCGG
>Ga0180008_1001165_pt1 | contig 17430 bp, 12 predicted proteins | sample MM_PW_MetaG_FD_121121 | JGI IMG/M metagenome (GOLD analysis project Ga0180008, IMG submission 121121) | Groundwater microbial communities from the Aspo Hard Rock Laboratory (HRL) deep subsurface site, Sweden - MM_PW_MetaG | ecosystem: Environmental > Aquatic > Deep subsurface > Groundwater...
TCGCCTTGCTTTGCCCTTGGTTTTGGGGTGCCAAGGGATGTGCGAGGAAGGGAAAGGTGATGTGCCACTATAGGGGGGGGCCAACATAGAGCATAGCTTAACATAACGTAGAGCAGGGAGGCTCCCTGGACACCACCAGGGGGCTTCCCCTTTGGGGATTTTCCCAACGTTATGTAAAGTGGAGTTATGTCAAGACTTCTACCTTACATAAAGCTACTTGACATAAGGGATACCCCCCCCTGGGGGGGCTACGGGGGCACCCCCTCCCTATATCATAATGCCTGATCCCACTCATATTCCACCGGTATACCAGATCCCCATGTGATATGTTTCACAAATGGCCCTCGAATGGTCTTTCCAAAACGTGCCATGAAAGTGTCAACCGCGGACGGATGGGCGTTCAGGGGGATTACCGGGAGGTTGAGCCATAAGCTCAACATCCTCGTCCGTTCGTCCAATATCTTAAGCGGACGGATTTTGCGGACGAGATTTCGTAGCTAAAATGAGGGATCTGTCCGCGTTTTCGTCCGCGAAATGGAGTTTTGTAGCTGGCCTAATGGGGTTGTAGATATAAAATATGTTACATGAGGTTGCAGATTGTGACCTCATGGTATAAGAACTTGACATAATGGAGGGAATGTGGTATAATGTACGGTGGTGGCTTATGGTTGAAAAAGAACTTATAATCGTTCCCCCAGCGGTGCTTACCCCAGAGGGAAAGGTCAACGTCCCCATAGATCATAATGCTCTCCAAGAGCTTTTGGATATTTTTGGGCAACTTCCCGGGGTGCAACAGGATTGGTTACTCACGAGATTTCCTGTGGCTGAAACTGATGAGGAAGCCACTGAGCTTGTGGTTAGAGGTGGAAGAACTCTCTCTCACTCTACGGTAAAGGGCTGGAAGGGCAAGAGCGCGGAGTTTAAGAGAGCTTATGATCTTCTGTCTGGGAGACTTATAGACTGGGCCAAACATTTAGTGATGTCCATCGAGGCAGGAAATGCCATCATCGCAGCGATGGAGAAACGTAGGTTGCTTACCAAACCTTGGAGTGAGTTACAGGCAAGAGAAGCTACCGCAAAGATGCAGGGGATCGAGGCTTCTTTGGACCGTACCGTGGGGCGCAAACAAGAAGTGGATGTAAATATTATTCGAGTTGAAGACTTAATCCCAAAGAGATAAATGAGCCTCCTCGACGATCTCGTCAACGATGAGTTACTCTTCGCGGAAACGTTCGTCCGCGTAGTAGATATGTCCTCTCATGGTACGCAAGGGAAGTTAGTGCCCTTTAGACTCGACGCCATGCCCATGCAACGAGACTTTGTGGACCGGATAATCAAGAAGCGGAGGACGCGGGTAGTGGAGCTAAAGGCGAGAAGGGTAGGGGGTACTACTCTTTTTATGGTCTTAGGGCTAGTGAGAGCTATTCTCAACAAGAACTTCCATGTAGGGTTGATTGCCCAGAACGAACCCGAGTCCATACGATTTGGCCGTATGTGGAAACAACTGTACATGGATATGATCCCCAAGGTCTCCATTGAGGGAATGGAGTTTGTCCCTAGACCTGATGCAGGTGTCTTCTCTGACCATCTCATAGAGTTCCCTCAGACGGGGAGTTTTGTAACTGTGGGAACAGCTGGTTCCACGAAGCTCTGGAGGGGCCAGAGCTTTAACATGATTATTGGTACGGAGGTCTCCAAGTGGGATGTGGGACGGCCAGTAGGAACAGCGGAGGAAACTTGGGCCGGTGCTGTAGGCTCTTTGGTGCCTGGAGGGTTGGCAATCTTGGAGTCAACCGCGTATGGTACAGGTGGTTTCTTCTATGATGTTTATGAGGGAGCCAAGAGGGGGGATAACGGCTGGGCGCATGTATTCTACGATTGGAGATGGCATCCTATCTACCAGCTTGGGATAGAAGACGACGATACGCTACAGGCAGACAGGGGGCCAGTAGTTCAAACAGATGAAGAGATGGCTCTTGGTCTTACAGAGGGGCAGGCTCGTTGGAGGCGTTCTACCTTAGCTTCTATGACGGGGAGCACTCCAGAGGCGCGGTTGGCTTTGTTTCTACAGGAGTACCCAGAAGACGACGTAACTTGTTTTACCACTTCGGGGAGTCCCTTCTTTGATATAAGGCATGTGGATGACGTTTTCCGTAGGGCTAGACCTATTATGAGGTCTGAGGAAAGTGGATGTCTCTCAATATGGCAGACTCCAAGAGTGGGGGAGAACTATGTCATAGGGGTAGACCCCGGGGGAGAAGTGGGAGCTAGGGGAAGTAAGGTAGGGGCCAAAGACTTCGCCGCTGCTACTGTTGTGGATGGTAGGGGCAATCATGTAGCTTCTCTACATGGGAGATGGGACTCAAAGACATTTGCGGAGCTGTTGGTGACATTGGCTAATAGATATAACGAGGCATTGATTGTAGTTGAGTCGGGACCATATGGGGATGCTGTTTTGTTGGTGTTAGCAGCATATTTACAATATAAGTATATATATTCAGAAAAGGACCCCGTGTCGGGGAAACCCATCAAGATGGGTAAGAGAACTACCATAGGCTCGAAGCCTTCTATGGCTGATAATTTTAAGGAACTCTTTGAGACTGGTACTTTTGATACCCATGATAGGGATCTCTTAGGGGAGATGAGGAACTTCCATAGAGTTCCATCGGAGAGTGGGCGTATTGGGCTTCGAGCTATTGCGGGGCATGATGATAGGGTAATGTCCGCTATGTTAGCATTGTGGGCGTGGACTGAGGGTGGTTGGCGTAGGGGGAGAAAGGGAACTAAAATACATATACCGGGGAGGGGATAATGGCCGAACCTTATGCATTTACTCCACATAGCCAAGGGGAAGACCAGGAATGGACTTCTTGGGATATGTATGGAACTCCAGGGACCTTGAGTGTTGTACCCGACATGTCGCCGATGGGTTTGGGAAAAGAAGTGGAGGCGCTGGCTAAATCTTATGTGGAGAGAGATAGGTCCTTTAGGGAGTGGCAAAGCCTCTTGGACATGGTGGATCTAAACAAAGGTGGGGGCTTAGAGTCTATGGTGACAAACGATGCCCGCACCATGTTTACTCTCTCAACGTTCTTGTCCTCTGCGGTTACTCCGAGGAGGAGAGTAGCTATCGGCTCTCAGGGTGGTAGGGCAGATAAAGCCTCAGGGGAATCAGAGAGAGCGTTGACTTCTTGGTGGGATTTTGTAGATCAACAAAGGATAGCTAGTGGTTATAACCCATTTCAGCAAGATTTGGCTTATTGGATGTGCCTTTATGGGTGGTATGCCGTACAATTTATGATGCTGAAGGGGAAGGATGGTGAGCCTATACCCATAGCTGTTCCCCTAGACCCTGGGGAGTGCTATCCTTTTTATGCGGATGGACTGGATAGATTTGTCAGACATTATGACACTACCTTCGGGCAAGTTCATAGACTTGCCATAAACTATGGAGTACAACCTCCGTCGGGAACAAATGCTAAGAAAAAGGTCTCCGTAGCTGACTGGTATTGGCGCACTCCGGGAGATGAAGTAGTCCACGCTGTGTTGGTGAATGGTCTACCGGATAGGAGGAGTTGGTCATTTATCAAAGAGCCATATGTGGTGGAGGGTGTGAGTAAGATCCCCGTCTTGGTGGGGAAAGTGTCTGGCAGCCCCGGGGGACAAGGCGAGACAGGAAGTGTGCTATGGGAGAACGAGGGGGTGTACAAAAACTTCAACAGATGGTTGAGCTTCTTGATGACGTTGACGAGGGAACATGCTCAGGCGCCTGTGATAGCACATAATATACTTGACCTCGATGAAGAGAAGCTGCGACCTCTGTCCATAAGGGGTACGGGTGCAGTTATTACCACAGATGATCCGGAGGCTAGGATAGAGAGGGTCCAGACAGGGCCGAATGTGGTGGAAGTCCAACAGTTCTTGGGGATAATAGATGGGATGCTTCAGAGGGGGGGCTTTCCCTACTTAGTGTATGGGGGATTGGGCCGAGAGCTTTCGGGATTTGCCATCTCTCAGCTTCTCCAGGCAGCGGAGAGGCGGATAGGACCACAAGTTAGGCGGTTGGCCTTAGTGGATGGACTTGTCAGCCAACATTGGTTGGAGAGATTTAGGGACGGGGAGTTCGCCGAAGCAACTGTTAGTGGATACGAGGATGGGAATCCACGGAAGTCTTTTGTGGAGGACTTTACCCCCAAGAATGTACCTGAGAAGTTTAGGGTAGTTACAGAGGTTCCCATTAGGGTAGGGAATGATCTTATGGCAAGGATGGCGATAGCGAGGCAGGCTTTGGGGACAGCTGCTCCTCTTCTGGATCACGCGACCATTCTTGATGAGATATTGGAGATGCAAGACCCAGCGTTGATTGTGGATAGAATTACGGGGGATGAGGCCCGAAAGCTAGAGCTTCCCCTTAGGGTGGCTATAGAGCTGAAGAAGGACGCGGCGGTGTTGAGAGCTGAGGGTGGGCCAGGGACAGACGAGGCCGCAAAGCTCTTGGAGCAGATGGCTGAGGGTATTTTGCAGCAAGATAGGCAACAAGGGGGGGCGCAGCCTAGACAAAGAGTGGCGCCCCAAGATATGCCCCCAGAGGCGTTTGGGACCTCCCCAGATGCCGTGAGAGCGGCGAGGAGTGAGGGGCCAACTAATGTGCGGGAGGAATAATGCCTGATCTAAAGTGGACCAAGAAAGAACTAGCGGCATTTAACCAAGCATTCAACCTCTGGTTTGCTGAGATCAAGGAGAGCTTAGAGGCTTCCGCTTTTAAAGCTATCCATATTGGGCCAATTGCACTGGAACCTGGGATGCCACCTGCTCCATTCTTAGCAGAGGAGCATTGGGTAGAAGCTAAGGGGGAAGTGGCCGCTTTAGAGAAGAGGCTCTATGATTCCGCGCTGGATGCTACCAAGGCGGCGTACGAGCGTGGGAAGTACATAGAAGATTCAATGGGTTGGGCAGAAGGGGTTCTGGCTAGTTTTGCCGTTATGCCATCCCTGGCAGACATAGCCAACTTAGCCCATGTTCTATGGGGTGCGGAAGACAGTATAGCTAAGTCTATTCGTATCAAAGAGGGATACGAGATCTCGGAGGCACAGGGGGAAGAGGAGGCGGAGTTTATACTCGAACTCTACAAATGGGCCACTGGGACATATGGAGTATCCTCGCTGGAAGGTTTATCAAAGGAAGATCTGGACAATCCCCGAAAGAAACCAACGCTTTTTGATGAGGTTTGGGATTCTGTACTAGGAGCTGTTAGGGGGGACCAGGACTCCATAGCAAAACTTGTCACTTATGTGGACAAATACCCTGGCTTCCGTACAGCTTTACCTGGTATTCTTGCCACTATTCCCAGTATTGTACCAGATGGGGCGAAGTTTACCCAAAATCTAATAGATGAGTGGGAGAGCGTCAAGGAGAAGCAAGATACTCCATGGTCTATTGCAATCGAAGAGGCGAAGTTGGACATGTTGGGGAGGCTAAGTCCAACAGGGGAAGTCTCCGTTGCTCAGAGGATTCTCTTGGATGGAGAATTTGATTATGAGACAATCGTGCGTGATGATCCAAATGTCGCCCATGTTTTGCAGTACTTTGATGGGCCAAATCTGGGGACCCACATAAGTTTTACGGAGTTCCAAGATCAGTATACGGCATTTGTGAACAGGAGATACCAGACCGCAGAGGGTAGGCTCATGGCGATGGACAGAATGGGTGAGATGTGGCAGGCGTATGTAGACGCAGCGCGGGCGGCTTATGGTAGGGCTGTAGATGACATAAAGTCAAAGCAATTAGCTATAGAGCAACAAGAAATAGATCCAGGCTTTGAGGGTTTATCACAGGTCCAGATAGAGCAGATGTTTCCCTCAGAGTTTGGGTTCCTTAATACAGAACAGTGGCTTGCTGGAGAGGCTATAGATTCCCTCGCCGGTGCTCCTAGTGTATTTGAGGAGGCCAAGATCGCAATGGAGCCAGAAGAGTTCTTTAGGAGATTTGGGGTGGAGATGGAGTGGGCGAGGGCAACATTTCCCCAAAGAGGGGATGAGACTCAGGGTGAGTACGAGAAGAGGACTAAGGACTACGCCAGAGGTTTAGCTGCAACATACGCAGATAAGATGGGGATAACAGACAGGGTAGAGATAGATAGGCTATATAGGGAAATCTACGACGAGGTTACGAGGTTGGGTACGGTTTTCTCCACAGGGGAAAGACTTTACGAAGCTGAAGTGGAGATGGAGGGTGATATTCTCGCTATGTTTGATATAGACGAGGAGTGGGCAAAAAAGGCATTTCCTAAGAGAAGTGACGAGACTGAGGCGGAGTGGAGGCAGCGAACTAGGAGATACGCCGAAGTTCTAGTCGATAAATATAAGGTGATTACTGGAAAGTCTGCGAGTGTTGAAGAGCTTTACTCAGAGATCTTGAGGATGGGTTCCTCTTTCTTCGTGGAAGATATTAAAGCAGCCGCGAAACCTAGTGCGGAAGTGTATGCAACTTGGACAAACATGTGGTTGCGGACCACCTTTGGTGTATCGTTGGAAGAGGCGAGGAAGACTAACCCAGGGCTAGTAGAGCAGGCAATCAGAGTGCTAACATCCGAGGATTCCTACATGCCAAAGCATTTAGTCCCACGTGCACCAGGAGAGGTCTCCACTGCTTATAGTCAAGTTATTAAGAGGGAGATAGAAGAGCTGCTTAAATCTGTACCAGTAGGGGAGAGGGCTACGGCGAGGGCTATTGCCCAGGCAGAGAAGCTAGAGGGACTTATAATGTCCATGTGGAGGGAACATCCAGGGAAGGCTCCTGATGTTACCTTGGTGGAGTCCCGTTATAGGGAACAGTACAACAGGATGCTTGAGGGTGGAATAGGTGCAGACAAGATAGAAGAGCTTTTGGGGGATTGGAAGGAGGCCACACTTAGGGCAGGGGGGATGGAATTAGAGACTCCCGCAAGGGCGAGGTTGGTAGACTTCCGTGAGTGGTTGAGGGGAATGGACCTTACGGCTTTGGTGCCTTCGTTGGGGAGGTTTAAGGTAAAGGCCCAGAAGTATATACCGACGGTAATGGGTATGGGAGCGCCACTCCCAAGGAGATAACATGCCTGATGGATTTAATCTAACCGACGAAACACGGAAGATGCTCCAGGACTTTCTGCGGCTTAGTCGACGGGAGGCTGGGCAGGAGAAACCTGTGTTGCCTGAGTTGGAAACCCGATGGGGTTTATCTCCGGAAGAGGCCCAGCAGACTCGCCAAGCTGTAGCACAACCAGAGTCTCAAACGCCGGTAAGGAAGCAGTCTTTGTTGGAGAAGATTGGCCGCCCTATAGGGTATTATGTAACACACGCTATACCAGGCGCTGCGGAGGCTTTGACGAGACCGTTGATCAAGGCAGGGATAGAGCAGCTTTATGGAGTGGCCGCGAGGGAAGCATACGAGAAATCAGAGAAAGAGACAGTAAGGGACTTTGATGCTGTGAGGAAGGAGAGGGGTCTCTTTGGGGCCATCAGCGAGTGGCTGCGAGATCAGAGTGAGGTTCGGGAAAAGCGCCCAGGGTTATTTTGGGGGGAGAAGTTTTTTGGAGAAATTATCTTAGATCCCACGACGTGGATGGGTTGGGGCGTGGCCTCGAAGATTCCCGTTTTGGGGAAACTTGGTCTTGGGGCTGTTTTTGATACAGCTCCAAAGGCTGCCGCACAAGCCATATTCTGGCCCGCTAAGGTTCTTAGGGGAGGGGCTACCGCCATTTCGAGTCCCATACTGAGGAGGATTATCCCCTTCGCCAAGAGTGAAAAAGCTGTAGCGGCGAGTGTTGGCGACAAGGTGCGCCAGTCTATGTCGGAGCTTATAGGTACTGAAGCTATTCTTGGGAGAAGTAAGAGTGCTACCAAAGGGGCGATTGAGCATCTTCAAACTCTTGGGAGATTGGACCTGGTGGATGATGAGACCGTCGATGCGGCGATGGGAATGGCGAGGGCGCAGAGAGCTTCTGCGGTGGAGAGCGTGAGCAAGTCCCTCGACGATGGAGAAGAGATAGCGCGGAGGGCGATGGAGTATGGGGCCGCTAAGACCCCTGAGACGGGGGATTTCTTAGTGGACTTAGCTATGCTAGAGCCTGAAGAGTTTATCGCCAAGATGGGTAGTATATCCGAAAAGATGACCTCTATGGAGTTGCAGGTGGAGTGGGAGACTTGGCTGAGGGGAACCAACTCCGTGGTGCGGGTGCTGACAGAGTTTATGGGGCATCAAGGTACTTGGTTTGAACGTAGGATAACCAAGCCCCTTGTCCTGGAACCCGCGAGAGCACTTTTGGTCTTTGCTAACTATGGGCCATTTAATCTCTTCGAGGATGTCTTGCGAGTTATCCAGGGGGGCCATTTTCCTACACCTATTGACTACGACTTCTTGGCCAGGTCCTGGGCAGGTAGAGCACTCCCCAGCTCGCTGACAAACCCCTCGGAGTATGGACAGATAGGTAAGCTCTTCGATGTGGATATAAAGAAGCTGCCTTGGCCCCTTAGACTTCCTGGTATTGCTCACATAGCTGGACCATTGAACAACTTTAATCTTCGGATACAGAACTTCTCCTCTCAGATACGGAGGGGGTACTGGCACAGGGAGGCTTTTACTACAATGCAGAAGCTGGCCCAAGAGTCGGGGATCGAGGAGCTGTCGGCATGGAAGGGTATAAAGGCCGCGATAATGAGACCTCCTCCTGGAGATCCCCATGTGGTGGGTACTCTTGGTGATATGGTTATGCAATTAGCTTATAGAGGTGAGTTCGACGCCATCCCAGCTGCTATAGCATCGCACTCCGCCTTGAAGAGACCCATGCTGAACAAGGCTATGGAGGGGATGCCTAATCTCCACCCGGTCATAAGGACCAAGATGGTAGACAGAGTTGCCGATCAGGGAATGGGGGTTTTGGAAGGCCCCGGGAAAGAGGCTCTTAGGGCGGAACTGAGAAATGATGCCTTTGAGGTATTTAGGATCTCTACCGATGTTTTGGACGCGAAGGTGAGCGGCTACGTAAAGATGGCGCAGAAGGCTTTGGATGCAGCCCCAGATGTGATAGACCCCGATGAGGTCGTGACGCTTACCAACCAAGCCATCTCGATGGTTTCTTCATATCTACTACAGCCGAAGAAACAGCATGATTTGTTTGTCCCTATGGCCTTACAACATCATGGTGCTACTAAGGGTGCGCTGTTTGGTGGTTACTTCAAGGAGGTAGATAAAGTCGCCAAATCAGCGAAGACCCAGTTTGCAGCTCTTGGGGATATTATTAGTGGTTTTAGTAGGAGGCTGGCGAGGGTTGAGGGAGTTGAGCCTACGAAGGCTCATCTTAGGGAGTTATCTAAGTTCTTGGACAGCAAAGCTCGGTATTTTGAAAACTATCAGGGGGTTCACCTTAATATTAACAAGAGATTCTTTCCGGATAACAGGGCGGGTGCAGAGTGGACTAAGCAGATAGATCGTCTTGTCGATGGTGATATGACTGCCCTCAAGGAGCTACCCAAGGAGTGGCGCGAGGTCTTAGAGAGGAAGACTCATGGAGTAACTATGGGAGCTGACTACACCGTTCCTGGTGTACGGGTAGGTAGCGAGCCAGTAGGAGTTAGAGCAGCTGCGAAGGGGGCCACTACTGTAAAGGCCAAGCAAGAACTAAGAATAGAGATAGAAAGAACATTTAGGGAAGCATACGATGAGGCTAACTTTGTTGGCTACCAAGTGACCCAGGGTAAGCCCCTTGATGATCTAAATGAACTAATAGAAGCGATGGAGAACTCCGGGTTGATGGGACCTAGAGTGGCTCCTCAAGCCCACAAATCTCTCTCAGCGCTGGAGGCTGTGGTGGAGCCTGCTACGACTAGGCTTGGCAAAGAGCTTGCTGTGCTGGAGGACAAGATGGCAACTGGTCTTCTGGATGAAATAGATACCGCGTTTGAGCTTTTTGAGGGTGTGGCCCGAAAGATGGCTGCTACTCCTAATGAGCAAAAGGTTCTCGCGGCATGGCTTAATACCGTACACGAGGCGACAAAGAAGTTGGGGAAAGGTCCTATAGCTACTCTTAAGGCAAACGCCACAAAAGCTGCCGATTCAGCGGACACTGCCCTAAAGCAGGCTTTCACCAACTACAGTGACAACTCCGTGATGGACGAGTACATGAAGACTCTCTTCCCCTTCTGGCAGTACCAGTCTAGGTCATGGCCTTGGTTGGTGTCCTCGATGGTATCGCACCCAGGGATAGCTACCGCTCTTGCTCCACAGGGTAGATTCTGGCAGGTTACGGATGAGGGATATATCCCTACATCTATTCTTGATATGCAAGTTATGCCCTTGAGGGGAACTGTCTACGGGCGCATGAAGAGGAGGTGGAGAGGAGGCTATCCCCAGAGGCTGTCTGGCTGGGCTGGCCGGTTTGAGGGGATAATGGAGAATATGGAGAGTTGGGGCTTCTTCCCTGCTATGATATGGACTATTCCCATCGAGATGGCGTTGAGTTTGACTGGTGGAGGAGCATCTGCTGGAGCTGAGACGCTGTCTGGTTTGGTAGAGGGTCTCCCCGCTGTGCCAGCTAGTATCATGGATGGGGTAATTGCACTAAGTAGGATTGCTGGCCCAGGGTGGACTAATACGTTTGCGGAGAATATATTTCCTAGCAAGTTCAGGTCTTACTATATGGCAAAGATGCTATATGAAGCACATGGGGTGTCTGTGACGGAGGCGCGAAAACAAGACCACGAGGATTGGATAGCTGATGCCTATCAAGCTGTGGCTCTTAGACAGATGGTCGAGGAGCAAATGTCTCTCACCAGGATAAATCCCGACAAGTATGCAGCAACCAAAGAGCGTTTTGACGTAGTGATGGCTAGTGAGCTTGATGTAGAACTCGATCAGGTAAAGAAGTGGAGAGAAGAAGCCCGTATAGCAGGTGTAAGACTCTCCGAGATCGTTCCTATGTCGAGGATACAGAGAGCTAAGTTGGGGATGATAGAGGGTATAGAAGCTATCTCTGAGGCTGGACGGGTTCTATCCCCGGAAGAGAGAAGTGGATACCTTAGAGCTAAGTCTGATTACTACACCACGAGAGAGACGGTGAGAGAGGACCATAGAGAGCAGCAGGAGATGGACGATTCCTTGTTGCAAGCTGGGGAGATCTCCGCTAAGATGTGGAGAGAAAACCTCTACAGCAGAACACAGGAGTATAGAGCACTTGAAAACATGTTGCTCTCTGAGTACTATGGGCAGATAGGTAGAACAGATGAGGAACGAAGGGCATTGATGGAGAAGTTCGGGATGGTTCCTTCTATAGTACACCCAGTGGATACCGTCTTGGATGCTTTCTTCTCCATGTTGCCTCCAATGGCCAACGATGGGACTTCCGATTGGGGTGCTTTGAGTATGGCTAGGGAGGAGCTACTGGACTCCCTCCCAGAGGAGACAGGAAGGGAGGTTAGAGACTACCTTAGTAGAAATCAAACTCCCCTTGTCAGAGAGTTCTTCGCTGGCTCCCCGAAGGCCCTACCCTACTGGCGCACCGAAGAGGGGATCGTAGCCATGTACAGTAGCTTTGGGATGAATGATTGGGCCGACTACTATGGGCAGGTATTTGAGTCCCAAAAGAAGCTCTTCAATGAGTGGAACTTCATGCTTCGACAGGGGGAGGTCGTCCCAGTAGCTCTTATGGAGAAGTCCAGGACGATGGACTTTATAGCAAACAAAGCCAAAGCTCTATACCGTAGGTGGTTAATAGTTGACCCAAGTGCTCCTGGGCATGATCCAGAGCTTGGCGGGTATCTATTGAAGTTTTATGAGAGGGAGATTTAAGTGTCATACACTCCCTTTGTGCTACGCCCCCCTAAAGGAGGAGGGGCCAAGGTCATCCACCGGATAACCCTAGCCCCAGGATTAGAGCCTGTCACCGCTTAGCTTTTATATTATACCATAACTTATTGGCCATGTCAAGTTTTACGAGAGAGAGATCTAACCTTGGTAGGGAAATGCGATGACCACCCGAAAGGGTGGCCTCGCGGCCCGGCTATCAAAACAGTCCGGGGTGTCGGAGCTTGTAGCTCAAAGGAAGAGCCTCACTTTACGAACAATGGTATTATACCACACTCTATTGAGCATGTCAAGTTTCCCCAACTTGACATAAAAACTTGACATAATGTACCAGATGTGGTATAATACCATTAGACTTGTGGATACCCCCACAGGGACTTCGAAAGGACAATCCCAAAGGGATTTCAGGAGGAAAGATGGCCGACGAGAGCATTTCTGAGGGAACTCAGGATACAGCGAGCGTAAGCGAGGAAAAGTTCCGGGAATATCAGGCGTTTAGGGACAAGCAATACAACGACCTGTCAGCGGAGCTAAACAAAGCCCGAGAGGAAGAGAGGGACGCTAAGGCAACGGTAGCAGTTTTCAAAGAAGGCGCCGATGACGATACTAAGGCGAGGGTGGACCGAGAGTTCAACCTCAAACTTAGAGAGGCAAAGGTAGTCGAGGGTGAGAGGGGATTCGTGAACCGCGAAAAGACTCTTATGGCAAGAGAGCTGGTAACTGAAGCCAAGGCTAACTACGGGGTTGAGATAGACCTCCAAGAGCTGTTAAAGCTCGGAGATAGAGGCGAGATGGCAATAGCGGTGATGAATAAGGTAATGTCGGAGTCGAAGGGTAAACCCGCAGGGGACAAGCCCAAACTCCCACTAGGCGGAAGCACGCCGGTTAAGTCCGAAAGTCGCTATCAGCAAGACGATTTCACTACGGGCCTAGGAGATTTCTTACGCGGTGAAGGCCGAGCGCCGTAGGTTAATTTTTACCCAATGCGGGGGCAACCTATGGCCAGAGCCGCATAAGGTGAATGATGGCAGCAGAGTATCTCACATTAGCTGAGGCACAAAACTACCGCCAGAACGCGTTTGACGCGGACATCATCGCCAACATCGTGAATCTTAGCCCGATTCTCGCTGGTGGAATAAATGTACCTGGTGGGGCAACGCCCGCTGCCCTCCCCTTTCGGATTATCAACGACAGAACGCTGTCGATTCGACGCGAGACTACCGAGCCTACTGTAGACTGGTATGATCCTGGTGAGCCCGTAACTGGCGAGATCGCCACTGCTACGGCAACCACCTTTACCATTCGTGGGCTCAAGACTCGCCTCCCGATACCCCGAGAGGTCCAGGAGGGTTATTCCTCGCTGATTGACCAAGTTGCATCACAGGCGCGTATGCAGCTAAAAGGTATGGTCTCTCAGTTTATGACTACCTTCTATTATGGGGACAACGCGACGAATAGCAAAGAGACATCCGGTCTCCAGAAGTTGGTGTCAACTACTACTCCTGATATGCACATTGATGGTACCAAGGCTACTGGTGATGGTGCAGAAGACGCACTTAGCCTGGTGCTTATGGACGATCTGTTGATGCGGATGAAAGAGGGTGTCGATATGTTCGTCACCACTCGCCAGATGTATCGTAGATTTATTGCAGCCGCAAGGGATACCGCGACTGGTATCGGCGGAAACTTACAGTATGGTCTAGCGGAGTGGGGCAAGCCCGTCCTCATGTGGGGCGGAGTTCCCCTATGGCCCGATGACTATATGGTTGACAATGAGACCATTACCACTGCTGGTGTCTACTCTGGGCGGTCTGCAACCCCGGCTACGGACGACTGTTCGTCCATTATAGCCGTAAAGTTTGGGCCAAACCATCTTCATGGGATCAGTTTTTCCCAGCCTGGCCCGAAGGTAACACTCCTTCGGGGGCCGACGCAGGACTATGATGGTGATATTATATGGATAACGTGGGACGTTGCGGTGATGATGAAATCCAACTACTCTATTGGTATCATCAATGCGCTAGACGCTTCTACGGCTATCCTAGCGTAGGTGTGAAATGGCTGTAGATCCTACCGTTCTGGCCTGTGGAAAGACCCGGAACCACTTAGCTACCGGGGGTATTAAGGTAGGGCAACTCGTCTATGACGATGGAACTCGACTGGTTGCCGCCGCTGCCTCCGCTGCTACAACCGCTGCTATGTATGTTGTTACCGATGGACATGCTGTGTCAACTGACGAGAGGGTAACTGTGGCGAAGTGGGCTATCTTTGAAGATGCCGACTTAGCTTATACCGTAGCTGGACTAATTTACCTCAGCGAGACCGCTGGGGCGTTTACCCAGACACGACCCACTACCGTCGATGCCCTGAAGCAAGTAGTGGGACGTGCCCTTAGTGCTACTAGGTATGAAATATCCGTAAAGGACCCCTACGAGCAGCCTATAGATGGTATCTTCGTTGGTGGCTTACTGGCTACCGCTGGACCCATCCAACTGGACTCCGGTGACTTCATCGGTATGTCCCTAAAGGCTGCCGCTGATGCAGTGAACTTCACTGCCCGCGTTCCGGCTAACGCCGTTGCGTTGATTAGTGCCCATATGATGTGGTGTATTGAAACCGCCATACAGACGGGTACTACCTATACCGTGGACGTGAGTGCAGCTCACCACAGTGATGTACACGATGCCGTCTCAGATGGCATTACTGCCACTGACTGGGGTGCTGCGACCACCGCTGATGACATTGTGGAGACTGACATCTCCGCAGCGTTTAATGCCACTGGTGTGATTGAACCCGACAAGATTTTGGGAATAGCCATCGCTAAGGCTGCTGAGGCAGCTATTGGGGAAGATCCCATCGTCCTCGGAGTTCGCCTAGTATTCCGCTGCGTGTAAGAGCGCATGGGGGCGGGGTTTTCCTCCTTTGCCTCGCCCCCAATAGATCTTAAAGGGGTATCATGGGAGGTGATTAGGCATGATATACGAGTCAATCGGTGACGAGAAGTTGACAGTAGCTGGTACTGCTGTTGGCTTTGCCGCAATTCCCACAACTGGTGTTCTCTACTATGCGCTTGTCAGCGTGGAGACCGCTCCTGTTAGGATAAATGCTTTTGCAACCCCTACTGCGGGGGGTGCTGAGGGTTCGATCTTAAAGTATCCCGGCGAGTCGTTCAAGGTTTGGGGTTCAAAGGACATTGATAGCTTTAAGGCCATTCGGCAGACAACCACAAGTGGTGTTCTTCAGATACTTTATTTTGGGACCAAATAATGTCTATTGAGCTAGATCCACAAACTGCCCCATGGTATAGAATAAACGCCCTAGACGATGTTATTGTTGGTCTAGGGAATGACAAAGATGGAGTTCTTGTTCTTGACTCTGCGGGCCTCACCGCAGATACAGCTTTGGCTGGGGTGCTAATAGGTACGCCTGTTACACCTGTTTTACCAGCTAATAGTGTTATCATATCGAATATCACTGCTAGTGGTGATATTCTTATAGCCGCCAATAGAGGTGGCAACTCTGAGGCGTATGTTCATATAGATTCCTCTGCTGGTGTGTTGTACCTGACACCCGTCCAGGGTGGCCTTATGGTGGGCCTAGCCGCGGACGCTCCCGCTCCTGATGGAGCAACTGTTCACATTTGGGCTGCCACCGCTGGGGCGGTAACAGCAAATGCTGCTGCCTTGCTGGTCTTGGAGACAAGCTCCAATACCCAATACCTCCAATTCCTTGGCCCCAGTACCACCATAGCAGCTGGACTTTTGTTTAGCAATCCAGGTAATGATAGTATTGGTTCCTTTGTCTACGATAGGGCTAATGACAGATGGATTACGAGCATGACGGGGGCCAACAAGCTGTTGTATTCTCCCGGAGCCTTTGCCTTCCAAGAGGCTACAGCTATTAGTACCTCCGCGGGTGCGCTGACGCTGAACCCAACCACTACTGTTATTATCCCCGATGATAAACTATTTACACTAGGTACAGATGGTGATGGGGTACTCCTTAATGTAAGTGCTGGCCTGGCGGCTAACACAGCTTTGACGGGTGTGCTGATAGGGACACCAGTAGCCTACGCTCTAGCTGCTAATAGTATTGTTCTAGCTAATGTCACAGCAGCGGGGGATATGGGATTTGCGGTAAACAATGGTGGACACTCTCAATTATTTATCCACATGGACACATCTACAGGGGAGCTTAACCTGCGACCCTCGGTGGTTATCGCTGCCAGGAGTGACATTCAGCCTTATGGAAATATCCTATTCCAGACATCTACAAGTATCATGCAGGCCCCCAATAGTAACAATGCCTATGTGCAGATAAAGGCAAAGACTAATAGTGGGAGTATGACAGAGATTGAGCGTTGGGCTGGAGCCGCTATCCCTTATGTCTCACACGGTGCTTCTCAAGAGAATAAGTTCTACAGTAGCGGACTAGCGGAGTTTGGTGGTGAGGTTGAGCTAACCACAGCTCATGGCATAACAGATGCAGCCCACCCACATGCCATAGCTCGTGGAACCTATGACTTTGCCGTTAGCGGGGGTGCCACAAGCACTATAGGGTTGGGTGTAACCATCCCTGACAACGCTATTGTTATTAAGGCGTGGTATGAAGTTATCACGACACTCACAAGTGCCACAGGGCCTGACAACGCTACAGTCTCTCTCGACATACCAACAGATGACGCAGCAGGTCTCTTAGCTGCCATCGCAATCAACAATGGAGCAAACCCCTGGGATGCTGGACACCATGCCTGTATCCAGGACGGGACAGTAGCCAACTTTGCAAACAAGTGCACGGCAGCCAGGGAGCTATCCATGACCATAGCGGTAGACGCTCTCACGGCAGGTAAGTTCATTCTGTGGGCTGAATATATAGTCAGTGATTAGGGAGGAAGTATGGCAAAAACTGTAACAGTGGATGGGACCCAAGTTGAGAGCATCAAGATAGAGGTCTCTGAGGGTAAGGTATCCGGCCTCAAGATCTTCACGGAGGTAAGCTATGGGACCTTTGGGCGACATGAGGTACTGGACCTTTGGGCGAAGCTAACTGTCGGCCAAAAAACAACCCTTCAGGGTATAGTAGATAAAGCTCTTAACGCTGTACAAACAGAATACTTGGGGTAAACCTTGACAATTAGGGGCTAAAGCAGTATAATAGAGGGAAAAGGAGGAACGCGATGATGTATCTAAAGGACGAGAAGCCCTTCATGGCGATCACCGGTGAACCACTAAAGGTACAGGGGGAGACCGGGGAGCTTGTAGACGGTGATCTACGAAGTGTTCTGGAGACTTGCCTGAACACTTATGTTCCCCCGCAGGGCCAAGCTCCCACGACAGAAGACTGGAGAGCTGTGAATGTGATCTTCGGGGTTTTGGAGGAGGGTCCGGACGATGGCTACTACGCCTTTGAGACAGCACATTTTAATGTGCTCAAGGGGATTATAGGTTATGTGGCGCCGTTGATCTTGCGCCGGAACTCGCCTCATCTATTGGATTCTCTTAATGGAGCGACGGACAAAAAGGCTGCTTAGATGGTGGTTGCTAATATTCGCCCTCTACAGCCCAATAGAGCTGACACGCGTGATCTTGGAGTACA
>Ga0180008_1001167_pt1 | contig 17418 bp, 16 predicted proteins | sample MM_PW_MetaG_FD_121121 | JGI IMG/M metagenome (GOLD analysis project Ga0180008, IMG submission 121121) | Groundwater microbial communities from the Aspo Hard Rock Laboratory (HRL) deep subsurface site, Sweden - MM_PW_MetaG | ecosystem: Environmental > Aquatic > Deep subsurface > Groundwater...
CCATATTCAAAACTTCCTGAATCACAAAGACTACAGTAGAATTAATTCCTGGCTTAAAGACTTGGTTGAAAAGAGATTCATAGGCAGAATTTACTCCCGGAAATTCGGGGAAAACACAAAACCAGCTGTATATTTTCTTAACACCAAAGCTATACAAGTATTGAAAGAGCAAAAAGATATAAGCAAATCATTATTAAACCGTATTTACAGAGAAAAACTTCGTTCAAAATCCTTTATTAAACACAATCTCTTCCTGGCCGATATCTATTTTCATTTAAACTCCTTGGCTTCTGAAAATAAATCAAAACTTCACTTTTTTACCAAAACAGATCTGGCAGAACATAATTATCTTCCCGAACCCATGCCCGACTTATATTTTGCCGTCGAAGAAGACAAAGGCCTAACCAGAAGATATTTCTTGGAGGCTTTTCAAAAAGGTACTCCCCGTTATGCCTTGCGGCATCGTATTTTTAGATATTTTAATCATTATGAAAGCAATGTCTGGGAGAAAACTACCAAACACCCTTTTCCCACAATACTTTTGGTTTGCCCCAACAAGCAAATGCTAGGATTTTTAAATAAGTTCATAAAAGAAACAGCGGAAGAAGAATTTGATGACAGCATCCAATTCTTTTTAACTACAACCAAGAAAATAAATAAATCAGGAATGAAAAAGGAAGTCTGGCAAAAAGTCGAAGAAATTGAAGATTAGCCTGCTGCCAATTTCGGCAGCAGGCCGTTTGTCATTCATGAAGTTTTTTAATTTCGGAAAGAGGTTGGGGGTCAAAATACAAATCTCTTTCTACTCCTAACCCGTAAGGACCCTCAATACCGGCAAGCTCTGAAAGTCTGAAATAGCCAAGCTCGCGGTAATCTCCGACAACGTAACCGAAAAATAAATCTTTGCCGTCAAACTCGGTAACATACCAGGTCCAGTCGGTCATCGGCAGGAAAAATTTACAAAAGACTTTCGGATCTTTTCCGTATTGGGTGGAGTATACCTCCGGCAATTTACGGCGGATTTTCTTTGTCAGTAAGTTTATCTTTTTTCACCCCCTTTCCCAAAATTCCAATCCGCATTTTCTAAATAAGAGTCCAGTGCTTCAGCAACCAATTTGGTAATAGGTTTTTTGGTTTTTCTTTTAAGCGCCCACAAAAGACAGAGGTGCTCGGCGGAAATTCTGGGTTTGTAATTCGCCTCGGGTTTCATCTCAAACTCTTCAACTCCGAATGTCGCCGTCTGAATCAGTTTCTTCATAAATTTATTTTTGGAGGCCATGCCTCCTTACTGGAGTCACCGCACAGATGCCGAAGTGAAGTCAAGGGCGAAGCGAAGCGAAGTTTATTGGAGTGAAACGGAAACCCTTGACGAGCAAAGGCAGATGTGCAATTAGAAGTTAAGAAATTATTTTAGAGTTTATGTTTAATTCCGTCAATCAAGAAGAATTATCTTCCAGGTGAAGCGATAATTAACTCACCTATAAGTATTATAAACAATTAATTTACCACCAAATCAATAAAAAAAGTAGGAGCCTTTAAAAACATTTGTTTTGCATATATCATATTTTTAGCTGGATTAAACATAAACTTTATTCTGGCAGTGTTGTAAACTCGTGGTGAGCATCGTAAACATAATTCTTGTTTTGGCTCATGACCTCAAAAAAGTATTTTTTATTCCCCTCAAGACCAATAATTTTGAACTCATGATGACGAGCTCTTTCTTGAGAGAGGACGTCCTGCCCGTATGATAAGGTTTCTCCATAATTTATCTTATTGTTTGTAGTATAGTGATTGGTTTCCCAGGTGATAACTGCATAATCTTTGCCAACTTCAGCTACCTTTACGTTAGAGATTACCGTCGGATTCTTATCAAAGAGGATCTCGGCAATAGATAAAAGTTTTACTTGCTGACTATAGGCAAATTGGCCGACTGATCTAACTGCTGGACTCAAGTAATAGACAATCGTCTCTCGACCGCCTTTTGTAGCGTCAGTTATGGTGCCGGCGTTGGATCTAAAAGCGTAAGCTATGGCGTCTGCCGAAGTTTGCACAGCATTTCTGAATGCAAGCATGGTTTTACCCATTGCCCCAGGCGCTTTTTGGGCAAGAGCGTTATAGGAGTTAGCAATAAACTGTCCCGCACCAATCAGCTGTCTGCCGATAAAAGCCAGGGCTTTTTGATTTGTAATGTGCATAAAGTCGGCATAACCTTGCCATAAACTGGCAATATAGCTAATGTCTGTTTTTGTGGCGTCAACCACATTCCAATAGATATTTCTAAGGTTGTCAAAGACCTGAGAAATAAAATTTTGAACAGCTTGAGCTTCCTCGGCCGGTACTTCAACTACTGTCTCCGGCTTTTCCTTCACTTCTTCGATGACTTCTTTTTCTTCCGGAGGCACAATCTTTGCCAAAGTAGTTATTCTTAAGCTAAACGAGGTTGAAGCCCCGGTGTTACCAGCGTTGTCTTTACCGGTAATAGTTACTCTGTAAGTTCCTAGACCTAGGCTTTCGCTTGGGGTAAAAGAGAAAGTGGAATATTTATCAGCTGTGTTTTTATTATTATCGGTAATCTTGGCTCCGGTATTACTCCAGTAGCTTTCGGTAAAGTTAACCGTTACTAAACTGTGTAAATCATACAGACCAGAAAAGTTCTTTTTCTCGAGTTTTATCTCAACACTTCTTGGTCCCGAAGCCACTTTATTTTCAGCCTTATCTCCGGCTAAAGGATCGGTCACTCTCCCAAAAATTGTGGGGGTAGTGTCCAGCGTCGCCAAGTTATCAGCAAGGGGAGAACTATTAACTTGAATAAATGCCGCACTAGGTCCGGTTCTGTCGACAAAAAGGGTTCGGGACTCAATCCGCTCGTTACCGACACCATCTTTAGCTTTTACCTTCCATGTTCGCTTTCCCTCTTTGAGCTTGCCGTCGTTATTATTGTCCCCCCATTCGGTGGTTGACTTAGAATAGGCAGAAATGTAGTTATTGGATGAGTCGGAATCCGAAAAATTCTCGTAATGGGCAAGATACTTTGTTGTTTCATAGTCTGTTGTTCGCGAAACAGGAATGCTGTCAAGAGAAAAATCGCCAGTGTCGCCATTGTCCACCTCAATACTGTAGCTAGAGAGTCCCGAAGTGGCATCGGTGGTTGATTTCCACTTAAAAGTCGGCCTTTCAGAATTAGTGTAATTGTTGTCTCCCGGGCTGTCTAAGTCAAAAGACAAAGGTGCTACCGCATCAAGGGTAGATGAAGCAGAAACACCGGTATAGGAAAAGTTAAGCCAGCCCATATCTTCAGAAAATACGTAGCCGGTAAAAACGCCAGTAGTAATGTTGGCAGTAACATTACTACTGTAATTGGTAAAGTCAACATAGGCGCTGGTATTGAGCGATTTTGCCTTGCCCGTAACCGCCCCGTTGGTTAAGTTGACATTCACCGGCCCAAGCGAGTTATCTGTTGTCCCAAAAGCGATCCAGCCCAAGTCTTCCAAAAAGGCGTAACCGGAGAAATTACCAGTGGCGTTATCAACAGTGACGTTGCTGTTATAGTTGGTGAAGTCGAGATAACTATTGTCCGTGTTTAAGACTTTTGCCTTGCCGGTAACGAAAACTGCGGCAGCTTGCGCCAACCCAGACGATAGGGCTAACAAAAAAATGCCCAGAAAAAAAGCAGGAACAATCTTTCTTAATCTCATATCTGAACCCTATGACTTTGCTTTAATAAATAATAGTCAATTTGCACATTCCTGACAAGGCGTAAAGCGAAAGTAAACGCCAATAATGGATAATTTAATTAATAATGCGAAAGTACAATCCGGTAAGGACACGGAGATGGGATTAATTTCTGCGGACACAGCGAACATTGCCGGAAGTATTCTTAAGAAGGACGGTTGTTGTGCCGGTGCTCATGACCATGTAGTATGCGTAGGATTTGGTACTATTACTCTCGGTAGATGATAAATAATTCCCGACAGGGGTTGGCAGGTTATTGGCAGCGCCGTTAATGTATGCTTGCATAAGTTCTTTTTGAGTGGGTAAACGCCAGTCCGTTTCGACGCCGGTAGCCCCGTTATCATCCAGATCGGCATTGTCGGCATCCAGCTGAAGGTTTAAGCAAAAATCAGCAGCTGAGACATCGTTATCTTCAACGTACGCAGATAAAGGATCCTGATTGTCACAAAAAGCATTAGCCGTGCCGGTGGAGTTAAAATTACAGGAGTTGCCGGTGGGATTTGTCCGGTCATCCCCGTCAACATAGGCAAATTCATTGTCAACAATCGCTCCTCCCGCGTTGCCGTCGGTCCAATAAAGTTTGGTCCAATTGTCTTTATAAACTTTGTTGGAAGTCAAGGTTACCGTAACTGCATTATCAGTTACACTCACAGCAGTACCCCCGCTGGCCGTTAATGTCCAAGTTCCTTCTTCACCTGTATATTCACTGTCGCCGGCCACGCAAGGCGTGGCGCTTTCGGCGTTATTACCGGCACAGTTAGTATCGTCATAGTCCATTAGAGCCTGATTCTGAAAAAGAGTGCCGGTTTTTTGGGTGCGATTACCATTACCGGCATAAAAAGTAAAACCACTGGGCACATCTCCGGCTGTAGCGGAGCCGTCCGGCTCCCAGGCAGCGGCTTCCATGATTCTATTCCAATCTGTACCCCAGACGTATGTTGTTGCACTATCCCAATCTGCCGCGTCGGTTGAACCGTAATTGGTACCCTTAGCCACTAGCCAATCATAGGCGGTTTTGATTCGCGAGTCGCTGCCGGATTCGGGGGAAGAACCCGATTGTTCGGCAAAAACAGTCATTCCTATTTGATAAAGACCAAATAAAGCTAAGAATAAACACGTCACATAAAGAAGTATTTTTCTCATTGTTCTAACTGTTTTAATCTTAATTTTTCCAGCCAAACTTGTCAACGACTGGAAAATATTTATCTGCCTTCTTATGCCGTACAATCGTGCACATCACAATACCAATTTGTCCCATCAAATACCGCTTCCAAATAATCACCACTGGCCGGCGTCCAATCAACACCCGCATTGCCCTTAAGAGTGGTATCGGTAAAATCGATTGTCGTGTTACCATCGCCGATAAGAACGATGATCTTTTGGCCGACATGCCCTCCATGGAACGTGGTGATTGTTGTCCCTGAAGAGTTGGCAGTTTTCCATAAGCTCTTACCGGTGACCGAAGGCGTTGCATCATTCGCCGTAAACATCCCCGGTGTAACATTCCGGCACGCGCCGATAAGGGTGCAGTTCTCATCGACAAGTTCTTGAGGCGCACTGAAATCGATAGAATATTGGGTCGGGTCCGGACATTCAATAACTGTGTTATAAATATGAACCGAGTTGCCTATCTGATACGTCCCGGTTGGACTGCCTAGAATATAGGAGTTTACGATGCGTGCGTGACCAACGGTGGTGGTATAAACAGTGGCGTTAGCGAAGTCCGGTATGACCGAGAACATCACCCGGAAGCTTGCTACCGCGGCCGCTCCGGACGGGGTGAGGTAGATAGGTGAATCGGCAGTTATTTTGGTGGCCCAGTTTGGGGTAATAGCCTCGTAACCTGTGGGGAAAAGTGGAATAGCACTGGCTATCTCACTACCCCCCGGTGTCGTGCCTATTTTCAGCGTAATCCCAGCCTGGGAGACATCTTTCCGGACATGCATGGACATAATACGGTAATCCTTCCCCGAAACAGGAGGCGTCATCTGCCCGGTCGCTTCATAAGTATATTTGGACGCATAGAATTTGGGATGGAGAAAAACACCCTCGAATATTGGGGCTGATGCAGCTGAAATAGTAAGGGCAGGTCCGTTGGTTCCAACAATCTCGCCACCGACAAAACGCGGGTTGCCACTGGCTGTCACCATCGCCCCGTAGTTTTTGCCTTCAATGTAACAGTTAGAAAACAGACCGCCACCATTATCTGTAAACAGCAAACCGTATGCTGTCGTTGGAGCTGAACCACCGATGATTGAGCAGTTATAGAATTTGGGCAGTCCGGCATATCCAATCTCTACCGCATTCCCGTCTACTAGTTCTGAGCCTCGAAATGTGCAACCACGCACTTCCAAACCATCCCCGCAGCTATACGGAAAACAGCCCGCATTTTCTGAATAAAGGTCGCAATAATACAAACCGCAACCACGGTACTCGTAAGCAGACGATCCATTGAAGGCAACACAGCCACCCATTCCTCCACTTAGGCGGATCAGGCGTAAGTTTTTAATCTTGGAATAGGACAGATCGGCGGTTGTATAAAATATTCCCCAATTCGTGGCCGATGAAGTAATGGTTCCAGATATACAAGACGATCCCAGTCCGTCGATGCATAGGTTAGAACGCAAGGTTATAATGTCAGATGTATAGAAATTACCCCCCAATAAGCAAATAGTGCCCCCACCGGCAGGTAACGCATCGATGGCTGCCTGGATTTCCACCTCATCGGCAGTACCATCGCAAACGTAATCAGCTTGTTGCTTAGCCAAAGTAGAGGCATCACTCGCAGTAACGACAAAAGCTGCGCCACGAGCGATATCTTTCAAAGTACCGTCGCTGTTATGGGCAACTTCAAGAAACGAATTTAAAATCGTTCCCCAATTTCCTGAATCTCCACCTACTGTTGGTAATCTGTTTGACATAACTTTTGTTAATTAAACCTATACACCATACCCCCCTGTTCCAAAACTAGTTTGTTTGTTTGATTTCTGATTCTTTAAACTGGGATTAACTTCTGATATTAATTTTAATATTGATGAAATACCCAAAATTCCTAAAAATAATGTTCCCATATACAACAAAAACTCTTTTCTGGTTAATTTAATTGAAGAAAACTTTCTTAAGAAACCATTCATGGCTATTTAACTATATTTTTTTTGACATACAAAATCAATATGGTTACTAGATAAAGAAGGATTATTGGAGTGGCCATGATTGTTTGGTTAATAAAATCCGGTGTTGGGGTTAAAACTGCAGCAACTAGAAAACTAACTGCAAACACATATTTAAACTTACTTAAAAGCAATTTAGGAGTAATGGGGGTAAATAAGCTAACAAGGTAAATAACAAGAGGAAGCTGGAAAAGAACAGCAAATCCAAGTAAATATTTTGTAACAAAAGAAAAATAATCCTTGGTTGAAATTAAAGGTTCAAGCTGGTCTGACCCAAATTTACTTAAAAAATTTAAAGATGCAGGAAAAACTAAGTAGTATGAGACTGAAATTCCAACAACTGCAAGGACAAAAGAAGTAAACAGGTAAACAAAAATCTTTTTGCCCTTAAGATTATTGCTCACAGGCTCAATAAACTTTACTATTTGAAAAACTAAGATTGGAAGTGAAACAACAAAACCAAGTAGTATAGAAACTCCAAAAACTGCTTCAAAGCCTCCAATTGGGGAAGTGTAAAATAAAGGTTTTTTAAGTGGCTGTATTAACCAACCTAGTATTACTTCATAATTTAAATACCCCAAAATACTTCCTAAAACAAAAAAAGCTACCCACCAATAAAACCCTTTGACCAACTCTTTAAAATGATCTTTAATTAATAACTTCTTTTGGGGATTATTTTTTTGACTTTTCTTTTGAAGTTTCTTGTTTTTTGTTTTCATCATCGCCAAACCCCATGCGTATATTCTTAATAGCCTCTCCCAATCCTTTGGAAAGTTCGGGAAGCTTTTTACCTCCAAAAAGAACTAGCACAATAACCAAAACAACTACTAACTCTTGTACGCCAATTCCAAACATATTAGATATAATATAAATCTACAACCTAACTAACGCAAGTAGTATTAATATTTGGTAGTATTAAGCTATGCATTTTAAAGTAAAAAGTTTTTTTAGTATTCTTCTAGTCGCTCTATTTTTCTTTTTCTCAATCTTTAGCAGCAGTGTACTTGCCGCTTCAAATTACGGAGAAGGAAACTACGGAGATGGAAATTATGGCGGAGGAGACACACCAACAACTTCTACGGCCGGAGCGCCAAGTTGTAATGACACGACTCCAAGCGGGCTAGCACCCTGGTTATATCAGGCCAGTGCACAAGGAAAAAGTTCAATAATCTTAAGATTTACAAACTGGCAGACTCCTGTTGATCATTTTGCTTTGGAATACGGAACAGAAAGTAATAAATACACTTTTGGAGTAAGCAGTTTTGGAAATAAAGATACAAATTCATACACAGTTGGTTCCCTTTTGCCAAACACAAGGTATTACTTTAGAGTTAGAGCGGGAAATGGATGTGCAACAGGAACTTGGAGTAGTGAAATTTCGGCCAAGACATATGGAAGAGAATATTTTGGGGCTCCTTCTTTGTTTAATACTGACTTGGACACTGAAATTGTGGATGTGGAAACCGTGGAAAGGAAAACTGGGGTTTACACAGTCCAAGCTGGGGATACTCTTTTTTCCATTGCAGAGGAGGTTCTTGGAAATGGTGCAAGATATTTGGAACTCATAGAACTGAATAAAGACGAATACCCCTCTCTGGTTACCAATCCTGGGTACTTAGTTGTAGGCTGGGAATTAACCCTACCTGGTCAAAAAGAGGAGGAGGGAGAAAAACAGGGGTATGATGTCACGGTCAAGGTAATAGACAATGAAAGCAATCCCGTGGAAGGAGCCAAGGTGGAGATTCATTCAGAGGTAAAATCTGCAACCACCAATAAAGAGGGGATCGCAACCTTCAGTAACGTGGGGCCCGGAGAACACAAGATATTGATTGCCTATAATGGCCAGGAAGGTGAACAAAATGTCAATCTCACCGGGAACACTATCCAGGAGTTCAAGTTCACCATCCAAATCAAACCCACCAGTCCATTCAGGGATGTAAGAGTAGTAGGGATAATTGGAGCTTTAGCACTTACAACACTATTCCTAATTATCCTCCGCAAAAAAGACAAAAGAGCCTTTACAATAAGCAACAAGGCTAAATGAAAGATATCCGGCAAAACTTCCCCGATTTTTTCAGAGAATTCAGGCCAAAAATTTGTAGGACTTTCTTCATATGCTATGGTTTGCTGAGTCTGCGGGTCGAAACCCTTTTGGTCTTTATAATTTACTGAAACTCTTTTAACTGTTTTTCGATATATCAACCATTATCGGATTTCCATTTCCCTGACCTCAAAATCAAAATGGCTTCTATAAATAAAGTCGATTGTTTCTCCAAGTCTTTTGTTAAGCCATTTATAAAGTATTTCCTTTTTACCTGGGTCTTCTGTTTTAAACTTTAAGACGCCTTCGCGTAATTCATGGCCGTCTTTTGCCTGAGCCGTTAACTCAAGATCGCCGTTATCCAATCTTTCTATCTTTTTAAGAATCAAAAGGTTGTGGGGAATGTACAAGCGATCCATTCCGGAAAAAAATCCGCCCAAGAAAGGCGGCAATTCTATGTTCGGATTATCTTTAAATAACATTTATTTTCGTTTACTGGCCGTCGGCTTCAACCTGCCATCTACAACCCATATGGCCGGAGCAGGTTTTCCCTTCTTACGTTGCTCTCTTTGAAGTTTATAAATGTTCTTAATTTGTTTATCTGAATCTGTAACCCGAATAATGAGATAGATGGTTCTTCCGGTGCTTTCACTTTTTGCGTAAGCTGGCAATTGCTTTTCGAAACCACTTGTTATATGTGTATTTGTAGATAACTTTACCTCAACTAATATTCGGGAACGATATCCTCGGCTTAGTTTAAAATCTACTGGTCCACTTCCAGCATTGGGCTCTCTATTTATATCTATATTATTTGCAAAGCAATAAGTATCTGCTGTACTGAAGAAAAGAAGGTGACTAAATCTCTCGTGTCTTCGTTTTCTTCCTGCATACAAATGCTCGTTTAGCCCATTGTCTTCAATATTTTTCTTAAACTGTTTAATAATTTGAATAACTATGGACTCTAATTCGTCAATATCAGAAGGGGATGTTTCTTTTATGGTTAGAGGGTGAAGGGCACCAAATTTCTGGCCAAGGTAGTACCATAGCACTTCTCCTTGAGGATCGGTATCAAAATCATATTCACGAGCTTTGCTCTCTTTGTAAGCATTAATTATGGACTCGATGTTATCCTTACTACTGAATATAAGATTGCGAATCTGCTGCTTTGTAATTTTATTCCTCCAAGCAGAACCTATCATTTGGTTGATTCTGTCGCGCAACTCTCGATTAGTAGAAACCACGTGATCTATAGCTTCCCAAGTCAGAGCTACGGGCAAATCACGCAGAAGCTCCATTGGTAGCAGAAGAAGAGGGCCTCGCCTGTTGGGGTGTAGTGGTAACTTATAGCTAACATTTCTCTTTTCAAAATCTACCAAACGACCTGTCCCAACCTCTCCAGCCACTCTTTCTGTATAAGAATATATTTTGTCTCTAATAATAAAGATAGTCATATCACTTAACCTATCGGCACCAAAGTCCTCTTCAAATAAACCTAGTAACTCAAATATTTCAGGGTCGTTAATCCCGAGAGAGATGATTTCTTGAGCGGAATTAAGAAGTCTATATGCCAATCTAGGACCTATTCCCAAACCATCACTGCTGTGTAGACCGTAACCTATAGATACTCCCTTAGTTTCTCGAAAAATTAAACGCCTGTGGGCCTCTTTCCATGGCCTATCTCCTTCCTCTCTAGAGGCTCTCAATAAAGTCATAATATTCCCGAAGTAACTTTCGATTTGGCGACGAGAACCCTCAAACTCCGGTACAGATGTTCTTCGTAAGAGGTGGGGATCAAGAAAAAGACGCGTATCAACTCCAATAACTGCGTCAAAAACTCCACGCTTCTCAAACTTTGCTGGATTAACTCCAAGATACTCGCTTACTCGCTGTGTCATAATAAAAAAGCCCTTGCGGGCAGTGTTTAAATTTTATCACACAAAATTAGTCAACGTAGGTAAATAGAAGAATTATGGGGGTGAATTACTTTGAATTCTCGTATGCTTGCTTTAATAGATGAGATAAAAGCTTCTTATTGCTTTCAACACCCCCTTTTGAGAACCTTAGTCTGTAAGCATTCCATTTTTTCAAATATCCCATGTCATCTAGCCCTGCCTCTTCAATTTTCGTTTGAATTTCGTCGGAAAATGGTATTTTTATTTCGACATTTAAACCACTCTTTCTTGGTCTGAAAACGGCGAAGTTATTTGGCTGTCCATCCTTTGCTAATCCTATATAAAACTTATTATATTTAAGCTCAAAACCTTCGGTGAATTCATTGATCAACTCCAACATCTTGTCGGCCATTTTCACCGTATCTTCAGTCCCTCTATTTATCCAATATTTCCTGTCGGTTACTTCACGAACTTCCTCGTCCTCATCGACCAAGCCTAAGGGTAATTCATCCAAAACTGTTGTGAACATTAAAGCAACCTTTTTGTCAAATTTATATGCATTCATTTGTATTGCTATTATGGGAACGTTCCCATTAAAAAGATTGATTACGTTTAAAAATCTACTTGTTATATCCTCCGCAACTATAACTGCACAATGGTCGTATTGAGGGTATCTTTTTCGCTCTATATCCCAATATTCTATTGTTCTAATAATGTGGCTTTCATCAGTTTTGCCAAGTTGAATTTCTACCTCATACCTTCGGTTGGTATCAGGATCTTGGAGAAGTAAATCCAGTCTGCCGGCATTCGGCTGAGGCCTTTCTTTATCTCTTAACACTAAATCGCCAAGATTCAAAATGGATGGGTCATCCGCAATACACTTCTGAATCCACACCTCATTGTATTCCGGGTTATTTTTTAATTTTAGCTTTTCAGGTTTAAAAAGTTTACTCACGATTGTGCTGGAATTATAACGTAAATCAGGGATAAACTACAAATTGATAAGAAATATTTACAGCCCACGCGAAGCATTAATAATTTTTTCAATGCATTCACTATCCAAACCTTGCTTAGAGGCTCCGTTTAAAACAATATCTAAATATTCTTTGGTTGGGCGTACAAAATCACGTTCAAACTGTTTATTTGCTTTAAAAGTTTTCGCCTTAATGATTCTTCCGGGTACTTTTACTTGTACGTCTATCTCAATATACTTAGGGGGCTTAAGAGTACTGCCTTCTTTCTCCTTTATCTTATCGTAATCATCTTTGGATAACTCAAGAATTGCTCCACAAACAAAATCTGAAGGATCATCCATAACATTCAGTGCGCTGCTTTTCCTTCCTTCTGAATAATAATTAAAGGATAGTTTATACCTTTTTAAGGCTCCGATAATGGAAGACTTTGGTTTTATTGGTTCGTAACCTTTACTTTCACACCAAGAGGCCAAATCTTTTAAGTTCATATTCGATCCATATGCGAAATATTTCATGGCTTATTCATATTGTATTTTTCTCAACAATCTCAATTTCCTCTGGCGTGAGGCCAGAGAGTACAGAACAGGCTGATAACTTATGACCAAAAATCTATTAAATTTTTGATTGCCTCTTTGAATAAATCCGGGGCTTTTATTCCCAATATAAGATCGCCATTTTCGTTAAGAAGGAAGCCAACTTCAATTTCGACAATTTTGTTTTCTTTACTACCATACAAAACAACAGTCCGGGTGATTTTGAATTTTGGGTAATATTTTTTAATGTAATTTTCTTCTATATCGCCAAAATTCTTCAACTCCTCAATTCCATTTCGTCTAAATTGATATTTTTTACCTTCAATGTTGATAATCTCTGTTCTTCCAAAATCTATTAAAATTAAGTCAGGAATACTGATTATTTTATTCTTATCACCCTTTTTGTAGGCTTCTCTATCGGAATATTTTTCCAATGGGATGGGCTTGCCCTCCTTGGTTATGAAATAGCCTTTCTCACAACCGGCATGATTTTCAAATATTGAGTAACCCTCCGTGAAATTTTCAACAACAAGGTGAATAAAAATTGTTCCAAGTTTTTCACCCTCTGTTTCGTATTTCCAATAATTATCTTTTTCTTTAATTGAGGGAACTGTAAGACCGTTGATTTTTAAGCTTAATCTGTTGGCAATTTTAATGAATTTGTTACCAGCAGTAACATGGCTTTGGTTTAGTCCATGTTCAGTTATCACTATGTCATCTTTCCACCCTAATTTTCTAATGGCCGCACTGATTAAGCTAAGAGCCCCAATGTTTGGATCGTGGGATAAACGACCTGATTTATACAATCTGCCAGAAATTGTGATTTTCCCATTCGATTTTTCAATCAGAATTGGGACGTTTCCCGTTGGGGCCTTGCGCATTGCTCTTTTAAATTTAATAATTTCATCAACTGAAGTGAACGGTCTAAAAATTTTATCGTCAAGTTTCTTGCCCAAAATTTCTACACCAAGCGTCAATAACAATCTCGTACCAAAGATATAAGTTGATGTTGGCTCCACCTTTTGCTCTATCTTCAAGTTGTAGAGCATTATTTTCTTAATACTTGAGTAATAGTAGTCAATAAAAACAAACTTTGAGGCGCGCTGATAAACACCCGTATTCCGACTTTCTCTGTCGTCGGTTTTTGTTTCTTCTATTGCATAGAGGGGAATGTCATTTTGAGTTGGTTGTTTCTCCTGATGAAAAACTAAAAAATCAACAAAACTAGAAAAGCCACTAACAGACCTTATAAATACTCTCTTAATTTTATTACAGCGAAAACCAACAACTTCATATAAAAATGAGAACTTACCATTTTCCAAAATTGGCAATATCCTTATAGTGTCAATAAAACAAGCTAATTTATTGTCTTTTGCAAACTTTAATAAAATATCAGAGATAACTTCCCTCTTTGGTCTTTCTTCCGTTAAGATCCACAGATTCTTATTTTCCATACTTATTTTTCCTTTCGAAATATCATAATAAATTGATGAAATTGATTAGCCACAAAAGCATGTGGGTATCCAAAGGGGTAAAGTTTTTGAGTTGCATCGTACCAAATTTTATAGCCCCTGAACGATAAATCAGGTATCTCTAATAACTTATCTGCTATAAAACTGTGCAACATATTATGCTCTCCGTTTTTTGGTTGTAAATCCTTAACAAAAATCGCTATACAACCTTTTGGCTTAAGATACTCCGTAGATTTTTGAATAATGTTTTTCAATGATTCCAGAAAATTTTCTCTATCCATATTGCCTAAATCTGTCTCGTGGCTGGTAAAAGGAGTTGCTTCGGCAACACCAGTTTTCTTTCTTCTCTGTCCGGTTCTCTTATTACTCAACATTTCGCCATAAGGAGGATCGGTAAGGATAAAATCTACAACTGTGTTCTTTTTAAGTAATTTTTCCAGTTGTAACGAGTTACCGACAATTGCAGTCTGCTCAGCAACGCCCAGTTCCTTGCAAACCTTTTTATACAGATCAATATATTTTTTTGATAAATCTATCCCTATTCCTTTTCTGTTCGATAAAGAGCAAGCAATTAAAGCGCCACCTACCCCCATAAAAGGATCAAGAACAACCTGATTTTCTTTAGTGAAAAAATCTACAAATTTTTTCATTAGCTGTGGTGGTTTAGGGGAAGGGTGTTTTTTCCGTAAATGGTGAGCGAATCCATCGGCTCCCTTAGTAGAATAGTGAGTTACATCAACAGAGTTTAAAAAATAAATCCATTCCGAGCCGCTTAAATCATTTAATTTATTTTTATTATTCACTTTTTTGACATAATACAGCTTCTCTTTAACTCCATTCTTTTGTTTACCATTGCTATTACTCTTGAAACGCTGGTAAGTCTGTTCCGATACCATAGTTTTGCCATATTCGTTAAATAACTTTAATATCTCCTTTTCGGGCATAATCCCTTCATCGTTATAACTCAAAATTAAATGTTTAAAATTCTTCTTTTTAAGAATATTTTCAAGAGCTTTGAGCCCCTTCCGTAGATTACAAAACTCCGACTTCTGTTCCTCATATGACCTCATACCTGTAACACCTTTAATAGGTGGGTTGTCCCATCTAGCGATCGTTTCTAAAATATGATAGTTCGGTGCATATTGTCGTTCGTTGTACGGCGGATCAAGATATAAAATATCTATTTTTTTGATCTTGTCTAAAAGTTTTACACCATCGATATTGAAAACTTTGTGAGTTTCACTACTGGGTATTATTTCTGGGACCTCAAGCGTTAAGGTTTTGAAAACCCTTGGATCCCAATCTTTCAGAAACGCGGCGTAAGTACCACTTATGTTAGCAACGAATGGAACAGCTTCTATAAGTGAACCCAAAAGAAAAAAATACTCCCGCTCATTTATTAAGCTTTCTTTCTTCCACTCCTCAATTTTCTCTCTAATAGCGTCTATTTTTTTTGCATTTACCCCAGTAAAATATTTACGTACGTGGGTTTGGCCGTCAGTTCCCTCCGGAGAATAATTCTTAAAGATAAATCCTTCTAAGCCCTCAAGATTGTTTAGATACTTAACAATTTCCTTTGCGTTCAAACTTTCGCTTGTAAAGAGAGTTTCTTCTACGGGGTTAATCTTCAAGTGTCTTAGGAGCTTTGTAAATTTAGGGTATTCGTTTTGCTCAATATAAACTTTTTGTAAAACATAAGAAAAGTATAATAAATCATTAGAAATAATTTTGTAACCTAATTTTTTAAAATGTTTTGCTACACTTCCCGTACCTGCAAAAAGATCACAAAAAATAGGCCCATTGATATCCCTTTCTTTTACAAAGGTTTCTATAAAATCAACTAAATTTTCTTTACAACCAATAAACCGCATAGAATTTACTTTATCACTATAACTCTAGTTTACCATGCTATTAAGGCTCAGTCGAAGCTATTCTTAAAACCTGTCTTAAGTGGGACTTTCAACTTTTTTAATAGTGTTCCTGTACGTTTTATAAATTTCGTCTTTCAAAACCGTCTGCCAAGTACATTCGTGATAATGAATTTCACTTCGTTATCCACTTTGCCCCATTTTAGCATTTACTATAGTCGGAGACATATGAAAGTTACAACTTTGTCACCCTCTTTTCTTTTCAAGAACTTCTGGGGGTACCATATTCCAATCTCCTCGCACAACTGGGACGCGTCTGCTAACTATCATACTGTCGACTTCATCGGAGCTTATTGGCGGTCCAGTATATGCAGTTTGTGTTCTTTTCCTTTTTTTAAGTTTATTGAGAAGCCTACGATCTTGCTTAGGAAGGCCTGGGGTAGATTCCTTTGCTCTTTCTCTCCAAGGTTTTAGGTGTTTATCGTGTAGGTCTGCAACTAAATTATCAATTTCTATGGGAGGATAGTGAGCAAAGCCAAACGGGCCCAATTTTTTAACTTCTTGGGGTAATCCGGCATAATAACCGTTAATTTTTCGGAGGGCGGCTTTTAATTCTTCACCCTTTATGAAGCTTTGGTCTGATTCCACAAATAAAGGAGTTATCCTTTTATGTAGCCTGTCGTTTGAAACAAAAACATGACAAAAGGGTAAATAGTAAAGATAGGAAATATCTACCATATTAGAAGAAGCCCTTTCCTTTCCTATTAAGCCTCTACTTATTCCTATATAAAAGAAAAGGTTTGTTTTTAAAACATGAGCGGCGTATGGGGAAAATTCCTCAAAAGTTTGCCAATTATTTTCTCGCCACCTTTTAATTATCGGCTTGCGCGCCTTTTCTGACACCTCAAGTATTTCAAGAGCAAAATAAATAAACTGTTTATACCTTGCCTTTACAAAATTATCTACAAAGTCTTTTAAAGCTTGTAGATTAGGGATTTTCGCATTTTGGGGAACTTTTGAGTCAATTAGGCTTACTGTTTCATCAAAGTTGACAGCTGACAAAGCCTCTCTCCATTCTTTGGCAATATCCCTTTCTATTTCTTCAAACTGGCCTGCTTTCCATCGATGCAATGCCGCTTCCTCTGGGAACTGTTTAAAATCTATTCCGATACTGCCATCTGCATATTTAACATATTTACCGCCACTTCTTTGTATCCTCCTGTGGACAACATCCACTTCTTGGCCTAACAATTCGCCCACTACGATCCTGTGATGATGAATGCTTGGACATGGATTTATGATAGGTGTTTTCTTGGCAATTTCTTTAACAATCTCTTGGGAAACTCTTGGCACTTTTCCACTTTTGTAGTCTTTTTCCAGATCTGCAAGTGTTTCTACATAAAAGAGGGGCGTGATATTGCACAGAAAAAAGTGATCCAGCCACACCGATTCATTGACGGTCAAACTTTCTAAAAAAGACTTGTCAAAGATTAAAACGGGTCCCATTTCAACATTAATTATACTTTAAGTTGACATTATGCCTATTTTCTGGTTAAATTCGGCTGGTTATTTAAAAACTGCCTTAGTTGGCAGTTTTTTTGTAAGTCAAGTTTCCTGCTCATAACCTCTGCCCTATTTTTTAAGGAGGTGAGGATATGAGAAAACTTTTAATATTTAAATCGCTTCTAATCACTGCCTTAGTTACCGCTTCCAGCGTATATGCCCAGTCCGACGAC
>Ga0180008_1001168_pt1 | contig 17407 bp, 23 predicted proteins | sample MM_PW_MetaG_FD_121121 | JGI IMG/M metagenome (GOLD analysis project Ga0180008, IMG submission 121121) | Groundwater microbial communities from the Aspo Hard Rock Laboratory (HRL) deep subsurface site, Sweden - MM_PW_MetaG | ecosystem: Environmental > Aquatic > Deep subsurface > Groundwater...
TGTCACCCATTTGCTTCCATCAATAGGCATAGGGCCTTTAAACAATACTTTCCAGTGCCCGATTCCCGCTCCCATAAACCAGTGTTGTTTCAATATCTGATATGTCACTCCCCAGACGGCTGCACGCATCGCCAAGGTTTGCGGCGGATAAAATATAATCCATACCGATAACCCCGCAAAGAGCAATATCGAAATCGCTGTATAGTAAGCATTATGACGACTCAATAACCATATTACGAAACCGATTGAAACGCAGGCAATGCCCATATGGGAGTTCGATAGAATCAACCCGGAAATTATCAAGGGGGCCCCCCATTTCCAGCCAAATCGAATAAACGCCGGGAAACAAAAAACATACAGGGCCGATGTTTCATTCGGGTTCGCCATAAGACCAACCGGAACAGGACATCCGAGCCAAAATTCAAATTTCAATACGGGCTGAAGCACCTGCAAATATTGAACGGCAAGATTAATCAAAGCGCCGTAACATAATGCATCCAGCAGATGACCAGAATCAATTTCGAAATGTACCAGAAAAAAATACCATAGAAGACCTATAAAGATCATTCTATGCGCGTCGAGTGACATCGGCCCGTAATGCGGATAAAACATTGATAGGGTAGCCATGCCGAGAAACAGCGAAAAGGGTTTATTATATTTCCAAAGAACGCACATCAGGGACATCGTAAGAGCAAGTTCCATGATTACCATGAAGGATGCTCTTACTTCGCCCTGTTTTACGGGAAATCTGAACACGATTACGAAAAAAAGTAACGATGCGAATACGATCCCCGCGTTAAATTTATTACTGGACGGCTGTATATCGCGCCTCTATCGCACATATTTCCGTTGTTCCGGCGGCTGCCCTGGTATCTGCATTTCCGATAAGAATTGTAACGGCATCTCCTGCCGCTATGCCGGCCAGGGCTGTTGCATCCGCTGTAAGGGTAAGAACCTCATTGCTTACATCGAGAGCGGCAGTTGTGGTTTGCGCCGACCCTACCGATGTTTGGGCGTAGGCTGCGGCATCAAATGTAGTCAGGTTTTTGTTTACCCATAACTCCCAGCTCAATCCGAAACCCGAAGTAGTACCAAGGCTGCTGCTTGTCATAACCCGAAAAGCAAGTCCTGTCGAATAATCAGCAGGTATAAAAATTGTCCAGCCAACGGATGCAGTTTCCGCACTAGTTGCATAAACAACCTTTGGAATGCCATCGGTGGCAGCAGTGGAAACGCCAGGAGCCGTAATTCCGTCGTTCCCGAGCATACCCGTACCTTCAAGCCATGCGGAAAGCAGGTCGATATGGATAGATCGAGTAATATCGGCAATTTCGGTTGAAGTCACCCCACCGGTAACATCGGAAATCCCGCCATCGGCATAAATAATACCGTCTACTTCGGCAGTACCGGACACGAACAGGTCATTATCTCCAGGGGTTACTCCGGCGGTATCGGTTCTATCGCCTATCCATAAGCTTGTCAGGTGGGTAATTCCGTCTGGCTTGGCTGCTATCAGAAGGACCGCTATCGGAATGAGACACAGGCCGGCAAATATTAAAAATCTTTTCTTCATGTGCCACCTCCTATTTTTTTATCGGTTTTACGGACTTCGCTTCCGATAAGTTTTTGGCAATGACCTTCATGGCGCATTCGCCGTTCATGTACCATTGGCAGTCATCCCGACAACGAGGGGTGTCCATTGGACAGTGTTTGTCTATTACTTTCATATTGATTCCTCCTTTGGAGAATTGGAAGGAAGCGGGAATCGCTCCCTTCCATCGTAACTGTTAGCTTACATTGTTAGCCGCTTACAGCATGGCCGTAAATTTCTTGCCATGCGGCCCATCCAGCGGTATACCGTTCGTAAGTGTACCATTTCGCTACCATAGTATCACTGTCGCTGTCCTGCTTGATGCCGTCATCTATTCGATCCCACCATAACAGAAATTTCTTGGACAACTCGGAATCGATAAAGAACCAGTTGTTTAAGTCTGTCAATCGATGCCACACCGCCATATTGTATTTTCCATAATGGAAGTTGCGATTATTGTTGGCAGTCTCGGTTTGTCCTTTCGAATTTACAAGCATCCAACACGACTCTTCCAGGGCTGGCGGAATAAGCAGGGTGTCATAATTAACCTCCAGCAGTTCGCCGCGATCATTGAAGATCGAGGTGTACCCGAGCAACCTGGTAGCTTCGACCGCTGTCGCTGAAAAGGTTGTTGACCCGGCATTGCTTTGAACCGTCATATCTGTAGGGCTGTAGGGATGGGATGCGCTGCATAACGGCAGGCTATCCGGTCCGGCAGTTCCCACGAATGCGCCATTAAATATGGCAGCACCGGTTTTCTCCCTGGTCCTGGCTTTTGATACGGAAAGTTGCCATGGCTGGCGATCGATCTTGCCGAACAAATCGTCGTCCTTCAGTTTTCGTTCGACCTTGATGCCGAGCGCCTTTTCCGGAAATGTAAAGGTCTGGTCATACAGTTGCTCCATGCTATCGTAAGAGATCTGGCCTTCAAACTCCTGAATATCCCCCAGGCCACCGATCCCCGATACGATTTCATAAGCGGCGGCTGATTTCTCCATCCCGAAAATCATAGGAATCATAGACTTGTTAATTCGTTCCTTGTAGTCGTCATCGAAAATTTTGCGAATCCTCGCGTCAAGGAGGTCGCCAAAATTTTCCGAAATCATAATTGTGTCTGGCATTTTGTCACCTCCTATTAACGGTTAGAACCACACCATGCGTTTGGTATGGTTGCCGCGTTGTCGTCGATACAGCCTGAGAACGTAAACTGATGATAAAATCGCGCATTTGCGATGGACAGCCCGTCATGCAGGTCACGGCTAAGTTTTTGTTTCGGAATGCCCGGTGCGGAAATCCACGTGCTAAGACCCTGGATAGGATGCGTCCACAGATTGTCGTCGCATTCACTCAGGATGCCGGTATAGGTTGCATCGAACAGGCACTTGTTGACATGGGGTGGCAAGATTACAAGCAGGTCGTCAGCGGCTACAACTGCTGCCGCTACTGAGGTCGCCACCGTAATAATGCCACCGTTATCGTTGTCGGTAATGTAGTGAAGTTGATTGGCCGCAGGACCGTTCAGGAAGTAAAGCCACCCGCCTATCAGCACATCTGCCGTTGTGATACCATCCCCACACGTTATGGCTGTTGTGGTTCCGGAGTAATTGGTATCGTAGTTATCGGTCCCGGCCCTGTCTGCCCGAGCGTACTCCGCCTCAACAAGCGTGCTCACAAAGCACGGTGCAATCTTCTTGTAAACCGGACCATAGGTTGTTGAATCGGGAAGATAATTGCCGGTTATGCCGACATCCTCTTCCAGAAGGCCACAAACCCGTTCTCCGATAGTGGCAAGTCCACCGAACGTCACGAATGTTCCATGATCAAGGTCGTCGAAATTCATAAACTTCGCCACGGACCCCTTATAGCGTGCAGTCACGCAGTCCGCCGCAAGGCTTCCATTATAGATCATGTCTTTCGGGACGGGCTTAATACCACTCAGCATATCTTGTAAAATACGCATAATTTGTATCTCCTTTATTGTGGTGTCATAGTGAAGCCGTATAGTCTCCACGACCGCATTGCGGGCACCCGTAAGTTACTGTCCAGTTATCTGGGTATTGGGTTTGGGAAACTACGCCTGTTAATGTTGTAAAGACTTTTCCATTGCCCGGCTTGATTTTGTCCCTAGAAAGCTTGCAGGGGAAACCGCACCTTCGGCATTTGACAAAATCCGTGTCTTCATTGCCGCTTGGAATTCGTGTCCTTGCCATAAGGGGAATCCTTTAAATACTGTACTTTGCCCTGATTGCAGGGGAAAGATTGTCGATATATTCCTTCTCGTTTTTGAATATTCCCTTGTCTATATCCCTTTGGGCCTGCTGCTTGAACTGATCGGGTAGTTTCGAGGGACTGATTCGTTTTTGGGGACTTCCGCCTTTCAGCATGTCCAGATTTTTGGGTGCTGTGGTTCGTTTCAACGCCCTGTCAGCAATCGCTTTATTATAGGCAACAAGGGCCGCAATTTTGGGGGGATAGCCCTGGCCGGCAGCTTCTACGGCAATTTTCTTCATTTCCGGGAAAACATCTTTGTAGTAAGGTTGGTTCGAATATGCGATCAGCTCCTTTTCAGTAGAAACAAATTGTCGCTGCGATAGAGTTTGCCTTGCTCTTTCCTGAACTTGTGACATTATATTGAATGCGCCCATAACATCGCCCGAAAATATCCTTTCCTGAAGCTGCTCATTAACCTTTTTTATCATTTCTTCCTGGCTGCCTGCCGGAAAATTCATTTGAGGCTGTGGCTCCGATTGCAGCGCCGGCATCATTTTCTGAATTTCTGGAAGAACCTTTTCCGAAATCTGCCTATCCACAAGCCTTCCCATCCCGGAAAATAGAAACTGTTTTTGTTCGTCAGCGGTCATATCGCTGAACTTTTTCGGTTCGGGTCCTGGACCGGGTTCTGGATCGGGTTCTGGATCGGACAGACTGTCCAAAGGATCTTTGGGTTCTATCGGTTCGTCTACCATAAAAATTACCTCCTAGTTGTTTGGTTGCGGGCAATAAAAAAGGGGCAAAAACGATGATGCGGCACCGCATTGCCCCTTAATTACTCGGTTAAACCGTCACCCTGCTGGCCGGCAGGGTTAGCCCGTTGTTTTATTCTTTTATAACATTGAACGCCTTTGCCAAAAGTTTAGTCTGCCACTGCAATTTGTTTCGCGTATAGCAAAATGGGCATCCGCACTGGATGGAATCTGCTATCAACATAGAATACATACCCCACCTAATATTGTTTTGTATCTCTTCGAAAAACGGTTTCCCGGGGCCTTCCACAAATGCTTTGAATCTCCTGGCCTTGGCTTTCATTTCGGCATTAATTCTTGCCGTGTTTTCGGGCTTGTTCGGGTCCGGGAGTCTTTCCTGCTCCTCATTGAACAGCGTTTTCCATACTATTGCGCCAAGTTCTATTTTGTCGGATTCTTCCAAATTTACATACCTCTCGGCTGATGGGTTCCTCTTCTGACACTTTGTTCTTGGCCGGACATAGGCAGTGCATTCTGATTCTGGGGTACTTGGCCGCCACCTCCCATAGCACCGCCGCCAAGCATCCGCCGAAGCATTTGCATGTTCCCAGCTTCCGAGGCAGGCTCAAAAAAGTTTTCATCAAAGAAACCGGCCTCCTTCGGCATATTACGATTTCTCAAAATATTGCCCCAAATGACGTTCATGATTTTCGGCACATTCGGATTCTGCATAGAACCGACAATCTGCATAAGTTGAATGTCCTGCATAATTTCGGTTTCCTTCTGGTGTTCCAGCTTTACGGAAGCAGCAGCGGGAATGTATTTATAAGTTTCCTCCCAATCAGAATATTGAAACTGACTGCCGAGAATAGTCTGAAACGTAAGGGGATGCGCGAACATCTTGGCAAATTTCACGTCCATCTGCGCGGACGGTATCAGACCAGTCACCTCGATCATTTTAAGTATAAAATCCAGCTTTCCAGCGGTCATTTGAGCGTTCAGGACATTCGTGGTCGCAGTTTTCTCCCGGCCCATGCCCTGCATCGAATTCGTCACGGTGGACACCTGGATCTCGTTATCGAGTAAGGCGTGTTTTTGCCATGCATCGCGGGTAATATTAGATGGTTCCTTGAAATGTATGGAGTCTGCCGGAGAGCCTCCTACAAGCCACCGCTGGTGAGGAGCGTACACCATAGTATCCCAATCCCACAAGGCGAATTTATTCACTATAACTGGCGGCATAAGATTCTGCCATATCTCATCGAACATGGCGTTTATGTTATCGTTGACCGCCACCTGCAAATCTTTGATGGGTTCTATCAGGCCAATCGAATTCCATCGCTCAGAATCCAGAAAAATATGCACATCGATATAATTAATGCACTCGTAGGGATTTGGTTCAAACCGGATAAGGATATCTTTTTGCTCTCCCGAACTGCCCAATCTTGCAACGGTTGCAATCATGTTAATCATCTCTATATCATCATTTCCGTAAATATCGTCCTTATCGAATACGGGCTCATACCCGCCTTTCGTTTCCTTCACTGGAAGAATCCCTACTCTTTCATACACCTCTATGTCGGCGTAGATATCGGAATCGGGCACGTTTTCCTGACCGGGCACTTCATGAGCCTTGCGCGTTTCGGAATCGGTCGTGTTCAATTTCGGATTTATTTCACCGAGGTTCATATAAAGCCCAGATCGATACAGGAAATCCAGATCGACCATTTCCCTGTGAATGACAAACCGCCCACGACTGATGCTTTCACCGGGTTTAAGGTTCCAGTCGAATACGATATCCTTGTTGTTGATCGGAGTATTGAGGGGCCAATCTTCGACAGGAAAAGTGTGTTCAATTTCAATGGTATGTAGTTCCGTCTGGACATTCGCCCCAGTCTCATCCTGCAGGGGAATATCAACTTGGCGGGTTTCGGTTTCGGTTTTAAGTTTCTGATTCCATGTTTTTTTCATAATCCCGACACCGTTCAGAAGTGCCCGAAGCACCCACATTACGATAACGGAAAAATAAGGCGTATGGTTAGTCCCAGGGGGCGCCTGCATGGTATGCCAGAATTCGAGTATCTCTTGCCGCTCCCAAGACCCCTGTTGGTTGTATGATTTAACGCCTATTATGGGTGTCGCGCCGAATATCTTTTGGGTAAGATAGGGAATCGCGGTCGATACCGCCTGAAAGACTTTATTTATGACAACGTTGCTTTGCCAGTCGTAATCTTTCTTGGGCCTTTCGCCGTGCAACATGGCATAGATATCGTCATACATTACGTTCAGATCGTCAACATAGGTTTTGCCTTTTTCCCATTCGGTGCGAATTTGCTTGCAAAGCTGCTCTTCCCAATTCAGGAGGGTCTTTCGTGAAGCATCAGCAGGTTTGTTTTCGCTGTAATCAGGACTCATTTTTTCTTCCTTTTAGTCCAGCCACCACCTTTTTTCTTCTTGATACCGGTAGATTTCACGCAAACCGCCCACGACGATTTCACACCCTTCTTGCGGGCCTTCTTAACTCATCTATCCAATTTAGCGGGCATTTCAATTCACCTTCACTTTCAATTCAGGAACTATAATCTGGCTTTGTTTTTGTTGCTTTATACGATCTAGGACCGCCCTTTCGGCCTTGTTCATAACGTGGCGGTATAATACGATAAATTGCTCATCAATCGGACCGGATATTTCAACACTGTCGTCAGCAAAAAGCTTAATGGAGTATTCCGCAATGACTTTTTTACGAACATTTTTCTCTATCTTTTTTATCATATTGCTCATATATTCCTTCGCACAAGTTCCCGAAGCAAGAAAACGGAATACTCCTCGTCGAATTTGCATTTCACCATAAAGAACAGCAGAATCTTTTTATATTTTCGCCGTTTCGCCCAAAATTGCAACATTTTTTTTATTTCATCGTTCATATCAGGGTGGCCGATGAATGTGCGGGTGTGGCTATCATGATATTCCCGATCATGGTTTACGGTCTTGTTTCCAGAAACATATACGTTTTTACCTATCATATTAACGTCCCGTAATGCTTTTGTTTGTTCTTTTCGCCTGCCGGGCCGGGTTGTTAATAAAATGAGAAGCATAAAGCAAACGATGGTCTTTTGCTAGACATTCCAAAACCATATTATCATGCGAAAATCTTTGTTGCGGCTGTCCTTTCGGATCGTTCACCGCTTTTGTCTGGCTGGTAACAAACTCGCCATAACGCCACATCATCAGGCTTTTATGAAATTTCGGGCAGGTGTGCATAATCCATAATGTCGGCAGGTGGCGCACCTTCCCGTGTTCGGTAATCAGGTTGTTGAACGGTTTGCCGCACCGGACAGCGTTCTTGAATCTTTTGGCGACTTCATTCCTTCCCTTAGTATCCTTGGTGTCCCATGCTTCCCAAAAAGCAGCCGTACCTATTCCGGTATCATCGTGAATTGTTTTAAAATACCTAGTCAGGTCGTCCGTGGTGGAAAACAAGGTGTTCGCCTGTTTCTTTTTTGCCAGCGGGTCTATCAGGTTCAGGGTGTAGATGTAATCCCCCGATTTCCTGATAATCGCATTTGCGATATCCCAGGTATTATAGGCATGCGGACCGTCTATGGCGGGATGAAATTCCTGCCAGAGAAACCATTCGTCGTCGGGAGATGCGGAAACCCATCCGATACTCCATGGAGTTCGTGATTCGTGATAATCGATTCCCCGGCAGTGTATCCAATTGTAAGGCACGCCGTTCGGAAAATATCTGTCCATGGAGATGTAGCAAATAACAGGATCGTATGTTTTATGCACCTTGCCCGAAATAGCCTTAAACACGCCGTATCGTCTCAGGGCCAGTTCGTCAGGATCGACAATATCTTCGAAAAGTCGGTTTATCGTATCTTGTTCCAGAATGGGATTGTCATCGGTTGCCATTTGAATGCAGGCGATATTCGCGCCCCTGTTCGGCCAGGATTCCTCGGGCAAGCCGAATTTGTCCTGAATAGTTTTGGTACGATAAATATAGGAGGCCCTAGTCCAAACATCATCATAACAATAACTAAGCGCATTGATAGGAGTCAACGAAAAAACTTCGTCTCCCCCTTCAGCAAAAAGTCGCATCTTGCATTCTTCCCTGTGGCCCTTCGGGGTTTCTTCATCATGCCATACCGATGATAGTTGAATCTTTCCCACGTCCTGAAGCTCCTGCTTACTGGATCGAAACTCAAATATCGTTTTCGGACTGCTTAATCCGAGCGGACGACGCACTACAAGATTTTTAGACCGGGCGGTAATATCCTTCTCAATCATCTCCGGAGGCAGAAATCTTTTCAACTCTAAATATTGCGTGTTATCCTGTTCTTCTTCGCTATCGTTTTCCGGCAAGCTGGAACTCATACAACGCACCTTGCGGGCGAGTATGTTCTTGTCGGGCACCAAATGAATACCGAGAACGCGGAGAATGTAGTGAAACGCCACGGACGCTGTTTTACCAGCCTGGTTGCCTGAAAACAATCCTATCGTCTTGTGCGGTGCCTGCCGGAGAAAATTCGTGATCTCCGTCTGCTGGAACTTAATGAAATAAATCCATTTGTTCAACCGTTCTTCCATAGATGCGTAATCAAGCTTCACATCGGACGGCTGAAGGATTTCTTTAGGTTTTGTTTCTTTTTCTTCTTTCTTGTTCACAAATTTCCTTATCTTCACTCGCCATTGGTTTCCATGTTCTCCCTCCTGCATTTTTCTTCATGCTTCATCAAACCCAATTTCGTGCCACAATCCCTCCTGCACCCAGGTACGGAACAAATAAAACGCTTATCTTCCTTCTGCTCCGTCAACATAGCCCGAACGTCAAGATTGTTCCTAAATCTTTTGGATACAAAAACACCCCCGCAAGAAAAGCATCCGAGCAAACCCGCATCCAAATTAATATTGATGAAATTGACGTTAATCATCGAACACTTCGGGCATTTCTCACTGGCAAATGTCTCGTCAAACCGGCTTGCTATCGTGACTTTCTTCATAATTAAAACCACGCCTGCCGGGGATAACCCGCCTGCCCCTGATTTCTCATATTCGTAAACGCTATTGGATCGAAATTCTGTCTAGGTGGCGGGAATGGCAAAGCCGTTTTATTCCAGGCGGGCAACCGACTTCGGCCTGTTCCATAAACCGGCTGTGTTATGCCAGATCGATCGGCAGGATACTGATTCCTCCACATCTCCTGGTCCGGCAACATGTAATTATTCCTCCTCCCGTAACCAAAACCACCCCATGGCGGCAAACCATAACGTCCACCACCTGCGCCACCACCGAATCCGAAAATAGGATACTGATTCCTCCACATCCCCTGGTCCGGCAACATCCCGGAACCGCCACCGTATCCAGCATTCCCACCACCAAAATAATTTTCAAACATCATACCCTCTCCTTTTATTTAGTGTTCACTTTCTGAACGCTACCTTCTGTTTTAGGGGCGGGACCAGGCCATCACCCCTGGGAAGACCCCGCCCCAAAAGAAGGAGGTTGAGAACGACACAAGGGCTCATGACCTCCTTGCGCCCAGAGTTAATGTTTCACGTGAAACCTTTTTTCCTTGACCAAAGCCCGCATAACGTTCCAATATTCTCCAGGATTCTGCCGGGCAACTAAATCCAAAACAGCCTCGTCAGAATTATTCTTCAGAACCATCAGCTCGTCAGTAGGAAAATCAAAAAAATGCAGCACAAAACGATTGTTCTCGAATTGATTGTACCCACCTCGCCGCTTGGTTATCTCAATAACCCCCAAATCAACTAAATACTTCCGATATTTGTAATACGTCTTCTTCGACATCTTTAAATCTTTGCATATCTGATCCCGCGTCGGCCAACACTCATACTTTTGGGCACCACAACGAGCTACCAAATACGCATATATCGCCTTCGAAATAGACGGTAACGAATGATCAATCATCGTAGCTAAATTTAAGTCCATATCCCTGATTCTAAACCCTTTCCTGCCCCTGCACGACCGTCCCTAGCCATGTACCCACAGGGGGGACACTAATATATATACTAGCTTTCTTTCCCAAAGCGGAACCCTTACCTCCTAAATCCTGACCCCCGTGTGTCGTGCGAACATAAATAATGGGACCCATGCTTGGGACTCCGGCATCCGCTCCCCCCGCCCCCCTCGGTGATATGACAGTTTGCAATGATATCAGTGGGTTATACGCTGCTATATTTGCCATGTTGGTACCACCTTGATACTACGCCTGATAAGAACTATTATGTCAACTCGCAATGATATCAGTGGGTTATACATGGTCTATCTCGTCCCCCCGCCCTGCCTGGTCAAATCTTAGCTGCTTTTGGCTAATTTCGCCTCCCCCCGCACGGTCCAGGGTCTGATTGAGTATCTGCACCACCTCCGGGCTGTGGACGTGGACACCGTGATCGTTATAGGTATTGGCAATGTGGACTGACTGCGTGTGTGAGGGGAGATACCCCATCATCCTGTTCCACTCTACTACAGCCTTGAGCCTGATGCTTTTGTCCTCGTCGAAACACAACCTGATGAACTGCCGGCCGATGCCGGTTGAGGCTGCCACATATCGGCGGAATGTTCGGTCTAGTATAGCCCTGACCCGGTCATCCGAGAGGATGCGGGATATAGTGGGCTGCGTGACATCGATATCGGGCTGACGCGCTATATCGTGCTGTGACATACCAGTAGCGGCATAGGCTGCTATACGATCGTCCCTAATGCGCTGCGCGAGCTGATTGAGGTGTGGGGGCATATCTCTATTATTATTGATTAGCGGAGTTTGTCAATAAAAAAATGTCTCAAGAAGCAAAAGTGTCTCGGGTTATTATAATCTATTGATATTGCTTGGGTTTTTTACTCTATAGCAGTGTAAGTGCCTGATATTATTAAGTGTGAGACGAAAGTGTCTCTTGAGACAGTTCAGGGTGACAGGGTGCCGCAAATTGTGTCAAAACGACAAAAATTGTCATGGTTTTTGGGTGTTTGTTATATTGGTATGCGGTAGCGAAATAAACTTACCGTGTGATTACGGACAGTTGCAGGTTTTTGCAGTATGTTTGGCATGGAAAATGCTCTGTACGGGAGTCATACTGACGAAAACAAAAACCATAAACAGCTAGGAAAAAAAAATCATGAAAAATAAAACGAGTTATTTAATGGCGAAAGAAACTTTTTTCGAATGTACTGATAATAATGAGATTCACAGCCTGATCGATACAGAACGTGGCCTGATTGTGCGGCGCCTGGGAGATATCCCCGATGAAATCGTGCCAGGCATGACCCGAGCAGATGTAGATTTTGACCGGGCCAGCCCAAAACTGTTGCGAGCATTGGGGGACCTCTATTGATGTTGACCTCAAAACAAGCTGCCAAGGCACTCGGCATCTCGCCGCGCCGGGTTCTGGCCCTCATCTGCCGGCTGTCAAGGTCGGCAGAGAAAGGAGAAAAATGCAAATCACAAATATCAAACCGATTAAGCCGATAGCCGATCGGACCGCCGCCTGGCCGATTTCTGGCGGGGATTCCAGCGCGGACTCCGCTACCACGCCATTTCTGCTGCGCTGCTTCATCTGCAACAAACGGGTGGCTCAAATCCGGGCAACGCTCCGGGAGGGCTGGGTAACGGTGAATGTTTCCACCTGCGTGGAATGCGCGACGGAAGAAAACCTTGAGAGCTGGCTTGCGGGCCAGCGAATAGGCGAAAGGGATGCAAGAGAGTTATAGAGTCCGGAAAAGGGTTTCAAAAACAAAAGTCGCTTTGATATATCAAAGTGACTAGCTTTGATGTGTCAAAGCGATAAGTAAGCGCTGATTTTTTTCTCGCTTTGGTGGATCAAAGGCAGAAAAAAGCCGGGCCTCCGGGTGGGGCTCGGCTATATGGATAATGTCATAAGTTGTGATTAAAAATCGAATACAACCTGCAAACGCGGCATTGTCATATCACTTTCCTGGTGCCGCGTCAAGGAATATTTCCCGATCACCGGCTCGATGGCATACTGATTATGGCAGCAGGAGGCCAGCCATTTGATGTCATCGATACCCGTGCCAGAGGCAGTTCCGATTATGATTATGAACTCCAGCTTTTTCCCGCATTCGGCACACAGCCAGCAATCTAAATCGATTTTTCTCGCACCTTTGATAAAGTTAAAATTCATTGTCTTTCATCTCCCGCATCACCTCCCTAAACACCTGAAACACAGTATTTTTCGGCTTCTTCTTCCGCTTCGGCCTTCGCCGTTTCACCCCGTCCATGTACTCGTAGGTAGTCCAGCGCCCACACCCACACTCCCGCAAGCGGCGCTGATATGATGTCGCCAGGGTTGGGCCGGCTACAAACCGGGTATCGAGGGTTTTCAGGTTTTGGTGACATTCCGAGCATTTCATGAACTGACCCCCTTTGGATACTCCCTATTTTCCAGGAGTGAAGAGATTGATATCTATTTTGTCTGGGTGGAACGTTCCGGGCCGAAACGGGTCATCAGCAGGATAACCGAATCGCCCGCGCAATCGATTTGCCATGCGCTTGGCATAGCAATTCTTGCACCCTTCTGATACCGGGGTGCATCCGGTAACCGGGTTCCATGTTTCGATCGTATTTCATCACCACGGATATTGATAGATTCATGAAACAGATCAGCCTCGGTCCATTCGATTTTTGACGGCATTTTTTCACCCTATATTTTGAATTAACCGTTTTATTTCTTCGGGCGCCTCCAGTAATTCGTCTTTGAATTTTCGAGACTCGCGCTCACAATCGCGCCCGTTGTATTTGGAGCTTTTCTTTTTCAGAATTGATCTGAAGTAACCCTGATAATTTGTCGTGACACCATCGTTTTCCCAGGCTCCCCGCAATGCCCGGAGCGTCTCATATATGGCCTGTGGGTGCATGGTAAGGTTTGCGGCTTCCTGTATCACCTGCCATATTTTTATTTTCCCGTATTTTTGATTTTGTTTCAGCTTTTCAATTAATCTTGCTTCGGCTTCGATTTTCGGAAGATATTCCGGGTCCAATTTCTTTGAAAAATGATTTGCAAAACCGGGTTCGCCCGGCTTATCTTTAGATAAGCAACTAGAAGACTGAAGACTGAAGACTGAAGAAGGGGGCGTTACGTCACCGTTATTTCGCTGTCTATTCCTATATCTCGATTGCCTTAACCTGTTGTTTTCTTTTTCTTTCCATGCCCTATACATCCGCCTACAAACAACCGTTATTTTTGGCAACGCAGCGTTACGCGTTACGTTGTTTCGTATACGAAATAAATTATTTTCGTTCAAATCCCCCTCAATATTTCCTATTTTTTCGACCTGAATGTATGCTAAAATTTCCATTGTTTTTTCTTCATCAACCCTCAAAATTCTACTCCATTGAATTATCGTTTTTGATAATCGACCGCGTTCTTTCGAGAACCATAATTTGCAACATAAGCGAATCCAGGCCCCCTCGATTTCAAGGGGATGCTCCTCCAGGTCTCTGGCCCAGTCTTGCCAATAAAATTGATCAGCCGGGTTTTTACCCATATTATTTTAAACTTAATTAAACAGCTTTAATTGTTTGATTTCCCTTCCAAAAGGACACTTCATCCCTCCATCCTCTGCCCGGTTTCCTTATCGTATAGCTCCTGTAGAATTTCAACGATGCGCCTAGCCGCACGAATCGCTTCCTTCAGGGCGGCAAATTGGGTGTCTGTCATATCAAAATTCCTCTTTTTAGCTTGATATTGGCTGCGATAAACTTTATCAGATTCTCAATATACCGTGGAGGAGGCTTTTTCCCGTTTCTTATCCTTCTATATTGCCTGGCGGAAATTCCTATCGCCTCCGCCGCCAAGCTATGATTACCGTAATGTTTTCTTAATATAGCATGGTATTTTTCCATAGTGGGACAATATTACCATCCTATATTTCATCTGTCAAACCCGAAATCGATAGATATTTTGTGATAAAAGCCGATAATAGGCGATTAGAAGGAGATAATGATATTTATTCGATTGAAATCAAGTTTTATTGCTGTTGACAAATAGGACACAGAGTCCTATAGTGTCATCGTGGAAATAAAAACACCTGGAGATGCAGACGGCATATAGAACATATGGAGGTATCATGAATATCGACAAGAAAACCCAATTGGCAGGACCGCTTATGATAATAAACCAAATGTCGGATTACTTTCGGCCAGCCGAGCATTTTGAATCGCCTGCCCGGTACTACCTTAGACATCTTAATATCATTAACGACAGCATTACAGAATTGAGGATATCCTTAGATGAAGATCCGGATAAGCATCGGCCCAGCGATCTGCGGTATGATCTAGCTAAGGTCATCGAAGGGCTGGAAAAGATGCAGCTTGATATTGAGCTGGTTCTTAACGCATTGGAGGGAGAATAAAAAATGGAAGAGAAACTTTAATGAATTATAGAATGATTGATTTGTCCATAGTCCCTAATTGTTGCCTGTCATGCGCTTATGGTGATTGGGATGGTGAGGGATGTGATGTCCTGCTTGATAATGGATACGGATCTCATGTTCGATCCATAGATGATGGTTTTATAGATGGATTTTTCCACTTATGCGACAATTATGAGAGGGCTCACTGGGCAACTAACCAGTCGCTTGAGACGGATGCCTAAAAAACGGCACCGCTCAGCTTAATGTTATACATTAGACAAGCAACGATAGATAAAAGGAACTTTTTTGAATACTTCACATAAAAGACTTTATCCTATATTAAAATGGGCAGGAGGGAAGGAACGTGAGCTTAAATACATTCTTCCTAAATTGCCTATTGCTTTTGATAACTATTATGAACCGTTTGTAGGAGGTGGTGCGGTTTATACAGCCATTAAGTCTAAGAAATATTTTATCAATGATAAATCAGAAGAATTGATTGCTTTATATAGAAGTATTGGCAGCGCAAGAAATACTGTGTTTTTCAAAGCTCTTGATGAGATAAATTATAATTGGACGTTATTAACTGATTTAGTGCAAAATAATAACAGCTTTTTTATCGAGACATATAAAAAGTATTCTACGAATATTGTTGGTGATGAAAAAATAAAAGAAATCATGTTTGAATTTATAGTAACCAATTCTAAACAATTCAATGGCATGTTTTCTCCAATGTTTAATTTCAATACGTCTAATTTTATAAATGAACTCCAAATCAATCTTATCCGAAAAGTAAAAAGAATGAAGCACCTTGAACAATTAAAACGGACACTCCCTGATAATGATATAATTGATAATATTGAAACAGCACTTAAAAGCGCTTTCTATATGCACTTCAGACATATTTATAATTATGTTGATAAATACAAAGTAAGCGTCCCTGTAAAGGATGCTATCTTTCTTTATGTTAGAAACTTTGCATATGCAGCGATGTTTCGATATAACGCTAAGGGGCAATTTAATGTACCGTATGGCGGAATAGGATATAACAGGAAAAATTTCCGAAAAAAAATTGATTATCTAAAATCGAAAGAATTAAAGTCTTTGTTTAAACTTACGACCATTGAAAATCTTGACTTTGAGAATTTTCTCAAAAAATATGAACCTAAAAAGGAGGATTTTATTTTTCTTGATCCTCCATATGATAGTGAATTTAGTACTTATACAAATAATAAATTTACCAAAGATGATCAAATACGGCTTTCTAAATACCTCATTAATTGTTGTAGCGCAAAATGGATGCTAATAATTAAAAAAACCGAATTAATTAAAGATTTATATTTCGGTCTGAGATTAAATATTGAAAGTTTTGACAAAACTTATCTTGTTAGTTTTATGAATAGAAATGATAAGAACGCCGAACATTTATTAATTACCAACTACTAACATAAATGAAAGGGCAACTATCATGATGAGTGAAAGAATAACCGAAACAGAGCTTATATTACCTTCATTATATTTAATGAGCCTGCGTGATGGGTCTATCACTACAACTGAACTCATTCAAAAATTAAGAAGTATAATGAAGCCCAGCGGTGAAGACTTAAAAATTCTATCAGGACGAAATGACGATAAATTTTCACAAAAAGTTAGAAATTTACGTGCGCATAACACTTTTGAACGTTTTGGATATGCAGAATATAAAGGTGCCGCAAGAACCGGTTATGTTGAAATTACAGAACAGGGGGAAGAACATCTTGCCAATAACCAGGACATTCTTAAATATCTTCTTATTAACGATTTTACTTACCAAGATTTAACCGCAAACCTTAAAGTAATTGAAGAAAAAAAAGATAAGATAAAAATAGAAATATTTGATGAAAATGTAATAATTCAAGAAGGATTAAAACAGATAACAGAAGAAACCATATTCCAACGTTCTAAACAATTACGAGATTACGCCATATCATGCTTTACAAAGCAGGGTAAGATAGATTGTGATTGTTGTACCTTTAATTTCGCTGATTTTTATGGGCAAAACATTGGGAAAGGTTTTATAGAAATACACCATATCAGACCAATCTTCCAATATGAAGACGAAAATATTATCAATACAATAAAAAGTGCTGTAAAAAATTTAATGCCTGTATGCTCAAACTGCCACAGGATGATACACAGAAATTGGAGTAAGCCCTTAGAAATACAAGCATTGATTGATGGGATAAACCAAAATGGAAATTTTAAAAGATATGAATAATTTGGACATTTAACTGCACAAATAAAAAATGTATAACCAATCGTTCAAGCGGACGGCAAACAACGCCGCCGCTTAACTCTGCGTTATGCCACGGAGGATTGGATGCCATTACCCGAAAAATTCTACAATATGTACGACAATGAAGTTACATTGGAGCAATTATGTGTTCAAGAGCCGCATTGGGCGGCTAATCGTATTCGCACA
>Ga0180008_1001169_pt1 | contig 17403 bp, 28 predicted proteins | sample MM_PW_MetaG_FD_121121 | JGI IMG/M metagenome (GOLD analysis project Ga0180008, IMG submission 121121) | Groundwater microbial communities from the Aspo Hard Rock Laboratory (HRL) deep subsurface site, Sweden - MM_PW_MetaG | ecosystem: Environmental > Aquatic > Deep subsurface > Groundwater...
TAACACTTAAAACACTAGTAGTATAAGCAGGACTAGGACTAATAGCACCCAAACTAGGAGTAGTAGGAGCAGTATTAAGAATAGTGATAACATTAGACTTAACCTCAGTACCATTCTGAACACCATCATTAGGAGTAACATTCAACCAAACAGTATCACCCTTAGAAGTGAACATACTATCCAAAAACAAACCATTAGACATATATTGGCGAACTTTAACATAAGCATTTCGTTCATCTGAAAAATAAAAATATTCATTATTATCTCCACCAAAAAGTAAATCTGACGGTTGAACAGGGTAAGTACTATAAGTAAAATCTAAAGAACAAGAACTTAAATTAAAATTGTTAGAACAAACATACTGACTTATATTTCCTAAGACACTATTATAAGAAATATACAAAAAAGCACCATCATCACTAACTAAAACATCAGATGGACTTGTAGAAAAAAATTTTGAATTAACATCATAATTACAATTTGTAAAATTCCATACATAATCACAAACAGCCATAGTAATATTTTGTTCACCATCACTACCACTATAATAAAAATGAGTGTCATTAAGAACATATATTCCACTAGCTTCTAAACTAGTACCTCCATAAGATGCATCAAAAGAGCAAGTTTGTAAATTCCAAGCAACAGAACAATTTAATCTATGAAAATAAGCAAAACTATCCGTTGCTATTAATTTAGTTCCATCAGGACTAAAAGCATAACTAGAAATAGAACTATCAACAGTTCCAGAAGTATAAGAAACACTACAAGATGAAACATTCCAAGATTGACTACAATTCATTTGACAACGCCTATCTCCAGAAGTTCCAGAATAAACACCATACAATTTTGTTCCATCAGAACTCCACTCAAAACCATGTAAATACATTAAAAAATTAGTAGTAGAATCATCAATGAAATCTAAAAAAAACTTTAAATTATAATCTTCTTGTTTTCCTATTAGTCCTGTTTGGTTGTACCATTCAAAGATACTATAATCTCCATCATTATTATTATCTGTATAAGTGTAGCTTCCTGTGATGTTTCCTGTCGTGTAATTATTTGGGTTATCATCGCTTATAATAGCTACACTTGCAACGCTTGGAGCAACATTGTTAACCCCTATACTAGCACTTATTGTGTCATCAGCTCCGAACACGTTAAAAGCACCCATAACAGTAATTAACATTAAAACTACTGCAAAAACTTTAAAAAACTCTTTTTTCATATTAAACCACCTATCATCTTATTTTTAATCTTTATAAAACTTTCTATTATCAACTCAAACTCAACCCCCAATCACTAACACTAACATAATCACCACTAGGAACTAAACCCAAACTCAAATAACTAAAAACAACCTCACTAACACCAACCCCCACACCCAAAGAACCACCACTCAAAGAAACACTAGAACCATTAAGCAAAGAATCAGTACCACCAACCTGACCAGAATTAACATCAACACTAAAGTTTTGAGCGAAAATAGTGTTCACACCACTAACAGCATCACTACCAGTAACATTAACAACCGAGTAAACAGTATTACCAAAATTATAAACCTTCAAACTATCACCCTCATTATAAGTAGAACCAGGACTTAAACCAACCCAATTAATAACACTATCATTCAAACCAACACTATCAAGACTATTAACAGTGAAACTAACACTCTTATTACTAAAAACAACATCAGAGTTATCACTCACAAAACTATTAATAAACCAAGAACCACTACTAGTATAATAAGGCAAAGAAACACTACAATTAAAAATATTAGAAGAAAAACTACAACTAGAACAACTAATATTAGATTCACCAACCTTACTCAAAACAACCAAACCACTACTCTCATTAACAGAACCAGTAATATTAAAATAAAACTGTTCAACAACAGAACTATTAGAAACAAGATTAACAGCCGAATGACCACCAACAGCCACACTAACATTAGAACTCTTCAAACCAAGAGCCGAAGGAGGATCAATAGGAATCAAAATTTGTAAATCACCAAAAACACTATCACCACTAACATTATAAGTAACCCCAGAGTCATGAAGGATATTAGTAGCGTTAATAATGATATACCTATCCTCCATAGTCCTATTAAACAAATGAGAATAACTCTTACAAACAACACTATCCATTACTAAATCAATCGTTTCAGATCCATTACCAAAACGAGAATCCAACAACAAACTAGAAGTATTAAAATCTTCAATACCATCATTATAAACACAAACAGATAAGTTAAGAGTAACATTATAATTGGTGTAGTTAATAATAGTTATACTATCATAAACAGATAAATTAATAGGTGCTACTGTTAGTGTATATGTTAAGTTTCCTTCGTAATAGTATTGCGTTAATTGGTCTCTTCTAACTCCTATTTCCATATATCCGTGATTTAAACATACGCTTGGTATTCCAACACTATATGTTTGTGCACTTGCGTCTGTTATTAGTCTCAAGTTTAAATATCCCACTATTCTCTCAGCATATTCTGTAGTTCCTGTAAAGTTCCTACATAGTACGTGGCTGTTACCTGTTGCTGCGTTCCATTTAAATGTATATGTTGCATTTGTAATGTATCCTGATATGTTCCACATTATAGCACTGTCAACTGTTTGTGATGCTGCTGTTGCCCAGTTATTGTCTGTTGCAGATGCTTGGTCTGTCCATGCTGGTCCTATTAAAAATAAATTAGTAGAGTCTAAGTGTATTTCTAATGCAGAAATAGTTATACTACTTAATATTAAAAATATAAAAAATAATAAAAATGTTTTAATCATAATTTCAAATCCAAATATTTACAATATTTTTTATTAACATCATAAAACTTTGAATTTACATTTTTACATCTAAATCTATAAGCACAAAGATTATGAGTTGAGTTAGTTATACTTCTTTCAATCTTAAACAACTGTTTCGAAATAAACCAATTAGCAATCTTATCTTTTAATCTAAATAACATTTTACACCCCAACGACTCTTATAACCAATAACTTCATCAACCTTCTTAATATTAGTTTCGTAAACAGTTTTATCAACCACGACCTCATTAACACTTAAAACAACAGTTTTATTAACAACCACAACCGTAGAATCATTAATCGGAGTAACAACCACTTCTTCACTTAAATAAACGCTTTCACTAAAAAAAATGTTAGACAAAAAAAGTACGAACATAAAAAAACTAATAACAAAAAACTTTAAAACATTTGCTTTAACCATAGACACCACTCCTTAATAAACAATTTAATCTTTTCAATAAAAGACAAATTATTCAAAGAAGAGGAATCAACTTCGTCAACACCAACAACTGATTCTTCACTCCCAAAATATTTATCATACTTATCACGAGCCAAAAAACTACCATCACGCTTATAACGACTAACCAAAGACTTATAATCATCAAAACTCATACCAACATCATCACGAAAAAACAACCACAAAGAATTATAACCACGAAGAACACTTAAATCAAAATCATCCTCAATCAAACCACGACCAACACAAACCTCAACATTATTAACCACCCGAGGACAACCACGAACAACACCCAAATCATCAACGTACTCACAAACACCATAAGGAACATTCAAAACAAACTTAGCAGACGAAGAACTAACCAACAAACTTTCAGAAAACAACTTCTCACCAACCAAAGGATTACTAACAACCAACACACCACTAGGATAATCACAACTAACAACGTAAGTAGCATACAAACTATACAAACTACGAAGATCACTATCAACCAAAGGCAAAGAAACCTGAAACTCATCATTCAAAGTACTCAAATCAGTTAAACCACCACAAAACCAACTAGGAGGATCATTAACCTCATCAAAGAACTCCACCTCCAAAGGAAAAGTAACCACGCTAAAAGGAAAAAAAGTAATTAAAGACAAAACAACCAACAAACCAAAAATTAACAACCAAAACTTTTTCACGCAATCACCACCGACAAACTAAACAACAAAAAACTATTAAAAATGATATGAGTAATAATACCAGCCTTCAAACCACCAGTGTACTTACGCAACAAACCAGCCACGAAACCAAAAATTATAGCCGAAACAAAAGCACCCAAAACACCAACACTAGAACCATAAGCCAACAAATGAAAAACACTAAACAACACACTAGTCAAAAAAATCGTTAAAAAACCATTAATACGAAAAAACTTTTCAAACAAACTAAACAACACACCACGAAAAAACACTTCCTCAGTAATAGGAGCAACCAAACCAACAATTAAAAAACGAGTTACACCACCCAAAGACAAAAAAGCACCAGGCAAAGACAAAGCAAAAACACTATTAACAACACTCAAAAAAACGAAGAACAAACCAACACCCAAACCAATAAAAAAATTTTTATCAAAACCCAAAGAATTAATACCAATCAAAGACTTAGAAAAAATAGTTTTAGAAGCATAAAAAAATAAAGCAACCAAAACAAACATTAAATAAATAATACTAGCACTCAAATAAACAGGATTATTAACACCAACCCACAAAACGATTATCAAACTAATTAAAACTAAAATTAACACATTCCGAAAACTAACTTTTTTTTGAACCATAAAAAACTTAAAACTCAGCTTTTCTAACAGCCAAAACCCAAACACCACTAACCAAAGTAACAAACCAACCAATAGTACTCAAAAAACCAACCTTCAAAAGCATACCACTACCAGCCAACACAATACCCAAAGCTAAAAGTTTACCAGGCTTTAAAAAACTATTCTTTATCAATATGTACACCCCACATTATCACTTTCACAAACCCAAGTCGAACCCTCCAAACTATCACAAATATTCTCCAAAACAATAGTCGAAGGATGATTACAAATAGAACTATCCCAAGGAATACGAATATCAAAACAACCAACTAAACCACGACTATCAAACCAATCACCATTATGACCAGCACAATTAGTCTGCAAATCAAATAATATACCCTCATCAAAACGATCAAGATGAGTATGATAAGCATGACTAATACTAGACTTACCAATCGCTAAACTCTGAGGAACACCAAAAAAGTATAACCCACCAACAACCAACAACAAAACAACAAATACTAACAACCCAACATTCAAACTTTTCTTAACCATAAAAATTCAACCTCCAAACTCTTTAATAATCTTATTAATAGTGATGTTACCAGTAAACAACCCAAACAAAATAATAAACAATAAAACCACTAAAACCTTATCACTATCACCAATTAAATCAGTCAACTTATTCCAAACAAGCCAAATAAAATAAGCGAAACTAACACCAAAAAACAAAGTTAACCACAAAGTCTTTTTCAAACGAAACTTCTTATTCACTTTTTAATAAACCTCACAAAAACAAATAACACACCCAAACCAATAATTAAAGCAACAACAAAGTAAAAGACGACCATGAAACTAACACCCAAACCCTTCAAAAAATCGAAGTAACCCTCAAAAAAACCAGTCTGACGATACTGTTCCAACTCATCAGGATTACTAGGCAACTCAACATCAGAGACAAAAACCTCAATCTCCTCATCATACTCAACAATCATACGCCAAGTCTGACTAAAATCAGTATTCTTAGGCATAAAACTAATAGTAGTAGCGTACAAACCACCACTAACAGGCACTTGAACACCAATAATAGGACTAGCAACAATACGACTACAACCACTACTACGACAAACATTAAAACTTTTAACCTCTAAAACCTTAAAAACACCCTCACCCTTAAAATCAACATTAAAAAAAACAGATAAATCAACAACATTAGGATTACCCAAACCATCACTAAACTTAGTAGTATAACTACGAAAAAAAGTAACGAACTCAAAAACAATTTCATGACGATCATACAAAACTTTTTTATAAGGAGAAACAGACTTAAACCAAGAATTAACAACGACATCAGAAACCAAATTACCCTTCGGCTGAGAAACCTCAACCTCAAAATGAGGCTCATCAAGATTTAAACCCTTATCAAAATCATCCAAGTCAAAACTAAAACTAGTACTCTGAAAATAAGGAACAGACAAAACCCCTAAATCACTACCCTTCTTATAAACACTATCAATAGTTACATCTGGACTACCATAACCAGTAACACTCAAAAACTTGAAATCACCAATCGCAAAAGCAGAAATAACTAAAACAACAACAATAAAAAAAATTAAAAAATTGTTTTTCACTTTTTAAAAAACCTCACCAAACCAAACAATAAAACAATAACAAACAATAACCCCACAACAGAAAAAATTATGAACTTAAAATCATTATTAGTATCTAAAACACAAATATTACGATTACCACAAACTTCACCAACCACACAATCAGAGTCAAGAGAACAACTGTCAAAAGAAGGTTCTTTCGCAACGCAAACATTACGAGTACAATACTCATTACGACCACAATCACTATCAACAACGCAATCCAAAACAACATCAACACTAGGAATAATTTTTTGTTCAACACAAACATTACGAGTACATTCCTCTTTACGACCACAATCACTATCAATATAACACTCAACACTGAAAGCATCACCACTAACAATCTTAAAATCTTTAACTAAATAATCACTCTGACCAACATCCTGAGTAGAACTAGCAACCTCTGAATAACACTTATCAAAAGCACTACAATGCCAAACATAACCATCACCAACCTCGTAATTAGGAACTTTAACCTCAAAACTAACAATTTTAGAAGTCCACTTATCAAGATATAAAGCAACAGTACTAACAAAAGTCTCAGTACTAATACAATTATCAATGTTTTGAACTTCACCAATAGAAATACCTAAAAAACTAGGATACCAACTCTTAACACTAGAAGCCTTATAAATACCACACTCAACCCTTTTAGTAGCAGGAGTACTCTCTAAATTAGTAACCTTCAACTTAATACTAACATAAGAATTTTGCTCACCCTTAGAATCAAAATCTTTAACCTCTAAATCAAAATTACTAGAAGCCAAAACACCACAAATTAAAATAATAAAAACTAATAAGGAACATAAAAAACTTTTATTAAACATTTTATTTTCACCAACTCAATTACGAACTTTTTTTAAACATTATTAATATTAAAAAAAAAAAAAATTGTTTAAACGAATAATTAAACTCCTTCGCTTAAACCAAAACTAAAAGTTTTGTTCATTGTAGTTCTAAAGCCACAGCAGTATCTAAACCATAAGCATTAGCAGTCGAATCTTCACTAAGACCAACATCAGTTACTTCTTCATTATCATCATGCACGAAATAATCGAAGTACATAAGTCCATCTTTGCCTTTTTCATTAGCAATATCGAAGAAACCAACAATAGCTACATCACCAGTATCAGCAGTTGGAGCAGTAGAACCAGCTACAACTTCAAACTCGAAATACTGATCGTCATATTGATGAAACTCAACAACTCTATCTTCTGAACTTGTACTAGCAAATGTTGCACTATAAGGTACATAACATTCTTTCCAGTCAACAGTTTGAGCCTGATTAGTATCATTTTTATGACTAACAGTAGCATCATCTAACTCTTTTGGAACTCCACGACCATCTTTATACCAACCACTCTCAGTTAGTTTGATTTCGTCAACATCTCCTCCCCATCCAACACAGATTGCTCCAAGTTGCATTAAAGAATTTGCTTGACCATTTCGAAATTTCAAACTAATACTGTTACTCTCATCAGCTCCATAATTACCTAAATTGTAATCGGCAGTATTATTAGAACTGTCGTCGGCTGTTAAACCGTTAAGAGCGTCGTCGTAACCTGTAATTGCCAGGTTAGTTTCAGTAACAATAGTATGAGCTTCTAAACTCATAGTTGGTGCTTCTGTAAGAACAGTGAAGTCTTTCTTAATATCTAAATAGTAAGTAGCGTCTTCACCAGAACCATAAACACTAATAACTTCACCAACAGTCGTACTGGTTGTGTTAGCAACTATACCGTTCAAAAGTTTGTCCCCTGCACTATTAACAACGTAGTATTCAGGATAAACTTCTGTTTCACTATTAGCTTCTTGATCGTAAGAGTTTAAAGTTACAGTTGAAGCTTTTCCAAAATCAACCATGTTCCTATCTCCACTACCAATATCACCAACAGCTAGGGTTTTTGGTTCGAAACCTAAGAATCCACCAATAGTACTACTAAAAATACCACTGATCAACATAGCAATAACTAATACTATCATAGTACCAGCCATTCGTCTCTTACCAACTTTAAGCCAACCAAAGCCAATCGTTATAAGTCCCACTAATGCAATAATGGCTATAATTAAGCCAATATCCATATAAATCACTCATTAATTTTTTGGTTACACAAATAAAAAACTCAAAAGTTTCATCTATTCGTGTCGTTTCATAGTATTAAGCACTCTTTCAGCTCCATAACTCAACGATATAAATAATAATATACTAATAACCATAAATAAACTAATATATAAATGTTTCGATTCACAACAACGCAATAGCCTGATTAACCAAAAACAAAGACTTACCAACACGAATAATCAAAGGATCATCACCAACAACATAATTCTCAAAATAAAACGACTCCAAAGAATCCTTAACACCAAGCAACTCCTTCTTAACCAAAAACAAATCATCCTCTAAAACCACTTTCATTCAAACCCCCGAAACATTAATAGTCTCATTCAAACCAATAGACTCATCAAAACCAACAAAATTATAAATAGGAGTCGCAACCTTAGGCAAAAACTTCAACAACTCCAAAACACCACGAGCAGGAATGAAACTACTATAAAAATCATCACTAGAAACCTCAACACCACTAATACTACTCTCAATTAAAAAACTCTGATTAAACATGATCTGCAAAACATAAAAAATTAATACAGCAAACAAAATATTAGAACCCATAGCAGAAGTATTACGCAAACGAACCAACAAATAAATAGCGTACAAAGTAAAAAAATAGATGTAAGCAGTGATAAACAAATCAGAAAAAGCCTTCACACTAAACCAAACATTCTTCAAACGAAAAAAACTAACCTCTGAACTATAATGATCAATCAACAAACCATCCAAATCCTTTAAACCATAAAGCTTAGCATCAGCATAAGCAATCTGCTTACCAGCCAACAAAAAAATTGGAGCAGGATTCTGAGACTCCTGAACCTCAGACAAAACCCTCGAAACAATAACGATTATAGCAACAGCAAACAAAAAATACTTAATATTCTTAAAAAAAAAAAATAACAAACCACCACCCTTAACAGTACTAGCCTTAACAACCCCACCAACACCTGAAGCAACACTCATAAAAAAAATTTAAACCTCCACATCAAACATTATGAATTTAACAGTTTATAAAACTTTCTATTCAAAAAGCTTTGCATTAACACGCTCAACCAAATGCTTAACCTTTTCAATCTCACTCTTACAAAAAGTGTTAATACTACCACTCAAAGCACTAACAACATTTAATAACAAATGCTCATGAACCTCATTCAAATGACGCTCCAACAAATCACAATAATCCTGAATAGTCAAACCATTAACCTCATGAACACTACGCTTTTTACCCAACAAATCATGATACAACTTCCTCTTAGATAAAATACTATCAATCAAAACAGAATTAGTACTAATAATATGACCACCCATGTTTTTAATCTCAACACACAAACGATTATTAGAATCAACAGCATCCCTCAAAAAAGATTTTCTAACATCAGAATTAACCTGACCAAGATAAATCTTGGCCTGTTCCTCAAAAATACCCTTAATAACACGAATATCCTCAACAGACAACTTATTATCACTATCAAAAACTTTTTCATCAACCATAATCAATCACCACCCTCCTTACTACCTCGCCTATTAGCACCAACAATAGTAATCGCTTTAGCAATAACATCCTCAACCTCAGAATAACGACTACGATCCTTCTGCTTCAACTCAATATCCTTATCCTCCAACAACATCTTCAAACGATTAGCCTCACCCAACAAATCAATGTTTTTAATCGACAAAACCCTAATCTTCTTATCTTTTTCAAAACAACCATCACAAAAAACACTTTTAACAACCGAAGAAGAACCAACACCAACAACACTATTATTAACAGGTTTATCAACCAAAGACTTACTAACAATCCTATCATCATCAAAACTTTTCTTAGCCTTAAAAAAAGCGAACCCAACAAAAATTGCTAAACCAACAATTATTAGGATGATAACATTCATCTTATACCACCAACACCACGAAGGAAATCCCACTTAATAACGTAAACACCCAACACGAGAATAGTCACGATTAAACAACCAATACTTAAAATCCAAAACAAATGACGCTCACCAACCAACTCATCCTTCTCAAAAGCACAACTATTCTCAACATTAACCAATTCCTTACGCAAAGAAACAATCGTCATACTCTCATTCTGCAAATCAAGATTTAAATTAGAAACATTACGTCTTAAAGACTCTAACTCATCACTATCATCAAACAAAACTTTTATATCATCCAAAAAGTTTTCATTCTCAAACTCAATCAAAGTCTTCAAACGATTAAACAACTTAGACTCATTAACACTACTAACATTCAAAGAATCAACGTACTCCTCAATACGAGCATAATCAAAACTAATATTCAAACTAGGAATTGGATAACTACGCTTAACAACAAAAGGAGTATTCATAACCAAATCACTACGCAAATCAACAATAAAAATGTCCTGACCTTCACCAGTAATCTCAATACGACCAAAAGGTTGAGAACTATTAATCTGATTAGTCAAATTCTCAAAGAAATCAATTTTCACACGAGGATTAATCAACAACTCAATATCCTCACTAACACCAAAAACAAAAAAAGCGTTTAAAAACAACAAACAAAAAAACCAACTCAAAACAATTCCATAACTTTTCATTTTAACCCTCCACTTATTCAAATACTTATACTTCTTCTTCAAAAAATGTTTTCTACAAAAAAAACTATTATTAAAAACAACCTTCGAACAACCACGAAAACGACACTTCTTCATTCAACCAACACCCCCTTCTCCTCCAAACTCTGAATCTTCTTCTCACTCAAACGCTTCTCACGAAGCATCTCACTAATAATCTTATCACGCTGAGACTTACTCTCAAACAACCCAAAACTCATATAACGCTTACCAACAACACTATCATTACGAACATCATACAAAACAATAAAACCCATCTTAGGAAAATAAAACCAAAACTCAGTCTCAGTCAACTTACCACTCTCAAAATCATCACCCAAAAAAATGTTTTTAGTACGAAACTCATAACCATCACGAATCTTCTTAGCAACATCCCAAACATTAACACCAACAACACGCCTATTAACAACCAAAACATAAACAATTAAACCACCACCAACAACAACATAAAAAATATTAGGCAAAACAGAAAAAAAACTACTCTTACCAAACAACAACAAACCAATAACAACCAACAAAACAAAAATAAAAATTCTTTGCTGTTTCTCACCAACAGTAACAATTTCACGCTCCACTAAACACCACCACCACAAAAATGAGAGAAATCCTGATCAACCAAGAAATGACAATACTCATGACGATCAGTCTTCTCAACATCAACAAACAACCTATCAGCACTCCAAACACAATAATAATCCTTACTAGGAAAATAAACACCCTGCAAAACACTATTCTCCAAATCAAAACTAGACAAATCAACACCACCATACAATTTAAGATGATTAACACTATTAACCAAATTTTTATAATCCAACTCCAAACGATTAAAAAGATTATTAGTATAAACTAAATTATCATCAATAACACTAATTTTTTCAACCAAATCAACAGACAAAAAAGTTTTTAAACTAAAAAGCTGACAAACAAAAAAAGTTAAAAGACAAAACAAAAAAATAATAAAACAAACCTCAAAAACAGAAAACCTCAAAGGAGGAACAGGAACAATAACATCACTCAACGAAAACACCCCCCCTAGTAATATATAAATTAGAATCATCATTATACAAACAAATATTCTCAAAATATCTAGTGAAATTATAATTAACATCACGAACAACCTTTTCAACCAACAAATTACTATTAACAACTGACAACAAAGTAAACAAACAAAGAATAAGAATAACAACAAACAAAAAATAAACACGAATAGTCAAACCACGAATCGAAGGATTAACAGGCTCAACAACAGTATTATGCTCAACAACCAAAACATTAGAATCATCAAAATAACTCATTTTAAATCACCTCTTAACAACTCATCTATAAATAACCATCTTTCTTCAACAGTAACCATGTAAGGAACCATACTAGTTCTTAACAACTTCCTTTTTTTATATATCATAATCACCAACACCCCAACTCCTAGTATTACGAATCTCAAACAAAGGCTTAATAGGAACAAACTTAACCCACGAACCATGCAACTTCTTAATAGCAAACTCACGAACACCACGCTCATGATCCATCTTCAAAGGAATATCAATATACTTCTTATCAGTCTGACCACCACTAATACGACACTTAATACCAGGAACAAAACTCTGATCAATCTGATCCAAATACTGACAAATAAAAACTACGTGAACACCCAAACGCTGAACCTTAAACAAATACTCATACAACAAACGATTAGAACTAGGATAAAAAACCTCCAAACCACCAACATTAGGACAAAACTTATCAGCCTCATCAACAATAATCAAAGGATGATACAAATCAATAACAGAATTTAAAACTTTCAAAATCAACCCGAAACGACAACGAAGATTAGAACTATCATCACCACCAAACATAATATAAATATTAGACTTAGACAACAAAAACTTATAATCATAAAACTCCCCAACACTATAAAAATAAGACTTTTTAACCTCCCAAAAATTCTTTAAACTACTAACAGCCTTCTCATTCTGCTTATGACGAAAAACAAAAGAATTACTATTAACAGCAAAACGACTATTAAAAACTGCTACCTCCTCATCCCTCAAAGGAATATTCTGAACCATACTATCAACCAAATCCAAACTAAAACCACCCTTATAAAAATGATTTAAATAACCAGCCAAACGACAGAGAATCTTAGAAGCACCAGGCGTAAAACCCAAAGTCTGAAAATCCTCAACATCATGAACCTCAAAAGGAAAAACAGGATTAACAATAACCTCACAATCAAAACCAACACTCAAAGAATCCCAAGCAACACTCTGAGGATAAGTAAAACCCCAATCACCATAAACATCAATATAAATAACCTTACGACCATTCAAACACAAACTACTCTTCTGACTCATAACAGCAATATTCTTAGCATTAGTAGTCTTACCAGTACTAGGCAAACCAGTAATAACAGTAACACCCTGCTTAGTATTCTCCCAACAAACAAACTCACCACTATCAACACCAACACCAATAGGCTTAAACTGATGAGAAACAATCAAACAAACCACCTCTTATCATGACAAGCATTACCCAAACGATTATTAGCAACATTAACATACTCTTTACTAATCTCAAAACCAATAAAATTACGATCTAACTGTTTACAAGCAACAGCCGTAGTACCAGAACCCAAAAAAGGATCAAGAACAACATCACCAACAATAGAACCATGCAAAATAGGTTTTCTAACAACATTAATCTGCTTAACAGTTTCATGACAATCAATATTATCATCGAAATTCATATCACGTTTAATATGCCAAACATCTTTATAAAAAACACCAGGTTTATTATTAGGTAAAAAATTACCCTTAACAAAGAAAATTATTAACTCATAAGTATAAGCATAATTCATATAATTCAAACCATGAACTATTTTGTCCCAAACAATAACATTTTTAACCTTAAAACCGTATTTTTTCAACATATCAACCCATAAACCCAACTTTTTCCAAGACATATATATATATATCCACACTTATTATTTTTTAAAACCCTAAAAAACTCTTTACAAACATTAGAAACTAACAAAAAATAATCCTCATCAGAATAAGAATCATTAAAAAAGTTCATCAACCAAGTTGATGAACTTTTATTATTTTTAACCATACCAGTATTATAAGGAGGATCAGTAACTATTAAATCAATAATTTCATCATCTAACAACTTCAAACCATCAAAACAATTCATATAATAAACTTTATTCAAATCTAACAACTTTTTTCACCTTTTCTTTTCTTTTCTCTTGATTTATTTAATTTTAATCTTAATTTATTAGGGTTAGCGTAAAAATCCTTATAACTTTCTAAAAATTGTTCTATATAAACACTGTTAACAAACAAACCCTTCTTAGTTCTACAAATATATATTTTATCACTAAGATACAAAGTTTTTAAACTACAAAGAAGAAAAATCGCTGTGTCAACACCAATCGCACCAACAAAAGTTTTCTTAAAATATTTTTTACTATAATCCTTCAACTTAACATTAAACATTAAACGACCATTCTTATCAACCTTTAAATTAAAAAATAATCTTAAACCAGGAACGACAGAGTTACCATCAAAAAATTTTATACACTTACGAACCAAAGCCTTAGCATAAACCTTAGACTCAGTATCAGCCACTAATTTAATCCCACTAAGCAAAAAATCTTTTTCCTCAAACATATTTATTTCACCAAACCAAACTGTTTTTTTAACAAAACAATTTCTTCATTAACTCTCTTCAACTCAACCAACACATAACGAGTATACTCCTCCAACATCTTAACCCTCTCATCAAGAACCATCATCTTTCACCACCTATTTTACATTCTAAAACACTAACACGATCTTTCAACTCATCCAAGTCATCACTCATATCTAATAATAAATCACAAATATGATTCATTCTTTGTAAACATTTAACGAAACCCTTATTTCTATTAAAAATAATCATTTTTTTATCACCTTAATATTTTGTATAATCCATTTTTTGGCTGGAAAACCAAGCCTTTTTCAATCATTTCAACCATTTTTTCACTGATTTCAGTTAAAAAAAGGGTTTTTTTAAGTGTTTTTTCTTTGAAAAAAGGGTTTTTTTTGTTGTTTTCAACGATTTTTTCGCATATTTCACCTATTTTTAACCCTTTTTCACTGGTTTTTTTGCTTAAAACAAAAATTATTTCATCACTAATTTTTGGCTTGTCGTCTATAAACACTTTTTTAGTGGATAGGGTGGATGGGATGGACACCCTTTTTTGCCCTATGCTGAGTTTTGCTTTTTTCACTAAGGGTAAATATCCCTGTCCACCCTGTCCACCCTGTCCACTTTTTAAACTTATACCTTGCCAAAAACTTACTCTTTTACCATCATAACTATCTCTTTCTTCCCAACAACCAAAGGTTTTCATTAAAACTATTTTTATATGAACTTCACTCATTATCTTAACTTTATGAGTTCGACAATAATTATTATATTTAATTCTAAGATCATCTTTACTAATACTACTATTATAATCTTCTGTTAAACAATCCATGCAGAAACTTGCGAAACTATCACTATTTCTAATCCATGCTTCTTTAGTTTCATTGGTTGTTTTTGAATAACTAAAATCTTTTTGTTGTTCTAATCTTTTTAAACCTTCTAAACTCCAATTTAGTAATCCTGATAGTTCTTTATCAGAGGTCATCTTATTTATTATTTCATTATCAGCAATTTTTATATTGTTTTCTATTAAATATTTTTTTGTGTATTGTTCTATTTCTTTTTTTGATAAAAAAGTGTATGGAAAGTTTATTATGATCCAACGATTAAACCATGCATCTGTTAAATCGTATGTTCTTGGTATTTCGTTTGCACAAAATATCATTTTTGTATGGTTAATAAATTTTATTGGTGTTAAAAATTTTCTTTGAGCTGTTATTAAGTCTCTTCCTGTTAAACTTTTGAAAATACTAGTTTGTTTTAATAATGTGTTGTTAATGTCTGATCCTAAGTTTACTAGTTTATTGTAAAACTCGCTTATTATGAATTGGTCTTTTTCTATTTGTTCTAGTGATATATTTATACAGTTGTCTATTCCTAAAAACCTTTTTATTAGTTCTAAGGTTTTGCTTTTACCGTTTCTTCCTGTTCCTGTTAGCATAAAGGCTTTTTCGTATTTATAATTTTTTAGTAGGCAGTAGCCTATTAGTTCTTGTATTATGTTTATGTCTTCTTCGTTTTCTAAGATTGTTTTTAAGTGTTTTTTAATGTTTGGACAGTCAGTTGTTGGATCATATTTAACTGGTAGTTTGTTGAAAAAGATTTTTTTGTTTGTGAACTCTTCTATTTTTAAGGTTTTCAAGTTTAATAGTCCGTCTTGTAATGGTATTAAGTCTAGGTATTCTTTGTTGAATAATTCTTCTTTTTCAATGTATGTTTCACTTTCTATTTTGTAGATTATCTCGTTTACTAGGTTGCTTGTATATGCTTTTTTTAGTATTCTTCGGCAGTATTCTTTGATATAAGTTTTTGCGTTTGGTTTGTAGATTCCGTTTTGGTATATGTACATCTCGCTTTTTTCGTCTTCTTTGGTAGTATAAATTTTTTCTTGTTTGAGTATTAGTTTAGTAATTTTTTCTGTTGTGTCTCTTCGGTCTTTGAATAGGCTTATTAGTATATCATTTTTTTCTTCTGCGTTTATATCTTTTAGGTGTCCTATGGTGTTGATCCTTTTTGTTTCTTCTTTGTCTGTTATATTGTATAGTTCGAGGTATATTTGTTCGTTTTTGATTTCTTCGTTGATCTTTTTGATTTCTATTTTTATTTTGTTGATTGTTTCTTCTGTGTTGTCTAGTAGTTCTTCTGTTAATTTTGGGTTTTGTGTTAGTAGTTTTTGGTAGTCGATGTTTAAAATATTGTTTTCTTTGTTTAGGAGTATGATTTCTGTTTCGTAGTTGTTTTCTAAAAAGTTTTTTATTTCGTTATTCATCTTTTTCTTTAATTTTTATTAGTCTGTGGATAGGTATTGTTATAGTGTTTTCTTTGTCGGTTTTGAATTTGATGTAAGAATTGTTTAGTTCGATGATTTCTGCGTTTATATTTCTTACTGTGTCGTCATCGTCTACATATATTATTAATGGTTTCTTATTCATTCTTAAAGACTTAATAATTTTTTTCTTATGGTTATTATTTTTTTTTCTTTAGTATTTATATTTTTCGTTTTTCATTTTTTACTTGTGAATAGTGTTTAATATACTTTTTTGGTATATTATAATCGAAACATTTAAATACATACGAATAAATACTATTATTTATGAAAACAAAAACAAGAATTACAATAACAATCGATGAAAGTTTAAGAAAAATGATGAACGATTATCCAGGCATAAATTACTCAGGACTAGTAAACGCATACATAAAAGACTACTTAAAATTAGTAGAAGCAACGATTGAAAAACACAAAAAAGAAAAACGAGGTGCAATAAATGAATGA
>Ga0180008_1001170_pt1 | contig 17399 bp, 22 predicted proteins | sample MM_PW_MetaG_FD_121121 | JGI IMG/M metagenome (GOLD analysis project Ga0180008, IMG submission 121121) | Groundwater microbial communities from the Aspo Hard Rock Laboratory (HRL) deep subsurface site, Sweden - MM_PW_MetaG | ecosystem: Environmental > Aquatic > Deep subsurface > Groundwater...
ATCAACCTGACCGGCGATTACGTCTGGCGGCAGAGCCGCAGGCTGGAGGACGGGAAGTTCAGGCCGCTACGGTTGCCCGGAAAACCTTAGCGTACGATTTTTTCCGAATTCTGCGGGCTCCCCCCTTACTTCGCAATGCCAGCACCATCACAGCAGGGATCAGTACCCCGACTGCGTGATATCCGAGCTGGTCATGAAACACGATGGCGAGCGCAGCCCCAAACGCTCCCAAAAGCAGCGCGCCAGGTGTGCGGTGGTGCACTGCGAGGGCAATGGTCAACGCCGATGACAGCAGCCAGAAAATGTTGAGGTCCTGCCCAAACACTGCATAGAACATCGGCTGGCTGATCACGCCGAAAAACAGCAGTGACCCCAGATACCTGACGTTGCCCGGGCTATTTAAGGAACCGCGTTGCTGACGAGCAACGTTGCACGCCATCACCAGGCAGAACAGGGGGAACGCCAATCGCCCTGGAATGGTTAGAACCTGAAGTGATGGCCACATTGCCCGCGAGTGGTCCATGACCATCGTCGCGATCGCCAGCCACTTGATGAGGTCCAGTACTGGAATGCGCTTACCGATCGACTGCGTCTCGGCCGCGGCTGGACTCTCGGATCGATCGTTCTTTGTGAGGGAGGTATGGTGCATGTGCGTGCCAGTCACCGTTGAGTGAGAACCTTGACCACTGGTATTGCAGTAGAATAGCAAGTCGTCTATAGCCAGACTAACTTTACCGTGTTTGGCCTTGTTCGCTGTAGAGCGGATTCCCCCCGTTATCACCGGATCTCCGACGAGATCGAGAGGAGCTTCAGAATGTTGTTACCACACGCACGCCCGACAAGAATCGTCATGTGGCATGGCGGCCGTCAATGGGATGGGGCGTCGGAAATTCGCCCCGGGCGCAAAGGAGGAACAGAACAGGGCCCCGGCATCTACTGCACGAACCACTATCTCGCAGCCAGACGATACGCCAAGGAAGAAGGCCAGGTTCGCAAGCTTGAGCTGGAGCCTCGCTTATTGCTCGAATCTGCAGCATTACCTTTGCAAACCGTTGAAAGATTTGTCCGGGACAACACGCCCAAACGCGTGCACAAGCAGCTGCTCGGCGAGTTGCGCAAAACAAGTTCGGAAATCGATCTAAGCAAGCGCATTTTGATTGGAGACGCGCCGCACTGCCCTGCCGAGTCAATTTTGAATCTTTGTGTAGAGGCCGAGCTTGCGCACGGAGCACGAGGGCTCGCCTTGGCTACCCTCTTCATCGTGAACGGAATTGACGCCAGTTTGCAGCGCATAAACGGTGATGAGGTATGGGGCGTGATTTTCAATCCGGCCTGTATCAAGAGCAACACGCCGGCGGATCCCGACCAAGTCGGCGCAGATCAGTATCAGTTGCCGGATCCCCTGCAGTCGCTGGAGCAAGGCGCCTGACTGCATGTTGATTTTTGGCATTGCAAAAGCATATAGTTCGCCAAGAACCAGTTGGAAATCTTGATGAAAGTGGATTTAGAGCAATGCGAACGAGTGCGTGTGACGGCCGATGGCCAGAACGTCCTTGCTTTTATGGATCGGTGCGGCCCCGCCGGCGTAGAGCTTACTTTGGTTGACCAGGATACGCGCAAAGCCTGGTACGCTAAATTCGTCAGTAACTACTCCCCTCGGCTCTATTTTGCCGCGCAGTCGGCCAACTTTATTGCAGAGCAGCTCTCCATCAGTGGGGAAGCTGATCGGGCACTAATCTCCCGTGTCGCTCGACAACAAACTATTGTGCAACGCAGGGTGAGAGCCTTGAGCCAGGAGAAAGCACGGGCGTTGTTCGACGCGGCATCCACCATTCCAGACATCGAACTGGAAGATGATTAGCCTGAAGCAGTTCTTGAGCTGGTCTACGGACTTGACTGGAGAGCGCACTATCCAAAACTTCGCGATCCTGCGTTTGAGACACTGCTTGAGCATGTGAAATTACTTCAGCAAGCGCTCGATGCTTGTCCGACCTAATGCTGTGGAACCGCCTCATGGCACCTCAGCATCAGGCGAGACGAAGGTTCGCCCGGGCGCCCATCACACGCAGGCCCCTGCCTGCCCCGAGTGACAAAGCGATCTCTCGCATCCGGCGCTCCAGTCGTTCAACGAATTGCAGGTTATCGATTTCAAAAAGCCGCGACACACTGCGGGCGTTCTGATGAGACCACCATTCGTTGCGCACCAGGTTTACGCTCAGCAGGTGCACGGGAGCACTTTCCGAATGGATCGCGTGCACCACCGTGACACGCTCGCCAAAGGCAAATGCTTCCGGTGCAACAGGCAACGCAATCACGCATTCTTTGCCGGTTTCGTCATCCAAGAGCTTGACGCCGATGCCGTGTTCGTCTGGTTTAGAAACCCAAATGATCACTCCGGTAATAGCGGCAAACCGAATGACGGTTTCGCCATCCTGAAGCGACCGGTCGACAGGAGATGAGTGGAATTGCAGAACATTGCCGCACGCATTGATTGATGCGTTCGCGGGCGCCGAACCGACCCAGTTATTGTTAGACGTTACGCGTGCAGCGCAGAGATGATTGGAGGTGAAATGCGTTTTCGCTGTATTTCGCCAAGCCCTGGTGCTCACCGGTAGAACTTTATCCATAAAGAGGCGCTTTAACTGCTGGTAGCGGAAGAGTGATGGCTCGTTGCCATCTGTGAACTGTCGCACAGTTTGCGCATCGGAGGAATCAAATATTTCGATGGATAGCGAACTTTTGGCGTTAGAAAATTGTCATATCACGCCTTTAATTTTGGATCCAGCGAAATTTTCCGCTTATAGTCAGAGGAAGATGGCGATTTTCCATCTAATAGATCGGTCTATCTGATGGAGCTGTAAATGGCTTGAGTTTCCAGCAAGGGTGCCTCGGCGTACTTTACATCCGATCGGCGCCGCCGCTTTGCGTGACCGGAGTTTGACAAAGCGGGAATGTCCGGACCTTCACCGCAGATGAACAAAGGCAGGGAAGTCTTCACCTTAAGCCTCGCTCCATCGCTCCACGCCAGGTTGACGTGGTAGATGTACCCGCCGCGGTAGATATACGCCAAATCTGGAACAGGACTCAAACGCATGAGCGAGGAGAGTCTCGATATGTCACGTTGCGCTGCGGCGTGCCGCTCCCCCTCATCCTCCATAACTTTTTCAAGCGCCTCTATCAGAACTGAAGGATGGCGCTTTTTTACAATGTGCTGGATGGTTTTGCAGAAGGATATTTTGCGGGGCATATTTCCCTGGGCGCCCTCAAGCATTAGGGGACGCACGGCGTACCGAATGCGAATACGTGGCTGCCCCAGTGTCGCTGAAACGGCGTTCCAGATACCGTCTTTAGGGCGAAGAGGCGTCCAATGTGCGAGCTGGCCACCTCCCAACTCGATACCGGTCGGAAGCCTCGATAAATCCACGCGCTTCAGTTTGCGCAACGGCAGGCTGATGGCATCGAGCTGCGCCCGGGCTGCCTGCGCCGCGAAAACCATTGAAGAGGCTTCCGCCGGCAAGAAAACGGCTCCGGTCACGCGAAATGCGGATTCATCCTCAACGTCCAGAGAGCACAGCGCGCGCCGGAGTTCGGTTGGGAGAGCTGAACTTCTCTGAAAAGACTTGAGGCCGAATTCGCCAAAGATCCAACCCCCCGCATGATGTTCTTCGCAACATTTCAGCAAGGCTTCCTGGGTGCGTTTCCACTGGTCAATTGCAGCGCGCAGATCACCGATCTGCGCCAGCAACATTGGAATGGCGATCGAGGTTCCGGAACAATTGTCGGCCATTTTGCTTTCGTTCTTCGTCCTGGGCAGTCTGAGGCAGACTACATGCGAACGAGGAACCAGGCCACTTGGACCTGGTTCGAACATCACCAATCCCGAACCTCTGTTCTACAATCAGGACGCCGGTGTGGACTGGCAGATTTCTGCTACCCAGCAGACAGGGTCGAAATCCCAGGGCGCCCCGGGGTAGCGCTGATTCCAGTGAAAAGCATATTCCGTCCAGTTCTCGTAGCCTTCGGCACGGATGGTGGTGTCCGAAATCAACTCAAGAGGCTCGACTTTAACGGCTGCAATTCGAGCCTTGCCCACTGGTTTCGAGCGACTGAACCCCTGCAGCAGATTCACGTCGACACAATCGCCAGTCTGGCCAATCGGGCATTGCGCAACCAATTCCTGCGATGTGACGAATACCCCAGATCCTGCAGGCCATTCGTAGCCGCTTTCGGTTGGTGCTGGGTCAAACAGCGACTGCTGTCCCCCGCGGGCCACCATTTCACGCTGTGTAAGGCCCACGCCGATCGGGATCCGCAGAATGATGCGACCAGCGCTGTCCAACTGCCGGGCACGTCGCTCGTCCAAAACAACAGGCAGGCTCACGATACTGCCTCCCCAGCGACCAGCCGACGGCTGCCGTCGGTGTGCATCTTGGTGACGACACCACACTGCTCCAATTCCTCAAGGATGCGAGCGGCCCTGTTGTAGGGGATTTTAAAGTGCCTCTGCAGCGCGCTTGTGCTCGGCCGCTCCTGGCTGCGTACAAACTCCACCGCGGCTGGATAGAGTTCGTCGCTTTCGTCGAGAGCCGCGCCAAGATCGGTAGCAACGCGAACATCGACATTACTGGTCAGACCCATCGCCTCCTGCGGGAGCTCCTCCCCCCCCAAGGCGCCGAGGAGCAGCGGCAAAAAATCGCTCAAGGTCAGCATCATCAATGCAAAACTTGCCGCCAACTGGCCCAGCGCGTCATCACCGCCATCCTGCTCAGCCTGATCCTGAAGCAAGTCTTCAAACTTCAGGCGCTTGATCACCATTTTGTCGTCGAGGACAAAAGACAATTTGTCCTGCCATGCCACAGCCAGTTGAGTGACGACCTTGCCGGTGTTCAGGTGCATCTGCAGCTCTTCGCTCGTCAGGTCTTGGCGTTTGCACCGGACGATTCCACCGTCCTCATGCGTATCGCGCAACTCGCATTCATCGAGCACGAAAAAATCTTCGGCAGCCTTCTGTGTCTTTAACCAGTCGGTCATGGTTGCGGACGGCGAAATCTTCACTGTCGCCGGCCGCACCGGCAGCGTGCCCAAGACCTCACGAAGTGTGGACAGCAGGTCCTCGGCACGTTTCGGGCTTGGCGAATTGACCAGGATCAGACCCAGCTTGGGTGCGATCGCGGCGAATGTTGATGATCGGCGAATAAAGGCGCGAGGAAGAAACGCTTGCACGATCTCGTCTTTGATTTGGTCGCGCTCCTTTTTGTAGACCTTGCGCATCTGCTCCGTCTCGATCTCCTCCACCTTTTCGGCAACCGCGTCACGGACCACGCTGCCCGGGAGAATGCGCTCCTCTTTGCGCGCGCCCACCAGCAGAAAGTCGCCTCCGACATGCACGAGAGGGGCGTCGGCACCTTTCCCGAAGGGGGCAACGAAGCCGTAGGTGGTGAGCTCCTGGCTTTCGCATGCCCGAGCGCGTTTGGAGGCGAGCGCCTGTTCCAGCGCTTCGACGTCGAAAGCCAGGTTTTGGGTGAGGCGGTAAACGAGGAGATTTTTAAACCACATGACCATGTCCTGAGTTGGTAAGTTTGCTAACGCAATATCAATAGCAAAACATTAGACTAAATAGCAAGCCAAGAGTAAATTTGCTATTACCCCCTCCCTGAGAGCGTTCACATGCGATTACCCAATCAAAACGCAGGCCTCCAGCCACAAAAGTGGCTTGATCAACTCCCGCATGACTTTCTGACCCACCGCAACGCCTGGCGTCAGGCGTTTGAACGCCTGATCGAACTGGAGCCGGAAAGCCATCTGCCTGACCAAGATGAAAAAGGGTTCTGGAAACACGAGTTGAACGCGCTCGATGTCGCCTATCGAGAGTTGGATCTTCTCGTCGATGAGGTGCAGACCGATGGAGCCTGGGTTGAACGGTTGCCCCATGATTTCTTGAGCCACCGCAATACTTGGCGCCAGGGGCTGGAGCGCCTCATCGAACTCGAACCCGAAAGCCACCGACCTGACGAGGATGAAAAGGGTTTCTGGAAGCACGAGCTCAACGCGTTTGATGTCGCGTATCAGGAGCTCGATTGCGTCTTGGCCGAGCCAATTGGCATGGCGCCCTCACCTGCTCTTCCCCAGTAGCCTTTCCTGAAGCGTGGAGATCGCACCATGAAGAAGCTCATTCCCCCGGCCCTGATCCTGACGATTCTCACCGGGTGTTCCAGCATTCCGCCGCAATACCAGTACACAACCCGATACGGTGGCGTGGGCGCGCTAGCCGGCGCGGTCGCCGGAGCAGTCATCAACCATGATAATCGCGGGCAAGGCGCAGTCCTTGGCGGCGCGCTCGGCGCCGCCGGCGGAGCAGGCTACGGCTATTACGTTGATCAGCAGGAATCAGAACTGCGATCGAAGATGCTGGGCAGCGGCATCACGGTTAAACGCGACGGTGACAAAATCAACCTCATCCTGCCTGAGAACATAGCGTTCCAGCCAGGTGGTTACCGGCTCACCGTCCAAGCCCAGCGCGCACTTGATGAGGTGGCGACATCGCTCCAACGCTACCCGGGCAGTTCCCTGGTCGTCACCAGCTCGACAAACGCAAGCAAACCGCATGCAGGTGCCGATCAACTGTTCGGGCAGCGTGCCGCTGCACTCACAAGCTATCTGATGGCCAAGGGGGTTGAGCCATCCAGGGTCAGCATTCAAGCGAGCGTTGAGCACGAGACAAGCCGCACGATCGCTCGAAACTCAACATACCAGGTGCAGCCGGCTAACATTCAGCAACAGGTGCAGATGCAGCAGGCCCAACTGGCGCAACAGCGGCGCCAGTATCAGTACACCCCAACGCCGGTGTACCAGGCCCCCTATACCGCAAGCGCGTCGACGCGCGTTTTAAGCAACACCATCATGCAAGGCATCTCGCAAGCCATTTCGAATGGACCGGCCGCAGGATTGAGATCCGGCGCGGCCACCGCGGCTCGCGGCGCAAGCCAAGAGCTCAATCGCGGAATCAACGGCGCTGTTCGTGACTTCCAGTACAACAGTTTCGATCGTTAACCCCTCGCCCCTGCCGGTGCGGCGCGCAACCGCGCCCGGCATAGTTATGCCAAACAATGCCTGTCCTCTCCAAAGTATGGGTAATTACCACTAATCCAGATCCCGCCTGTTGCCCTGATCAACCTCCTGCGTGAGATTCATGGGTGAGCAGGAGGGCGCCATTCTATGGATTAGTGGTAATTCGACCGCCACGTACAGCCGACTTTATAATTTGATTGTCAATTATTTGCACTGCTATATTATCGCAATGATGTTGTTACATTAATTTGCGTAAGGTGTGCCATGAGACAACCCAACTCCCAAGGGAATGCGCGCCCTGAAGCGCTTGATCTGACTTCACTTTATGAATTCGATGAACTGGTCATCATCGGCGATAACGACCAGGTCATCGGGCTTCAACTCGCCCCTGAAGCAGTCGCCCACGGCATCGACCCGATCACCCTGTCTGGACGATTCATCTATGCCGACCTCGAAAACAATCGTGCGTACCCAATCACCATGGAGGCGCTGCCAGAATTTGTAGGCCAACTGCCGACCTACGAGGTTCACGAGATTTCGTACTGTCTCGCCGGAAAGACGCACGCCAACAGCGAGTTGTCCCTGGGTAGTTACCACTCGCCGGCAGCGAGACACCAGGTTTCGAATGCACTGCGTGCCGTCAATCAATCGGCCCAACCGCAACTATCAAGTGCCCTCGCCTCCGTCTTCCGAACACGCCACGGTGATCGTGTGCTCACCGATTTGACCTCTGACCTTGCGGAGGATCTGCCTGGCTCTACCGCCTCCGGTCGAGTTCGCCACCTCGTGGTTTCCGCCCTGGAAAGCCTGTGCTCCCAGCTGGATGCGATCACCCCACTGGCAACAAGGCTTGCCGCAGCGAATATTGAAGATGCAGACCATTACCCACAAACCGGCCCCGGCCACTGACCAGGAGCGATCAGATGCAAATTCATCCATCTGCTGCCGGCGCTGATGCCGGCACTGCAGTCATCACAACGGAACAACTCCTCGGCATGCCTGAGGACCAGTACATGTCAATTCCGCAGCTGCAGTTTTTCGAATCGCTCCTGCAACGCGAGCTCGGCGAGGCGCGCGAACGCCACGGCCAGGCACGTCAAACCATTCAAGACAGACCTGCGATCAGTGACGTTTCTGACTGGGCCAGCGCTGAAGAAGAGCGAGCGTCCGCATTGAGCCATGCCGAACGAAATCAGCAACTGTGCCGCAAAATCGCCAAGGCACTTGAGCGTATCCGCGAAGGTTCGTACGGCTGGTGTGAAGTAACTGGCGAGCCGATCGGACTCAAACGCTTGTTGCTGCGTCCCACCGCTTCACTGTGCATTGAAGAGAAGCAGCGCCAGGAAGCCAAAGAACAGCATCACTACAAGGCACGCGGTGCCGCTTAACCCACCCTCAACCGCATGGAGCACGTCATGCTTATCGAAACCAGCAATCGTTTGCAGCGCCTTGAGCGCTGCGCCCAAGCGCTACATATGAGTCCTGAACCCGACGAGTCAAAGGCCGAACTTCTGACTCACATTGCCGGATACACCACGGTACTGAAGGGAGTGGAAGCCGAGCAAACCACAATCGAAAATGCGGACGTCGTTGCCGCCGTCGTTACCATCGACGAGTTCTGCGAACTCGTCGAACAACACACGCAGCCGGAGGCCTGAAATGTCGATTCCTAAAACGGTACTTCAAGGCGGTGCCCGGGCGCTTTTCAAAAAGGTAACCGACCTGTTTCACGGCAGCAGCACCCTGCAGGGCGTGGTAAGCAGCGGCGCCAAGTCGCTCAGCAAAGACTCCCCCGACAAGGCATCTACCGCCGGCGCCCTGGTCGACATGTTCAAGGACAAAGGCATCGCAATGGTCCAGGACAAACTCCTCGGCGAAACGAAATCGGGGCTCTTGCGTTCCCTACTCTCCTCAAGCTCAACCTCCGGCGGGATGTTCAGCAAAGTGGTAGGCCCGGCGCTGGCCGCCGCCGTTGCGCTCCTGACCAAGGTGACGTCAGTGCTGCAGGGCCTGGGTTCAACGCCGGAGCAGAAAGCCCAAGGCACACCTCTTGCCTCGCTGATTCAACCTGCCACGGCGCCGGCGCCGATTCCAGGGCCTGCAGCGGGCACGCCCTTGACCGGATTGATCACTGCGGGATCCACCGTGACCATGCCTGCAGTCGATCCTGCATACACCGCTTGGGCTAAACGCGATCGACAATCCTTGTCAGAGTTCACCCACACCGAAACCCAGCTACGCGAAAAAACCAACGTGATGCGCCTGCTCGAAACAGATGTGCGCAACGACCCCCACAATGCAGAGTCGAAACGATTGCTGGACGTCGTGTCACGCGACGTCACGAAGGCGCAGGAAATGCATCACAAATCGATCGATGATCGAGTGGCCGTTGAACAGGCAGGTAAACAGTTCAATCTTCCCGAGCGCTCTGCGCAGCTCTCCTCGCCAATTCCAGCCGACTGGAACCGGCCGAAGGAGGATGCCTACATCCCTCCGTCCTGGGATCAGAACGATGGGCCAGGCCGCTAACCCAGTTTGAGCCGTGCGGTGGCAACACCGCACATTCAATTCAAGCTGGCCATCGAAAACGTAGGGTGTCTATCGGTGCCTGTGTTAGCCCATGAAGTGCCCTTGCTTCAGCTTGCCTTCGGACACTAGACCCGACCTGCCAGACTGGATGTACCATCGACTGACATCTTGCCGGCTATGCTCACCATCTCACAAGGAAATCCAAATGCTCTATCAAGCAGCTCACGATGCCCTCACCCATCTCGTAAAGGATTCAGGCATCACGACCGGCAACGCCTGTCTAGTCTTCGACGTCGCCCGCCATGCGGTGACCCATGCCAGCTTCGCCAACGAACCCGGGCTGCAACTCGGGAGAGCCGAGTACCTGGTTCACGTCGAGGTCCCTGAATCAAAATCGGTGGAGCTGTCCGTGAGAGCTGCGGGGATCAACGCTGTGAACGACCTAACCAGGCTGACCGAGCTTTCCGCCGATGAGCGCGGGCTCCCTGACATGAAAGGGCTGATGTTCCGGAACATCGATGGGCTTATGCGATTGGCCCCCTACAGCGAAGCCTTTCTCGGCTTCGTGCATAAAGGCCACGTCATCATCAACCCGATGCTCTCTCCCGATCGCTCGTTCGAGGTGGATCCCGTCAAGGCGTACGGATTTCACGAGCTTGAAAGTACGAGCACGGGGACGGGGCGCCGCCTGGAGCTCGATCATGAGGGTGGCGGCCGCCTCCGCCTCACGATTGCAAACAACGGTTTTATCATCGATCGAATCGACGATAGCAACCTGAGAATTGCCTATGTGTTTTCGAGCGAGCTCCCCGATGCTGAACTGGACGTCAGCCCGGCCCAGTCTTGGGATCAGAGCGACGGGCCAGGCCACTAACCCAGTTTGAGCCGCGCGGTGGCAACACCGCGCTGGCCACAAGGCCTCATCAGGAGGAAGCATCATGCGTAAGCTCAGGTTGGAACAAGCCATCGAAAACGTAGGGAGTCTGTTGGTGCCAGAGTTAGCCCCTGAAGTGGTAGCGGAGTTGGAGCAAGATATGACCAACGCTGCCGGTGGGCATTCTATGATGGACACTTGGCTGGCATTAAAGGCCGAAGCCGAGCGCCATGGGTATGTCGCCCGACTTGTCCTGCCATATGACATGGACAATCTGGAGATTGAATACACCGACCCGCAAGGCGTGCGGACCAACATATTTTCGATACTGTTCGCCTCAGGAGTAGTGCGTACCACTCAGGATGGACTCGTGCTTTTTAACATGCCTGACGACCTCCCTGACGACATCGAAGATCCGCTGAGCTTGGTGCCCGACAGGGACACGTCTAACAACATGAAAGACCAGACCGCTTTTCTACGAAGCTCAATTGAGTGGCACAAAAGGAAAGGGGAAAGACTGGGCAAGGAACAGGATTTCCAAAGTGAAGATCCTCAGTTGGATCACGAGGGGCCTTGATTGGCCGCTTTTTTTGCCAATGATTAAGGGCCCATCATGAGTTTCGAGCAACCTTGGTTACTCACACCTGTTCAGTTCAGCGAGATCGCCTTGTTCCACGGGAGTTGCGAAGCTTGGCGCACTCCAGAGCCCATAGGTGGCGGCTACGATGAGGTTTTTTGGACCGCGGAAGATCCTTTAACAGCTCAGATTTACATTCCAACATGGCACGGTGAGATGCTGTTCAGCATCGATGAATATCGGTTGGCCGAATCCATCATTCCCGATACCAGCAGTTTTCTCTGGGGTATCGCTGAGCAGCTTGGCGCGCGCGCGGTGATTCACCGCAGTGACGCCCTTGGCCGAGCAGAAAGCTGGAGCTCAACCGGGAAAGACATCACCTACGGCGATATCAAGGCACATTTGCACAGCCTGGGTTACACCGGGGCCGGCTACAGCAACGAAAATTTTCGTGTGAAAGACGCGTACAAAGCTCAGCCGGACGGTTCAAAGATCAAAGTGCCGATTCCGGCGGAAACATTCCCTCTCGGGCGCCTGGTGATGATCCCCAGACCACCACAACAGGACGATATCGACTTCAGGGAAGGCCGAGATCCAGATCTCACAGAAAAGCAGTACCACATGATCGACAGGTTCCAGGCCGCTTTCGCCCAGGGAGCACAGTCGATTCGAATCAACGATTTTTGCCAGTCGCCTTACATGGGCAACGTTGGCCACACCTCGATCGGCTTTCATAGCGACACCATGAAATCGCTCAGCGATGCCGGTCTTGTCCGCATTATCCCTGCGACGCATAGAGACTTTACGGGCGGATGGTCGAAATATCCCGATGACTTCCTTACTGAAGATTTCCTACAGTGGCACTTCAGTGAAACAGTCAGGGCGATAGCGCTCGGTCGAGAAGTACCAGCAGAAGTTATCGACGCTCACCAGGTCCGCCTTGATCATGTGCTCGCCACTGCCCAGGGCGAAGATCCCTTTCTAATCATTGTTGGGCTCGACAGCCTCAGACTCCCGCAGCCTGTCGCTGGGCTGAACGAAGCTCGGATCGCCGAACTGACCTGGGAGATTGAGACCAACAGTTGGCAGCAAGCCGGGAGTTTCAGTGTTAACAGCTTGGGTGGTCTTCACTATTGCGGTGAGCCCGAATTTATTGAGGCCGTCAGACAGAAGGGTTACTGCGTCCCCGTCAAGGCGACCATGCTGAACAGTGATGGCCACACGGTTACGTGCGCAATGATCACTGAAGCCATTGCTCTGGCACACGAACTGGACGTTGTCGATCTGTCGTATCCGTGATCTCAAGCTGCCTGTTATACCGCCAGGGCAGCTCATTTACCGCCCGGCGCTCCTTCCCTACCGGAATGGCATCCATAAGCCGCGCTTTCCATAGCTCAGCCCTCACCCACCTCAAGCCCTGGCGGACCACCGGCACCCGGCTCAGTGGATAGGTGTCGCGCTGCAGCTCGATCGGTAACCGATAGTTTCTGCTCTGCCATACCCTGCTCCCATCTGCTGTCATCGTCAGTTAAGATGGCAGACTTACAGAGTTTGGGCTTCAGCGGTCTTCCAGGGCTTCAATCTGGTGGGTGTGCGCAGCGTCAGCCAGCTCTCCCAGCTCGCGCGCCTTGCCGGCATCTATCAGCCCTTCAGACTTCATCATGTCGACACCGTGTCGCAGTTCTTTGTGCCAGGCGTCGAGACTGCCAGCGGTAAGAGCCCCTTCCAGTATTCCGTGCGAGTCGGCCAGACGCTGGGCTTTTTCGTCGATGACGGTCGTTCGAGAATTCGCCAAAAAATCGCGATACTCATGCGCCAGAAATTTTTGAATAAACTTCCTCAAACTGTTGTAGCTGACGACGATCCCAGCCCTTTCGAGCATTTCTTTCTGCTGCGTAATCGGCGTACCAAGGCAAGTTGCCTCACGAAGAATGTCGACTCGCGGTAGCAAAGCCTTGATAACGCTTCCTCGCACGTTTTTCTGGCCGCTGCCCGATTCGGCAGCAACTTTCATGCGCTCCAGTTCCGCTTTCAATGCGGCCGTTTTGCGGTCAGCTGTTTCTTGCTGCATGCGAATCCACCCCAATTCTTCTTGCTCATCACGCGCTGCTCGTAGCGGTCGGGCTAGCGTGTGATTGCCTTGTGTTTCGACCTTCTCTGCTGGAGTGATTGTCATGATCCGTATTTCCTCGTCGTTATGGGATCACCACCCTGCATAGTGCGTTACCAGATGGCCCCAGGCAGGCAGAGCACCATTGTCTCGCAAGATGGTCATGGCATCCGATGCAGGAATCTTGGTTGGGCAGCCGGTGAGATACGTGTTGTCCTTGCTCTGGTTGTACAGCCGCATGATGGTCAGAACCATAACCTTTTGTAGCGGACTCATTGCGCGGTAGGACTTACGCAGTGCTTTGATTTCGTCAGGTAACACATCCCATTCACCCGCCCAATCAATTCCCCGCGGTCGCAAGCTGTAGTGGTCGCCATTGCCTGGTGATGGCGGATCGAATCGCAGAAAGCAGCCCTCCAGTTTATACGTCTTGACGATGTTCCATACGGCCAGGCCAAAGATGCGCGCCCGAGCGTCAGAACCTTCAAACGAGGGCACGGCGGAACCGCAAACCATCGCCAATGCTGCGTGCTCCGCGTAATCCATGGCTGGCACTTTAGCGACCATATCGCGTAGCAAATACCCAGGGAATCGACCGGCGACGAAGGTTGCGTTCACAGCGGCATAGGCTGCCAAAGCGGCAGGCATCTGCGAATGGTGAACATAGCCCTGGCTGGCCGTCTCAATGTCTGTCAGCTCCCAGACACCATGCGGCGCCTGGTTAACCCCTAATCGGTTCAACAAGTCTTTCGCGTCAGCGACATAGCTGGAAACTACGATCATGACTATCCCTTTGCTATTTTGGTTGGTCACACCGGTGGGCCCAAACTGGAGCTTGTCCAGATGTGGGTGCAAGTAGTCCTCAGCCACTATAGGCACACGTGCCTACACAGGCAAGCCACAGGCCAACCTCTAACGCACCGAGATACATAGCGGTATGCGTTGCTCGACCTGGAACCACTCCCCTTTGGGCTCGTACATCGAGAACGGTAAATAAGAGTCTTCGAGCAGCAAATGTTTGAACGCTGGGATTGCCATGTGAGGGTCAAAGATCGCCAGATCGAGGGTCGGATGTCTGAACGCTACGACCCAATGCCACTTATTGAGCGCGCCGCGCCAGTCGTCACGCACCTTGAGTACGCCCAGTCCGTGAAACTGGTCCCATCCATTCCAACGCTTTGCGTCAGAAAGCAGCCCTACACTGGCGATGGCCATGCGCATCTCCCGGGATGACGTGGAAAAAGCAGCCTTGTGCGATCGGCGTATGCCCAGTCCAATATTGATGAACTGAGCACGCGCCTCAGCAAAGCTCATTCCACTGACCATGGCCAGACACGCAACACCACAGCCATATGGATCGCTCTCGGTCTGCGTCTGTTTCTGAATTCCGCAGTGTACTTGCCACTGGGCAGGATCTGGGATCAACGAACAACCATTGCCCGCGAGCGGCCGCATCACATCAGTTTGCTCTCGCATGAGGGTCATGCTCTGCAGAGAAATATCGCCCATTATTCGCCTCCAGCGCTCTTCCGTCGCGTGGGCGCCAAATGAACGTCAGTCCAAAGTCCATGGCAAAGCCGCGAAGGTACTCCAGTGGTACGCCGGCGCTGTACTTTACCCCCTGTTCGCCAAAGTGCTTTATGACCACGGCCTTGACGCCGCCTGTGGCGGAATAAAGCCGTTCGGTAATGGCCAGGGGACCTTCAACCTTGAGCATGAATTCGTTGAGAAGGCCTTCTGGGACGCCATTGGCCTCTGCCTGAATCTCTGTATCAAACCAGCCAATCATTTGGTCATCTTTGTCGAACATCTGTGCTTCCCCTGGTACTCGAATAAGGTCACGATTTACTTGATATGAAGCCCACTCCAGAAGCTTGTCGACCTCGTAAAACAAGAGGGCCGGTCTACTGCCAAAGCTGTCACGGCCGATCACATAATGACCTTGCGAATCTCGGCCTGAACCCTCGTACCAATGTTGCCCTTTCGCCCAAAGAACCTGGTCAGCCGTCATGCTCTTGCACCTTCTAACTTCGAGAGTATTGTCAGTCCCAGCCATCAGCCACCTCGGCACCCATTTTCACCGCCAGCCACTCAATCATCCTGGTGCTTATGAGCTGTTCCCTCAAACGCATACGAGTCGGTCTGCTGGTGTAGGGCACTTTCGGCCACTCCACGTTGATTACGACCTTCCGCGAGGCAATCTGCTTCTTCAGCCAGGCATGCGCACGACCGACTTCACTGGAGGCTGGGATAGACGCATTCCTGTAACCCTTCAATTGACGAAGATACAGGTGGTGAATGGTTGGCTTTTTTAACCACTTGGTCAGCCCGAATTCAGCGGTAGCCAGGGAGGCACCGTTTTTCCTGAACGACACTATTCGGCTGTGTCCGCTGTAGCAATTCCCGCTGTAACCACTGACGCAATGCGACATGGCTTTGCCCTCAAGCCCCAGCTCATCAGGCAACAAAAGCTCCACTATTTCGATACCCGTGGGCTCATGCAGAAGCGCACCAGGCAGCATCGAAATCCAAGGTCGATCGCCTTCGTCCGGATTTGCTTCGTCGTCCTTTGACAGCTCCAGACTCAACCGCGCCTGAACCTCGTGCCACTCGGCACTGACATTCAACAGACGCTTGAGAGTCCACTTGGAAGCCGGGGCGCTACCAAAGCGCAACTTATGCAATTCCAAGTCACGGAGATCCGCAGTTCGCCCGCAAATCTCTGTCCACTCACTTGCCGACCAAGCGGGCAATCCCGCAAGAAACGGGACAATCTGCTCCCGACCGAACATCCATCCAAGATCAGTTGGCAGACGCCAGAATAACTCGCCCCAGGCTGACCACTCAGACTTCCCATTTGGTCGGCGATTCCCCAGTTCAAACCCGCGAAGCACCACCTGCAGCGGATTAATCCAGCCGTTACTTCCGATATGCGTGAGTGCTGAACCTACATGCCGAGGGGACATGCGGCCGGCTGATTTGATGAACGACTCAGAGCGCTCATAAAACAATGACAGCTGAGGGACGATGCTCTTACCCTCATCCACAGCCAACCCCACCGATTCAGCAAAGGCTCTCCCCTCGGCGATCTCACTTATCCCGTGTCGGAACTCATTATTGTGGCTGCTGAGCACCACGATCGGGAGGATGACCGGATACGCCCGGATAGCCTGGATTCTCCTCTCCACGTCACCGGAGGTGATCCAGTTGTACACGGTCGCCGTTGGGCATCCGATTCCACGAATTGCTCGCAGAGCATCTGGGTTGAGAAAGCTGCAGAAGCGTTTCAATACGCCTGCACTCATCCTCATGTAGTACGCCCTGCGCGGTCGCGCATAACGCATGTCCCGTGTCGGCCCCTCATTGATGCTTACGCTCACGTCCGCGTGCATTGCCCGATAAGCCAGCTCACCAAAGACCTTGCTGTACGTCGTCAGGCTGTCAAATGAGTTGACGGTCTCAATGACCTCCTCGCATGCCTTCTTGATTTTTTTGATGATCTTCTCAGCCCCGAACTCATCGGGATTCGACATAGGCAAATCAATGAAGGCCTCGCCGTACCTCATTCGGTTGCGCTTAACCTTTTTCGGGATCAATTTTCGGGAGTGGATTCGCGTGCCATCAAACAGATACACAACGTCCTCAAACCGACACGCCGCGTGCACCACCCCTTTGATCTCGGCCGAGATACACCAGAATCGCCATTCGCGGCAGCGCGTCACGTACCGAAGTATGAAGCGTTCCCTCGCAGGCCCTTTCACCTTGAAGTGGTCTGCCCAGGTTCGGGCCACAGCTGCGATCTTATCTTCCGGCTGCGTGGTAACACCGTTGAAGCTCGACTCGAACTGCGGGGTAAGACCGCCCGATACATCCATCATTGCTTGATCGCCCTCGGAAGTGACCAGGCCACTCACCACGACCAAGTCCGTGTCATCGAAGAGAAGGACTGTGTTCGTACGCGGCCGCCATCACGAAATCATAATTTTAGATAGTCGATGCTATATTATCGACACTATCAAATAATTATTTTGGTGACCAGTGATGGCGGTGTACGTCGACGACATGCGAGCGCCCTTTGGGCGGATGGTGATGTGCCACATGGTGGCCACGACTGACGAAGAGCTTCATGCAATGGCCGCCGCGATCGGCGTCGCTCGCCGATGGCACCAGGCCCCACCCAGGCACGCCAGTCATTACGACATTGCATTGAGCAAAAGGCAGCTGGCCATCAAAAACGGCGC